>Ga0066662_10001699_pt1 | contig 10248 bp, 7 predicted proteins | sample GraSoiAngelo_111_FD_133939 | JGI IMG/M metagenome (GOLD analysis project Ga0066662, IMG submission 133939) | Grasslands soil microbial communities from the Angelo Coastal Reserve, California, USA - 14_0903_12_40cm | ecosystem: Environmental > Terrestrial > Soil > Grasslands | place: USA... | reverse complement strand
CCGTCGTCGGCCACCCCTTCAACGACGACGCGCTTGCCCAACTCCAAGATGCCCTGGCCGTGCAGCGAGTTGACCCGGATGGTCTCGCAGCCGAGCAGCGTCGCGAAGGCGCCGCCGGCGACCAGCTTGACGTCGTGGCGATCGGCAAAGATCACCGTGTGGTCGGGATGGATCTCGCCGTTCTCCAGCCGCGGCATGCGGTGATTGATGCGGCCCGGCAATTCGCGGATTTCCGGATGCAGCGAGCCGCCGAAGGCAACGTTCATCTCCTGCAAGCCGCGGCAGATGCCGAACAGCGGCATGCCGCACGCCACGCAGGCTTCGGTCACCGACAGCGCCACGTCGTCGCGCGCGACGTCGTAAGGTTCGTGCTTCGGATGCGGCTCGGTGTTGAAGCGCGTCGGATGCACGTTGGCCCGCGCCCCGGTCAGCACGATGCCATCGACCACCTCCAGTAGCGCTGCAATATCGGTGACCTCGGGCGCCGCGGCGAACATCAGCGGCAGCGCGCCGGAAACCTCGGCCACCGCGCGAAGGTTGCGTTCGCCCACCATCTGCACGGCAAAACGGTTTTCGACGCGATGCGCGTTGCCGATCACGCCCACCACCGGTTTGTTCATTGCTTCGGGCTTCCTGTCTCTCGATTGATAGCGAGCTTTACCAGATTCCGTCGTCCCCGCGAAGGCGGGGACCCATAACCACGGGATGTTGTTGCTACGCTCGGCATCTCCCTGCGTCAAAACAAGCAGCGGTGGTTATGGGTCGCCGCCTTCGCAGGGACGACAGCTGAGTCACCCCTGAAACACCACCGCATCAACCACGACGCAGCCCTTGCCGGCCGTGTCCAGCAGCACCGGGTTGAGGTCGAGGCTCATCACCTTTGCCGCAGGATCGAGCATCAATGCACCGATCTTTAGCACCACCTCGCTGAGCGCATCGACGTCCATCGGCGGCTCGCCGCGGACGCCTGCGAATAGCGGGGCGATGCGCAGGCGGCCGAGCCCTTCCTTCGCATCGTCGGCGGAGAACGGGGGCAGCAACAGCGCCGTATCGCGGAAGATCTCGACGTATTTGCCGCCGTCGCCGACCGCGACCACGGGTCCGAACACGGGATCGCGGTGCGCGCCGATCATGATCTCGCGGCGGCCGCCGGCCATCGCCGCGACGATGACGCCGTCGAAGCGTGAGCCCTGCTTGCGGATGATGTCCTCCATCTGCGCATAGATCTCGCCTGCTTCCTCGCGCGAGTTGACGCCGAGCTTGACGAGGCCGAGCTCCGACTTGTGCGCAATATCCGCCGAGCAGCCCTTCACCACCACCGGCCCGCCGATCGCCTCGAAAGCCGCGATGGCCTCGGCGCGCGCACGGCACAGCCGATGCGGCACCACCGGAATGCCGCGCGCCGCGAGCAGCGCAAGGCTGTCGGCTTCGTTCAGCATGGTGGTAGCGGTGGATGAAATCTCGAGGGGCTTCGCCCCGCTTCGCGCGGCTTTGCGCGCAAGCGTGCGCGTCATTAATTCGCGATGCGCGAGGAACTGATGCAGCGCGGTCACTGCTTCCGTCTCGGTCGGGAACACCGTGCAGCCTTCCGCGGAAAACTGATCCGCGACGCTGCGCTGGGTGGCGGCGATGACCAGCGGCTTGCCGGTCTGCCTGCCGAAGGCGGTGGCATCGCGCGCAAACGCCTCGACGTCGTAGCCCGGGCCCGCGACCGGCACGCCGATCAGGAATGCATCGGCCGCGGGGTCTTCCGCGATCACCGGCAAGATGTCGCCGAACAGCCGGCTGTTGGAGAGCAGCGCAGCGGTGAGATCGATCGGGTTGGTGGTTGTCGCAAAGCTCGGCAGGATGCCCTTCAGTTTCCGGTCGGTTTCGTCCGCAAGCTTCGCCATCGGCATGCCGACATTGGTGGCGGCGTCCGCCGTCATCACGCAGACCGCGCCGGAATTGCTGATCGCGACCAGCCGCCTTCCCTTCGGCTTCCAGCCTTTCAGATAGAGCTCGGTGGCCTCGACCAGCCCGCGCATGTCCGGCGCGCGCCAGATGCCGTGATGCTCGAAGAAGGCATCGACGACGCGGTCCTCATTGGCGAGCGCACCAGTGTGCGACTGCGCCGCCTGCCGGCCTGCCTCGGAGCGGCCGGATTTCAGGGCGATGATCGGCAGATCGCGATCCAAGGCGATCGCGGCGAGTTCCTCCAGATATTTCTTGTCCGGAATGCTCTCCAGATACAGCAGCAGCAGCTTTACTTCCGGGTCATCGGCAACCGCCACCGCGAGTTCGCCGACGGTGATATCGGCGTCATTGCCGGTTGCATGGGTGTGGCGCGTGCCGATGCCGCGCTGGCGCAGGAAGCCGACCGGCACGGTGGAGAGCGCGCCGCTCTGGCTCAGCATCGCGACATGGCCCTCGGCGCGGTCCATGTCCATGAACATCGTCGAGAAGCTCGCAATCGCGCCGGTGCCGAAATTGGCGAGGCCTTGCGAATTCGGCCCGACGATGCGCATGCCCTTCTTGTGCGCGGCCTCGACCATGCGCCGTTCTTTGGCCTTGCCCTCGACCGCATCGACCTCGCCGAATCCGGACGCCATCACCACGGCGACCTTGACGCCGTGCGCGGCGCAGTCCTCGACCGCGCCGATGGCGCTGTCGCCGGCGACCGCCACGATCACCATCTCCGGCGCCTCGGGCAAATCGGCGAGGCTCTTGTAGCATCGGTGGCCCTGCACTTCGGCGCGCGACGGGTTGATCGGGAAGATCTTGCCCTTGAAGCCGAACTTATCGAGGTAATGCACCGGGCGGCCGCCGACCTTGTTGGGGTTTTCCGAGGCGCCAATGATAGCCACGGATTTCGGGTCGAGCGCGGCTCTCAAGCTATTCATTGCGGGGTCCTTGTGAAGTACGGAACGAGGCGGCCGGTAAAGCGGCGATATTGCGCCCGCACCCGGTCGCCGATCTTAAGCTCGCTGTCGCCATGCGCCATCATGCGAAAGCCCTCGTCGGCATCGATCAGCACGACGCTGTATGGGCCGTGCGCCCGCGCCTCCGGCGTGGCGGCGCGGACCACGAGCGACGCGGCGAACACGACACCCCCGCCGCTGGCACACTGGTCCTGCGGGTCGGGCACGCCGCAGGCCGCGCAAAACCTGCGGCGGAAATATTGCGCGGCGCCGCAGGCCGCGCAGGATTGGTAGACGATCGTCTGCGCGCCCGTAGTCCAGTCCGGCATGCCGCTCATCGCACCCGCTCCAGGAACATGCTGACATGCGACGACAGCACGCCGCCGTCACCATGCAGCAGCGCAATCGACGCGTCCTTGACCTGGCGATTATCCGCCCGCCCGGTCATCTGCAGCTGCGTCTCCACCAGATGCGCCATCGCGCCGCCGACGCCGCAATGGCCGTAGCTCAACAGCCCGCCATGGGTGTTCAACGACACGACGCCGTCGCGGTTGAAATAGCCGGAACGCACCCGCGCAGCCGCCTCGCCGCGCCCGGCAAGCCCAAGCTCTTCCAGCAGCATCGCTAAGGTGATGGTGAAGCTGTCGTAGATGCCGGCGTAGCGCACATCGCCGATGGCGATACCCGATTGCTCGGCGGCACGGCGCAGCGAGATCGCGGCGCCCATTTGCTCGAAATCAGGGAGCGTCGTGACGTATTGATGGGTATGCGCCTGCGCGCAGCCGCGAATGCGCACGCCTGCCTCGGAGGTCGGTTCGCGGCTGATCACAAAGGCCGCGCCACCGTCCGACACCGGGCAGCAGTCCAAGAGCTTCAGCGGCAGCGCCACCGGTTTTGAGGCCATCACGTCGGCGACCGTGATCCTGTCGCGGAACTGCGCGCCGGGATGATCGGCCGCATGGTCGCGCATCAGCACGGCGAACTCGGCAAGGTCCTCTTCGGTGACGCTGTATTGGTGCATGTAGCGCGAGGCGACCAGGCCGTAATAGGCGGGAATGGTCGGCCCCAGCGGCATCTCGTAGTCGGGATGGCCGACCTGCGCCAGCGCGAGGATGGCGGCGTCGCGGCTCTGCCCGGTGAGACGGTTTTCGCCCGACACCACGAGCACATGCTTTGCCAGGCCGGCCTGCACGATGATATGCGCCAGCATGGTCATCGCAAGTCCAGTCGCGCCGCCGACTTGCACCGCATGGGCGTAAGTCGGCCTGATGCCGAAATGCTCGGCAAATACGGTTGCCAGCATGATATGCGGCTGCACGGTGGAATAGCCGCACAGCACGCCGTCGATGTCATGGCGCTTAAGTCCCGCATCGGCGAGCGCAAGCTCGGCGGCGCGGCTCATCAGGTCGAGCGTGGACGATCCCTCGTGCCTGCCGAACGATGTGAGGCCGACGCCGGTGATGAAGCTCATGGCAGGACGACGTCCATGAGGCCGTCATTGCGAGGAGCGCTTGCGACGAAGCAATCCAGTCCTTGGCGCGGACTGGATTGCTTCGCTGCGCTCGCAATGACGGCGCTCATCAATACGACTTCGGCAGGCCGAGCACTTTCTCGGCGATGAAGCTCAGGATCAATTGCGGGCTGATCGGGGCGATGCGCGGGATCAGCGATTCGCGAAGATAACGCTCGACGTGATATTCCTTGGCGTAGCCGAAGCCGCCATGCGTCATCACCGCCTGCTCGCAGGCGCGGAACCCCGCTTCGCCGGCGAGATATTTCGCCGCATTCGCCGCCGGCCCACAGGCCATGCCCTGGTCGTATTGCCAAGCGGCCGATAGCGTCATCAGCCAGGCCGCTTCCAGCTCCATCCAGTTCTGCGCGAGCGGATGCTGGATCGCCTGGTTCTTGCCGATCGGCCGGTTGAACACGATGCGGCCCTTCGCATAGTCAGCCGCGCGCGACAGCGCCACCTGGCCAAGCCCCACCGCCTCGGCGGCGATCAGGATGCGCTCCGGATTCATGCCGTGCAGAATGTATTCGAAGCCGCGGCCCTCCTCGCCGATGCGGTCCTCCACCGGGATTTCGAAATCGGCGATGAACAGCTCGTTGGAATCGACCGCCTTGCGGCCCATCTTCTCGATCTCGTGCACGGCGATGCGGCTGCGGTCGAAATCGGTATAGAACAGGCTCAAGCCGTGCGTCGGACTCTTCACCTCCTCCAGCAGCGTGGTGCGGGCCAAGAGCAGGATCTTCTCCGCGACCTGCGCCGTGGAGATCCAGACCTTCTGTCCGTTGACGATGTATCTGTCGCCCTTGCGCACCGCGCGCGTCTTCAACTGCGTGGTGTTGAGGCCGGTATTCGGCTCGGTCACGGCGAAGCAGGATTTTTCCCTGCCCTCGATCATCGGCGGCAGCATCCGCACGCGCTGCTCGTCGCTGCCGAACACCACGACCGGGTTCAGCCCGAACACGTTGATATGGACCGCCGACGCGCCCGACATTCCGGCGCCGGATTCCGCGATCGTGCGCATCATGATCGCGGCATCGGTGACGCTGAGCCCCGAACCGCCATAAGCTTCCGGGATGCAGATGCCGAGCCAGCCGGCATCCGCGAAGGCTTTATGAAACTCGCCGGGAAAACCGCCCTCCTTGTCCTTTTTCAGCCAGTAGGCGTCGTCGAACCGCGCGCAGATCTTTGCCACCGCGTCGCGCAGCTGCTCCTGATTGGCGGACAGCGCAAAATCCATCGTTCACGCTCCTGCCGCGATTTTGGTCACGCCTTCGTGCGCCATCGCCGCGATCTCGTCCGCCGAGAAGCCGGCCTCAGCCAAGATTTCCGCGCTCTGTTCGCCGAGCCTTGGCGCCAACCGCACAGGCTCGGCCGCCGTCTCGGAGAAGCGGGCGGAAACTTTCATGCTGTGGATCGCGCCCTCGGTCGGGTGATCGACGACGGGAAAGAAATTCGTGGCAGCGAGGTGCGGATCGTCGAGCAGGCTTTCGAGGTCGTGCATCGGCATAACAGGCACGTCGGCCTTGGTCAGCAGCTCGGTCCATTCCGCCGTGCTGCGGGTCTCGAAGATGCGCGCGAGTTCGGCATAGACGGTGTCGATATTTACCGCGCGCCCGGCAAAAGTCGCGAATTTCGGATCGGCACGCAGATCGTCGCGCCCCGTAGCCTTGAAAAAGCTTTCCCACTGCTTGTCGTTGTAGACGATCACGCAGAGGTAGCCATCCGAGGTCTTGTAGGGCCGGCGGTCGCGCGACAGATGCCGCGCATAGCCGCCGCGATCGAGCGGCGGCTGGTAGGTGAGCCCGCCCATGTGGTCGCCCATCACAAAACCCGCCATGGTCTCGAACATCGGGATGTCCACGCGCTGGCCGCGCCCGCTGCGGTCGCGGTGCACCAGCGCCGCGCAGATGGCGCCGACCGCGGTTAAGCCCACGATGCGGTCCACCAGCGCGTTCGGCACATAGCGCGGCACGCCGTCGCTGGTCTGCGCCATCAGCGCGGGGAGCGCGGTGGCGCCCTGGATCAGGTCGTCATAGGCGGGCTTCGCCGCATACGGTCCATCCTGGCCGAAGCCGAACACGCCGGCATAGATCAATCTCCGATTGGCTTTGGCGACGACGTCATAGCCGAGCCGCAGCCGCTCCATCGCCTGCGGCCGGACATTGTAGACCAGTACGTCCGCGGACGCCGCGAGCCGCAGCAGCGCATCGCGACCGGCGTCCTTCTTCAGGTCGAGGCAGACGCTGCGCTTGGAGCGGTTGGTATTGAGGAACACCGGTCCCATTCCCGGATGCCGGGTCGGCCCGATCTGCCGCGTCACGTCGCCATCCAGCGTCTCGATCTTGATCACGTCGGCGCCATAGTCGCCGAGCATCTGGGTCGCGTAGGGGCCCATCAGCACCGTCGTCAGGTCGATGATCTTGACGCCCTCAAGCGGTCCCATGCGGCGGTTCGCTCCCGGATGCGCGTGTGTGGCCTGCGCGGTTTCAGGGCCCAAGTAACGGCATGACGTTGGCGAGATCAAGGGCGCCCGCGGTATGGGCGTATGCATCGCTTCGTAGGGTGGGCAAAGCAGCCGGACGCGAATGCGTCCGGTGGCGTGCCCACCGTCGCCGCGATGGTATGTAGTGGTGGGCACGGCGCGAAGGCGCGCCTTTGCCCACCCTACGGCACCAGCATCTTGCGCAGTTCCGTCTTCAGCACCTTGCCATAATTGTTCTTCGGTAACGCATCCAGATAGACGTAGCGCTTCGGGCGCTTGAAGCGGGCGATTAAGGCAAGGCAATGCGCGTCCAGCGCCCGGTCGTCGGCTGAGGCGCCGTCCTGCAGCACCACGCAGGCCACCACGATCTCGCCCCAGTCGGCATCGGGCAGGCCGATCGCGGAGACCTCGCGCACGTCGCTGTGGGTCAGCAGCGCCTCCTCGACCTCGCGCGGATAGATGTTGGTGCCGCCGGAAATGATCACGTCCTTGGAGCGATCCGACAGCGTGAGGAAGCCGTCTTCGTCGAGCCGGCCGACGTCGCCGGTGCGCAGCCAGCCTTCCTGCAGCGTCTCCGCATTCGCCTTGGGGTTATTCCAGTAGCCGAGCATCACGGCTGTGCCCTTGGCCTCGATCTCACCGGTTTCGCCTGGCGGGAGTGGCTTGCCGTCGGCGCCGGTGATGCGCACCTGCATCACGCTCTGCGCGGGGCCGGCGGAGGCCAGCCGCTCGAGGTAGCGCGGATGCGCGGTGTCGGCATGCCAATGCCGGCCGAGCGAGGTGATGCACATCGGCGATTCCCCTTGCCCGTAGATCTGCACGAAGCGCTGGCCCATGGTGGCGATCGCGTCCTGGATGTCGGCGAGATACATCGGCGCGCCGCCATAGATGATGGTGCGGATGCCCTCCCCGTTCTCGCCGCGGCGCTTGGCGGCATCCACCAGCCGCCGCACCATGGTGGGAGCTGCGAACATCACCACGTTACCGAGTTGGCGGCCGAGATTGAGCACCTCGTCCGGATCGAACCCGCCGGAGTTGGGAATGACGTGGCGTCCGCCCATGCGGACATGAGGTAGATGGTAAAGACCGGCGCCGTGCGAGATTGGGGCTGCATAGAGCGATACGTCGTCCGGCGTCGCATAGTCGACGTCCGCGAGATAGCACAACGTCGCCGCCACCAGATTGCCGTGGCTCAGCATCACGCCTTTCGGGCGGCCAGTGGTGCCGGAGGTATAGAACAGCCAGGCGAGATCATTCGTCTCGCGCGGCAGCGGCGCGGGATTGCCCTCGCCGTCGCGCATTGCACGATACGCAGCGCTGTCCATCGACAACGTGTGCATGGTTGCGGGAAGTTCGGACGCTGCTTCGGCCAACGCTTCAATGGTATCGTCCGACACAAAGGTCAGCCTGGCGCCGGCATCGCTGCAAATCCACGCCGCCTCGCGGCCATGAAGCTTGGCGTTGATCGGGATCGCCGCCGCGCCGATCCACCAGATGCCGTAGAGGCATTCGAGATATTGCGTACAATTGCTCGCGAACAGCGCGACCCGGTCGCCGGCCGCAATCGCATGGTCGCGCGAGAGCGCCGCCCCGATCGCCGCTGCCCGCCGCGCAAAGGTCGCATAATCGGCATCGAGGTCGAAGCCGGTCAGCAGCGCCGGCGCGTCGGGGCGCAGCCGCGCGGTCGACGCCAACCAGTTCGCGACGTTCATCTTCTACTTCGCGGGCTCCAGCAAGGAGACGTAGTTCGCCACGGCCGCCCCGCCCATATTGAAGATGCCGCCGAGCTGCGCGTCCTTGATCTGCATGCCTTGGGGCGCTTGCCCTGCGAGCTGCATCGCGGTCAGCACGTGCATGGAGACGCCGGTGGCGCCGATCGGATGGCCTTTGGCCTTCAGCCCGCCGGAGGGATTGATGGGCAGCCTGCCATCTTTCTGGGTCCAGCCCTCCTTGATGGCGCGGGCGCCCTGCCCTCTGGGGGTCAGGCCCATCGCCTCGTATTCGATCAGTTCGGCAACAGTGAAGCAGTCGTGGGTCTCGACGAACGAAAGATCGGAGAGTTGCACGCCTGCCTTCTGCAACGCCTGCTGCCAAGCCATGCTGCAGCCTTCGAACTGCAGAATGTCGCGCTTCGACATCGGCAGGAAATCCTGGGCATGCGCGGTGGCGCGGATGTTAACCGCCTTGCCCATGGTCTTCGCAGTCTCCGAATCCGTCAGCACCAGCGCGGCGGCGCCGTCCGACACCAGCGAGCAATCGGTGCGTTTCAAGGGGCCGGCGACGAAGGGGTTCTTTTCGCTCTCGGACCGGCAGAATTCGTAGCCGAAATCCTTGCGCATCTGCGCGTAAGGGTTGGCGACGCCGTTCTTGTGGTTCTTGGCGGCGATCATCGCCAGCGCGTCGGATTGGTCGCCGTATTTCTGGAAATAGGCCTGCGCGATCTTGCCGAACACGCCGGCGAAGCCGCCCGGGGTGTCGCCATCCTCCGGCAGGTAGGATGCGCGCAAGAGGTTGCGGCCGATCTCAGGTCCCGGCGTGCGCGTCATCTGCTCGACGCCGACCACCAGCACGATTTTGGCAGCTCCAGCTTCGATGGCGCGGATGCCCTGATGCACCGCCGCCGATCCCGTGGCGCAGGCGTTCTCCACTCGCGTCGCCGGCTTGAAGCGGAGCTGCGGATCGGCCTGCAGCACCAGCGAGGCGGTAAAATCCTGCGGCGAGAAGCCGGCGTTGAAATGCCCGAGCACGATCTCGTCGACGTCCGAAGCGCCGATGCCGGCATCCGCCAGGGCTTCGTTGGCGACCTTGACCACGAGGCTCTCCACCGTCTCGGTATCGAACTTCCCGAACGGCGTATGCGCCCATCCGACGATGCTGGCTGTCATGGTTTTCTCCTGTTCTCTCTCCACGGCGTCCCGGCGAACGCCGGGACCCATAACCACTGAAGTCTGTTCAAACAGCAGGTGGCTACCACACTGCCCAACGAATGGCCGGAGGCTATGGGTCCGGGCGTTCGCCGGGACGACGTCAGTGTACGAAATTCCCGCCGAGTTCGTCCTCAATATGGATACGGATAATATCGTCGAAAGTCCTCTCCGCGGTGGTGAAGCCGAGTTTTTTCGCTCGCGCGGCCTCGAAATTCCGCGGCCAACCCTCGACGATGCCGATGATGAAGGGGTCCGGCTCGCGCCTGATCCGCGCGGCGACCTTGTCGCCGGCCACCCGCTTCAAAGCGGCGATCTGCTCGCCTACGGTGGCCGAGAGGCCCGGCATGGTGAGGTTGCGCCGCGCGCCCGCGGCAGCGGAATCCATCGTCGCCGCGTGGATCAGGAAGCCGACCGCGGAACGCGGCGATG
>Ga0066662_10001697_pt1 | contig 10248 bp, 9 predicted proteins | sample GraSoiAngelo_111_FD_133939 | JGI IMG/M metagenome (GOLD analysis project Ga0066662, IMG submission 133939) | Grasslands soil microbial communities from the Angelo Coastal Reserve, California, USA - 14_0903_12_40cm | ecosystem: Environmental > Terrestrial > Soil > Grasslands | place: USA... | reverse complement strand
GAGCTCGCCGCGCACCGCCTGCCGCACGCGACCTTCGTGCAGGGCGACGCGCTCGACCTCCCGTTTCCGAACGACGCGTTCGGCCGCGTCTTCACGACGTACTTCTATTGCCACCTCGAAGAGGACGATCGTGTCCGCTTCCTCGCGGAGGCACGCCGTGTGGCGAACGAGCTCGTGGTGATCGGCAGCCACGCGGCGGCCGGCGAGGAGAAGGAGCGGTGGGAGGAGCGCGTGCTCGAGGACGGGTCGACGTGGCAGGTCTTCAAGCGCGTCTTCGAGCCGGCGGAGCTCGCAGCCGAGCTCGGCGGCGAGGTGCTGCACGCAGGGCGGTGGTTCGTCGTCGTCCGCGCGACCCTGTGACGACGCGGCGCTCGACGTACCGCTCGTTCGCGTCGCTGAAGCGCGACCAGAGCGTGTGTCGCGCGTGCGTCGATGCCGGCTACCACCTCGAGTCGATGCCGGTGATCGCGCCCGGCGACGCGCAACGCGCGTACATGTTCGGGCAGGCACCCGGCATCGTCGAGGGCGAGGAGCGCCGTCCCTGGCGCGGCCGCGCAGGCAAGACCTTGCGGCGCTGGCTCGAGCTGGACGAGGACGAGTTCTACGCGACCTTCTACTGCGCGTCCGTGACGCGGTGCTATCCCGGACGCCCGGCGTCCGGCCGCGGCGACCGCACGCCGGGCCTCGAGGAACAGCGGCTCTGCGAGTTCTGGCGCGACCACGAGCTGCGCCTGCTCCGGCCGGCGCTGATCGTGACCGTCGGCGGCCTCGCCGCACGGCGGCTGCTCGCCGTGCGCAGCGTCAGCGAGTGCGTCGGCCTGCGCTACGAGCGTGACGGGACAACGGTGATCCCGCTCCCCCACCCCTCCGGCGCAAGCAGCTGGCTGAACGTTCCCGCGAACCGCGAGCGCGTCGGCGCCGCCGTCGAGCTGATCCGCCACGAGCTCGCCCGGCTCTGAGGCGGCGCTACCCTCAGTCCCGGATGTCCGAGGCACCCGAGACGCCGCGCTACCGCACGACCTTCTTCCGGCTGCTCCGGTTTCTCGGCCCCTACAAGTGGTCGATGATCGTCTCGATCGTGCTCGCGATCGGCTCGGACCTCGCCGTGCTCGTCGCGACGTTCCTCACCGGTTCGGTCGCGCAGGCACTCGTCGACCACGACAAGAGCAAGCTGCCGTGGATCGTGGCCGCGATCCTCGCGCTCGGCGTCGTGCGTGCGCTGATGATGGCGGGGCGGCGCCTGATCGCCGGGCGGCAGGCGCTCGCCGTCGAGATGGACATGCGCAAGGACGTGTACGCGAAGCTCGTTCGCCTCTCGTTCGGCTTCTACGACCGCCACCAGACCGGCCAGCTGATGAGCCGCGCGACGGTCGACCTCCAGGGCGTGCGCTTCTTCCTCGGCTACGGGCTGATCTTCTTCTTCCAGCACAGCTTCACGGTGCTCGGCGTCGGGGTCGTCGTGTTCCTGATCTCGTGGAAGCTCGCGCTGATCGCGCTCGCGATCGCGCCCGCGATCGTGCTGGTCGCGTACCGCTACAGCCACGTCTCCCATCCGCTGCTCCGCGACGTGCAGCAGAAGATGGCGGACGTCGCGACGGTTGCCGAGGAGAACATCGTCGGCGTCCACGTCGTGAAGTCGTTCGCACAAGAGGCGTCCGAGCAGGAGAAGTTCGAGCGCCGCAGCCAGGAGGTCTTCGAGCTGAGCGTCAAGGCGAACCGCCAGCGCGCGTTCTACATCCCGATCCTCAGCTTCCTGCCGATGCTCGGGCAGGCGGCCGCGCTGCTGATCGGCGGGCACATGGTCGTGAACGGCTCGCTCTCGATCGCAGCGTTCGTCCGCTTCAACCTCTACCTCGCGATGCTCGTGATGCCGCTGCGCGCGCTCGGCATGTGGATCGGCCAGGCGCAGCGCGCGACCGCGGCCGGCGAGCGCATCTTCCAGGTGATCGACGAGCCGGAGGAGATCCGCGACGCACCGGGCGCGCGTGACCTGCCCCCCGGGCCCGGCCGCATCGCGTTCGACGGCGTCACGTTCGGCTACGACCCCGAGCGCCCCGTGCTCGAAAGCATCGACCTCGAGCTGGAGCCGGGCAAGGTCGTCGCGCTGATCGGGCACACCGGCTCGGGCAAGACGTCGCTCGCCGCGCTCGTGCCGCGCTTCTACGACGTGCAGTCGGGCAGCGTCTCCGTCGACGGCGCCGACGTGCGCACCGTCACGCTCGCGTCACTGCGGCGCGAGATCGGCGTGATCGCGCAGGATCCGTTCCTCTTCTCCGCGACCGTGCGCGACAACATCGCGTTCGGGCGGCCCGACGCGACCGGCGAGGACGTCGAGCGCGCCGCGCGGCTCGCGCAGGCGCACGAGTTCATCGCCGCGCTCCCGGACGGATACGACACCGTGATCGGCGAGCGCGGGATCACGCTCTCGGGCGGCCAGCGCCAGCGCGTCGCGATCGCGCGTGCGCTGCTGATCGACCCGCGCCTGCTGATCCTCGACGACGCGACCGCGTCGGTCGACGCGACGACGGAGTCGAGGATTCGCGACGGCCTGCGCGAGGCGATGCGCGGCCGCACGACGATCATCATCGCGCACCGCCTCTCGACGATCGCGCTCGCCGACGAGATCGTCGTGCTCGAAGACGGGCGCATCGCCGCGCGCGGCGGCCACGACGACCTCGCGGAGTCCAGCCCCGTCTATCGCGAGATCTACGAGCACGGCTTGCTCGAGGGGCTCGTCTCGGAGGAGGTCGCATGAGGGTCCACCAGCCCGGCGGCCACCTGATGCGCGGCGGGCGCGCCGAGGTCGAGGACTGGTCGTGGGCGCAGACGAAGCGCCGCCTGCGCGCGCTCTACCGGCTCGCGCGCCCGTACAAGGGCCGGATTGGGGTCGCCGTCGCGTCTCTGCTCGGGGCGACGCTCGTCGCGCTCGTCCCGCCGTACCTCGTAGGCAAGTCGATCGACGAGGTCCGCCACGGAAGCACGGACAAGCTCGCGTGGTACGTCATCCTCTTCGCCGCGGCGGGCACGCTGGGCGTCGCGTTCACGTACGGGCAGACGTACTTCACGGGCTGGACCGGCGAGCGGATGCTCGCCGACCTGCGCAACAACCTCTTCCGCCACTTGCAGCGGCTCTCGCTCGGCTTCTACGAGCGCAACCGCGCGGGCGTGATCATCAGCCGCCTCACGAACGACGTCGAGGCGCTCGACCAGCTCGTGACCGACGGCGTGACATCGCTCGTGCAGAACACGTTGCTCCTGTTCGGAACGGCGATCGTCCTTTTCTTCCTCGACTGGCGCCTCGCGCTCGCGTCGCTGACGGTGATGCCGCTGATGGCGTTTGCGACCGCGATCTTCCGCAAGCGCTCCGGCCGCGCCTACCGCGGGGTGCGCGAGACGCTCGGCGCGGTCACGGCGACGCTCGCCGAGGACATCGCGGGCATGCGCGTGCTGCAGTCGTACACGCGCGAGGGCGCGGCGCAGGAGAACTTCCACCAGGTGACCGACCGCTACCGCGCGTCGAACATGCAGACCGTCGTGCTGAACGGGCTCTACTTCCCGTTCGTCGACTTCCTCTCGTCGGCTGCGACCGCCGTCGTGCTCGGCTACGGCGGCTGGCTCGCGTTCCACGGCGAGGTGTCGATCGGGATCCTCGTCGCGTTCCTCGGTTACCTGACGAACTTCTTCGACCCCGTGCAGCAGCTCTCGCAGCTCTACAACACCTTCCTCTCGGCGGTGGCCGCGCTCGACAAGATCACCGACCTGATGGACGAGGAGCCCGAGGTGACCGACCCCGACGACGCCGTCGCGCTCGACCACATCGCCGGCGACGTCGCGTTCGAGCACGTGCGCTTCGCCTACGGCCGAGGCCCCGAGGTGCTGCACGGCGTGGAGTTGCACGTGCCCGCGGGCACGACGGTCGCGCTCGTCGGGCACACCGGCGCCGGAAAGTCGACGATCGCCAAGCTGCTCGCGCGCTTCTACGACCCGACCGAGGGCCGCATCACGATCGACGGCACCGACCTGCGCGAAGTGACGCAGGAGTCGCTGCGGCGGCAGCTCGGGATCGTCCCGCAGGAAGGCTTCCTCTTCGCAGGCACCGTCGCCGAGAACCTCGCGTTCGGCCGGCGCGAGGCCTCACGCGACGAGATCGAGGCGGCGGCCCGCGCCGTCGGCGCCGACGAGTTCATCACGCGGCTCGAGGACGGATACGAGACGCAGCTCGGCGAGCGCGGGTCGCGGCTCTCGCTCGGCCAGCGCCAGCTCGTCGCGTTCGCACGCGCGCTGCTCGCCGATCCGCGCGTGCTCATCCTCGACGAGGCGACGAGCTCGGTCGACATCGGCACCGAGCGCAAGATCGAGCACGCGCTGCGCACGCTCCTGCGCGGGCGCACCGCGTTCATCATCGCCCACCGGCTGTCGACGATCCGCGACGCCGACCTGATCGTCGTGCTCGAGCACGGGCAGGTCGTCGAGCAGGGCTCGCACGACGAGCTGATCGCCCGGCGCGGGCTGTACACGTCGCTCTACGGCGACTGGGTCTCGACCGCCGCCTAGCTAGGCGGGGATGACGACGTCGTTCGCGGCCTTGTCGTGCCAGCACTGCTTCTCGCCGTCCCACAGCATCCACAGGTAGCCGAGCACGAACACGATCGCGGAGACGATCGAGACGAGCCAGCGCACGAACGCGCGGCCGTAGCCGATCGGCCGCCCCGTGTCCTTGTCGACAATGCGGATCGAGAGCGCGGCGTTGCCGGGCGTCTGGCCGGTCGAGCCGTGGAAGTACGTGAAGTAGGCGATGTCGATCAGCAGCCCGAGCCCGCCGCCCGCGCCGCCGAGGATCGCGCGCAGGATCCCGGAGACGATCCCGAGGAGGATGCCGTCGATCAGGGCGGCGGCGAAACGCCGCCAGAAGCCCGCCCGGGCGGTCGTGACGCCGGCCGTGCCTTCCGCTGTGAGGGTGCCCGCCTCCATCTGCCGCCCTATGCTTTCACCATGACGCTCGATCCGCAAACCGAGAAGCGCATCGAGCAGCCCGCCTCGGACGAGGCCGAGCGCGAGACGCGGCTGACGCCCGCCGAGGCGGTCAAGCAGATGCGGATCCGCGTGCCGGTGCGCGCGAACAAGAAGTTGCGCACCGTGATCGACCGCGTGAACAAGGACGACCAGATCAAGGGCTGGTGGCACGTCGCCAACGTCAACGCGGTCGCGCGCATGGAGATCAACGACCACTCATGGGTGCACATCCAGATCGTGACCAACATCGCGCTCAAGCTCCTGCGCCAGCTGACGAAGCACGGCGTCGAGCCGAACGTCGTGCGCGACTACGGCTACGAGCGCGACGACGCCGAGCTGATCGTCGCGCTGACCGCGCTCACGCACTGCGTGGGGATGTCGGTGCATCGGCACGGCCACGAGGACTTCAGCCTCTTCCTCTCGGAGCCGAAGCTGCGCGAGCTGCTCGCCGGCATCTACGAGGAGCCCGACCTCACGGTGGTCGTGTCGGAGGTGCTGCAGGGGATCATCAGCCACCGCTCGGACGGCGAGCCGCTGACGCTCGAGGCGGGCATCCTCCGCGTCGCCGACGCGCTCGACATGGAGCAGGGCCGCTCGCGCATCGCGTTCGAGCGCGGCCGCGTCGGCATCCATTCATTGTCGGCGGCGGCGATCGAAGAGGTCGTGATCTCGGACGGCGAGCGCAAGCCGATCCGCATCTCGATCACGATGAACAACTCGTCCGGCATCTACCAGGTCGACGGGCTGCTGAAGGCGAAGCTGCGCGGCTCGGGCCTCGAGCCGTACGTCGAGGTGCTCGCGCACATCGACACGGAGGCCGAGAAACGGCTCGTTCCGCTGTACGAGCTCGAGCTCTGATTTCGGCGAGGGCGGCTACAATATGACCGCCCTGCGGGATCGTCTAATGGTAGGACGCCGGACTCTGAATCCGGTAGTCTAGGTTCGAGTCCTAGTCCCGCAGCTCTTTCGAAAGCCGCCACATCGGGCGGCTTTTTCGTGGACCTAAACGGGCTCGGCGGAGACTTCGTGCGGGACGCGGCGCTGGTTGAGCAGCGTCGTGCGGCGCAGCTTGCGCAGCTGGTCCGGCGTGTCGACCGCGGCGACCACGGCGACGGTGTGCGGCGTCGGCAGCGCGTTGTGCGAGACCTGGCCGCGGACGAGCCCGCCGAGGAGAACGCCGGCCGCGAGGACCGCTGCGATCATCGCGCCGACGAGCGCGCGGCGCGGCGAGCGGCGGTGCGTCACGGCCACCGGAGCAACCTGCTCGAGCGGGCGCGTGCGGAGGTCGGTCGTGAACGCGCCGAAGTCGCCGGCGATCGCGCTGCACTCGGCACAGCGGGCGAGATGGGCGTCCAGGAGCGCGCCCTCGAGCTCCGAAAGCTCCCCGTCGATGCGCAGCGAGGCCCAGAAGCGGGCGCGCGCACACAGCTGGCTGGTCAGTTCCATTGCTTCCTAGAGACGAGGTCGGTTCCCATTAGTTAGGCAAGTTATCGATCAGAGCCCTCCTGACCTTTAACGGCTGGTAAAACGTAGGGGATGCGGGCCGCCCTCCTCACCCTGGTCCTGGCCGTCGCGGTGCTCGCAGGCCGGGCCACGGCAGCGCCGGCGCCGGTCTACGTGATCGCCTTCAGCGGCTCCGGGACGGAGCACCAGGTCGACAACAAGCAGAACATCCAGGACAGCGGCGCCTGCGACTCCGCCGAGCACGTCGACGTCACCGCGGCCCTCAGCTGGACGACGAGCTGGACGTCCGTGAAAACCGCCTCGAAGAGCGCGCTCGCGACGCCGACGAAGATCGACGGCTCGCAGCTGACCGGCTCGCACGTGAAGGACGCGTGCGGCCTGCCGATCGACCAGGCGCCCGACGGCTGGGCCATGCAGGCGTCGTGCGCGTCGACGCTCGTCTCCGGCGCGTCACCCACGCTCGCGCTCGCCTCAGGCGCGAAGTCGCTCTCGCTGACGGTGACCGCGCCCTCGTTCGCGGTCCCGGTCTCGGCGCCGTGCTCGCTCAACGTGCGCAACGACCAGTTGGCCGCGCACGTCGTCGTGCCGGCGAAGAAGCTCGCCGGCCTGAAGAAGGGCGCGTCACTGACCGTCGCGGTCGGCACGGCGGTGCCGGGCCCCGGCGACGACTACGCGCCGTCGCTCGACTGCTCGCAGCCGACGAAGCCCTACGAGGGCTACCGCACCGCCGACCACTGCCAGGACGACTTCTCCTGGAGCGGCACGGTGCGCCTCACGCGCGCGCGCTGACGAGGTCGGCGAGCGGGAACGACCGGTGCTGCCGCGGCGGCACGACGAAGTTCTGCCGGTGCGTCGCGTGCACGAACTTGTTGAACCCCTGCGCTAGGTCACGCGGGTCGAGCCCGAGCTTCGAGCCGTCGCCGAGGGAGCCGTCCATCGCACGCCGCGCACGGTTGAACAACCCGCTCGTCGGCGCGAACGCGACGAAGTGGACCCCCGCCGCCGGGACTGCGCCGGTCGCCGGCATGGCGAACGGGTTGTCGAGCGTGTTGAAGTCCGCGCGCTGCACGATCGCCGTGCCGCGCGGACGCACGACGCCGTAGGCGTCACGCGTGTCGGCCTGGAGGCGCGTCACCGTCTGCAGCGTCGCGCTGTGGCCGACACCGCCGAAGCGCGCGAGGTCGGCGTGCACGTCGGACGCGGTCTCGACGCGCGTCACGTCCTCGGCGATCGTGTAGGTCTTGTCGGGCACCGTCAGCCCCGGGCGCGTCATCGCGCGCAGCTGATCGGTGAACGGCACGGACTTCCACCACGCCTCGAGGTCCTCGTCGAGGTGCGAGAGGTGCATCGCCGCGCCGCCGGCCCAGAACGAGCCGGGCTTCTGGTCGGTCTGACCGTGCAAGGTCTCGAAGCTCGCGATCCGGTCCGGCGCCATCGCCGCCTTCTGCGTCGAGGTGAAGCCGAGGAACATCTGCACGCCGTCGACGATCAGCTCCGCGCCGGGCACGCCGGCCGCGAGCGCCATCGACTTCGCGAGGCCGGGCCCTTCGCCGAAGCCACCGCCGACGAAGCCGTTGCGCACGCTCGTCACCTCGAAGAGGTCGGGCAGCACGACGGACTTCTGCGCGTCGTCGATGTGCGCGACGTTGTCGCTGCGGAACTGGAAGACGACGTCGTCGGCCCCGATCACGACACCCGCGGGATCGCTCGCGAAGGGGGTCGCCTCAACGACGGCCGCGACGTGCTTGCCGGCGGCCTTCGACGCGACGAGGTCGGACGGCAAGTACGCCGGGTAGCGACGACCGTCGGCCAGCTTCGGCACGAGGCGGCGGAAGTACGGCAGGCCCCAGCCGACGGTCACGCCGACGCCCGCGGCAGTCGACGGATAGCGCGCCTCGACCGCGGCGAGCGCGTGCTCGAGCCGCGTCTGCGCGGCGTGCCCGGACTTGCGCACGCGTGCGGTGACGAGCCGGTGGTGGAGCGGCGGGACGATCACCTCGATCCCGAGCTCGAGCACGACCTGCTGCCCCGCGAGCAGGTACTGCTCGCGCGAACGCGCCGCGGTCACGGCGGCGCGCGCGGGCGCGGCCGCAAGACCGTCGAGCAGCGAGTACACGTTGCCGGCCGCGAGCGCGACCGCGCCGCGCTTCAGCAGCTCACGACGGGTGAGGCTCATTGGGCAACCTTCGCTTGCCCAATCGCAATCCGCTTCGGCCCCGGCAAAGCCGGCACCTCCGCTACTGGGTCGCCTCCGTCAAGCCTACGGCTCATGCTTGACGAGCTTCTTGCGCTCGAGCTTGCGCATCAGATCGGCGTCGTCACCGAACTGCTGCGACGCCTGCGGCGGATGGAACGCGGGCGTGGACGGCTTCGAGCCGCCGCCGCGCGAAACGGCTGCGGCGGCAACGGCGATCACGATCGCGACGATCACGACAAGGACTACGACCCACGTGCGGCGCACGGATCTAGGGTAGCCGCGAATTCAGGCGCTGACGGCGTCCGAGACGCCGAGCGTTCTGCCATTCGCATCGAGCGCGCGCACGACCACCTTGCCCGCCGACCCGCCGAGCGGGATCGACGTCTCGAGGCCGTTCCAGGGGCGCCGGACGACCACCTTGTCCCCCGCGCGCACCTCCCACGTCGCGATGCCGGCCATCCCGTTCCAGCTCGCGTAGACCGTCCCCGCGTCGACGGCCGCCGCCGGCTTGCCGCCCGGGCGGCCGTGCCAAGGGAAGCGGTAGGCGCGGTAGGTGTCGCCGTAGGGCAGCTTCAGCTCGAAGCGCACCTTCGCGTCGGGCGTGAACTCGGTCACCTTGCGCACGCCGCCCCAGCCGACGAGCGCCCCGCCGTCCGCGAGCAGCTGCAGGTCGCCTTCGAACGGGGACGAGATCTTCGACGGATGCACGAACGTCTTGACGAGCGTCGCCTGCTTCTTCGGTTGGTCGAGGTGGAGCACGAGCGGGCGCGTGAACGGCTCGACCCTCGGGATCGCGCCGTTGTCGAAGAGCGACACCGTGTCGTCGTCGTGGAGCTCCGCGTCGTGCTGGAAGCGGAACTTCACCGCGGCGGGCGGCCCGAAGTCGCTGCGCTTCCCGCCGAGCCGCCACACGATGCTGCCGTCGCGGCGCAAGAGATAGAGCGCGCTCGTGTTGCGACCCGACACGAGGATGTCGCCGTTCGGCGCGTCCTTGATCGAGTTGACGTGGAAGTAGTCGAGGGGCCGCTTCTTGGTCGCGTGCAGCGCAGGCTCGTGGTGTGCCTGGAGCGACTCGGTGAGCGGGACGTGGTCGAGGCTGTGCCATTCGAACACGACGTCGTCGCTGTCGAGGTCGATCTCCTGCACGACGCTGTCGTAGACGTAGCCCTTCGCCGGACCGCCTACGGAGGTGAGGTCTGCCGGCACCTCGCGGTAGGCCGTGATGTACGCGGTCCCGCGAGGCGTCAGCTGGAACTCGTGCAGGTCGCCGTCGAGACCGTGCCCCGCCTTCACGCGTAGCAGCTCTTGGTACTCGTCGTTGTCGACGACGTACTCGCCGCGGCCGACACCCGCCTTGCTGATCGTCCCCTGCCACCACGTGAGCACCGGCTCGCCCTTGTAGGTCTGCGTGCGGAAGTCCGTCGCCTCGAGCCCGCGCGGCACCTCGTGGTACCAGACGATGCGACCGTCGTTGTCCGCGATCACCGGGCCGCTCGGCTTGTTCTTGCCGCCCTTCTCTGCGACGAAGATCAGGCCCGGCGCAGTCGCGCTCGCCCGATGCGTGACGGTGAGCG
>Ga0066662_10001695_pt1 | contig 10252 bp, 9 predicted proteins | sample GraSoiAngelo_111_FD_133939 | JGI IMG/M metagenome (GOLD analysis project Ga0066662, IMG submission 133939) | Grasslands soil microbial communities from the Angelo Coastal Reserve, California, USA - 14_0903_12_40cm | ecosystem: Environmental > Terrestrial > Soil > Grasslands | place: USA... | reverse complement strand
TTGCTTCGGTGGCGTGGATCGGGTGCGTGGTCGAAGGCGCCCCGGTAGTTAGCTTCGGCAGTGACGAGGGCGGGCTGTCTGGGTACGAGCACTCGCTCTGAGCCGCAGCGTTCTCGGGGCCTGCCTGGGGCCGGCGCTCGCTCATTCGATCCGCGCGCGCAATCGCCTCGTCGCGCAGCCGCTGCAAGATCGCGCCGGCGACGGCAACCGGGTCAACCTGGTATTCACCCCGCTCAATCCTGTCCTTGATCTCTGTCACCTTCTTCTCCCGACTTTCCTCCATGGGTGGATCGAAGCGAAGCATCGGCAGGCATCTCGCAGAACTGGATCGGGTCTGGACCCTAAGTGCGCAAAACGCGGTGAATAGTGGGATTTCCTCGGATCCGGGCGTCCAGAAAGGCTACGCCCTGGACAGCGCCTCGCGGGTGGGGGCGACCTCTTGCAGCCGCGCAAAGATGATGATCCGCTGGGCGGCGCTGTAGAGAGGGTTGCACGCCGAGAGCACGAGCCGGTCGTAACCGACGTTGTTCGTCACCCACAGCGCCGTCGGCAGCACGATCTTGCGGTACTCGACGACATAGGTGAAGCGCGCGTAGGGCATCTTCAGCACGATCTTGTCGCCCGGGCCGAGCGCGTCGATGTGCCTGAACGGGGCGAGGTAGGTGGTGCGATGGCCGGCGATCGCGACCGTCTGGCCAAGCCCGGGGAATGCTGTCGACGGATAGTGCCCGGGCCCTTTCTCGAGGCTTCCGGTGTCGGTCCCCTGGACGACGTCGAAGCTGGCGCCGATCTTGCCGATCACGATCCGCCCGATTGCGGCTCCCGTGGCGACGCCCTGCTGCTCGCGGCGGGCCAGGAACGCGATCCGCTGGTTCATCGAGCTCAGCGAACCGAGAGCATTGCGGTCGAGCGTGGAGAGCGGTGAGGCCAGGTAGTGCTTGTCGATCTGGTTGCGCTTGATGACCGCGACGAACGCGGTCACCGGCTCCTGCCAGGCCAGCGTGACCCCGGCATCGACCATCAGCAGCAGGCCGGAGATGATCAGGACGGAGGAGATGTCGCGAATCAGCCGCCTCATCGCATGCCTCAGCGCCGGAGCGCCGATTCGGTGCCGCCGAGCGATCCCGGACCTGCATAGGTTACGGGGCCCCGGATCGTGACCGCGTCCTCCTGCGCCTGCCACTCGCCGGCGCGCATTCGCATCACGGCGATGATGCTGATCACGCAGCCGAGGACAACCGCCCATTCCAGCGCGGTGACGGCGCCAAGATGTCCGCCGGCGATCAGCAGGACCCCGTTCCACAGCACCTGCGCAGGCGAGAGTCCCAGCGTCATGGCGTAGTAGACGACCGCGAGCAGGGCAGGCGCTAGGCCGATGACCAGGAAGGTTGCCGCCAGCGGCGTGCGCAAGCGCGCCTCCGGATCGAGCAACCACATCCACAGATGCAGTGCCGGGATCAGCAGCAGCGCCGCGAACGGGTTCGAGAGCCAAATTGCGAGGACGGCGGCACACAGCACCAGCAGCACCGCAGGCCCGCGACCGCTGTCGTCGACGTCCTGCCCGGCCCGCGGCGCGGTGCGCGGTTCGAGCCGAGGCCACATCCACTGCACGGCCACGAAGCTGACCACGGCGAGCAACGCCAGCGTGGCAAGCAGCGCGATCGGGCCGCTACCCAGCGGTACCTCGCCGGCGCCGATCGGTCCCGGTGGCGCGGCGCTGATCCAACCGATCAGCCGGGCGGTCAGGATCAGGCCGAACACGAGCGCGAACGGGAGGACGGTGCTCAGCGCCGCGATCACCCAGCGCAGCAGTCGGTGGCCGCGGCGCCGTGCCCGCGCCAGCCCATCGACCGTGGCGATCAGCACCGGCAGCATCAAACCCAGCACCAGCATGCTGATCGCCCACGCGGGCACCAACTTGCGGTCGTAGAGCAGGTACGGGGAGGCGGTCGGCAGCCCCGGCCCGTCGTCGAGGGCGTTGATCGTCTGCAGCACGGCGCGGCCCATCGTGTTGATGCGGTCCCCATCGACCTGCTCGCCAGCCGGTGGCGGGCGCTCGCCGGTGCTCGACAGCAGTACGGCGGGCACGCCGCGTGCGCCGAACGGCCCCTGCTCAGAGAGCGTCAGCGGGAAGGCCAGGTGCACGAGCTGTCCGGCGAGGCTCGTCCCGCCGGGCTCGATCTGGGCCTGCGCGCCCAGCGCTGCGGCGACACTGTTACGCAGCACGGGCGGCGCCACACGCTGCGACTCCGACCACGGGACGACCACCGGCCCGCGGAGCTTGCGCGCGCCCAGGTCGCCTAGGGCGATCACCCCGTCGACACTGCCGCCGAGGCTGCGCGCCACCTGGAAAGCGCCCGCATCGCCGGCCGAAGCGCTGGTCGAGACGAGCACGATCGAGCGGTGGTGTGTCTCACCGGAAAGCACGCGCGCCAACTCGAGCAGGGTCGCCGTTCCCGTGAGCGCTGCCGGCGCGGGCGACTCCAGCGAGTCGCGGTGGGCGACCACGACGATGCTCCCGCCGCCGAGGCCGGGCCTGGTGCCGCTTACGGTTTCGATGGTGCGGCTGCCATCGACCGTCCGGGCGCGGGAGGTGCTGGTCGAGACCGCGAAGCCGTAGCGGCCGAACGTCTGGGCGACGTAGCCGGCAAGCGCGTCGTCGCCGGCGGACCCAGGATGGCGGTTTGGATAATCGTTCGCGAGCCGCGCCGTCAGCGAGTACGAGTTCTGACCGTTGAGGGCGTCCGGCGCGAGTGACGAGGTCAGCGGACCCTGCTGGTTGCGCAGCGAGAAGCCGAGCACGACCACCGCAACTGCGACCGCCACGAACCCCGCCCGGTACACGCGCGGATCAAGCATCTGCGGAGCAAGAGGTTAGTGGCGGCACCGGGAGACCGTGTCACTACCCTTCCTCAGCGAGAGGAAGCAAGGTGGCCGAACGATCAGCGCGCATCCTGCTCGTGGACGATGAGCAGTCGATTCAAACGCTGCTGTCATATCCGTTGCGCAAAGACGGGTACGAGGTCGTGCAGGCGACCGACGGGCGGCAGGCGCTCGACCGCTTCGAGGAGCAGCCCTTCGACCTCGTCGTGCTCGACCTGATGCTGCCGAAGATAGACGGCCTCGAGGTCTGCCGCAGGCTGCGCAGCCACAGCTCGGTGCCGATCATCATGCTGACTGCGAAGTCCGAGGAGATCGACAAGGTCGTAGGTCTCGAGATCGGTGCCGATGACTACATAACCAAGCCGTTTTCTGTTCGCGAGTTCTCGAGCCGGATCAAGGCGGCGCTGCGGCGCGCGGAGATGAGCCGGCCGACCGAGACCGCGCCCGACGAGGCGCCGCTGGAGGTGCGCGAGCTGCGAATCGACTTCCCCAAGCGGCTGGTCCGGGTGCGAGGAGACGACGCGCAGCTGACGTTCGTCGAGTTCGAGATCCTCTCAGCGCTGGCGCGCGCACCTGGACGGGTGTTCACCCGCGACATGCTGCTGGCGCGGATCTGGGGCGATTCCGCCTACCGGGACCCGCGCACGATCGATGTCCACATCCGCCACCTGCGCGAGAAGATCGAGCGCGACGCGAAGGATCCGGAGTACTTGTTCACGGTGCGCGCGGTCGGCTACAGGTTTCGCTACACCGAGCCATGGATCGCCGCCGGCTGCCCACGCTTTCGTTGCGCAACCGGGTGGCGCTGGTGTTCTTCGCGATCACGCTGCTGGCGATCGGATCGCTGTACATGTACGTTGCGCCCGGGCTGCAGTCGCGCCTGATCTCCAACAAGCTCGGCGAGCTGGCCGGTGCCGCGCGCCGGGAGTCCAGCGCGATCGCCCAGACCGTCGGCGGCTCGGCGACGCTACGCGCGGTCAACGCGCGGGTTGCCTCCGCGGCGGCGAGGTCCGGCTCGCGCGTGACGCTGCTGTCGGTGTCGGTGGCGGTGGCGCCGGGAGGGCCGCAGCTGAGCCTGCTGGCAGACTCCAGCAACCAGCGGGCGGCGCCGCTCGCGGTTCCGGTCGCATCCCGGGCCGTGCGACGCAGGGCGGCTACCACGGGCACCGAGGCCACACCATCCGGGACGTTCGCCGAGGCCGCGTATCCGGTGTCCTACCAGGGCCGGGTGGTGCGGGTGATCGTCTATTCCTCGCCTGTCTCCGACGTGGTCCACAGCGTGGCGGTGGTGCGCCACGAGATCCTGGTCGCGGGCGGCATCGCCCTGCTGCTCGCGCTGGTGGGCGGCTACCTGGTGGCGCGCGCATTGTCGTTGCGCGTGAAGCGGCTCGAGCGCGCGGTCCAGCGAGTCGCCACCCGCGAGTTCGACCACTCGATCCCGGTGGACTCCCAGGACGAGCTGGGCCAGCTTGCGCTGGCGCTGCGCGACATGCAGCGCCAGCTCTTCCAGCTCGAGACGGCGCGTAAGAAGTTCATCGCCACGGCATCGCACGAGCTGCGCACGCCGATCTTCTCGCTCGGCGGATTCGTCGAGCTGCTCGAGGACGACGATCTCGATCCGGAAACACGGCGGCGTTTCCTGGGCCAGGTCTCAGAACAGGTCGAGCGGCTGCGCAAGCTGTCGGTGGACCTGCTCGATCTGTCTCGCCTCGAAGCCGGTTCGCTGGAGCTGCGGCCCGAGCAGGTCGAGCTCGGTGAGCTGACCCGCTCGGTTTCGAACGAATTTGAGCCCAAGCTCGCAGGCCACGACTCGCACCTGGAGCTGCGCCTCACACGGCGGATCGAGGCGCACTGCGATCCTGTCCGGGTGGCACAGATCGTGCGCATCCTGATCGACAACGCGCTGACTCACACTCCGCCGGGGACCCGCATCGTGGTCACGGCCGCAAGCGAGAACGGAAGCGTGCGGCTGGTCGTCCGCGATGATGGCGAGGGCATCGACCGCCAGGCCATGCCGAGAATCTTCGAACCCTTCTACACCGCCGATGACGCTCAGGGCTCCGGGCTGGGCTTGGCCATCGCCTCCGAGCTCGCCGACCGGATGGCCGGGCGGCTCTCGGCGCACTCGGCACCGGGGGACACGGTCTTCACGCTCGAGCTTCCGGCTTGAGCGGGCGTTCGCAGTCGATCGAGCACGGGCTCGTGCTCGAGCTCGCATTCGCCGTCCGCGAGCAGGTGCTGCCGGAGCTGGGCTCAGTCGCGGGACGAGTCCACGAAGGCGGGGGTGCCGGTGGCGACGTCACCTTCGGGATCGATGCGCTGGCCGAGCAGGCGGTCGCCGAGTTCCTGGCGCAGCGCGCACCGGAGCTGGCCATGTACACCGAGGACCGGGGTCTGGTGGCGGCCGATGGCGCTCGCGAGGTGCTGGTGATCGACCCGATCGACGGGACGCGTCCGGCCATGGCCGGACTCGAGTCGGCCTGCATCGCGGTGGCTCTGGCGCCCCTGGGCGACGGCGAGCCGACGATGGCCGACGTGCGGCTCGGTTGCGTCGTCGAGATCAAATCGGGCGATTGGTACGCGGCGGTTCGCGGACGCGGGGTGCGGTCCTCCCGGGAGGTGCGGCTCAGTCAGAACGCCGAGGTGGAGCGGATGTTCTGGGCCTACGGCTTCCGGGGTAGACCGGTCCGGCCTACGGTGGAGGTGCTCGCCGAGCTGATCGATGCCTCCTCAGTCGGCGGCGGGACGTTCGAGCTGGGCTCGCAGGCGTTCGGCATGACCCGGATCGTCACCGGCCAGCTCGACGCCGTCGTGGAGGTGGGATCGCGACTGATCGAGGAGGTGCCGGGGATGCGCGAGCAGTTCGAGCGTCTCGGCGGCGGGCAGGTGCTGAACAACTCGCCCTACGACCTCGCGGCGCCCTGGCTGTGCGTGTGCGAGGCCGGCGGCGTCGTCAGCGACGGCTGGGGTGAGCCGCTGGCGCGCCAGCGCCTGCTGGGCTCCGGGCACGACTTCCAGATGTCCTCGATCTCGGCCGCCAACGCGGAGCTTCATGCCGAGCTGGTGCGTGCGGTCGACGCCGGCGTGGCGCGGCTCAAGGCGCTGGTGGGGTGAGGGTCGTCGGGTCCTCGGCTTGACGACGGGCGCGGTCCCGCGCGTCGGCGCCGCGCGGGTAGGTGGCGACCAGTCGATATCGTGCGCGCCGCCTTCCGATGCTCCAACCCGTTGCCGTAGCCCAGAAGCAGATCTCCGATTACGCGAGCATCGTCGGTCGCGCGCTCGTCGACGAGATCCGCGAGCGAGCGGGCCGCTTGCAGGGCAAGCGGATCCTGCACGTTTCCGCCACCTCGTTCGGCGGAGGGGTCTCGGAGATCCTGTACACGCTGGTGCCGCTGATGGTCGATATCGGGCTGGACTGCGAGTGGCACGTGATCTACGGACGCGAGGAGTTCTTCAATGCGACCAAGGTGATGCACAACGCGCTCCAGGGAAATCCTCAGGATCTGACCGACGAGCAGTGGCAGACCTGGGAGCGCTACAACGAGATCAACGCCGCAGAGCTCTCCGAGGGCTGGGACGTCTGCATCGTCCACGACCCGCAGCCGGCCGCGATGCGCTCGCTTGTCGGCGAGAAGGCGGACAAGTGGGTTTGGCGCTGCCACATCGACCTCTCGACCCCGAACGCTCACACGCTGGAGCGGTTCCTGCCCTACGTCGATCGCTATGACGCCTCGGTCTACCACATGCCCGCCTACGTGCCGGGGGACATGGATGGGCGCGCGCAGGTGTTCCCGCCGGCGATCGATCCGCTGAACCCCAAGAACATGGCGTTCTCGACCGAAGACGCGATCTACATCTGCGGCCAGTTCGGGATCGACGTCGACCGCCCACTGCTCTGCCAGGTCTCGCGCTTCGATCCCTGGAAGGACCCACTCGGGGTAATCGACGCTTACCGAATCGTCAAAGCGGAGATCCCTGAGGTACAGCTTGCGCTGGTGGGCTCGATGGCCACTGACGACCCCGAAGGTTGGGATTACTTCAACAGCACCGTGGCCCACGCTGATGGCGATCCTGACATTCACATCCTCAACAACCTCAACAACGTCGGCGCGATCGAGGTGAATGCATTTCAGTCCCACTGCGACGTCGTCATCCAGAAATCGACGCGCGAGGGCTTTGGCCTCACTGTCACCGAGGCCATCTGGAAGGCGCGGCCATTCGTCGGCGGCGCCGTCGGTGGGATCCCGCTCCAGGTCGCGAACGGCGAGTCTGGATTTCTCGTCTCCACCGTGGAGGAATGCGCTTCGCGGTGCTTGGAGATCCTGCACGACCCATCCCTGGGAAAGCGTCTCGGGCGCGCCGGCAAGGAGACGGTTCGGCAGCGCTTCCTGACCCCTCGGCTGTTGCGGGACTGGCTCGAGCTCTTCGAGCGGCTGGAGGAGTAGTGGTTCCGGCGGCGAGGACTACGTAGATGCCCGGCTCAGAGCTGGTGCTGGTCTCCAACCGGGGTCCGGTGACCTTCGAGCCCGGCGGCAAGGTGCACCGCGGCACAGGCGGCCTGGTCACCGCGTTGATCGGGCTGGCCTCACATCGTGAGGTGACCTGGGTGGCCTCGGCGATGACCGATGAGGACGTCGCAATGGCCGAGGACCACGGGGGCGAGCCGTTCCCGGTGCGAGCGCCGGACGGTGGCGAATACCTGATCAAGCTGGTCGCCTCCGATGCGGACGCGTACGACCGCTTCTACAACATCACGGCCAATCCCATGCTGTGGTTCATCCAGCATTACCTATGGGATTTGTCCAATGCGCCGGACATCCGGCGCAACGAGACCGAGGCCTTCGAGTTCGGCTACAACGCCGTCAACGAGGATCTCGCCCGGGCGGTGTGCGAGGAGATCGACGGGGTCGAGAAGCCAACCGTGATGGTTCACGACTACCACCTCTACACGCTGCCGGGACTGGTCCGCCGCGCCCGGCCCGACGCCTTCCTGCACCACTTCGTCCACATCCCCTGGAGCCAGTCGGACTCTTGGCGCGTGCTGCCGTCGATGATGCGCGAGGAGCTCTACAACGGCATCCTCGCCAACGACATCATCGGCTTTCACACACATTCCTACCGCCGTAACTTCCTGCAGTGCTGCGAGGACCTCCTCGGCCTCTCGGTTGACTACGAGCGCGGCCTGGTGCGCTGCCGCGAACGCGACGTGTGGGTCCGCAACTATCCCCTGCCCATCGACGCCAACGCGGTGCAGGAGCTCGCGCAGCGAGAGCGGGTCCGCCGGTTCGAGCAGGAACTGCTGAGACGCCGCCGCGATCACCTGATCCTGCGCGTCGACCGCGCCGACCTGTCGAAGAACGTCCTGCGCGGCTTCTCCGCGTTCGACGTCTTCCTGGAGCAGCACCCAGAGTTCCGCGAAAAGGTCACGTTCATCGCGCAGCTGATGCCCTCGCGGACCGACGTGCCCGAGTACGCCGAGTATCTGGAGCGGATCGAGGCCGTCGTCGCGGTCGTCAACCACCGTCACGGCTCACCCGACTGGATGCCGATCCAGCTCAAGCTCCGCGACGACGTGGAGGAGGCGGTCGCCGCCTACAAGCACTACGACGTGCTGATCGTCAACGCGATGTTCGACGGCATGAACCTGGTGGCGAAAGAGGGGCCGATGGTGAACGAGCGCGCCGGCGTCTCGATCCTGAGCGAGAACACCGGTGCCCACGAAGAGCTCGGCGAATACGCGCTGTCAGTGAACCCCTTCGACATCCAGGAGCTCGCCGACTCGATCCACGCGGCGCTGACGATGCCGCGGCCCGAGCGCGAGCGGCGCCTGGCCGGCCTCAAGTCGATCGTCACCGCCCGTAACCCCGGCGACTGGGTCGACGAGCAACTCGAGGACATTCGGCGCAAGGAGGCGACGGTAGCGGCGGGGTGAGGGTGGTTGCGTCCGGTGCCCGTGTCATCGGCCGGTCCCCGCACCGGCCGTGCGACGTGGATGATCAAAGGCACCGTATTCGGGATCAAAGATCATCCACGTCAGTCCAGGGTTCTGCCCTCGCTGAGCAGCTCGATGTAGGCGGCGATGCGCTTGGCTCTGGTCGCAGCGCGCTTGACGTTGTGGAGCCTGAACAGGAACGCATAGCGAGTTGAGCCGGTGAGGGTCTCGAAGAAAGCCTTGGCCGGCGGGTTCGCGTCGAGCGCCCGCTGGAAGTCGTCGGGAACAGTCGCCTGGCTCTGCGCCGGGTAGGCGGCGTCCCAGCGACCGTCGGCCCTCGCTGCCTCGACTTGGGCAAGGCCGGCAGGTTTCATCGTGCCCTCCGCGATCAGCTTCTCGGCCCGCTCGCGGTTGAGCTGCGACCAGATGCTGCGCTTGCGTCTGGGCGTGAAGCGGATGAGGTGGTAATGGTCATCGTGCCGCGCCGCCTGTCCGTCGATCCAGCCGTAGCAGAGGGCCACCTCGAGCGCCTCCGAGTGGTTGATCGTGCGAACGGGCGCTGCCTTCTTCGCGAACTTGAGCCACACCCCCGCCTCGCGCGCGTGATTCGCCTCGAGCCACTGCTCCCAATCGCGTTGACGGCGGAATTCCAGGATCGGGAGTGCATCTTTGGTCTCCTGCACCGAGGCTGATGATCGCAGGGCCATTGCTATATTCGACCGCCGCTCCCTCGCGCTTACGCCGGCTCGGCTTCCAGGGCCGCCTGATCGGCCGGCGCCGTTCGTCGAGCTGGAACTTTCTATGGCAAGCCCCGCCCCCGTATACGACCTGATGCTGCTGCTCTCCACGAGCGCGGACGAGGACCGCCGCAAGCAGATCCTGGGGGAGGTGGAGTCCGCGATTTCGAACGCCGATGGCTCGATCGACCGCAACGACGACTGGGGGACCCGTGGCCTCACCTACCGGATCGCCCACCAGCCGGACGCCGAGTATCACCTGCTCCAGTTCACCGGCCCGCCTTCGCTGCTCGAATCGCTCTCGCACAGCCTGCGGATATCTGACGACGTGCTGCGCTTCAGGATCATCAAGGTGATCCCGGGGACGCCTCCGGCTCCCGAGTCCCCGCCACCTGTGGTCGCGAGTGTGGCTGCGTCGCGTGCAGGCGGCTCGAGCGCGGCGGCCGCGGTTGGCGGCGACACCGAGGCGGTGGCCGCCGTTCCCGCCGAGGAGGTTGCCGATGCCGAGGTGGGCACCGGTGACGTGGCAACCGAAACCGAGGAACCGCCGGAAGACGGCGGCCAGGCGTCCGGCGAGGAGACGCCCGGCGACGAGACGTCCGGCGAGGAGACGCCCGGCGGCGAGTCGCCCTAGTAGGCCCCTTCCCGCCGCGGCGGGTGGTCGACGCCCGCATCCCCCCGGTTCGTAACGAAAGCGTTG
>Ga0066662_10001694_pt1 | contig 10253 bp, 14 predicted proteins | sample GraSoiAngelo_111_FD_133939 | JGI IMG/M metagenome (GOLD analysis project Ga0066662, IMG submission 133939) | Grasslands soil microbial communities from the Angelo Coastal Reserve, California, USA - 14_0903_12_40cm | ecosystem: Environmental > Terrestrial > Soil > Grasslands | place: USA... | reverse complement strand
GCCGCGACCTCCTGGCCCTCCTCGACCGTGTCCTCGATGCTCACCGCACCGCCGTCCCAGGCCATCAGGAGCCTGGGGTAGATCGGCCGGGCGAACGCCGCCAGCTGATTGAAGTCCCAGTAGTCGCGAAAGGCACTGCTCGACTCGGCTGCCTGGCGATCGTGCGGATGGCAGTACACCGGCGCGTCGAGACCGGGGGCGGCGCCGCGATGGTCGCAGTCGGCATGCCCGAGGACGACCCGCTTGATTCCCCCCATTCTCGCGGCCATCGCCCGCAGCCCCTCGGTCATGTCGGAGATTCCGGCGTCGAACACGGTCACGCCGCCGTCATCCTCGATCAGGTAGACGTTCATCGACTTCATCGGAAAACCGCCGCGGACCAGCCAGACGCCCTCGGCGATCCGCTCGGGCCGTACGCCGTGCACGAGCGCGCGCAGCTTGGTGCGGAAGTTCGCGACGCGCGCCAACCGGGCCTCGGCTTGCGAGCCCAGCGGGGGCAGGAAGCCCAGCTGCCGCGCGATCGTGCCGGTGTCCAGGTAGGCGTCGTTGTGCTCGATCTTTCCGTCGACGACGCTCACCACGTCGCAGCCTTCGACGTCGATTCGGGCGTTGTTGGGGGCAAAGCCCATGAAGAACCCGGGTCCCGCGAACGTCCCCCGCCCGCGCCAGCGGACCGCGGTGCGGTTTCGGTAGGTGGTCATGTCGAGGATCTCGAGCCCGAAATCGGGGAAGGCGTCGAACAGGTTCGCGAAGTACTGGCGAACGCCCTCGGGCCCGATCAGCTCTTCCTGGCCCACGAAGCGGTCGATGCCGCCCGGTGCCCAGTAGGCGACGGCGGCGTCGAGGTCGTGGGCGGTGAGCGCTTCGAAGTAGCGCCTGGCGATCTCAGAGGTTGTGGCCATCGAGGCCGCGGAGTCTACGTGGCCGAGCCTGGCCGCAGCCGGCAATATGGTCCGTGTCGTGAGCAAGCGGCAAGAGCTGGGACGCGGCGAGCGGGTCCTGCCCGGTTTGTGGCGGCTGCGGCTGCCGCTGCCGTGGCCGGGCGTTCCCCACTGCAACGCCTGGGCCATCGCTGCGGGCTCCGGCGTCGTGCTGGTGGACACCGGGATGCACCTGCCCGGGTCGCTGGCACAGCTGGAGCTGGCCATGGCGCAGGTCAACCTCCGGCTCGAGCACGTGCGTCTGCTGGCAAGCACCCACGCCCACTCCGATCACTGGGGCCAGGCGGCGCCGATCCGGCAGCGCGCGGGCTGCGAGTTCTGGATGCATCCCCGTCACGAGCACGCCACCCGCGCCGCCGAGGATCCCGAGGCGGCGCTGGCGCGGCGGCTCGAGGTGGCCCGGCAGAGCGGCGTGTCGCAGGCGGCGCTCAGCCGCTACGCCGAGCGGATGCGCTCGCTGCCCTCCGGCGTGGCCGAGGTGATCGAGCCAGACCGGCCGCTCGTGCCCGAGGTCACGATCGAGACCGACCTGGGGGTGTGGTCGGTACACGAGACGCCGGGGCACGCGCCCTCACACGTATGCCTGTTCCAGCGGGAGCGTCGGCTGCTGATCTCCGGCGATCATCTGCTGGGCCGCATCTCGCTGTATTACGACTATGGCTGGACTCCGGACCCGGTGGGGGAGTTCCTGGACTCGCTCGAGGTCGTCGAGCGGCTGGATGCGCGGCTCGCGCTGGCCGGACACGGCCGTCCCTTCGTCGACGTCAGCGGGCACATCGACGCCAACCGCCGGCTGGTGCAGACGCGGCTCGACGGGGTGCTCGGAGCGCTCGACGAGGCGCCGAAGACCGCCGTCGAGGTCAGCCAGTCGATCTATGAGCAACCGCTGACCGAGGCTAATGCCGGCTGGCTGCTCTCCGAGACGCTCTGCTACCTGCGGCATCACGAGCTGGCCGGCCGGCTGGCGAGCGACGGCGAGGATGGGCGCTGGCACAAACCTTGACACACCCGTGTCAAGGTTGTTAGAGTCCGCCGCCCGTGCGCATCGACGAGATCATCGCCTCGGCGCAGGAGCCCGTTTTCTCATTCGAGTTCTTTCCCCCCAAGACCGAGCAGGGGGAGGCGAATCTGCGGGCCGCCCTCGAGGCGCTCGCGCCACTTCGGCCCGATTTCGCGTCGGTCACCTACGGCGCCGGCGGATCGACGCGAGACCGCACCCTGGAGGTCACGAGGTGGCTCAAGCAGAAGCTGGGGATCGAGGCCATGGCGCACCTCAGCTGCGTCGGCACCACCCGCGAGGAGCTCCAGCAGATCCTCGACGAGGTGGCGCAAGCGGGGATCGAGAACGTGCTCGCGCTGCGCGGCGATCCGCCCCGCGGCGAGACTGAATGGAAGCCCCACCCGGGCGGGCTGCACTACTCCACCGAGCTCGCCGCGCTGATCGCCGCTCGCTATCCGTTCAGCATCGGCGCAGCGTGCTTTCCCGAGGTGCATCCCGAAGCCCGTGACCTCGCGCACGACCTCCACTTCCTGGGCGAAAAGGTCGCCAGCGGGGTCTCGTTCCTGATCACGCAGCTGTTCTTCGACAACGAGCTCTACTTCGAGTTCGTCGACGACGCCCGCGGCGCGGGGATCGAGGTGCCGATCATCCCCGGGATCATGCCGATCACCGACGTTTCCCAGATCAAGACCATCACCGGCATGTGCGGCGCGACCATTCCCGCCCCCCTGCTTGAGCAGCTCGAGCTGCGCGCCGAGGATCCCGACGCGGTGCTCCAGCTCGGCGTCTCCTACGCCACGCTCCAGTGCGCCGAGCTGCTTGCCCGCGGCGCCCCGGGCATCCACTTCTACACCCTGAATCGCTCTCCGGCCACGCGCGCGATCCTCTCCGCGCTGCGCCTGCTGCGACCCTGGGTCAGGCGCGAGGTCGTGAGGACGGCCTAGCCCCTCGGCGCCTCCGGGGGGATGATCTCGAGCGCGTGGGCGACCTTCGGCGTTCCCTCGAGGTCATAGCGGATGTCGACGTCGTCGTTGCGCTTGTAGGTGCCGATCCCCCAGAAGCCGAGAAACCACGCCCACGGGCCCAGCCTCTGCCGGACGAGCTCGCGCTGGAACAGCAGCTCGCCGCCGGCGATCTTGAAGTCGCTGCCGAGCTCTTGACGGACGCCGTTCACGTAGACCTCGAACGGCGAGCGCACCCCGGGCGGCAGCTTGACGCGCCAGTGGCGATCCGCCGGGCTCATCCCGCAGCAGCGCTGCTGCTCAGCGCCCACGCGACTTCCTCCACGCGGGCCCCGCGCTCGTCGGTGTAGACACGCCGCACGCCCTCGTTGACGAAGCCGGCCGCCCGCGCCGCGCGCATCATCGCCGCGTTGTCGGTCTCGGTTAGCAGCTCCAGGCGCCTCAGCCCGCAGGCGACGAACAGCCACTGCGCCGCCAGCTTCAAGGCGCCGCGTCCCAGGCCGCGACCGCGTAGCTGCGGAGTAAGCCACACGTCGAGCTCGGCCTGGCCCTGCTCCCAGTCGAGATCGTGGACCACGATCCTCCCCCGGCAGTCGTCCGATCCCGGCTCGAGGATGGTGAGCTCGACTCTGGTTCCCGCCTCGCGCTCGGCGTCGGCCAACTCGGCGGCGCGCCCGAGCTCGGCGCCGCTGGGCGGCCGCTCCAGCCCCAGGCGGTCGTAGAGCTGCCTGTCGTCCTGGTGGGCGATCAGGATCTCGGGGATGTCGCGTTCTGCGGCCAGACGCAGCTCGACGCGACCATCGCCCAGCCGCTCGGCCAGATCGGGGATCGAGGGCATGTCCAGCGCGCACCGTACCCTCTCCCGCCGTGCCGTCGAAGCGCAACCAGATCCTCTACGCGGTCCGCCGCTCGCCGCGCGCCCGGCGGGTGCGCGTGACCGTCGATGCCGAGCGCGGGGTCGAGGTCGTGCTACCGCGGCGTGCCGCCGAGCGCGAGGCCGCTGCCGCCGTGGCCGAACTGCGCCCATGGATCGACAGGCGGGTCGCCGAGCTCGAGCACGCGCGCGCCGCGGTCGCCGCGAGGGGCGACACCGTGCCATATCTGGGAGTCGCGCTTGGCACCCAGCCGCAGGAGGGGCGCGTTCGCGTTCACCGTCGCGGCGAGGTGCTGCTGGTGCCGGCGGGGCCGCAGGGTACGGCGGCGCTGGAGCGCTGGTACCGGCGGATGGCGCGCGACGAGGTCGCCTGGCGGCTGAACCGCGCCTGTGAGCTCACCGGGCTGAGCTACACGGCGCTCACGATCAGAGGCCAGCGCACCCGCTGGGCCAGCTGCTCGCCTGGGGGCGCGATGAGCTTCAACTGGCGGCTGCTGCTGGCGCCCGCGCCGGTGCTCGACTACGTCGTCTGGCACGAGGTCTGCCATCTCGAGGTGCTGGACCATTCGCCGCGGTTCTGGTCGATGCTGGCGCGCTGGTATCCCGACTACCGCGAGCAGTCGCGCTGGCTGCGCCGCCACGGCGCCACGCTCGTGCTGAGCTGATTACGCGTTTCCCAGCGCGCGCCGGAGCGCCGCGTACGGCGTCTCTCCGCGCCGCTGCTCGATCACCTCGCGGCGCACCCTTCCCCGATAGGCCTCAGTGGAGCCGTCGCCACGCACGTCGACGCCGCCGTGCACCGACGCAAGAAAGCGCTGGGGCCCGGCCACCTCGATGCGGGCGGCGACCTGCTGCACCGGCTCAAAGCGCTTGAGCTTGGCGTCAACCGGGTTGCGCGAAGTCGCGCCGGCAAACTCCCGCGCCCGCTGCTCGAGCGCGTCCAGCGCCTGGTCGAGCCGCTCGAACCGGGTGCGCTGCACGCGCGGCCCGGACCGGACTGTCAACTTCCAGGGCAGCTGGTGCGCGAGTAGCTACGACCGCTCGTGCATGGGCACGTAATCGAGGCCGTGCCCGCCGGTATAGACCTGGCGCGGGCGCGCGATCTTCTGCTCCGAGTCGTCGATCATCTCCAGCCACTGGGCGATCCAGCCGCTCGTGCGGCCGATCGCGAACAGCACCGGGAACATCTCCACGGGCATCCCCAGGGCCTCGTAGATCATGCCCGAGTAGAAATCGACGTTCGGATAGAGCTTGCGGTCGATGAAGTACTCGTCCTCGAGTGCGATCTGCTCCAGCTCGGTGGCGATGTCGAGCAGCGGGTTCTTGCCGGTGACCTCGAAGACCTCGTCGGTGGCGATCTTGATGATCTTCGCGCGCGGGTCGTAGTTCTTGTAGACCCGGTGCCCGAAGCCCATCAGCTTCTCGTTGCCGTCCTTCACCCCCTTGATGAAGTCGGGGATGTTCTCCTTGCGCTCGATCCGGTGGAGCATCCGCAGCACCGCCTCGTTGGCGCCGCCGTGCAGCGGTCCGTACAGCGCCGCGACCCCGGCGGCCACGGCGGAGTACGGATCCACCTGCGAGGAGCCGACGCTGCGCACGGCGCTGGTGGAGCAGTTCTGCTCGTGGTCGGCGTGGAGGATGAACAGCACGTCAAGCGCGTGCTCGAGGCGCGGGTCAGGCTCGTACTTGAGCTCGCTCATCCGGTAGATCATCGAGAGGAAGTTGCCCGCGTAGTTGAGGTCGTTGTCCGGATACACGTACGGCATCCCGCGGTTGTGGCGGTAGGAGAAAGCGGCCAGCGTGGGCATCTTCGCGATCAGACGGATCACCTGCATGTAGCGGATCTCCTGGTCCTTGATCGCGCTGGCCTCCGGATAGAAGGTGGAGAGTGCGCCGACCGACGCGAGCAACATCCCCATCGGGTGGGCGTCGTAGCGGAAGCCCTGCATGAACTCCTTGACGTTCTCGTGCACAAACGTGTGGATGGTGATCTCGTGGATCCACTCGTCCAGCTCCTTCTGAGAGGGAAGGTTGCCGTGGATCAGCAGGTATGCGACCTCCAGGTACGACGACTTCTCCGCCAGCTGCTCGATCGGATAGCCGCGGTATTCGAGGATCCCCTTCTCACCGTCGATGAAGGTGATTGCCGAGCGGCACGACGCAGTGGCCATGTACGCGGGGTCGTAGGTCATGAGGCCGAAGTCGTCCTCATTGACCTTGATCTTGCGCAGCTCGGTGGCCCGGATCGTCTCGTCCTCGATCGGGATCTCGTACTGCTTGCCGGTGCGGTTGTCGGTGATCGTCACCGACTCTTTGCCGGTGGCTACCCCGCTCCCATCCTGCTGCTGGGTCTCAGTGCTCATGCGTTTCCTCTCGCGCGGTTGCCGGGCGGATCGTGTACTCACTCTATTACCCGCGAGGGGGCGGCGAAAGCGGCTACTTGCTGGTGACGATCGCCATCGCGACGGCGACGGCGACGAGCAGCGCGCTGACCGTCATGACACCCCGCTGGCCGCGCGCGCCGTACGGGAATTCGGGCCTGGTCAGCCCGATGCCGGCGAGGATCACCGCCCAGGCCGCGAGCGCGCCACCGGCCAGGTAGAAGGGAACCTTGGAGGGCTCAGCGGCTGCCAGCAGCGTCGTCAGCACGGCGCGAGGTTATCTCATTCGTCCCCTCGTATCGGCTCTCCGTCGCCGCCCGCTGGCCTTGGTAATGGCTGCCGAGCTCCGGGCTTCCGTAGGGCCGCAGCGCCGGCCGGTCAAGGGCCATGAACGACAGCTGCGCGATCAGCAGTCCTGGATAGAGCTTGATCGGCACCCGCGTGAGGTTGTTCAGCTCGAGCGTCAGCGTCCCCTTCCAACCCGGATCGCAGAAACCAGCGGTGGCGTGCACGATGAGGCCAAGGCGCCCCAGAGAAGATTTCCCTTCGATTCGCGCCACGATGTCCTCTGGCAGCTCGACCCACTCCAGCGTCCTGCCCAGGCAGAACTCGCCGGGATGGATGACGAACGAGTCCTCGCCCGCCACCGTCACCTCCTCGGTCAGGTTCTCTGGCGGCCGCCTGAGATCGATCGCCGAGGCACGGTGGTTGTGGAAGACGCGGAAGGAGTCGCCGAGCCGCAAATCGACGCTGGCGGGCTGCACGAGCTTCTCATCCCAGGGCTCGATGCGGATCCGGCCTTCGCCGACGAGCTCGATGATGGTGGCGTCGGAGAGGACGGAGATCGGCGTGTGATCCATGGCCGCGCCGAAGTGTGTCAGCGCAGCCGGATCCGCCCAGGCTCAGTGCCCGTACGTGCGCGCCCGCGCCCGCGTCGTGCGCACCCGAGCCGGGGGCAGGGGCGCGGGGTCGCCGTGGGGGCCGCGCCGCGGGTGGCGGGGGAACGGCGCGCGGGGATGCGGCCGGTCGCGCTTGACCCCGCCGTCATCGTCGGAGGAGGACTCCTCCGGCTCCTGCTTCACCGCCCACCAGACGATGTAGATCAGCGCCGCGATCGGAATCTTCAGCGCCAGCATCAGCCACAGGAATCCCCACGTCACAGCGCCGCGATCCTACCCACATCGTGAGCAGATTTCACGGGCGACCGGCATCGGTGGTCAGCCCCGCAACGCCACCGGGCTCTCGATGAAGTGGGTGATCCGCTTGAGCTCCCCGACGCGTTCGGACAGCTCGTCGCTCGTCAGCCGCGCCACCCGCTCGACGCCGAACTCCTCGACATTGAAGGACGCCAGCGCGGTTCCGTAGGCCATGGCCCGTGACAGGAGCTCGTGGTCGAGCTCGCCATTCGGGTGCGCCGCGACATATCCCATGAAGCCGCCGGCAAAGCAGTCGCCGGCGCCGGTGGGGTCGATGACCGTCTCCAGCGGGAAGGCCGGCAGTCCGAAGAAGCCATCGTCAGTGAACAGTGCCGCGCCGTACTCGCCCTGCTTGGCCACGACGGCTCGCGGCCCCCACGCCCGGATCTCGCGCGCCGCCCGCACCAGGTTCGCCTCGCCGGTGAGCTGCCTCAGCTCGGCGTCGTTGAGCAGCACGCAGTCGACCTCCGAGATGGCTTCGACCAGCGCGTCTCGCGCGGTCTCGATCCACAGGTTCATCGAGTCGAGCGCCACGAACCGCGCCGCGCCGCACTGGGCGCGGACCTGACGCTGGAGCTCGGGCTGGATGTTGGCCAGGAACACCACCTCGGCCGCGCGCGAGGCGGCGGAGAGCTTCGGCTCGAACTCCGCGAACACGTTCAGCTGGGTGTCGAGCGTGACGCGGTCGTTTAGGTCCCAGCCGTACTCCCCCCGCCAGAAGAAGGTGCGGCCGCCGGGCACCCGTTCGATGTCGGCGGTGTCGATGCCGCGGGCGCGCAGCACCTCGTATTCCGCTTCGCCGAAGTCCCCGCCAACCGGACCCACGACGTGAACCTCGTCGAAGAACGCCGCGGCCAAGGCGAAGTGCACGGCGGACCCGCCGAGCATGCGATCGCGCGTGCCGAATGGAGTGGTGACCGCGTCGAACGCGATCGAGCCGACGACGGTGACGGACATGAGGCGGGTTAGCGTAGCCTGCGGGCCGCGATGCGAGCGATCCAGATCAGCGAGTTCGGCGGCCCCGAGGTGCTCGAGCTGGTCGACCTGCCCACGCCCCAGCCCGTCGCCGGCGAAGTCCTGATCGAGGTCCGCCGCGCCGGGCTCAACTTCGCTGACACGCACCAGCGCACGAACTCGTATCTGCAAAAGGCGGAGCTGCCGCTCATCCCCGGCTCAGAGGTCGCCGGGATGCGGACGGACACAGGCGAGCGCGTGGTCGCGCTCGTGGGCACCGGGGGGTACGCCCAGTTCGCGACAGCGCCGGAAGCGCTCACCTTCCCGATCCCCGACGGCGTCGACGACGAGACCGCCCTGGCGCTGCTGCTCCAGGGACTCACGGCGTGGCACCTGTACAAGACCTGCGGGAGGGTGGCTCCGGGAGAATCGGTGGTCGTCCACGCCGCGGCAGGCGGCGTGGGCTCGCTGGCGGTCCAGCTCGGAAAGCCGCTGGGAGCCGGTCGCGTGATCGCCACGGCCTCGAGCCAGGAGAAGCGGACGCTCGCCGTCGAGCTGGGCGCGGACGCCGCCACCGATGCCGCGCCCAACGGTATGACCGAGCGCCTGCTTGAGTGCAATGAGGGTCGCCAGATCGACGTGGTCTTCGAGATGGCCGGTGACGGGGTCTTCGAGCAATCGCTCCAGGCGCTCGCCCCCTTCGGTCGGATCGTCGCCTACGGCATTGCCTCAGGCCAGCAGAACGACGTCTCCACCGGCCATCTCATGCGCCGCTCGCGCGCGGTGATCGGGTTCTGGCTGATGCACTGCCTGGGCCGCCCGGAGATGATCGACGCCGCCCTGGCGGACCTGTTCGCGCGGGTCGGCCGCGGCGAGCTGCACGCGGTCGTGGGCGGAACCTACCCCCTCGGCGAGGCGGCTCAGGCGCAGATCGACCTCCAGGAGCGCCGCACGACTGGCAAGCTGCTGCTCGACCCCTCGGCCTAGGCGGCGCGGTTTCACCAGCGCCGAGTTCGGGAAGCGCCGTTTCGGAGGCATACGCCCGAGACGACCTGGAGGTTCAAGGATGACAATCGGCACCTCGCTTTTTCTGATCGCGCTGGGAGCGGTTCTGCGTTTCGCTGTGACCGTCTCCACGAAGGGCTTCAACCTTCACACCGTTGGCGTGATCCTGATGGTGGTCGGCCTGGTGGGCCTGATCCTGTCGCTGCTCTGGATGAGTGCCTGGGCGCGCCGGCGCGATCGCGTCGTGGTCGAGGATCGCGTCCCGCCGCGGGCGTACTGACCCTCCTCAGTACGGCTTGACCCGCCCGAGGATCTCCTCGCCCTTCTGCACAGCCTCCTCGTCGGGCTCCGGGCTGCTCGGGATCGGGTTCGTCGCCGGGTCCACCGAGCCGCGGCGGTCATCCGCCTTGCGCTCGCGATCGTCGCTCTGCTGTCTGTCTTCGGGCATGGCGTCGTCGTACCCGGTGGGGAAGCCGGCTACGCCTCGGCCGCCGCCGTCGACGGCTCCACCCGCAGCCAGCGCGCCGCCTGATGCGGCAGCCACCAGTTCCAGCGTCCGAAGAGCGAGACCACTGCCGGCACGAGCAGCGCGCGGATCACGGTCGCGTCGAGCAGGATGCCGGCAGCGAGCCCGGTCGCGAACACCTTGATGTCGGTCTGCGGCCCTGACGCCATCGAAACGAAGGCCAAGAACAGGATCAGCGCTGCGCTCGTCACCAGCCTGCCGGTGCGCGCGATGCCGCGCACCACGGCGGCGTCCGTTGATCCGGAGGCGTCGTATTCCTCGCGCATGCGCGCGAGGATGAACACCTCGTAGTCCATCGAGAGCCCGAACAGGAACGCGAACACCATCAGCGGGATCCAGGCGGTGACCGAGTGGGTCGGAGCGATCCCCCACACGGCTTGCGAGCCGTGACCCTCCTGCCAGATCAGTGTGATC
>Ga0066662_10001693_pt1 | contig 10257 bp, 12 predicted proteins | sample GraSoiAngelo_111_FD_133939 | JGI IMG/M metagenome (GOLD analysis project Ga0066662, IMG submission 133939) | Grasslands soil microbial communities from the Angelo Coastal Reserve, California, USA - 14_0903_12_40cm | ecosystem: Environmental > Terrestrial > Soil > Grasslands | place: USA... | reverse complement strand
CGGAAAGCGGTGCTATTGGTGGAAGTCGGGTCCCCGAAGATTGAGGATTCCAACGTCTGCGAATTACCTATCTTCCAGGTCAGCTTACCGGCATAGTTATTAGTGAAGGCCCGCATGTAGATAGGCTTGCCATGTAGCAATGTGAAGAGTCCCACTTGCTGCTGTACGCCACCAGTAATTAACGGAGCACCTGCAAATTGAGGCGGCACTAGAAAATCGGTGTTCAGCGTCGGATTGTAGGAGCCAAAGAAAAATAGGTTTTTCCGGAACCCGGGGACATATCCGCCGATTTCTCCATCAATGTCATAGGATCCTGGTCCCACTCCAAGTCCCGAGGCGGGCAGAGTGCCGCCGGGATTTGCTGAACTGGTCAGCAAGCTGCGGCCTACGTGACGGTTACGGAACAAATCTATCTGGCGAGTGTTAGCTTCGGTGCTCACTGGCGCTCCGAAGAAGCCCACTGCGCCATGAAAGTCCTGGCCACCAGATTTAGTCACAATTTGCACTACGCCGCCGGTCGCCTGGCCATATTGGGGCTCAAAGCCACCAGTTTTGACCTGTACTTCTTTAATGAAGCTCAGGTTGATTCCGGTGCCCACTGAACCATAGGTACGGGTAAAGATGCCGAGACCGCCGAATGCCGGGTCAGTAATGTTCACGCCGTCAGCAACATAGAGGTTTTCAAGTCCTGAACCGCCAGAGATAGACGGATTGGCCCGTCCTGCCTGTCCGCTGTCGGCAACCCCCGGTGCAACATAAAACAATCCAGAAACATTGCGCGGCACCGGAACTGAAGCGTAAAACGCGTCGTTCAGGTTGGCGCCGGTTGCGGTCGACGTTGTATCAACTGTTACGGCAGTCGCGCTCACCTCGACCGTTTCACTTACAGCACCCGGCTCCAATTGCATGCGGAGGCGGGAAGTAGGGCCTGTGGCTACGTCGATTCCCTGCTCATCAGCAGCTTTGAATCCCGACTGTTCTACTTTGACACCATAAACACCGGGAGTGAGTGCCGCAAATATGAACTTTCCGTCAACGTCAGTCTTGGCTGTGCGGTTTCCGGTCGGCCCGGCGAGAGTGACTGTAGCTCCCTGAACCACCGCACCGGATGAATCAAGCACCACACCTGCGAGATTTCCTTTCACTGTTGACTCCTGGGCGAAGCCCGGAAGTCCCAGGAACAGGAGGAGAGCAGTTATTAGTAGACCAAGCAAAATTCTCTTGCTCATTTGATTGCTCCTTATCCAACTTTCCTTTTCTTCAATTTTGTAACGTGATATCCAGAATTGCCACAGAGGCACAAGTGCATAAAAGATGCCATTCGCCATTCATGACAAGTTCTGGTTTATCAAGGGCTTACAGAGGAAGATTGCAGCACTAGGCAGAGCTTATTATAGATTTCCATAGTGACACATGGACGGAATACGGGAATTCATATGTCGGAATGCGATGATTTTGCTTTTGGCGCTCTATGCTATTCACCGTTGGCCGTGTGATGCATAGTACTTTAGGATTAAGTCTCTGGAACTCTCGACAAATTCGCGCCCGTGCTCCGGCACACATGCCAGTTCCAACTAATGCTATCCGCCCTTAAAACACGCTGTCGAAAATCAACATCTTAATGAATGTCCCGCCCCTGGCTTTGAAACCTTAGAAGGAGAGTTCCGTATGGCCGAACCACTGCACCGGAGTTCGGATGTTCCGGATTTTGATGTTTATCCGGCCAATCCGCCGGACCCAGAGCGCCTGCTGCCCGAGCAGGCGAGCAGAACTGCGCTGGAAGAGCGCGCCAGTCAGGTAGGAACCGCCATTGGCAAAGTGGTGGTCATGGTGCGCCGAACGCAAGGACGCTTCAGCGAAAGCGGCAGCACTGCCACAGACCGGATCACCGGCCTGACCGATACCGCCAAAACCAAAGCCTCTGACCTCGCCGACATGGCAAAAACCAAGACCCAGGAATTGACCGATCTCGCGAAAAACAAAACGCAGGAGCTTATCGACTTGGCAAAGAACAAGACCCAGGAATGGAGCGAGATGGCAGCTTCGCGCGCAGATGAGTTGCGCCAGACTGCTGCCGAGAGAGCCGCTGACTTGCGTTCCCAGGTGCGCACCAGATACTACCGCACGCGGCTGCGCGCCAATGCCGTCCAACGCGATTACCCGCTGCAGCTAATTCTCGCCGGCGGGGCTGCAGGCTTCCTGCTGGGCGTTGGACTGAGAATCTGGAGGACAAACCGTGAATACTGAGAAACCGATCGGCACTCTATTGTCCGAAACGAAAGAGGAGTTCAAAGAATTTCTGGATACACGGCTGCAACTGCTGAAGGCCGAGATCAACGAAAAGATGAGCAGGTGGAAGGCATCCATCCCGCTGCTGGCGGTAGCCGCTGCGTTGCTGCTTTCCGGCTGGATGGTGCTGACCTTCGCTTTCGTCGCTCTGCTCCACGCACTCTTCCTGCCCAACCCGTATTCGTGGTTGTGGGCCGGGCTGATCGTTGCCGGCATGTATTTCATCGGCGGCATCGTGCTCGGATGGATGGGCTACAGCGAACTTAGTTCCGTAAGCGTGGCGCCGGAGCGCACCTTGAAGGTGCTCAAACAGGATCAGGTATGGATCCAGAATGAAACGAGGGCAGCATGACTTCCAGTATTCCTGTTGACGTGCTGGAAAAACGGGCCGCAGACCAACGCCGCCAGATTCATAACACCGTGACCGAGTTGCGGCACAGCGTGAAACAGACCGTGAAAGAAAAGCTGGACGTGAAACCCTACGCCCGCGAATATTTGTGGCCGGCAGCCGGGGCCATGGCCTTCATCGGCCTGATTCTCGGCTATTCGTTCACCGGCATGTTCACCCGCGACTAATCATTCTCAATTAAGCGTGGCAAGCGGACATAAAAACCGCTTGCCATTTTTATTTACAACGCACAAGTCCAAATCGCATGCCGGGGAATCCTCCCGCGCGCTGGCGAGGGCGGCGGCGTTCCATAAAGTTCCTGGTCATTGATATTCATATCAAAATCAGTGTGATTGGCCTGTTTCCGTCCCCGCATGCCATAGGGGATATTGCCTAAGTAGATGAATCATCTGTCTTTTGGCCCGCTTTTCGTGATATAAACCATCAACATCTCTCCCCGAAGTACAAGAGCAGCAACAAAGACCGTTTGATTCCAGGTTGAGTTGCGTGAGGAGGCAAATTGTCAGAAGCAAGAACAGGCAAAAGATTTCCGCTGGAGCTGCCCATCCGCATCCGGCAAAAAGGCGCCACAGCAGCCGATCGTGGAACCACGGCCGACATGAGCGCCGCAGGCGTTTACATCCAGGCGAATACTGATCTTCCTGTGGGTTCACCCATTGAGTTTGACATCACGCTGCCAGCCAAGGTTCTGGGGACAGCCAAAGATGTTGAGGTGCACTGCACCGGACGCGTGGTTCGCAAAGAAGCCAACGGCAAGACCGGCAAAGGCAAAAAGACCAAGAACGGCGTGGCATGCGTCATCGACCAGTACAAATTCATTCGCAGTAAAGGAACCAAATAATGCTGAAGATTATTTTGGCTGATAACCAAGCTATCTTCCGGACGGGCGTGGCCAAAGTTCTGGCGGTCGAAGACGATTTACGCATTGTGGCTCAGGCGGAAACGCCGGAAAAAATGATGATGGCCATCGAGAAGTTCCACGCCTCGGTACTGATTTTCAGTGCAGACATGCAGCCCAACCTTCAGGTTGTGGTGGAAACCGCGCGCAAGCTGAAGACCAAGCTGGTGCTGGTGGCTGACAATGGCGCAGACTCCCGGCATTATCTCTCCAATGGCGTTCACGGCGTGATTTACCGCAATGTAAGCGGTGAGGCGCTGGTCCAATGCGTTCGCAAAGTAAGCAAGGGCGAAAGCTGGGTGCAGGACACCAATGAGAGCAAGGAAACTGCCGAGAACGATCTGGTGGGCGCGCGCGTTCGGGACCGCCTCACCGCCAAGGAACTCAAGATCGTCGCCTTGATCGTGCAGGGATACAAGAACAAAGAAATTGCCACCCAGTTGGGCACAACCGAGCAGGTGATCAAGAACTACCTGCGCAACGTCTACGACAAGATTGGCGTCTCTGACCGGCTTGAGCTGGCGCTCTTCACGATTCACCATCGCATCCTCGCAGAGGCAGCCGCCACCTCGGTAGCAGCGGGAACGCGGTAAAATTTTCTCCAGAATGGAAGGGGCAGGCCCACGGGCCTGCCCCTTGATTTTTTGTATTGAAGTTTTACCTGCCCGGCGTAGTTCTTTCGCTGCTCTTCAGCAATTCATTCACAATAGTGACCAGTTCCTCGGGGTTCACCGGTTTTTCCAGGTAGAGATCAGCGAGAGGTTCGGCAGCCTGAAAAGCTTCCGCCACGTAGCCGGAGACCACCACCACGGGCATGCTGCTATTGCCTTTAGCCGCCTGTACTACGGCCCGGCCATTGGCATCACCCAGGCGCCAGTCGGTCACCACGGCGTCAAAGGTGTTGTTCTGAAGTTTTTCCATGGCATCGCGCGCAGAGGTGGAAGCCGTAACCGTATGACCGGCCGCCTCCAGAATGGCGCATTTCAGGGTCACTACATGGGGCTCATCATCCACACAAAGGATTTTCGCCATATAAACGCGTCCTTGACGCTTGAAGCGAGCAGTGCGAGCGCGTCATCTCGCGGGGGAGTTACTACAAACCCATGCTGCCATTATTTTGATGCAGCAATTCAGCCAAAGTCAACTCAGGCCCGGCTATGTCTTGCATTTTCTTTTATCTACGAGCCAGAAAAGCCCAAACTCCAAGAGAATCAGGAGTTTGGGCCAGAATTCATGCTGGCCGGAAGGCCTAGCGCGACGGTTCCGATTGGGAATGCATGTTATGAGTGACCGGCCCGGCATCGCCCACCTTTTCGGCCACTGATTTGGCTTGGCTGAAGAGCAGCAGATAATCCGGCCCACCGGCTTTGGAGTCGGTGCCCGACATGTTGAAGCCGCCAAAGGGATGCGCACCCACCATCGCGCCTGTCGATTTACGGTTGAAATAGAGATTACCCACGTGGAACTGATGGCGGGCACGCTCCAGCTTCTCTCGCGAGGCGGAGTACAGTGAGCCAGTCAGGCCAAACTCGGTATTGTTGGCGATCTCCAGCGCGTCATCGAAGTTGCGTGACTTGATCACTGTCAGCACCGGGCCAAAAATCTCTTCCTGGGCAATGCGGGCGGTGGGTGAAACGTCCGCAATCACGGTGGGCTGGATGTAATAACCATCGCCGGCTTCCGTCGCCTTGCCGCCGCCTGCGATCAGCCGGCCTTCTTTCTTGCCGATCTCGATGTACTCAAGAATCTTTTTGTACTGCTTCTCACTGACCACCGGGCCCATATCTTTGTTCTCCAGCGGATCACCGACAGCAATCCGGCTTACACGTTCCCGCAGGCGCTCGACGAAAATGTCATAGATTCTTTCATCCACAATGGCGCGCGAGCAGGCGGAGCACTTCTGCCCGGAAAAGCCATACGCCGATTGAACAACACCTTCAACAGCGGCGTCCAGGTCGGCATCGTGTTCCACAACAATGCTGTCTTTGCCGCCCATTTCCAGAATGGTGCGCTTGATCCACTTCTGTCCCGGCTGCGTGATGGCCGCGCGCTGGTTTACATCCAGACCAACTTCCTTGGAGCCGGTAAAGGCAATGAAGCGCGTCTGCGGATGCGCTACCAGCCCACGTCCGAATCCAGTACCCGTGCCCGGACAGAAATTGGCGACGCCATCAGGCATTCCCGCTTCCTGCAGCGCTTCAAAAAACTTTGCGGCAATCACCGGAGAATCATGCGAGGGCTTCATCACCACCGTATTTCCGCACACGATGGAAGCCATGGTCATACCGGCCATAATCGCGCACGGGAAGTTCCACGGCGGAATGACCGCGCCGACACCCAGCGCGATGTACATCAGCGTGTCATGCTCGCCGGGCAACTGCACCGGGGTTTCTACCTGCGAGAGCCGCAGAGCTTCGCGCGCATAGAACTCCGCGAAATCAATCGTCTCGGCAACATCGGCATCTGCCTCGGCCCAATTCTTGCCCACCTCGTAGACCATCCAGGCGGCAAATTCGAATTTACGCTCGCGCAGAATGCCAGCCACATCATGGAGCAACTGGGCGCGCCGCTCCACCGGCGTGAACCTCCATGTCTGGAATGCAGACAGCGCTGACTTCATGGCAATGTCCACATGCTCCTGTTGCGCTTCCTGCACAATGCCCACGATCTGCGCAGGGCGCGCAGGATTGATGGATTTGATCTTCTTATCGGTCTTGATCAACTGCTTGCCGATGACGATGTCATATTCCTGGCCCAGTTCGGCCCCTACCTTGTCCAGTGCCTCGCGCATCCGGCGGGCATTCTCAGGATTGTTGAAATTCGTAAGCGGTTCATTACGGAATGGCTTATGCAGTGGATTGCCGGTCAGATGGGAGAGTGTTCCTCTGGTGGTTTCAACGGTAGCCATAATTTTCGTCCTTAAGTGATCTGATAACAGCAGGAAGGATTGCGTAACCTTCTATTTTACACCCCTTCAGCATTTGCTCCTTCGCGTCCTTCGCGGTAAATCATCTACAATACTTCTGCCCACTTCGCGAAGGAGCCACATGCCTTTCCGCATCTCTGCCTTGCGCGTTTTGCTCATGGCGCTGGTGTTTGCCGCTGTTCCCGCTGCGGCCCAGCGCTCGCTGATTACTATTCATGTTGGAAAAACAGGAATGTTCTCCGGCTTGGGTCACAATCACATCATCACTGCACCTGTATCCAAAGCGACCATCGACACCAAAGCTCTCAACGCTGAAATTCTCGTCCTCAGCCGCGAGATGAAGGTCATAGACAAAGAAGTTTCAGACTCCGACCGCGCCAAAATCCAAAGCACCATGATGGGCCCGGATGTATTGGATACCGAAAAATTTCCGGAGATCCGTTTCAAATCCTCAAAGATCGAGCAGAGCTCGCCGCAGCATTACCGCGTAAACGGCAGCCTGACGCTGCATGGAGTCACCAGGCCAGTCAGCTTTGAAGTCAGCAGCGATGCCGATCATTATCACGGCACGGCCAGGCTGAACCAGACCGATTTCGGCATCAAGCCGGTTTCGGCGGCTGGCGGCACCGTTAAAGTAAAAGACCAGTTGGAACTCGAATTTGATCTTTATGCTGGAGAGTTCACTGATCGCAAGCAATGATATTGTGCCAATGCGTGTTTAAACACCGCAGTAATCATGAATAGCAATTCAACACGATAAAGACCGCTAGCAACAATAGTACATAAATAATGCTCGTGTAAATTATTCCTGTGAGAGCTAGTGTGTTTAGGGACTTCGGCCTTATTTCAGAGGGCAACGACTGAATGTCGGAACTTAGACTTCTACCATAGAAAGCAGCAAATGCTATTGGAATTGTTACAAGAACAGTGACAGCTATACCGATTGATGCAAGCATATGCCTATGTTCAGCACTGTCGAAAGCAGCTTTCACTGTAAAGCTTGCAATTGCAAGAAATAAAGCCATTCCTTTCGTATATAAATCCAGGTGGGCTTTATACAAATCGACAAGCGTATCCAGCCGCCACTTTACAGCATCATCAATAGAGCCATTGCTCATAAATGCTCATCCTTTCTGGTTGCACTCCTACTGCTGTGTTCTCGGGGTGGCGATATCCACGGCAACGCGCCATTTCCCGTCTTTGTCTTTCTTCCACATAGTTGCGTAGCCGCCGGAGAAGGAGTCCTTGCCCTGGCTGCCTTCGAAAGTTCCCCGCGTATATCCAAGGTCTCCGCTTTTCGATACTTCCGCGGTGTCTACGGTCCAATTGATCTTGAAAGCAGGGTCACTCAACAGCTTGGCCCACTCGGCTTTCAGGGAATCTTTGCCGTGACCCCAATTGCCGTCGGTGCCGCACATGTACGCGTCATCGCCGAGAAAGCCCATAAACTGATCGATGTTTCTCGCTTGTGCCGATTTGGCCCAATCCTGGTCGGCCTTCTTGAGAGCGTCCGTGCGGTCGGCTGCTACTGCTATAAAACTGATACATCCAAGGAGCACCAATGCTGCAACCAGCTTGCGCATACTCACCTCCATCGCCCGCATTAGAACACACTGAAAGTGGTATGCGAAGTACCAAGAGGATGACCGGGAAGCTTAGCCTCCCGGGCGTCTTGCTCAAGAGCTTTTCTCCGTGCTCTCAGTGTGCCTCCGTGGTAGGTTTTTGACTTCATTTCCTCCGCTTACTCCGTTCCTCTGTGTTGCAAACGGTTTTGCTTTTGGTTGCGGACCCGCTACGGTTAAAAGGCGTAAGATGAATCCATGAAAAACCCCGTCACGTGGCTCCAAAGCATTCTGCTGCTGGCCGTGGTCACTCTGCTGGGCGCTTTCATCTTCAAGCCCGCCGCCGCACCGCCTCCCGCGAAAAGAAAGGCAGTGGTTGTGGAGTTGTTTACCTCTGAAGGATGCTCAAGCTGTCCTCCGGCAGATGCATTGCTGAGTCGAATGGGCCAGCAGACATCAGCCAATGGCGCGGTGATCATTCCTCTGGGTTTTCATGTGGACTACTGGGATCACCAGGGGTGGCGTGATCGCTTCTCCTCCCATGCATACACCGAACGGCAGGAGCAGTATGCATCACGATTCAGGATCGAAGGACCTTATACGCCACAGATGGTTGTGGACGGCGCAACCGAGTTCGTCGGTAACGATTCCAGTCATGCACAGCAGGCAATCGCACAAGCGGCCACAGAGCCTGAACAAGCCGTGATACAGCTATTGGAGATGGAGCCGGGCAAGATCCATGTGCGCGTGACTTCTTCCAGCCCGGAACCTGCCGATGTGCTGCTGGCGGTTACTGAAGACAACCTGATGAGCAAGGTGGCGGCCGGTGAAAATGACGGACGCGAGCTCCACCACTCCGCCGTGGTCCGCGAATTCCGCGTGCTGGGACAGATGAAGGATGGAAGGTTTGAGCCGGGCCCATTCGTTCTCAGTTTGCCGAAGGATTTCCAGGTAAAGAATCTGCACTGTGTGATCTTCGTGCAGCAGCCCTCGAATGGAAAAATCCTGGCAGCCGTATCAAAGACATTTTAGGATTTTGCCGTTGTTTCCTTTGCGTCCTTCGCGTCCTTTGCGGTAAATGCCAAATACGCTTTTCACTGCCCGCCGGAAACTGAAACGCCGTTGCACTTCTGTATCTCCTGGGCGAAGAGCGGGTTACTAGGGAACTGCTCCCGCAATGATTCAAACTTCTTGCGCGCGGCGGTCTTGTCTTTGTGGCGCAGATCATCGAAGGCCAGCAGAATACGCGCAAAGGGAGCAAGATAGCGTCCGCGCTCAGCCGTCAGCCGGAGTTCTTTCAGACCCTCTTCCTGGTCGCCCTTCAGTCCGCCAATGCGCAGAATCCAGCGCACTGGCGCCGGCTTGCCGCCGATGAGGTACTTGCCCATTCCGGTAGCGATGTAGGCATCGTAATAATCTGGTGCGATGGCCAGCAGCTTGTCGGCATATCCGGTAGAAGATTTGGTATAGGAAAGTGCCGTCAGGTTGCGCTTGGTGATCAGCGCCGCATCGTCCGCCCGCAACCCGTTGAATAACGCCAGCGCAAAGAGCGCTTTTACATCCTTCTTGTCACGATTCAGCCGATCCTGCGCAATCTTTTCTCCTCCCGCAATTGCGTCGTCAAACTGCTTGCGCGACGCCGGAACCCAGCTATAGGCCGGACGCGAAGAGAACGCATCATCCGAGGCAAATAAGTCACTGCGCAGGATATGCAGCCGGTCGAATTCGCGGAAGAGAATCGCCGAAGCCTGCGCCACCCACGGCATCGGATCAGTTTTATCGACCTGCTTGGCCTGCTCCGCTTTGCTCAACGCCTGATCGAACTGCAGGTTATACATCGAGCGGAAACTATCATCGAGAATCGCATCCACACTCTGGCCCTGATTCTGTGCCTGCGCTGCAATGCAAAACAGCGCCACGATGATGACCAGCCAGATTGCCTTCCAACGCTTCAAATCCAGCCTCCGGGGTTGAGACATACTTATACAAGAAACACGGTTCCCGGATAAAGTTGGCTGTAAAGATTTACAGGGGTGTTATTCTGGTACCGCCGAGCGACTGAGCGACCCAGGCAAATAAACCTGAGCAAATAAATCTTAATGGAGCGCAGCCGCCCTCGGCTAATGCCACTTACTTTAGGGACACCATGCTGTATCCCAATGAGAGATGTCAT
>Ga0066662_10001690_pt1 | contig 10283 bp, 8 predicted proteins | sample GraSoiAngelo_111_FD_133939 | JGI IMG/M metagenome (GOLD analysis project Ga0066662, IMG submission 133939) | Grasslands soil microbial communities from the Angelo Coastal Reserve, California, USA - 14_0903_12_40cm | ecosystem: Environmental > Terrestrial > Soil > Grasslands | place: USA... | reverse complement strand
CGCCATCGGCAGCCCGCAGGCCGCGGCCTGCTCCGCAGCCTCCGCCAGCTCGTCCTCCGACAGCAGCTGATCGCCCGAGCCGTCCAGCATCCAGGCCGTGCGCGAGCCGAGCGTGCCGTCCATGAAGGCCTTGACGGGCCCCACGTGGAGCAGGTCGCTGCCGAACCCGGCGCGAAGCTCGATCGCCCGCGCCGCCGGGAGCGCGTCCAGCGGAATGCTCATCGCCACCCGCAGCGTCAGCCGGCGGTCGGCGTCGTAGCGCTGCCACAGCTCGCGGCCGCCGTGCGCCTGGAAGTCGTGCACGCCGATCACCCCACGGGCGTTCGCCTCCGCCATGCCGTCGCGCAGCGCCTGCGAGCGCTCGAGCGGTGTGGCGGGGGGCAGCGGGAAGCGCCACGCGTCCCACTCGTGCAGGACGCCGGTCGGGTGGTCGACGCCCTGCGCCCTGAGCGCCGCGCTGTTCACCCACAGCGTGTGGTGGTCATGCGCCCACAGCGCCGCCGGCCGCTCGCCGGTGACGTCGTCGAGCGCCGAGGCGGTCGGCGGGCCGTCGGGCCACGACGCCTCCAGCCATCCCTTGCCGCGCAGCCAGCCGTCGCCGCGCTCGGAGGCCGCGACCGCCCGCAGCGCCTCCGCGAGGCTGCCGCAGCCGTGCAGGTCGAGCCACGTCCGCTCGAGCGCCCAGTCAAGGAAGTGCACGTGGGAGTCGGTGAACCCCGGGAGCACGCAGCGGCCGTCGAGATCCAGCCGCTCGTGCCCGACGGTGTCGGCCTCGCCCTCGCGCACGTCGACGCCGCCGGCAATCAGCTCTCCTGCCACGGCCAGCGCGCGCACGCGGGGCAGTCGCGGATCCATGGTGTAGATCGGGCCGTTGTGGAGGATCACGCGGCCGGTAGTCTACGCCGCGTGCCCCCCGCGGAGGAGATCGAGCAGCGCCTGCGGCGGTTCGCCGCGGCTCTCTCCGAGGATGGCCTCGACGCCGCGGTGGTGGTGCAGAGCACCGACCTCGCCTACCTCACCGGCACCAACCAGCAGGCGCATCTGATCGTGCCCGCGGCCGGCGAGCCGTGGCTCGGCGTCCGCCGAACCCTCGCCCGGGCGCGGGAGGAGTCGCCGCTGTCGCAGATCGACCCGCTGCCGTCGCTGTCGGGCCTGTCCGCTGCGCTGGCCGCCGCTGGGGTGGGGGCCGGCGCGACGGTCGGCTTCGAGCTCGACGTGCTGCCCGCCGCACGGTACCTGGGATACGTCCGCCGGCTCGAGGGCTACCGCGCCGCCGACTGCTCGCCGGCGATCCGCCGTGTGCGGGCGGTGAAGAGCGGCTGGGAGCTCGAGCAGATGCGCCGTGCCGGCGAGCAGGTGCGCGCCGCCGCCGAGGCGGTGCCGTCCCTGCTCGCGGAGGACGTGCCCGAATCTAAGGTTCAACGTGAGGTCGAGAGTGTGCTGCGCGCCGCCGGGCACCAGGGCCAGCTGCGCTTCCGAGGCTTCAACCAGGAGATGCACTACGGGCAGGTGCTCTGCGGCCCGAGCGGCGCGGTGCCCGGCTACTCCGACTCGCCGCTGTGCGGCCCCGGCCCGAACGCCGTGCTCGGCAAGGGGCCGGACGGCCATCGCCTGCGGCGGGGCGACCCCGTCATCGTCGACCTGGTCGGCGGCTACGACGGCTACCTGGCCGACCAGACGCGGACGTTCGCGCTGGGCCCGCTTCACCCCGACCTGCGCGAGGCGTACGCGACGGCGGTGGCCATCCTGCGGTCGGTGGAGCAGCTGATCCGGCCGGGCACCGCGCCGAGCGCACTGTTCGCCCACGCCGAGCGGATGGCCGGCGAGGCCGGGCTTGGCGAGCACTTCATGGGACATGGCCCCGACCGTGTCCGCTTCCTCGGCCACGGGGTGGGTATGGAGATCGACGAGCTGCCCGTGCTCGCGCCCGGCTTCGACGCCCCGCTCGTGCCCGGGCACGTGATCGCCGTGGAGCCCAAGTTCGTGTTCCCCGACCGCGGCGCCGTTGGAATCGAGAACATGTACGCCGTCACCGAGACGGGCTGGGAGAACCTGACCACCGCGAGCGAGGAGCTGATCGAGGTATGAGCGTGCGCCACCCCCAGAGCGAGGAGCAGGAGCTGCTGATCGACGCAGTGCGCACGCTTGCCCGTGAGCAGATCGCGCCGCATGCCGCCGAGGTCGACAAGCGTGCCGAGTTCCCGTTCGCGGCCGTCGAGCTGCTCCGCCGAAACGACGTGTTCGCGCTGGCGTTCGCTGAGGAGTACGGCGGCACGGGTACCGGCGTGCTCACCTTCCTGCGGGCGGTTGAGGAGCTCTCCTATGCGGATGCGACGGTCGGCCTCGTGCTGGCGGTGCAGTCGCTGGGCGCGATCGCGATCGAGCTGGCCGGGTCGCCGGAGCAGAAGCAGCGCTACCTGCCCCGCTGGGCGAGCGGCGAGTGGATCAGCGCCTATGCGCTGACCGAGGCCGGATCCGGATCGGATGCGAGGGCCATGCGCACGACCGCTCGCCGGGAGGGCGGGGAGTGGGTGATCGACGGCAGCAAGCGGTTCATCACGAACGCTGGCGTGGCGGACACCTACGTCGTCTTCGCCCGCACGGGCGACGCCATCTCCGCGTTCATGGTCGAGAAGGACGCCCCGGGGTTCTCGGTGGCCCGGATCGAGCCGAAGATGGGGATCAAGGGGTCAACCACGGGGGAGCTGCTGTTCGAGGGCTGTCGCGTGCCCGCGGACGCCATGGTCGGCGCGGAGGGGACGGGGTTCCGTACGGCGATGCGGGTGCTCGACCGGTCGCGGCCGGGGATCGGGGCGCAGGCGCTCGGCATCGCACAGGCGGCGCTCGACTACGCGCTGCGCTACGCGGAGGAACGTGAGACGTTCGGCAAGCCGCTCGCGGACCACCAGGGCATCCAGTTCATGCTCGCCGACATGGCGGTGAAGGTCGAGGCCAGCCGCGGGCTGCTCTACGACGTCGGCGTGATGCTCGACCAGGGGATCGACGGGCCGGACCTGACCCGCGCGTCCGCGATGGCCAAGCTGATGTGCTCTGACACGGCCATGGCGGTCACCACGGACGCGGTGCAGATCCTCGGCGGGTACGGGTACATCGAGGAGTACCCCGTCGAGCGGATGATGCGCGACGCGAAGATCACGCAGATCTACGAGGGGGCAAACCAGATCCAGCGGCTGGTGATCGCACGGGAGCTGCGGCGCGGCTCCGGTTCGTGACCGGAGCCTTGTCAGCCACCCATACCGATGAGATGATCGGCGCGGGAGAAGGTGCTGGGTCGTTTCGTGACACCTGTTCGCGTGGTGATCGCCATGTGCGCCGCCGCGCTGCTCGCCGCGGCTCCGGCCGGCGCGGCGCCTGATGCCGCGTCGACGTACGGCTATCAGCCCGTCTCTGCACCACCGGCCAGATCCGCTGCATGGCGCTGGTCCGCACGCACGACGGGGTGCCGATGCATGCGGGCGCTCCCGATCTGCTTCCGTCGGGGCTGGGCCCTGCCGACTATCACACCGCGTACGGGTTGCCCACGCAGACACCGCTCGTGGCGGGAAGCACGACCGTCCACCGGGCGATCACCGTCGCCATCGTGGACGCCTGGGACTATGGGAACGCCTACAGCGACCTGACGACCTACAGCGAGGCCTACGGCCTTCCGGTGCTCCCCAAGTGCTCGTCCACCGTCACCACGTCGTGCTTCCAGAAGGTCAACATGGGAGCACCCCACGGCTCGGCGAGCTCCACCGGCTGGTACATCGAGATCGACCTCGATGTCGAGACGGTGCACGCCATCTGCCAGAACTGCAAGATCGTGCTGGTCGAGGCGGCCAGCGACGACAGCGTGGTGATGGCGGACGCGGTGAACCGGGCGGCGCGCGCCGCGTCGATCGTGTCGAACAGCTACGGCTCATACGACATCGACGGCTCCCTCGGGTCGCTCGACGCCGCCTACGACCATCCGAACAAGGCCGTCGTCGTCTCGTCCGGAGACGCCGGCTACGACATGTCCTGGCCGGCGGCCCTGAACACGGTCGTCACGGTTGGCGGCACGTCGCTGCAGCTGAACCCGGACGGAAGCTATGCCGGCGAGACGGTCTGGGGCCCGCCCACGGTGACGAACTCGGGCGGGACGGGATCCGGCTGTGCGAACGGGGCGTCGGGCCTCTACCCGGCCATACCGGCGCGGGCGTTCCAGACCGCCGTCGCGAACTGGGCGGCGACCGGCTGCGGGACGTCGCGAGGCGCAAACGACGTCTCCGCAGTGGCGGATCCCAACACCGGCGCGGCCATCTACACGCACTGGGACGGGTGGTGGACGGTCGGCGGCACGAGCCTCGCGGCGCCGCTGATCTCCGGGGTGTTCGGGCTCAGGGGCAATGCGCCCAGCGTTCCCTATCCGGCCTCGCTGCTCTATGCGCGGGCGGGCACGACGGCCTTCCACGACGTCACCAGCGGCTCGAACGACACCGGAGTCGCCGCCGTGCCCTGCGACCACACGAAGACGGCATGCGTCGGCGCGCCGGGGTATGACCTTCCGACCGGGGTCGGAACGCCGCACGGGATCGGCGGCTTCTGAGCATCAGATGGTCAGGCTGAGGGCCGACCCCCCGTCGTACCTGCACTACCATGCCCGCGTGCCCGCCGCGTCCCGCGTGATCGACTCGCCCGTCGGCCCGCTGCTGCTGGTCGCACGCGGCGGCGCCCTCGCGGAGCTCTTGATGACGCCGTTTGCCGTGCCCGAGGACGACGCCGCGCAGGCCGGTGATGCGGCCGTGCTGGATGCCGCGGAACGTCAGTTGGGCGACTACTTCGACGGCAGGCTCACGGCGTTCGACGTGCCGCTCTCGTTGGAGGGCACCGACTTCCAGCGCCTCGTCTGGGACGAGCTGGTGAAGATCCCCTTCGGAGAGCGCATCAGCTACGGCGAGCTGGCCCGCCGGGTCGGCCGGCCGGGATCCGCCCGCGCGGTCGGCCTTGCGAACGGCCGCAATCCCGTGTCGATCATCGTCCCCTGCCACCGCGTGGTCGGCAGCGACGGCACGCTCACCGGCTACGGCGGCGGGCTCGACCGCAAGGCCTGGCTGCTCGACCACGAGGCGCGGCAGGGGCCCGGTCAGCTCGCGCTCGGGCTCGAAGCCTCCGTACCCGGTTGACGAGGACCGCCGCCGATCCCCTGCGCCAACGGCAGGCCCATGCGTACAACCGGGCCCGCCGCCGGCTCTCCTGGGCCGACACCCTGGCCGGGCTCGGCTCCCTGATCGTCATCGTTGCCTGGGCGGACGCGCTCGGCGGCTGGGGATGCGTGATCGCGCTGGCCGTCGTGCTGCCGCTGATCTCGCTCCCCTTCGGATACGCCGGGCACGTGCTGTCCCGCCGCAACGGCCTCTCCCGCCAGACGGCCGGCGGCTGGCTGGCCGACCAGGCGAAGGCTCGTGCGATCGGGCTCGCGCTCGGCACCGTCGCGGCCCTGGCACTGCTCGGCCTCCAGCGCGCCTTCCCCGCATGGTGGCCGGTGCCCGCCTGGATCGGGGCGGTGGCGGTTACCGCCCTTCTCGCCGTCCTTTGGCCCGTGCTCCTGCTCCCCCTGTTCATGCGCAGCGAGCCGCTGGCCGACGGCCCGCTCGCGGATGCGCTGTGGGGCACGGTGCGCGCGACCGGCGTTCCGGTCAAGGACATGCGCCTCCTGCACATGGGCGAGAAGACGTCGGCTGCCAACGCGATGGTGGCCGGTATGGGCCCAACGCTCCGCGTGTACGTCGGCGACACCATCGGTGAGCAGGCCGACCCGGAGCTCGCAATCACCGACACCCGGCTCGTGCTGGCCCACGAGCTCGGCCATCACGCCCACGGCGACAGCTGGCGCCTGATGGGCTGGTCCGCCGTCGTGCTGGCCGCCGGGATGGCGGGTGCATGGCTGGGCGTCCGTCAGCTGGCGCCCGACGGCCCCGGCCACCTCACCTCGCTGCCGTCGTTCCTGCTCGGGTTCTCGCTCGCGACCGCGCTCTTGACACCGCTCGGCGCGGCCTACTCGCGGCGGCTCGAGCGCGCGGCAGACGCCTATGCCGTGTCGGTCACGGGCGAGGGGGAGCGCTACGCGGAGACGTTCGAGCGCCTGGTCGATCAGAACCTGATGGAGCTCGAGCCGCCGCACGTGTGGCACACCCTGACGGCATCGCACCCGATGCCCGCCGAGCGGATCGCCGCCGCCCGCGCCGCCGCCGCTGCCGGAACGTGACCGGTCGCCCGGTGCTGCAGGAATAGACTTGGGCGGCACGAACTGCGTCGCGATGCAGTTCGGAACCGGTTCAGCGGCCGAGGCGCTCGACGAGCAGACCCGGCCGGATCTCTCGATCGTCGGAGGAGTTGCCGTGGGGCAGGTGATCGCGCTCGCGAACCAAAAGGGAGGAGTCGCGAAGACCACCACCACGCTCAACCTCGGCGTCGCCCTGGTCGAGCGCGGCAAGCGGGTGCTGTGCGTCGACCTCGATCCCCAGTCCAACCTGACGATGAGCCAGGGGATCGACCCGGACGAGCTCGATCGCACGATGTTCGACGTGCTCGTGCACAAGACGCCGCTCGAAGATGTCATCCAGCATCGTGAGGTCGACCTGGCCGCCTCCAGCATCGACCTGGCCGGCGCCGAGCTCGCCCTCTCCTCGATGATCGGTCGCGAGCGTGCCCTGCAGAAGGCGCTGCTGCCCGTGCGCGGGCTCTACGACTTCGTCCTCATCGACACCCCGCCGTCGCTGGGGCTGCTGACCATCAACGCGCTCACGTCGGCCGACGGGGTGATCGTGCCCGTGCAGTGCGAGTACCTCTCGCTGCGCGGCTTGATTCAGCTGGAGAACACCCTGACAATGATCCGGGAGAACCTCAACCCGGACGTCCGCATCCGCGGCATCCTGCCCACAATGTTCGACGGCCGCACGCTGCACTCGCGCGAGGCAGTCGAGATCCTGCAGGAGAACTTCGGCGACCTCGTGTTCGAGACGAAGATCCGCAAGACCATCCGCTACGCCGAGGCCCCCGTGAAGGGGACGTCGGTGCTCAAGTACGATTCCAAGGGCAAGGCCGCCCGGGCGTACCGTGAGCTGGCCGGAGAGGTGCTACGAGATGGCTAAGCGCAACAGCATGCGGGACGGGCCGCTGGCACAGCTGTTCAAGGCGACCGACGCGGCGCAGGGCGAGAAGCCCGAGGAGCCGGAGGAGCCTCCGCGCACCCGCGCGAAGCCAAAGGCAGAGCCCGCACGGCCGCAGCTGATCGACCTTCCCGAGCAGGACGATGCAGCCTCGCGGTTCCGCCGGCCGGACGGCCAGCCCTACCTGGCCGTCATCCGCGTCGTCGGCGTGGGCGGAGGCGGCTGCAACGCCATCAACCGCATGATCGAGGCCGACGTCAAGGGCGTCGAGTTCATCGCGGTCAACACCGACATCCAGCAGCTCCAGATGTCAGACGCGCCGACCAAGATCCACATCGGCCGCGAGGAGACGCAGGGCCTCGGGTCCGGCGCGGACCCCGACGTCGGCCGGCGTGCCGCCGAGGCGAGCTACGACCGCATCAAGACGGTGCTGCGCGGGTCGGACATGGTGTTCGTCACAGCCGGCGAGGGCGGCGGCACCGGCACCGGCGCCGCGCCCGTGATCGCCCGCATCGCACGCGAGGTGGGCGCGCTGACGGTCGGCATCGTCACGTCGCCGTTCGGCTTCGAGGGAACCCGGCGCGGCCAGCAGGCGCGCGCCGGCGTGGACGCGCTGCGCGATGCGTCCGACACGGTCATCGTCATCCCCAACGACCGGCTCCTGCAGGTGCTCGAGAAGGGCACCACGCTGGTGGAGTCGTTCCGTATCGCCGACGACGTACTGCGCCAGGGCGTGCAGGGGATCTGCGACCTGATCACCCTGCCGGGGCTGATCAACCTCGATTTCGCCGACGTCAAGGCGGTGATGGCGGGGGCGGGCACGGCGATGATGGGCATCGGCGTCGCCACCGGCCCCAACCGCGCGGCCGAGGCGGCCACCCGGGCCGTCCACAGCCCGCTGATCGATCACGAGGTGCGCGGGGCGCGCGGGATCCTGCTCTCGATCTCCGGCGGCAGCGACGTCTCGCTGCACGAGGTGAACGAGGCCGCGGAGATCGTGCGCGCTGCCGCCGACGACCGGACGAACATCATCTTCGGCGCGACGGTGGACGAGCAGCTGGCCGGGCAGATGTGGGTGACCGTCGTGGCCACCGGATTCTCCGTGACCGGCGTCCCGGGCACGGCGCAGGCGCGCGCCGAGCGGCCGCTGACGCCGGCGCCGGACGACCTGCTCGAGCCGCCGAGCTTCCTGCAGGGATAGCACCCCGTGCGCGGCGCGATCGCGGCGGGTCACGAGATGACCGCGCGTGCGGGCGCCGCGGCACTGGAGGCGGGCGGCACGGCGGTCGACGCGGTGGTGGCGGCCGGCGTCATGTCCTGGGCAGCTGAACCTGCGCTGACCGGGCCGCTGGGAGGCGGGTTCGTGCTCGTGCGACCTGCGCACGGCCGTCCCTCGCTGCTCGATGCCTTCACCGCCATCCCCGGCCGCGACCTGCCCGCCTCGCGCCGGCTGGTCGACGTCGAGTCGGTACTCGTGCCGTTCGACGAGCGGACGACCCAGGTGTTCCACATCGGGCCGGCCACATTCGCCGTCCCGGGGGTGATCGCCGGCCTGCACACCGTCCACCGCCGCTTCGGCAGGCTGCCGTGGCGGGATCTGCTGCTCCCCGCCGCCGAGGCGGCGCAGTCGGGCGTCCCCACCAACGCCGGTCAGGCACGGGTGTTCGAGGCGATCCGTGTGATTCTCACCAGCACGGCCGAGGCGCGGGCGGTGTTCGCGGCGACCGGGCGGTATGTGGGGGAGGGAGACGTGATCCGGCAACCCGAGCTGGCGGCGGCGATCGAGCGGCTGGCCGAGGTGGGGCCCGGTGAGCTCTATGGCGGAGAGCTGGGACGGTCGGTGGTCGCGCATCAGGAGGCCACCGGCGGCCGTCTGACGATGGCTGACCTGCGCACCTACCGGCCGGTGTGGCGCCGGCCGCTGCGAGCGAGGTATCGCGACGTCGGGCTTGCGACCAACGCGCCGCCGTCGAGTGGCGGCATCCTGATCGCCTACATGCTGGGGGTGCTGGAGGCGACCACCGACGGCATGCGCGCCGGCGAGGCGCAGACGCTGCGGGCGCTGGCCGAGGCGATGCGCGCGGCGGGGCGGCGCCGCGACCGCGAGTTCGCCCGGCTGCTGCATCGCGGCGGCCTGCCCGGGCACCTGCTGTCCGAGAGGTCGCTCGCGGCCGGCCGTGCCGAGGTCGCCGCCGCCCTGCGCGGTGCGCCGAGCATGGCCCCGGCGCTCGCCAGCGACCGTGGCACCACGCACATATCAGTGGTTGACAGGCAAGGCAACGCCGCCGCGTTCACGGCGTCGAACGGCAGCCACTCGGGCGTGCTCGTGCCCGGCACGGGGCTGCACCTGAACAACATGATGGGCGAGGAGGATCTCGCGGCCGGCAGGCACCTGCGGCCCGGAACGAGGCTGACGAGCATGCAGGCGCCGACCATACTCGAGCGTGAGGGGAACGTCCGGCTGGTCGTGGGCTCGAGCGGCTCCAACCGCCTGCGCTCGGCGATCGTGCAGGTGATCCGCAACGTCGTCGATCACGGCATGGGGGTGCAGGAGGCGGTGTCCTACCCGCGCGTCCACGTGGAGAGCGGCCGGCTCGACTGTGAGGGCGGGCTCGACCCGTCGGAGCTCGAGCGGCTCGAGCGCTTGGGCGAGCGGCTGGTCAGGTTCGAGAGCCTGAACCTCTACTTCGGCGGCGCGAACGCGGTGATGGCCGAGGCCGACGGGACGCTCAGCGCGGCCGGCGATCCGCGCCGTTCATGCTTCGGCCTCGTGCTGTCGTAGCTCACAGAGGAACTGCCGGTGCACGGCGCCTCGCGCTGGACGCGATGTAGACGCCGGCCAGCACCAGCACGGCGCCCGGCACGAACGTCGGGGGCAGCGGGTCGCGGAGCAGCAGCCACGAGAGGCCGGCGCCGAGGATGGGCTGGGCGTAGAGCGACGCGCCCACGACCGCGGCGGGCAGGCCGCTGAGCGCGCGGTTCCAGAGCACATAGCCGATCACGCTGTTTCCCACGCCGAGGTAGATCACCATCAGCGCGCTGCGCGGCCCAGCGCCGTTCAGCCCGTTTCCCGAGAGCAGCTCGACGACCATGGGGACGAATCCCCAGACGGCCCCGAGCACGCTGATGACT
>Ga0066662_10001689_pt1 | contig 10286 bp, 11 predicted proteins | sample GraSoiAngelo_111_FD_133939 | JGI IMG/M metagenome (GOLD analysis project Ga0066662, IMG submission 133939) | Grasslands soil microbial communities from the Angelo Coastal Reserve, California, USA - 14_0903_12_40cm | ecosystem: Environmental > Terrestrial > Soil > Grasslands | place: USA... | reverse complement strand
TCAGCAAGTCCGCGCGCGAGCGGATCGAGGCGGCCGGCGGCACCTGCGAGGTGATCCAGCCGTGATCTCCACGATCCTGGGAGCCTTCAGGGTCGGCGAGATTCGCAACAAGGTGCTGTTCACCGCTGCGGTGCTGGCGCTCTATCGCCTGGGCACGCACATTCCCGCGCCGGGGATCAACTCCTCTGCCGTCAACGCCATCCAGAAGAACTTCGGCGGCAACAACATCCTCGGCCTGCTGAATCTGTTCTCGGGCGGCGGCCTTGGCCGCATCGCGATCTTCGCGCTGGGGATCATGCCCTACATCACTGCCTCGATCATCCTTCAGCTGCTGACGGTGGTTGTCCCCTCGCTGGAAAAACTCCAGAAGGAAGGGGAGGTCGGGCAGGCGCGGATCACCCAGTACACGCGGTACTTGACCGTAGGTCTCGCGTTCGCCCAGTCGATTGGCTACGTGTTCCTGTTCCGCAGCTTTGAGAAGCAGGCCGGCCAGCAGGTGATCACCAACTTCAACCTCGCCAAGGTGTTCCTGATCGTGATCTCGCTGACCGCCGGCACCGTGCTGCTGATGTGGATGGGTGAGCTGATCACCCAGCGCGGCATCGGTAACGGCATCTCGCTGATGATCTTCGCCTCGATCGTCGCCCGTATCCCCAACGGCGTGAGCTCCTGGTGGAACAACCCCGACCAGGTCTTCCGCGTGGTCATGCCGTTCATCGCCATCGGCGTGGTGGCCGCGGTCGTGTTCGTCCAGGAGGGCCAGCGCCGGATCCCGATCCAGTACGCCAAGCGGGTGATAGGGCGCCGGATGGCGCAGGGCACGCAGACCTACCTGCCGCTGCGCGTCAACATGGCCGGCGTCATCCCGGTGATCTTCGCCGCGAGCGTGATGGCGATCCCACCGACGATCGGGCAGCTGATCGGTCAGAACCGCAACAACTTCGCCACCCATCTGGCCAGCTTCTTCAGCCCTCAGGGCTGGCACTACGTCCTCGGCGAGAGCCTCTTCATCATCCTCTTCACCTACTTCTATACGGCGGTGACCTTCAACCCCGTCGACCAGGCTGACAACCTCAAGAAGTACGGCGGCTTCATTCCGGGGGTGAGGCCAGGCAGACCCACGGCTGAATTCCTGGATCGCATCCTGGCGCGGCTGACGTTCCCGGGAGCGTTGTTCCTGGCCGCGATCGCCGCTCTGCCCACGGTGCTGATCAACCAGACCAATGCCAACTTCTTCTTCGGCGGCACCTCGATCCTGATCGTGATCGGCGTCGCGCTGGACACGATGAAGCAGCTCGAAGCCCAGCTGATGATGCGTAACTACGAGGGCTTCCTCAAGTAGTAGTCAGCGCTTCGGCCAGCTCCCGTCGCGTCTCGATATCCAGCTTCCGATAGGCGTTCCGCAGGTGGTACTCGACCGTCTTCGGCGTCACGAACAGCCCGCTGGCGATCTCCCGGTTCGTCTGGCCGGCCGCGGCCAGCTGCGCGATCCGCCGCTCGCTGGGCGTCAACGAGCCGGGGCCGCTGAGGAAAGCGTCCCGGCGAGGGCGCGCGCCGCTGGCCGAGAGCTCGGTGCGGGCACGCTCGAGCAGCAGCGTGGCTCCGCCTGCCCGGGCCATGTCCGCGGCCTGCTGGAGGGGATGGCGCGCCTCGGCGCGCCGGTTCGCCCGCCGCAGCGCCGCGCCGTAATCGATCAGGGCGCGGATCGTCTCCAGCCGCTGGGGTCCGCTTCGCCCCAGCGCCACCGCCTCGCCCAGCGTGTGAAGGCCGCCTCCGTCGCGGTTGCATAGACCGATCAGCCGCAGGGCCCGTACGCGCTCGTGCGCGACGTCAATCCGCTCAGCCAGCCGCAATGACTCCTGCGCCAGTGCCGCGGCTCGCTCCGTGTCGTCGAGCGCCAGCCACGCAGCGGCAGCGATCGCCTGCCAGGGCGTAAATGCCGTCAGCACGTTCGCCTCGCCGAGGACGCGCCGGCTGGCCAGCGCGTCCTCGAGCGCGTCTTCGGCGCGACCTTGGGCGAGCCGGAGCTCGGCGCGGACGGTGAGCGCCACGGCGTCTTGTAGGTCGCTTGCGCGACCGGCCGGCTCCTCGACCCTGAGGGCCGACTCCGCACGCTCGACGTCGCCGAGCTCGAGCAGGCACAGCGCGTAGATCGCCGCAGCGGCGCGCGCGAACTGATGCCAGCCGTAGCGTTCGGCGTCGAGCGTGCGCTCGATGTCGGCGCAGGCGGCAATGATGTTGCCCTGACCGAGCAGCGGCAGCGCTCGCTCGTAGCTCGCGGTGGCGAAGGCCAGCGGCGCGCCGCGCCTACGTGCGTCCTCCATCACGCATTCGAGGAGCTCGATGCTGCGCTCGAACTGGCCGCTCAGGTTGAGCGCCATGGCCACGATTCCCCAGCCCACGCCGGTCGCCGTCTCGTTTTCGAGCATGCGCCCCGCGTCCCAGGCCCGATCTGCGAGCTCCCGCACCCGGCCGCTCGGCGTGCCGGCGAACGCCGCCCGCTGCGCCGCCTGCGCGAGCAGCAGGCGCTGGCCGTGGGTCCGAGGACCGCTCTGCGCCCGCGCCAGCAGCGCGGCGGAGCGCTCGGTGGATTCTGCGCGCAGCTGCGGCACCAGCGCGGTCGCGGCGACGTAGCCGGTCTGCAGCGCGTCGTGAAGCTCACGCGTCCCGGGCTTATCGTCCTCGGGACCGAGTTCGTCGAGCGCCGCGGTGAAGGCGTCTGCCGCCTCGACGAACGATCCCTGACGGTAGAGCGCGGCGCCGCGCTCGTGCAGGAGCTCCGCGCGGCGGAGGGGATCAAATGACGCGGCCACCGCCTCGCCGAGGTGTCGGTCGGCATCGGCTAGGCCGAGCTGCGCCTCGGCGGTACCAAGCTCGGCGAGCACGTCGCTTCGCTGCTGTCGGCTCGGCGGCTCCTCGAGGGCGCGGGCGAGGTAGTTGATCGCGGAGTGCAGCGCACCGCGGGCGGTGGCCTGAGCCGCCGCGGCGCGGAGCTGCGCCACCACCCAATCGTCACCTTCGGCGCGGCCGAGCAGCAGGTGCGCCGCTACCCGCTCGGGCTCGGCGCCCTCAGCATCGAGGAGCCGGGCGGCGTCGAGATGGCGGCTGGCCTGCTCTGTCGGAGCCACGTCCCGCTCGATCGCGTGTCGCACCAGGGGGTGCACGTAGCGTAGGGGCTCTCTCGCGAGCAGCACCTCCACGTCGGCGAGGCGATTCGCGACCGCTGCGGCGGCGTCGACGCTCAACCCGGCGAGGGCTGCGGCCTGGCGCAACGGTACGTCCTCACCAAGCACCGCGACCGCGCGGGCAAGCGCCGCGGCGTCATCGCCGAGCCGTCCGACCCGAACACGCACTGCGCGCGCCACGGCGCCGGGAACGAGCTCGATCGCACGCCGCACCAGCGCTTCATCCTCCAGACCCGGCTCCTCGCCAAGCGCGAGCAGCAGCTCCCGCAGATAAAGCGGATTGCCGTTGGTGGTCTGCCGACAAGCCTCGATCACCTCGCGCGTGGCCCGGTGCCCGAGCGCGGCCCGCGCCATCTCGGCGACCGCTTCGGGTCCCAGCGACCGCAGAGCCTCAGTCCTCACACGAGGCTGCGTGGAGATCCGGTCGACCAGGTCTCGCAGATCGTCAGGGACCATCGGGCGGCTCGTCATCACCAGTGCGACCTGGAGCTCGTCGATTCGGTGCAGCAGGTAGAGCAGGAACTGCATTGACGCGACGTCGCACCAATGCAGATCGTCCACCGCGACCAGTACCGGCCCGCTCTCGGATGTGGCCGCGATCAGCGTGAACAGCGCATGCGAGATGCTGAGATCCTGGGGAGCGCCTCCGGCTGGTCCTTCGCCTCCAAGCAGTCCATGGATGGCGTCCGGCGCGGCTCTGAGCAAGGCGTCGCGATCTGGACCGACGTGCTCAGCGAGCAGCTCACCGAGCAGTTGCGCGGCGACACCGAAAGACAGGTTTCGCTCCAGCTCAGCCCCGGCGGCGCGGAGCACCAGCATGCCGGCGGCGCGGCCTTGATCGAGCGCCGCCTCGTAAAGCCGAGTCTTGCCCATGCCCGGGTGCCCCTCGAGCAACAGTGCGGCGCCGCTGCTACGCAGCGCCTGGGCAGTCACGCTGGAGATCGACTCCAGCGCTGCGGCTCGGTCCAGCAGCCCCGAGCTCCCGCGGAGCGCACGGCCGCGTCTGTCCCGCGCCTCCGATATCGACACGGACTCAAATTACCCCAAAAGATGGTCCGTTGGGGTTAACCCGAGAATCCCTTAATCCTGGGGTGCTTTCCTGGGGCGGAGGGCGCCGGTCTGCGGGATGCTTCCGCTCGTGTCCGCGATCGCACATCTGCAGCTTTCAATCGAGGTGCAGTCGGAACCGATCCGCGGCTCTCTCCTGGGGCATGTGGGGGAGCAGCCACGAGCGTTCACAGGCTGGGTGGAGCTCGCAAACGCAATCGAGGCGGCCAGGTGCGGAAGCACCAAAGGGGCGACCGCCGAACCGGGGGCGTGGACATCCTCGGAGGGGGCGCACGGAGGTATCTTCGAGGGGGCGCAAGGGGCAGTCTCCGCTGGGGCGCATGGAGACGCGTACGAGGGGGCAAAACGGACGATCTCCGATGGGGCGCAGGGAGGTCTGTCCAAGGGGGCGAACGGGGCAATCTCCGAGAGTACGGACGGGGCGTAGAGGAGAACGACGTGGCGTGGGCCGGCATGGAGGTCGGCTCACCTTCGTTGTCTCGCTTCGGGCGCCGGACGCCCGATACAGTGAGCCCCGTGGCCGAGCTCAATCTGATCCTTTTCGGGCCGCCGGGAGCGGGGAAGGGGACTCAGGCTGCCCGGCTGGAAGCTGACTTCCGCCTGCCCTTCATCTCCACCGGCGACATCCTCCGCGGCAACGTCAAGGATGGCACGGAGCTCGGCAAGCAGGCCAAGGAGTACATGGACGCCGGAGACCTCGTCCCCGATGAGCTTGTTGTTGCCATGGCGGCCGACCGGCTGCAAGAGGAGGACGCCCGCGACGGCTTCATCCTCGACGGTTTTCCGCGCACGCTCGCCCAGGCCAAAGCGCTTGATCAGCAGCTCGCCGAGCTGGGCCGTCGGGTCATCGCGGCGCTCCTGATCGACGTACCCGACGAGGAGGTCATCCGCCGTCTGTCCGGCCGCCGCGTCTGCATCAAGGCCGGCCACAACTACCACATCGAGTTCGACCCGCCGAAGCGGGAGGGGATCTGCGACCAGGACGGCTCGCGCCTGGTCCAGCGCGACGACGACCAGCCCGAGGTCATCCAGAACCGCTTGAACGTCTACCACGAGCAGACCGAGCCGCTGATCCAGTTCTACGACGAGCAGGGACTGATGCGTCGAATCGACGGAACCCGGCCACCGAATGAGGTCCATGACCACATCCGCGCGGTGATCGCGACGCTGCGACTGGAAGAGAACGTCTAGCGCGCCGGCCGCGGGGAGCAGCAATTGATCATCAAGAAGAGCCGCGAGGAGATCGAGCGGATGGCCGCCGCAGGGGCGATCTTGGTCAGGACGCTGAACCTCCTCGCCGGCAAGGTCCGTCCTGGGATCACCACCGCCGAGCTCGATCGCGCGGCCGAGAAATTCATTCGCTCGCAGGGAGCCGAGCCTGCGTTCAAGGGCTACCGCGGCTTCCCGGGCTCGATCTGCACCTCGCCGAACTCGATGATCGTGCACGGCATCCCGGGGCCCTACAAGCTCCAGCGGGGGGACATCCTCTCGGTCGACGTCGGCGTGATCCGCGACGGATGGGTCGCGGACGCGGCGCGCACGTTTGCGCTCGGCCCGGTCACGCCAGTAGCGCGCAAGCTGCTGACTACGACCGAGGAGGCGCTGTTCCTGGCCGTCGAGCAGTGCCGCGCGGGCCAGCGGCTGGGCGACGTCTCGAGCGCGATCCAGCAGCATGTCGAAGGCGCCGGGCTCTCGATCGTGCGCACGCTCGTCGGCCACGGCATCGGTCGCAGCATGCACGAGGATCCGCAGATCCCCAATTACGGCATGCCCGGCACCGGCGTGGAGCTCGAGGAGGGCATGGTGCTCGCGGTCGAGCCAATGGTGACCGCCGGGCGGCATGGCGTCCGGGTCGGCGAGGACCACTGGGCGATCTACTCCCAGGACGGATCGCTGGCCGCCCACTTCGAGTTCACGATCGCGGTGACGGCGGAGGGACCGCGGATCCTGACGCCATGGCATGAAGCCGGCGGGGGTCGGGCGGCGGCATAGGCCTGAGGACCCCTGCTAATATCGCTCGTTGCGCCTGTAGCGCGATTGTGTTGCGCTGCCAGGCCGGCCTCGGTGCGGTAGCGGCGACCTGTAGCGGTCGCCAGAGCCGTCCCGAAGGAACCCCTTTTCGAAATTCATACGGAGCGAAGCGAGCGTGAAGGTACGGCCCTCGGTCAAGCCGATGTGCGAGAAGTGCAAGATCATCCGCCGGGATGGGCGGGTCCTCGTGATCTGCTCAAACCCGCGTCACAAGCAGAGGCAGGGTTAGCGCAATGGCACGGATCTCTGGGATCAACATCCCCCTGAACAAGCGGGTCGAGGTTGGCCTGACGTATATCTACGGCGTGGGCCGCTCCACCGCCAATAAACTGCTTACCGAGGTTGGCGTGGAACCTGACCGCAAGGTGCGCGATCTCACAGAGGAGGAAGTCGTAAAGCTCCGCGAGCTGATCGACGGTCAGCTGATGGTCGAGGGAGACCTGCGGCGGGAGCGCTCACAGAACGTCAAGCGGCTCCAGGAGATTGGCTCCTACCGCGGCCTACGCCACCGGCGCGGGCTCCCGGTCCGGGGCCAGAACACCAAGACCAACGCGCGCACTCGCAAGGGGCCAAAGCGCATGCAGGTCGCCGGCAAGAAGAAGGCAACCAAGAAGTGAGCGTGAAGCGCGAAGGACCCGCGGAGGACTGATGCCAGCCCCTCGCAGACCGCAGCGCGGGCGCCGACGCGTCCGCAAGAACATCCCCATCGGACAGGCGCATATCAAAACTTCCTTCAACAACACGATCGTCTCGCTGACCGACCGCGAGGGCAACGTGATCGCCTGGGAGTCTGCGGGTGGTGCGGGCTTCAAAGGCTCACGCAAGTCGACCCCGTTTGCCGCCCAGGTCACCGCGGACGCCGCCGCCCGCAAGGGCATCGAGCACGGCCTGCAGAAGGTCGAGGTGTTCGTGAAGGGGCCTGGCTCGGGACGGGAAACCGCGATCCGTTCGCTTCAGGCAGCTGGGCTCGAGGTCACCGGCGTCAAGGACGTCACCCCGCAGGCCCACAACGGCGTTCGTCCCCGCAAGCGCAGGCGCGTCTAGCCATGGCCCGCGATACCGCTCCCCAATGCAAGCAGTGCCGCCGTGAGGGGCAGAAGCTGTTCCTCAAGGGCGAGCGTTGCCTGACCGACAAGTGCGGCGTCGAACGGCGCTCCTATCCGCCCGGTGAGCACGGCCGCGGGCGTCAGAAGCAGAGCGAGTACCGCATCCAGCTGCGCGAGAAGCAGAAGGCGCGGCGGTACTACGGCGTGCTCGAGAAGCAGTTCCGCAACTATTACGACAAGGCTTCCCGGCAGCCCGGGATCACCGGCGAGAACCTCCTGCGGATGCTCGAGTGCCGCTTCGACAACGTGCTCGTCAGGCTCGGCTTTGCCGCCTCGCGGCGCCAGGCACGGCAGCTGATCCTGCACGGTCACTGGACCGTCAACGGCCGGCGGGTGAATATTCCCAGCTATCAGCTGCGGGACAACGACGTGATCGCGATCCACACCAAGTCCTCCGCGACACAGGTGATTCGCGACGCGACCGAACTGACAGGCCAGGTGCCGGCGTGGCTCCAGGCCGACCACGATTCGCTTACGGCGAAGGTGCTGCGCAAGCCGGAGCGGCGGGAGATCGCCGCGCCGGTGCAGGAGCAGCTGATCGTCGAGCTTTATTCGAAGTAGAAGAACTGCCCGTCGCGCCGGCCCGCGGGCCGCGCGGCGCTGATAGCCGTCCTGGCGGCGGCAGGAACCCACGACGTTAGGACCCTGATGCTTGACTTCCAAGTCCCTCGAATCTCCAGCGAGTCTGTCGACGACAACCGGGGCTCGTTCACGATCGAACCGCTCGATCGGGGCTTCGGCTACACCTTCGGCAACTCTCTGCGGCGGGTGCTGCTGTCCTCGCTTTCGGGCGCCGCTGTCACCAGCGTTCGCATCGAAGGCGTCGCGCACGAGTTCTCCACCATCAGAGGCGTCAAGGAGGACGTCACGGACATCGTCCTGAACCTCAAGGGGATCGTGTGCCGGATGCACTCCGACGCCTCGGAGATCGAAGCTCCCCTGGTGGTCACCGGACCCGGCGAGATCACGGCGAAGGACATCGACCTGCCCTCGGGCGTCGAGATCCTCAATCCAGACGCCCACATCGCCACGCTCGAGAAGAAGACCAAGCTCGAGGTCTATCTGACGGTCGGGCGGGGCCGCGGATATCGGCCGGCGGAGGAGAACAAGTCACCGGACCAGCCCATCGGCGTGATCCCGATCGACTCGATCTTCTCGCCGGTGCGGCGGGTGGCGTACAACGTCGAGCAGGCGCGCGTCGGGCAGCGGACCGACTTCGACAAGCTCACGCTCGACATCGAAACCGACGGCTCGATCGACCCGGGGGCGGCGCTGCGCGAGGCCGCGGAGATCCTGATCTCGCAGCTGGCGATCTTCACCGACGCCGACCGCGTCGTGGAGCTGCGCGACGCCGGCGGACGCGCGCTGGAACCGGGCCCCGGACCCGGCCCCGCGCCGCCGCGGCCGCCGAACGCGATGGATGAGATCCTGATCGAGGAGCTCGAGCTCGGCGTTCGCTCGTACAACTGCCTCAAGCGCGCCGGCATCCAGACCGTCGGAGACCTCGTCTCCAAGACCGAGGGTGAGCTGAACGCGATCCCGAACTTCGGCAAGAAGTCGATCGACGAGGTGATCGAGACGCTGCAGGCGCGAGGGCTCGCGCTCCGCGGCGACTAGGCCTCTAGAGTTGCCGCCGTGCGCCACCAACGCCAGCGATACCAGCTCAGCCGCAGCGCCTCGCACCGCAAGGCGCTGCTGGTCAACCTGGTCAAGGAGATCATCGACCACGAGCGGATCCAGACCAGCGAGGCGAAGGCCAAGGCGGTCAAGCCCGAGGTCGAGAAGCTGATCACGCTGGCCAAGCGGGGCGACCTGCACGCGCGCCGCCAGGCCCTCTCGGCCCTGGGACAGGACAAGTTCGCGGTCTACAAGCTGTTCGAGGAGATCGCGCCGCGCTACTCGAAGCGGCCGGGCGGCTACACGCGGATCCTGAAGCTGGGGCCGCGGCGCTCGGACGCGACCGAGATGGTGCTGCTGGAGCTGGTCTGACGGCAGTCTCGCGGCTGCTGCTCGAGTACGACGGAAGCGCCTTCGCCGGCTGGGCTCGGCAGCCCGCTCAGCGGAGCGTGCAGGAGGAGGTGGAGCGGGCGCTGGCGGTGGTGCTGCGAATGCCGTCGGTGTCGTTGACGGTGGCGGGCCGGACGGATGCCGGCGTGCACGCGACCGGCCAGGTGGCGAGCTATCCCGGGCAGCCGGCGCCGCTCGAGGGGCTCAACGCGCTGCTGCCGCCGGACGTCGCGGTGCTCGCGTGCGGGCGCGCCAGCGATGGGTTCGACGCCCGCCGCGATGCCACCTCGCGTGCTTACTGCTACCGCGTGCTGAGTCGGCGCGCGCGATCGGCGATGCAGCGTGCACGCGCGCTGCACTGGCCCTACTCGCTGGAGCGCGAAGCGCTGACATCCTGCGCGGGCGCGCTCGTGGGGACGCATGACTTCACCGCCTTCACGCCCACCGAGACCGAGCATGTGCGCTTCGAGCGCGAGGTGTACGCGGCGTACTGGATCCGCGAGTCGGCCGACATCCTCGAGTTCTGGATCGAGGCCGACGCGTTCATGCGCCACATGAACCGGGTGTTGGTGGGGACGATGCTCGAGGTGGCGGGCGGCAAGCGGACGCCGCAGTCGTTCCAGGCGCTGCTCACCGGCCAGCCGCGCGCGGCCGCGGGACCGACGGCGCCCGCCCATGGGCTGTACCTGGCGGGGGTCGGATACGGTGGCGAGCGGGTGTTGCGGGCACAAGACGACCACTAGCATCAGCCGGAATGCGGGTCTTGTTGACCAACGACGACGGGATCGAGGCGGCTGGCCTACAGGCGCTGCGCCGAGCGCTGCTCAGGCTTCCGACGATCGAGCTGGCAGTGATCGCCCCCGACGGCAATCGCTCGGCGATGGCCAGG
>Ga0066662_10001688_pt1 | contig 10290 bp, 9 predicted proteins | sample GraSoiAngelo_111_FD_133939 | JGI IMG/M metagenome (GOLD analysis project Ga0066662, IMG submission 133939) | Grasslands soil microbial communities from the Angelo Coastal Reserve, California, USA - 14_0903_12_40cm | ecosystem: Environmental > Terrestrial > Soil > Grasslands | place: USA... | reverse complement strand
GGTTGCTGCGCCGCTCCGCCTTCGGGCGCGGGCTCACGCGGTCTGGATCCCGAGCGCGCGGTCGTCCGCCTTGCGGAACTCCTGCGCCGCGGCGCGCAGCGTCGAGGCGATGCCCCGCTCGGCGAGGTAGTTCTCCACCAGGCGAAAGCCGAGGTAATACCCGGCCCGCTCCGGCAGCACCTTCCCGCCCATCAGCCGGGCCGCCGGCGTCATCCCGCCCGATAGGAAACGCAGCCGCAACCCCAGCCCGCTCTGGTCGAGCACGGGGGCACTGACCCGGCGGAGGAAGGCGTCGAGCTCCCGGATGCGCCGGTACTGTCGGCGCGTATACCCGAAGTACTCCCACGGCTCGAGCCCCGGGGCGACCGCCTGCGCCGCGGCGACGGCCGCGCCTTCGTTGACCAGCAGCTCTCGCAAGCTGGCTCGGCTCCCCGTGTCCCAGTAGTCGTAGTGGCCCCGCAGGTCGGCGACCAGCCGCCGCAGGTCGGCCCGGCTGGTGGGCGATGTGTACCGCACGGCGTGCGCCGTCTCGTGCGCGACCCACAGGGGCAGGAGATGCGGGGCGAGCCCCATGCCGTACGTCTGCGGGTTCGCCCGGCCCGTGAAGTGCTCGAGGCACAGGAATGCGATGCCCCGTCCGCCCACCACCAGCTCGCCGGCGTTCGCCGCGCCCACGCCGACCATCAGGTAGAGGTCCACGGGACAGTCCGCCTCGAACCGCTCGAGCGCGCGCTGCAACGCGTCCTCCGCGATCGACACGACGTCGACATCCGCGAGCAGCCGCTTCAGATCCGCACGGTCCGCCCCCAGCGCCGCCGCGATCACCTGCTCGGCGTGCGGTGACCCGGGGTCGAGCACGTAGTTGTGCCAGTAGCTCGCGAGGACCGGCCGGTGCCGGTCGAGGTACTCGTGGTATGCCGCGGCGGGATCGGGCGCGGCCAGGACCGCCAGGAATTCCGGGACGAGGTTGACGAGCATGGAGCGGCCGGCCCCAATTTGGGAAGCCGCCCCGCGGGAGACAAGCGTGCTCAGCGGACCGTGAGCTCGACCGCCACCGAATCCGACTTGACATTTCGCATGACGTCGATCACGCCCAGCGACACCGGCCCTCAGGCCTTGTCGCGCATCTTCCGGCTCATGTCGGCGAGGAATTTCCGTTCGGCGGGGGTGAGGCTTTCGATACCACGCGCCGAGATCTTGTCGAGCACGCGGTCGATCTCCGCCTGTGCCGCATCGCGCGGTGGGCGACGTGGCTTGAGGCCGGCGTCTCCGGCCCGGGCGACCCGGCCCGGATGGACCAGCACGCTCGGTTGCGCCGCGCGCCGCAGATGCCGCTCGGCGCGCGCGAGCCGCCAGTCGGCGACCTTCAAATAGAGAAACCCCGCCCCGAAGCCGCCGAGATGGGCCAGGTGCGACACCTTGTCGATCGGCGGAAAGATGGCCAACGCCAACGAGACCGCGACGGCAAAGGTGACGAGCCATTTGGCGGGGATCGGCTCGGGCAGCGGGAACACGTAGATCGGCCGGTCCGGCGCGGCCCACGCGAACGCCAGCAGCACACCGTACACTGCGGCCGACGCCCCGATCACCAGCTCGACCGGGCGGAACTGCATCAGCACGAACGACAATACGGCGCCGCCGAGGCCGCACAGCAGGTAGTACCCGAGGAACGGGCCGCCCCCCATCCGCTCTTCCACCTCCGGCCCGAACACGTACAACGCGAGCAGGTTGAACGCCAGGTGCAGCGGCCCGCCGTGCAGGAACATGTACGTGAGGAACGTCCAGGGCTGCGCCAGGGCGCGCAGCGGCACGAACCCGAACGTGGTGAGGAAGCGCGGGTCGACGAAGATCGTCATCTGAAAGAGAAAGACGACCAGATTGGCGACGAACAGCCGTCGCACCCAGGGAGTCATGCCGAACATTCGCTGCGGGCCCATCTACCCTCGGCGCCTCTCGCGTCTAGCTTGTTATTCCCCCGCGCCCACTCCCCGGGTTCCCCGCCAACCGGCAGATACGCTCGCACAATTCGGCAAACTCGATCCCGGCGGCCCGTGCGGCCTGCGGGAGCAGGCTCGTCCCCGTCATTCCGGGGAGGGTGTTCGCCTCCAAGCAAAAGATGTCCCCGTCCGCCGTCAACCGGAAGTCAACCCGCGAGTATCCCCCGAGCTTGAGCGAGCGGTGCGCCGCCAGCGCGAGCTCCTGCAGCTGGCGCGCCGGCTTCGGATCGAGCTTCGCCGGGAAGATCTCCTCCGACATCCCGGGCGTGTACTTGCACTCGTAGTCGAACAGCTCGTGCTTGGGGATGATCTCCCCCACCGGCAGGGGCACCTCGCCGAGCACGCCCACCGTGAGCTCCCGTCCCGCGATGAACTGCTCGACCATCACCTCGGCGTCGTAGCTGCGCGCCGCCTCCACGGCGGCGTCCAGGCTCTTGGCGTTCCTGACGAGCGTCATTCCCACGGACGAGCCCATCCGCGAGGGTTTGACGATCACCGGCCACCCCAACGCCGTGGTCACGTCCTCGGCGGCGACCGGGGTCATGAACCAGGCAGGCACCGGCACGCCGGCAGCCCGGAACAAGCGCTTGGACAGGTCCTTGTCCATCGCCAGGGCGCTGGCGAGCGCCCCGCTCCCGGTGTACGGCACGCCGATCACGTCCAGGATCGCCTGGAGCGTGCCCCCCTCACCCCGACCCGCGTGGAGGCAGAGGAACAGCACGTCCGCCCCCGTCACCTCGGGGCTAGCCGCGAGGCCGTTGGACAGAAACGCCCGCTCCCGCTCGTCGAGCTCGGGCACCGGCGGCGGCTCCCGGCCCACCGCGCTGGTCAAGAGGCGCGCCTCGTCGGTGCGTGTGAGGGGCCCCGAGGCGGTGTCGACCACTGCGACGGCGTGGCCCCGCTGTCGCAGGGCCGCGACGATCTGGGCGGCACCCGCGAACGCGACGGCGCGCTCCGCGGTCGCGCCGCCCGTGAGCACGGTGACCCGCATCAGCGGATGCCGGCCAGCTGATGGAGCACGTCGTAGCGCGTGACGATGCCGGCGATCTTGCCGTCGCGCCGCACCAGGGCCGCCGGTGTCTCACGCGACAGCAGCGCGGTGAGGCGTTCGACGGGTAGATCCGCGTCCACGACGGGGAATGGCCCGTCCATCACCTCCTGGACGGCCTGGTCGAGCGTGGCGGGCTGTTCCAGCGCCTTGGCCATGAGCGCCGGCTCGGACACCGCGCCCACGCCGTCGCCGCCGTCGAGCACCGGGAGCTGGGACACATTGTACGTGCTCATGAGATTGAGCGCCTGACGCACCGTGGTCGTCGGCGCGACGGAGATGAGGGGCGGTGCTCCAGAGTTCTTCGCCTCGAGCACGCGCGCCACCGTGACGCGCTCGGTCTCGAGGATCTGATTCTCCCGCAGCCATTCGTCGTTGTAGACCTTGGAGAGGTAGCGCTCACCGGTGTCGCACAGCACCGTGACGACGAGCGCCTGCGGATCATCCACGCGCCGCGCCACCTCGAGCGCCGCGACGAGGTTCACGCCGGTCGACCCGCCGCAGAACAGCCCCTCTTCCTTGGCGAGCCGGCGGACCGAGAGGATGGCGTCCTTGTCGGGCACCGTGATCCACTCGTCGATCACGTCCCAGTGCAGCGACGTCGGGATCTTGTCGCCGCCGATCCCCTCGACCTTGTACGGGTGCCCCTCGGTCTGCTGGCGCGTGCGCGCGTACTCCGTGTAGATCGAGCCCAGCGGGTCGCCCGCCACGACCCAGACTTTCGGATTCCGCTCCTTGAGAAAGCGGCCCGCCCCGCTCACGGTCCCGCCCGTGCCCGGCGCGCAGACGAAATGGGTGATCTTGCCGGCGGTCTGCTGCCAGATTTCCGGTCCCGTCGTGCGGTAATGGACCTCCGGGTTCACGGGGTTGTAGTGCTGATCGGCGAAGATCGCGTTGGGATGGGCGGCGGCGATGGCGCGGCCCTTCATGATGTAGTTCTCGGGGTGATCGGGCGGCACCGCCGTCGGCGTGATGATGACCTCGGCCCCGAGGGCGCGCAGCAGGCGGGCTTTCTCTTGCGACATCTTGTCCGGCATCGTGAAGATGCAGCGGTAGCCCTTCACCGCGGCCGCGAGCGCGAGCCCCACGCCCGTGTTCCCCGACGTCGCTTCGACGATCAACCCGCCGGGCCGGAGCCGACCCTCACGCTCCGCCGCCTCGATCATGGCGAGGCCGATGCGGTCCTTCACCGAGCCCCCCGGGTTGAAGAACTCCGCCTTGGCGTACAGCGGCGTGCGGATACCCTGCGTCAGCTTGTTGAGGCGGATCAACGGCGTCCAGCCGATCGTCTCGAGGACGTTGGCGTACGGCTCAGTGTGCGCCGGCACCGCTATCCGCTTTCGCCTTGCTCGTGTCTCGTCGCACGCCGCTCGTATCACGCGGCGCCGCGATGGTGTCGCGCAGCACGCCGGCGCTGTCCGGTCGAGCGCGGGGGGGAATCGGGGGAAACATGACTGGTGGCGGGCGCGGGGTCGGACGCCGGGCGCCGCTCGTATCCGGTTTCGCCTTCCCGGCTGTGCCGCCGCTCGCGGGGCGGCGGAACTCGATCGGCTGCAGAAAGGCCGTCGCGACGGCGAGCCCACGCCGGCGAGCCGGGGCGAAACGCAGCTTCCTCGCGCCTGCGAGCGCCGCCGAATCGAGCCCCGAATAGCCGCTCGACTCGGCGACCTTGCTCGACTCCGGTGCGAGCCGGCCTACCGAGTCGACGAACAGGCGGAGCACCACATCGCCTTCGACTTTCTGGTCGTACAGCCGCGGCGGATACTGGATCGGCGAGTCCGGGTTGATCGGGACCGGCGGCTCCTGGTCCGGGGGCGTGGCGGCCGCTCCCCCGCCGGTCGCGGCCTCCTCCGGCGGAGGTGCCGGCTTGCCACAGCCGGCGGCGGCGAGCCCGACCGCGCCCACGAGCGCGAGCCAGCTTCTCATGACGCCTCCTCGAGTCGTTTCTTCCATGCCGCGAGGCGATTGAGCGCGTCGAGCGGCGACAAGGCGTTCACGTCCAGCCGGTCGAGCTCGGCGACCAGCGGGTGCGTTCCCGGCGCGAACAGGGCGAGCTGCTGCGCGTCGGGAGCGGGGGGTGGGGGTTGGCGCGCCACGTGGTGGCCGGCCTCGAGCAGCTTGAGCACTTCCCAGGCGCGTCCCACGACCGCGCCGGGGAGCCCCGCCAGCTGCCCCACATGAATGCCGTAGGAGCGATCAGCTCCGCCGGGCTCGAGCCGGTGCAGGAACACGATCTCGTCCCCTGCCTCCCGGACGGCCACGTTGAAGTTGCGCGCGTGCGCGAGCTCCTCGGTGAGCTGGGTGAGCTCGTGATAGTGCGTCGCGAAGATGGTCTTGCAGCCGACCACGTTGTGCAGGTGTTCCGTGACCGCCCACGCGATCGCCACGCCGTCGTAGGTCGACGTGCCGCGGCCAATCTCATCGAGCAACACGAGGCTCCGGGCGGTCGCGCCATGGAGGATCGCGCTCGTCTCGCTCATCTCCACCATGAAGGTGGACTGGCCGCGCACCAGGTTGTCGGACGCCCCGACCCGCGTGAACAACCGGTCCACCACGCCGATCACCGCCCGTCGGGCAGGCACGAAGGAGCCCACCTGCGCGAGCAGCACGCACAAGCCGACCTGGCGGAGCAGGGTGGATTTTCCCGCCATGTTCGGCCCAGTCAGGAGGATCACCCGACCCCCCTCGTCGAGCCGCACATCGTTCGGGATGAAGGCCTCACGCGCCATCATCCGCTCCACCACCGGGTGACGGCTCGCTTCCAGCTCGATCGTGAAACCGGCGGTCACCTCGGGCCGGACGTACGCGTCCCGGTGCGCGAGGTCGGCGAGCCCGCTCCACACGTCCAGCTCGGCGACGATCCCGGCGGTCGTCTGCACCCGGGCGACCGCGTCCGCGACGCGAGTCCGCAACGCATCGACCAGCTCCGCTTCGCGCACGGCGATCCGTTCCTCGGCCCCGAGCACTTTCGCTTCGTATTGCTTGAGCTCCGGGGTCACGAACCGCTCGGCGCCGGAGAGCGTCTGACGCCGTTCGTAGTCGGGCGGCACGCGATCCTTGTGCGGGTTCGTGACCTCGATGTAGTAGCCGAAGACCTTGTTGAACCCGACCTTGAGGGAAGCGATCGCGGTGCGCTCCCGCTCGCGCGCCTGGAGCGAGGCGATGTACTGCTTCCCGCTGTCGCGCGCGTCTTTGAGCTCGTCCAGCTCGCGATCGTAGCCCGGGCGGATGGCGTCGCCGTCCGCCGCCTGCGCGGGTGGCCGCTCGACCAGCGCACGGGCGAGCTCCTCCCCCAAATCGGCCAGCAGATCGAAATGCTCGGCTGCCTGCTCGAGCGCCGCAGCCCGCCCCCGCGCCTCGAGCCCGTCCAGCGCCGAGCGGACGTCGGGCAGTCGCGCGATCGAGTCGCGCAGCGCCCCCAGCTCGCGGGGCGTCGCGCGACCAAGCGCCGCGCGGCCGGCGAGCCGCTCCAGGTCCCGTACGCCGTCCAGCGCTTCCCGAACCCGGTCGCGGCCTCGCGGGTCGCGCACCAGCACCTCCACCGCATCGAGCCGCGCGTTGATCGCCCCCGGGTCGACGAGCGGCGCCAGCAGCCACCGGCGCAGCAGGCGCGCGCCCATCGACGTCATCGTCCGGTCGAGCACCTCGAGTACGGTCGTTCCCGTGACCCCCCCATCCGGGCGCAGCGACTCCACCAGCTCGAGGTTGCGGCGCGTCATGTCGTCGAGCGGCAGCACGGCGCCGCGCCGCACCACCCGAGGGCGCGCCAGATGCGGGAGCCCCCCCGGCTTGAGCTCCCGCGCGTACCGGAGCAGCGCTCCCGCGGCACCGACCGCGGCCCGGTCCGCCGGCTCAACGCCGAGCCCGTCGAGTGACGCGAGTCGGAACGTGCGCGCGAGATCCTCGCGGGCCAGCTCCGGATCGAATTCCCACGCTTCCCGCTCGGTGACCGTGCAGGCGCCGCGCCCGGGTGACAGGGTGAGCTCGCAGCCTGCGGGGAGCACGACCTCAGGCGCCTCGTAACGGGCGAGGGCACTCGCCAGGTCCTCGATCGACACCGTTTCGAGCGCCAGCTCGCCCGTGCTCAAGTCCAGCGCGGCGAGTCCCGGTGCGGGGCCGCGCGGGTCGAGCGCCACGAGGAAGTTGTTGCGCTTGCGCTCGAGCCAATCCTCGGCGAGCACCGTCCCGGGGGTGATCGTCTCCACCACTTCGCGACGCACCAGCCCCTTGGCGAGCTTGGGGTCCTCGACCTGTTCGCAGATCGCGACCCGGTGCCCCTTGGCAATCAGGCGCCGCAGGTACTCGGTCCCCGCTTTGACCGGTACGCCGGCGAGCGGCACCTCTGCCGCCCCACCGTTGTTGCGCGACGTGAGCGTGAGACCGAGCTCGCGGGCGGCGAGTCGGGCGTCGTCTTCGAACATCTCGTAGAAGTCGCCCATCCGGAAGAACAGAATCGTTTGCGGGTACCGCGCCTTGATCTCGCGGTACTGCTGCATGAGTGGCGTGTCGGCTTCGACCCGCGGGGTCACGGCTCCTCCACCACGAACGGCTGTCCGCCGATGCGAGTCTTGAGCCGGCGCTGCACCTGCTGCGCCTCGTCCCGCGTCGCGTATCGTCCCACCCGCACTTTGAAGAGCCCGCTCGTATCGCGCACGACGCGAGCGTCGAACCCCATCACCTTGAGGCGGGTCAACATGTCGTCGACCGTAGCCGCGCTCTTCACGGCGAGCACCTGGACGGCATACGCGCCGGCGTTGGACGCGGCCTTCGGTTGACTCTCGGCGACCGCGGACGTAGCGGTGGGCGTGACGTTCGTGCAACGTGCGGCGTAGAAGCTCACCTGGTTCTTGAACTCGACATCGGCCCCCACGGGACCGGCCAGCGCCTCCTGAATCAGAGGGCAGCCGTGCGCGTCGTCCTTGAGATCAAAGTAGGCCCGGGCCCCCCAGAAGTCGGCGCGTGGCTTGAGCGGCGAATCAGGGTAGTCGCGCCGCAGCCGCTCCGCCGCCTGCACCGTCGCCGCGGGGTCGCCCTGTGCGAAATAGAGCTGTGTGAGGAGCACCAGCGCCGAGTCTGCCCACACCGAGCGGCCATACTCCACCACCACCCGCTGCAGATTGGTGGCGGCGGCCACGGCGTCGTGGGCGATGCGCGCGGCGGTGAACAGCGCCCCGGGGTAGAGCGAATCCTGCGGTGACAGGCTGGCGAGCAGCCGGCGCATCATCGCGCGGCCGGAGTCCGGGCGGGTCTGGGCGATGCGAAGCGCGGCGGCGCGGACGGAGTCGGTTTGAGCGGAGAGGCGGATCCACGGATACCCGGATAGTACCAGCGCTGCCCCTAGACTAACCGCCCATCCGCCTATCCGTCTAACGACGATCACGCTGCCTCCCGCTGCAGCACGCCTAATGCGAGCACCAACTGCACCAGAATTCCCCGTTCGTCGGTGAGGGTGGTCGACTTGAGAGCGCGATCGGCATCGAGCGCGAGGCGCAGCGCTGCGCGGAGCGACGCGGCGCTCCAGTGCGTGGCCCAGCTCGCCCAGCGTGCCGCCGTCTGCTCCCAGCTCCCCAGGCCGAACGGTCGCGCGGCGCGCAGCTGGCCGAGCAGGGCGGCCGCGAGGCGGCCAGGCGGGGTACCCCGGTCAAGCTCGGCGCGGGCGAGGGCCGTGCCAAGCAGCGCCGTGCCGAGCGCCATGAGAATGCGCACGCCGGTCATCCCCGCTTGCTCGAGCACGGGCTCGATGAGCCGTGCCGCCGCGGCGGCCCGCCGCTCGAGCGCAGCGTCGATCAGGTCTTGAAGCGTCTGGCCCGGTCGGGCGCCGACGAGCGCGGCGACATCCTCCCGCGTCGCCCCCCCGCCGCTCGTTCGCCCTGCAACGACCGCTGCCAGCTTCTCGAGCTCCCCCGCGAGCGCCCCGAGGTCGTTGCCCACCGTCTGGACGAGGAGTTCCGCCGCGTCCGGCTCGAGCGTGAGCTGCAGCTGCTTCGCCCGGTGGGCCACCCACTTGTGCACCCGCGGAGCCGGCAGCGGCTCGATCGCCACGGTTGTGGCCGACCGCGCCAGCTCGGCATCCGGAGGTTCGCCCGCCCCCTGCACGAGGATCAGGAGCGTCGTCGGGTTGGGGGCCTGAAGGTAGCGCACCAGCGCCTGGCGGACCTTGGAGGTTTTCCGGACGTTTTCGACTCCGCGGAGCACCACGACCCGGACGGCGGCGAGCAGCGGCGGCGTGTTCACCAGGCTGTGAAACGCCTCGGCGTCTAGCTCGCCCGCGCTGCGTTGGTCGAAGTTGAAGTCCCGCGCCCCGGCATCGAGCACGCGGTCGACGAGCGCCTGAACGGCTTCGTCCTTGAGGACGTATTCGTCGCCGTGGAGATAGTACACCGCGTCGGGCGCCGCTTCGCCTTTCCCCGCCCCCCGCTCGTCCCGCCCCCCCTGCTTGAGGCTCCGGAGCAGCGCATCGAAGGTGAGAGCCCCCATATCGGCCGGAAGTTACCGCAGCCAGGGGCCCGGAGAAAGGTCGGGGCACGGCGTGCCGTGCCCTGAGTGCAGCGGATCGAAAAAACGCCTAACGGCCGGCGCTGGCGGGCTCGACGAGCGCCGTGCCGTACGGGCTCGGATTGCCCGTCACCACGCTCGCGCGCGGGTCTTGGAACGAGACGAAGGGCACGCCCGCATGTGCGACCGGCTTGGGGAATGAGACCGGAGGCAGGACCGGCGCCCGCGCCACTGGGGGCCGTCGCACTCCTTCGAGGGCCAGCAACGCCAGAGCGGCCGCGACGAATAGCGCTGCCGCTATCCCTGCGCTCGCCGGAACCTGGACCAGCGCGCGGCGCTCCTGCGCCAGACGCGCTTCGAGCCGGCGCCGGAACTCGGGCGACGGCTCGATCGTCTCCACCGTCTGGAGGGCGCGCACGCCCCGGCGCACTGCCGCGTCATAGCGGCGACAGGCCGGGCAACTCGCGAGATGACGTTCAAAACGCCGCAGCTCTCGCGGGGCGGTGATCAACCCGTCGCGAAAGTCGGTATACCGGTCGAGGAGCTCGGCACACGTCATGGCGGCTATGTTGTACCGTGGCAAGCGCCGGCGAGTTCCGCCGACCTATTCGAGCAGGGGCTCGATTGGCTGCGCGAAGCTGTTGCGTGCCCGGTTGAGGCGGCTCTTTACCGTGCCCAGGTTGCAACCGGTGATATCGGCGATCTCGGCGTAGCTCTTCCCTTCGAGCTCACGCAGCACGAAGACGGCGC
>Ga0066662_10001684_pt1 | contig 10295 bp, 13 predicted proteins | sample GraSoiAngelo_111_FD_133939 | JGI IMG/M metagenome (GOLD analysis project Ga0066662, IMG submission 133939) | Grasslands soil microbial communities from the Angelo Coastal Reserve, California, USA - 14_0903_12_40cm | ecosystem: Environmental > Terrestrial > Soil > Grasslands | place: USA... | reverse complement strand
TGCGGCGGCGAATGGCTCGCTTCAGCGGCGGGCGCCGTTGATCGCGTCCGGCCGCCGCCCGGCCGTCTGCATCGCATCGACGAACGCCGCCACATCGACCGCGCCGGGATCGCCGAAGCCGACGATCAGGGCGGGGAACGAGCCGGTCATCGTCACCAGCGCAGCGGGACGGCCGTCCTCGACGCCGACCAGGATGGTCACCTCGTCGCCCCAGGCGTCCGGCTCGTCGACCAGGCGCAGCAGCAACCCGTGGGAGAGCTCTCCCTCGGCGCCGGCATCTCGGAGCGCGTCGCCGACGAGGGCAACGGCCTCTTCGGCGCGCTCGAGCGACCGAACGTCCATCCGCTAGCCCGAAGCGGCCTGCAGCTCGGACTCGAGCTCGTCCAGCGAGACGACCGGCACGCCCAGCTTCTCCGCCTTCGCCCGCTTCGAGCCGCCGCCCTCTCCGGCCACGAGGTAGTCGGTCTTCTTGGAGATGGAGTCGGTCACCTTCGCGCCCAGCAGCTCGAGGTGCTCCCGGATCGAGTCGCGCGTGTGCCCCTCGATCGACCCGGTGACCACCACGGTCTTGCCGGAAAGCGGCCCCTCGGTCGCCGCCGCCGCCCGGCGCGGCCCGCTCATCTGCACGCCCGCGTCGGCGAGCCCGCGCACCACGTCGGCGTGCTCCTCGTCCAGGAACCAGCTCGAGACGGCCTCGGCGATCACCGGCCCAACGCCCTCCACCGCGGCGATCTCCTCGGCCGATGCGTGGGCCAGCGCGTCCATCGACCCGAACTCGTCGGCGAGCAGCTGCGCGTTCACGTAGCCGACGTGCGGGATCCCGAGCGCGAACAGCACGTTGCCGAACGGGCGCTGCTTGGACGCCTCGATCGACCGGATCACGTTCTCGGCGGAGCGCTGCTGGAACCCCTCGAGCGGCAGCAGGTCGTCCACCGTCAGGCGGTAGAGGTCGGGGGGCCGGGTGACCAGGCCCAGCTCGAGCAGCCGGGCGACGAGCTTCTCCCCCACGCCGTCGATGTCCATCGCGCCGCGGCTGACGAAGTGCTTCAGCCATTCGAGGCCCTTCGCCGGGCAGGCGCGGTTGGGGCAGCGATGCATGACCTCACCCGGAACCTTCACGACCGGCGTGTCGCAGGCCGGGCACCGCTCGGGCATCCGAAACGGTGGGTTGCGGTCGGGCGGCGGCCCGTCGGGCATATGGGGGCCGACGACCTGCGGGATCACGTCCCCCGCCCGCTGGACGATCACAGTGTCGCCCTCGCGGATGTCCTTGCGGTTGATGTCTTCCTCGTTGTGGAGGGTCGCCAGCGAGACCGTGACGCCGCCGACGACGACCGGCTCCATCACCGCGTAGGGGTTCAGCGCGCCCGTCCGCCCGACGTTGATGCCGATGCGAAGCAGCTTCGTCAGGGCGGTGGTGGGTGCGAACTTGTAGGCGATCGCCCAGCGGGGGTCGCGGCCGACCGAGCCGAGCTCACCCTGCTGCCCCCAGCTCGAGACCTTGACGACGCACCCGTCGATGTCGTAGTCGATCTCGCCGCGGCGCTGCTCCCAGGCGTGACACTCCTCCAGGGCGGAGTCGATGGTGTCGTGCAGGGCAACGCGCTCGCTGACGCGGAAGCCCTGGTCGCGAAGCCACTCGAGCGCCTCCCAGTGCGAGCCGATTGGCAGGCCGTCATGGGCGCCGATCTGATACGTGAAGATCGAGAGCGGGCGGCCGGCGGTGACGGCGGGATCCTGCTGGCGCAGCGAGCCGGCTGCCGAGTTGCGGGGATTCATGAACGTGGGCAGGCCGGCGTCGGCGCGCTCCTGATTGACACGCTCGAAGCCGGCCAGCGGCAGGTAGACCTCGCCGCGCACCTCGACCATGCGGGTCTCGCGGATCTTCAGCGGTATGGCGCGGATGGTGCGAAGGTTCGCGGTCACGTCCTCGCCCTGGACGCCGTCGCCGCGCGTCGCCCCGCGGACGAACTGCCCGTTCTCGTAGAGCAGCGAGATGGCGAGGCCGTCGATCTTGGGCTCGGTCACCAGCTGGAACGGGTCGCCGCCGAGCAGCCGCGCCAGCCGGTCGGCCCACGCCCGGAACTCCTCGTCGTTACGCGAGTTGGCAAGCGACAGCATCGGCTGCGGGTGCCGGACGGTGGCGAACTGGGAGGACGGGGTGCCGCTGACGCGCTGGCTGGGCGAGTCCAGGGTGACCAGCTCGGGGTGCGCCGCCTCCAGCTCGCGCAGCTCACGCATGAGGTCGTCGTATTCGCGATCGTCGATGCTCGGCTGGTCGAGCACGTAGTAGCGGTGGTTCGCGTCGTCGATCCGCTCCCGCAGCTCCGTGATGCGCTGAGCGGGCTTCACGCGGCGGCCTCCTCGGCGGCAACGTCCTGCGGCCGCTCGAATACGAGGTCGGGATGCTCGGCGAGCAGGGCCTCGCGGGGGAAGATCCCGCCCCAGAGGGCGGCCGCGGATGCCGTGCCGGCGGCATGCGCGGCCTGGAGGTCGAACGGGGAGTCGCCGACGTAGACGGCATCGGCGGGTGCGGCGGCGAGCCGGTGGAGCGCGTGCAGGAGCGGAGCCGGATGCGGCTTGTGCTGGTCCGTGTCTTCCTTGGCGACGACGACATCGAACAGCGCCCGGTCGATGGCAACCGTGTCGATACCGAGCTCGAGGGTGTCTCGGATCTTGGCGGTGACGATGCCCAGGCGGGCGCCCCGCGCGTGCAGACGGCCGAGCATGTCGTGGATCCCGTCAAAGCCGCGCAGGAGGGTCGCATGCGCAGCGCGGTTGTGAACGACGTAGACGTCGTAGAGCTGGTCGGCACGGTCGCCGGCGAGGTTCACGGCCTGCTGTTCCAGGGTGAGGCCGATGCCGGCGCGGAGAACGTCGTCAGACGGCGTCCGGCCGAGCACGACCTGAGTGGCATGGCGGAAGGAGGCGAGGATCAGCGCCTCTGAATCGACGAGGGTACCGTCGAAGTCGAACAGCCAGACGGGGAACGGACGCATTGCGGCATCGTAGGAAATCCGATCGGTGGGGCGAGGCGTAGGGCTTGGCATGACTCGACTCCTGCGCATCCGGCTGATCTCCTCCATCCTCTTGGCGGGCGCGCTTCTGCCCGCGGCCACCGCCTGCGGCTCCTCGAGCGGCGGTTCGAGCTCCACTCCGGCTGCGGCGGCATCGACGCCCGCGGCGGCACCCTCGAGCCAGGCGTCGGCTGGGTCGACGGTGAACGTCACGCTCAAGGACTTCTCCATCACGGTGGCGTCCGGCTCCAAGCTGGCACCGGGCAGCACCACCTTCCACGTCACGAACGAGGGCCCCTCGGCCCACAACCTGACGATCAACGGTCCGGGCGTCTCCAACAGCGCGACGCCGACGTTCTCGCCCGGCACGCAGAATCTGACGGTGACGCTGCAGAAGGGCACGTACGAGCTGTTCTGCTCGGTGCCCGGCCACAAGCAAGCCGGGATGGACACCCACATCACGGTGGGGTAGCGCCTCGGCTACGGTTGCGGCGTGCCGCGCCGACTGCTGCTGATGCGTCATGGAGAGACCGTCTGGAACCACGAGCGGCGGTTCACCACGCGCACGGACGTGCCGCTGAGCGAGGAGGGTGTGGCCCAGGCGCAGGAGGCGGCGAGGCGGCTGGCGGACACGCGGATCGACCGGATCTACAGCTCGCCGCTGCGACGGGCCCGGTCGACGGCGCAGGCGGTGGCGGCGGGCCGGTCGCCGGTGCCGGAGGTCGTGGTGGACGAGCGGCTGACCGAGATCGATGCGGGGCCGTTCGAGGGGAAGACCGAGGAGGAGCTGGCGGCGGGGTCGCTGGCCGATGCGTTTGCGCGATGGCACAGCGACGCGGAGCCGGAGTTCCCGGAGGGGACGGAGCCGTTCGACCACGCGCTGGCGCGGGCGGCGGCGTTCCTCGACGAGCGGACCGGCGAGGAGGGGACGACGCTGGTGGTGACGCACGGGTCGCTGGCCCGGCTGATGGTGTCGAGCTACTTCCTGGGCGGGCCGCCGGCGCTGCACAGGCACCTGTGGCTGGACAACTGCAGGCTGGCGGTCGTCGAGTGGCGCGGCGGAGTGCCGAAGCTGACGGGATTCAACGTCACGGGGCCGGAGGACTGAACTCGGGCAGGAGGCGCTCGAGCGCGTCCAGGCCCGGACGGCTGGTGAGGTCCAGGTGGATCGGCGTGACGGCGATCTTGCCCTCCGCGATGACGCGGAAGTCGGTGCCCGGCTCGTCGTGGTATGAGGGCTCGTCCCCGTAGATGCGGTAGCGGCGGTGGCCGTCGGCGTCTGACTCCAGCTCGAGGCGGTCGGTGTAGATGCGCCGGCCGAGGCGGCCGGCGGCGACGCCGGTGGGGTGTGAGGGGACGTTGACGTTGAGCACGGTGGCGTCGGGGAGGCCGTGCTCGACGACGCGGGCGACGAGGTCGCCGAGGAAGGCGGCGGCAGGGGCGAAGTCATAGCCCTCGTGGTGGCGGAAGTCAGAGCCGGACGCGGTCGGGGCGCCCTGGGAGACGGCGATGCCGGGGATGCCCAGCAGGATGCCCTCGAAGGCGGCGGCGACGGTGCCGGAGTAGGTGACGTCGTCCCCCAGGTTGTAGCCGTAGTTGATGCCGGAGACGATCAGGTCGGGCCGCTCACCGACGAGGCCTAGGTCGCCGAAGCGGACGCAGTCGACGGGCGTGCCGTCGGTGGCGAAGCCGGTGGTGCCGTCGCGGAGCTCGACCTCCGAGACCGTGAGCGAGCGGTGGATGGTGATGCTGCGGGCTGATCCGCTTCGGTTGGAGTCGGGGGCGATCACCGAGACGGTGCCGTGGCGCTCGAGGGCGAGCTTGGCCTCGAAGAGGCCGCGGGACGTGATCCCGTCGTCGTTCGTGAGCAGGATGTGCACGCGGTCAGTCTAGGGGTCGACCGGGTCGCGGCTCCCCGCCTGGACGTACTGGCGCAGGCGGTCGGCGGAGCCGTGGATGTCGAGCGACCAGCTGGATCGAAGCCAGTCAGGGGCGTCGTGCGGCGCGAGCTCGTGGTGGTAGCTGGACCACGGCCACAGCTCGGCGCTTGGCGCCAGGCCTGCCCGGACGGGGTTGAGCGGCAGGTAGCGGCTCAGCTCACGGAGGTGAGCGTCGGTCTCGACGGGCACGGACATGAAGCGGTGGCGGATCGAGTGGCCGCTGCGGCCGTGACGGGCGTTGAATCGCCTGACGTACATGGCATTGAGGCGCTGCATGCCTCGGGAGAGCGTCTTGGGTGTACGCACGAGCAGGTGCCAATGCGTGTCCATCAGGCAGTAGGACAGGACATCCCATCGGTACAGCTCGGCCGACTCGCGGAGCAGGCGGAGAACCATGTCGCGATCGACCGGATCGAAGAACATGGGCTGATGGTTGTTGCCGTTTACGGCAACATGCTGAAGAGCACCATGATAATCGATCCGTAGGCGAGAAGGCACGATCCCAGGCTACGCCGGGCAACGCCCACGAGGTTGCGACGACCCGTCACGATTCCGCCCCAGTCCGGCCGCTGCGCGGCCGGACGTGCTTTGAGACCGGGCCGGGGCGCGCGAAGCGTGCCCCGGCCCGTGTGGTCGAGGGGCGTGAAACGTTCGTCGCGACTTTGTCGCGACGAACGTTTCTGTGCTTTGAGACCGGGGTGGGCCGGCGCAGCCCGCCCACCCCGGTCTAGGTTGCGTAGGCCACGGAAGTCAGAGCCAGGCCGTGCGGCGGGGCCGTGCGGCCCGCCTCGCTCCGCGGTCGTCCCGTCACCAGCCGTTCGAACAGCTCGGGCTCCGGACGCTCCAGCATCGTCCCCACCAGCACCCGCACCATGTGCCGCAGGAACGCGTCGGCCGTGATTCGGAACTCCAGCCGCTCGCCCTGCCGCTCCCAGCGCGCCTCGCTCACCGTCCGCTCGAAGAAGACGTGCTGCGTCTCCGTCGGCGTGAACGCCCGGAAGTAGTGCCGACCCAGGATCGCATCAGCGCAGGCCTGCAGCAGCTCCTCATCGGGCACCCGCCGTTGGTGCAGCTGATACCGGCTCCGGAACGGGTCGGGGACCGCCGCCGTGGAGATCCGGTAGACGTAGCTTCGCGCCGTCGCGTCGCCGCGGGCGTCGAACCCAGGCGCCTCTGCCGTCTCAAGCACCGCCACGTCGTCCGGCAGCTTGGCATTCAGCTCCCCCGCCCCGAACACCCGGCCGGCGTCGAACGACACCACGTTCGCGTGCGCGTGCACCCCGGCATCCGTTCGCCCTGCGACCGTCAGCTGGGCGCCGTCCAGCGCCTGGGACAGCACGCCCCCGACCGTCCGCAGCTCCGGCTGCGGCGCCCACCCGTGGAACGACGTCCCGTCGTAGGCGATGGTCGCACGCACCCGCATGGCGCTACTCGATGCGGAACTCGCGCAGCGACGCCGCAAACACGCTTCGCAGGCCGTCAAACATCTCGTCCGGCGCCGAAGCGACGACCGTGTACCCCACGTCGCCCACCACGAGGCTCCACGTTCGCTGCCGCATCGTCCGGTCGTCGTACCGCCAGCGGTACGTCCGGCGCACCGCCTGGTGCCCGGCGACCGTGGTCTCGCGGTCCTCCAGCAGCTCGATGCCCTCGAACCCGGCCCGCACGGCCGCGTCCTGCATCGCCGCGTACCGCCCGACCGGGGTGTCCGGCTCGAGCTTGTCGCTCGTCACCACCAGCGACGGCGACCCCTGGCCCTCATCGGGCCCGACGTAGGTGAGCACCGACCGGTCGATCCACCCGGCCGGGAGCCCGAGCGTGGGTCTGCTAGGCGCGGGCGACAGGCTCGTGGTCAACGAGCTCGATGTAGGCCATCGGCGCCGCGTCGCCCGGCCGCGGGCCCAGCTTCACGATCCGCGTGTATCCCCCGGGCCGCTCCGTGAATCGCGGCGCGACCTCGTGGAACAGCCGGTGCACCGCGTCCTTGCTCCGCAGGTACGCCACCGCCTGCCGCTGCGCCGCCACGTCGCCCGGGTCCTTCCGCGCGAGCGTGATCAGCTTCTCGGCGATCGGCCGCAGCTCCTTCGCCTTGGCCTCGGTGGTCCGGATCCGGCCGTGCTCGAACAGCGAGCCCGCCAGGTTCGAGAACAGCGCCTTGCGGTGCGCCGAGTCCCGTCCGAACTTCCTACCGGTGCGGCGATGCCTCACTCGGAGCCCCGCAGGTTCAAGCCATGCGCCGCAAGCGTCTCCTTCACCTCTTCGATCGACTTCTTCCCGAAGTTCGGGATCGCCGCCAGCTCGGCCTCGGTCTTGCCGACCAGGTCGCCGATCGTCTCGATCCCGACCCGCTTCAGGCAGTTGTAGCTCCGCACCCCGAGCTCCAGCTCCTCGATCAGGATGTTCTCCATCCCGTGCGCGCTCGGCGCGGCGACCTCCGGTCCCGCGCCGTCCGGGCGGATCGCCAGCTCGGCCGCGTCGATGTCCGTGAAGATCGACAGGTACCGGATCAGCAGCTCCGCCGCGTCCTTCACGGCGTCCTTCGGCGTCATCGAGCCGTCGGTCGTGATCTCCAGCTTCAGCTTGTCGAAGTCGGTCCGCTGCCCGACGCGTGCCGCGTCGACGTCGTAGGACACCCGCCGCACGGGCGAGAAGATCGAGTCCACCGGGATCACCCCGATCGTCGTCTCCGGGCCCTTGTTGCCATCGGCGGCGACATACCCGCGGCCGCGAGCGATCGTCAGCGTCATCTCGAACCGTGCGCCGTCACCCAGGTTGCAGATCTCCAGATCGGGATTCAGGATCTCGAGATCGGCGGGCGCCTCGATGTCCGACGCGCGCACCACGCCCGGCCCGTCCTTCTGCACCTGCACCTCGACCTCGCCCGACTCGCCATGCAGCTTGCAGATCAGGTTCTTCAGGTTGAGGATGATGTCCGTCACGTCCTCACGGACGCCGGGCACCGAGGTGAACTCGTGCGCGACGCCCTCGATCTTGACCGAGGTCACCGCCGCCCCCTCGAGCGCGGAGAGCAGCACCCGCCGGAGGCTGTTGCCGAATGTGTAGCCGAAGCCGCGGTCGAGTGGCTCGACGACGAATGTGCCGGACTGCTCGCCGACCTCTTCGGACGTGATCTTGGGAATGAAATCAAGCATGTCTGTGCAAACGCCCCTTGGTTCTTACTTGGAATAGAGCTCGACGATCAGCTGCTCCTGGACCGGGGTGTCGATGTCCACCCGGTCGGGCAACCGAAGCACCTTGCCCGTGAGATTGTCGTGGTCGGCCTGCAGCCAGGGCGACACGGATGCGGTCAGGTCGGTCGCGTCGGTGACCGCGGCCTTCGCGGCGGCGCCCTCGCGCAGCGCGATCACATCGTCCTCCTGCACCTGGTAGGAGGGGATGTTCACGCGCTTGCCGTTCACCTCGAAGTGGCCGTGCCGCACCAGCTGGCGCGCCTGCGACCGCGAGGCGGCGAACCCGAGCCGGTACACCACGTTGTCCAGCCGCAGCTCGAGCATCCGCAGCAGGTTCTCGCCGGTGATGCCGCTGCGCCGGCTGGCCTTCTCGTAGTACGAGCGGAACTGCTTCTCGAGGATGCCGTAGTACCGCCGCGCCTTCTGCTTCTCGCGCAGCTGCAGCAGGTACTCCGACTGCTTCGTGCGGCCGCGGCCGTGCTCACCCGGCGGGTACGCACGACGCTCGATGGCGCACTTCTCGGTCAGGCAGCGCTCCCCCTTGAGGAACAGCTTCATGTTCTCGCGGCGGCACTGCTTGCACTTGGGGGCGATCATCCTGGCCATCTAGACGCGCCTCCGCTTTCGCTGGCGAACGCCGTTGTGCGCCTGCGGCGTCACGTCCTTCACCCCGAGCACCTCGAGGCCCGCCGCCTGCAGCGAGCGGATCGCCGTCTCGCGCCCGGAGCCCGGCCCCTTGACGAACACCTCGACCTTCTGCAGCCCGTGCTCCATCCCCTCGCGGGCGGCGGCGTCGGCCGTCACCTGCGCGGCGAAAGGCGTCGACTTGCGCGACCCCTTGAAGCCGACCGCGCCAGCGCTCTTCCACACGATCACGTTGCCCTCCTTGTCGGTCAGGGCGACGAGCGTGTTGTTGAAGGAGGTCTTGATGTGCGCCTGGCCGATCGCAACGTTCTTGCGGGCCTTGCGGCGGACGCGGCCACGGGTGCCGCCTCTACGTGGTGCTGGGGGCATTCAGTCCTTTCCTTATGACGAGCGAAGAGCGAGCAGCGCGAGGACGAGCGAGGGCACAGTGCTGCGCACGGGCCTGAGCGTGGGACGACGCGATGCGATGCTTTGCAGCCGTCATTACTTCTTGCGCTGCTTTCCGACCGTTTTCTTCGGGCCCTTGCGCGTACGAGCATTGGTGCGGGTGCGCTGGCCGCGCACCGGCAGGCCGCGCCGGTGGCGCAGGCCGCGATAGCAGCCGATCTCCATCAGCCGCTTGATGTTCTGGGAGCGCTCGCGCCGAAGATCGCCCTCCACCGTGAGGTTGCCGTCGATGTAGGTGCGCAGCCGTGCGACCTCTTCCTCGGTCAGGTCGCGGACCTTCGTGTCCGGGTTCAGGCCGAGCTCCTTGAGCACGTCGTTGGCCGTCGACCGGCCGATCCCGTAGATGTAGGTGAGCCCGATCTCGACCCGCTTCTCGCGCGGGATGTTGACGCCTGCGATGCGTGCCACGCCGAGCCTCCTAGCCCTGCCGTTGCTTGTGTCGAGGATTGGTGCAGATCACGAGCACGTTGCCGTGCCGGCGGATGATCCGGCACTTCTCGCACATCGGTCTCACGCTGGGTCGAACCTTCACCTGAGGACTCCTCCGGGGGACGCCCCTTCGCAGGGCAAAAACGGCCGTGCGCACACAACAGCACCCGGCCGGGCAAACGAGAACTCTATCATCCCGTCGCCACCTGGCGCGCCGCTCCGCGCATCGTCAGCACGCGCGGCCCGGCCTCCGTGACGGCCACCGTGTGCTCGACGTGCGCGGCCAGGCTGCCGTCGTCGGTGTACACCGCCCAGCCGTCGTCGCCTGCCAGGACGCCCCAGCTGCCGGTGGTGATCATCGGCTCGATCGCGAACACCATGCCCGGCGCCAGCTTCGGCCCGCGGCCGGCCGGCCCGTAGTTCGGGATCTGCGGGTCCTCGTGCATGCTGCGCCCGACCCCGTGGCCGACCAGCGCCCGAACGACCCCGTAGCCCTTCGCCTCCACGACCTCCTGCACGGCGTGCGAGACGTCGCCCAGCCGGTTGCCGGGCCGGCACTGCGCGATCGCCGCCTCGAGCCCGTGCGTCGCCGTGTCGATCAGGTCGAGCGCCGTGTCGCTGACCCG
>Ga0066662_10001680_pt1 | contig 10301 bp, 8 predicted proteins | sample GraSoiAngelo_111_FD_133939 | JGI IMG/M metagenome (GOLD analysis project Ga0066662, IMG submission 133939) | Grasslands soil microbial communities from the Angelo Coastal Reserve, California, USA - 14_0903_12_40cm | ecosystem: Environmental > Terrestrial > Soil > Grasslands | place: USA... | reverse complement strand
ATCCCGCAATCAACATCACGCCGCTGATCGACATCCTACTGGTGCTCATCATCATCTTCATCGTAATCGACACCTGGACCCCGAAACGCAAAGGCCTCGAAGCTGAGATCCCCGAGCAGCAGAGCCAGACATCACCGATGCGGCAGCCCGTTCGCACGATCGTTGTTCAGGTGCTTGGGCAAGCCGACAGAGTTCCCGCCGTAAAGATCAACGAAGAAGAGGTCAGCTGGGACACGTTGGAAGGACGTCTGCGCGCCATCTACAACACGCGTGCTGAAAAGGTAGCCTTCGTCCAAGCCGCCAAAGAAATTGATTTCGACTACGTGGCCCAGGTCATCGACATGGCCCACGAAGCCGGAGTGCAACGCATTGGCTTGATCACTGCGGGACCCCGCCAGGAGGCACGGTTGAGATGAGCCTCTGATTTGTGTTTGTGAGCTGAGTGTGCGGGCGGGACGCCCGCATTGACAGCCGGCAAGATGCCGGCGCTACTTCTAGTCTCGCGCCCGGTTCTTGATCCATATCGGCGTGCCAATGAATCCGAACGCCCGCCGAATCTGATTCTCAAGGAACCGCCGATACGAGAAGTGCAGCTTCACCGCGCGATCGGTGAACAGGACGAAGGTGGGTGGGGCAACCGCGGCCTGAGTCATGTAATAAATCTTGACTTGCTGCTTCGCAGGCACGGACGCGCGCTCAAAGTCGACTGTTTTCAGGAAGCGATTCATTTCTGCGGTTGGAATACGCTTGCGTCGCTCCGCCCCGACTAGCTCAATCGCGGGACAAATCTTGTCCATGCCTTTGCCGGTCAAAGCGGAAACAAATAAAACAGGCGCGTAGGAGAGAAACTTCAAGCCATATCGCAGCTGTTGTTCGTAGAGATTGCGGTCCGTGGTCCGCTTGCTCTCCTGGATGCGTGCCGCTTTGGACTGGCTGATGGCTTGTTTCTGTCCGCTCGCCACCAAGTCCCATTTATTGACCACGACAATCACCGACCGCCCGCTCTCATGTGCATAGCCGGCAATGGCAGCATCCAATGCGCTTACGCCTTCGGTAGCGTCAATCACCAGCAGTGCGATATCAGCAGCTTCGAGATGCTTGCGCGCCATGACCACGGATAGCTTCTCGGCCATCAATCTGGTTTTGCCCTTGCGGCGGATGCCGGCTGTATCGATGAAGCGGAAGCGCTGCCCGTCGCGCGCCACGATCTCGTCTACGGCATCGCGCGTAGTTCCTGGAATGGGTGAAACGATGGCTCGGGATGAACCGGTCAGCTGGTTGAGCAAGGTCGATTTACCGACATTCGGATGCCCGATGATGGCAACCTTGGCTTTCGCTGGTTCCTCTTTCGTGTCTTCCTCTGTGGTCTCGGCGGTAGATTCTTTTGGAAGGACTTCCAACACAGCATCCAGCAGCTCATCGATACCGCGTCCATTTTCGGCTGAAATTCCGAACTGGTGGCGTATTCCGAGCCTGTGAAAGTCGTTCGCCAAACTCTCCTGCTTGGCCGTGTCGATCTTGTTGATAGCCAGAAACAGGGGCTTGCCGCTGCGAAGGAGCAACCGTGCCAGCTCCATATCAGGCGCAGCGAGCTCGCTGCGGCCATCGACGAGCAGGATGACGGCATCTGCTTCTTCCAGCGCCACCTTTGCCTGGCGGAAGATTTCCGCAGGAATCAGCTCTTTCTCCTCCGGAATGATGCCGCCGGTATCGACCGCACGCAGCTGCCGCCCCCGCCACTCAGCGTCAGCGTAAAGCCGGTCGCGGGTGATGCCGGGCTCATCGCCCACAATGGCGCGTCGTGATCCCACCAGGCGGTTGAAAAGCGTAGATTTGCCGACATTGGGTCGCCCCACTATCGCAACGGTCGCAACGCGGGCCGGGGTGGCGACGCCAGTGAGCGAGTTGGTATAGGGCATAGCCAGTGCTTGCTTTCCCGCCGTGGCAAAACCGCCACGGCCGCACAGGCGAGGACGCCTTGTGCCTACATGGGCCGTGAAGCTTATTATAGAGACTCCTTGGCTCCCACCTCCCAACCCGCGTCCTGCCGCGCCAAGCACGATTACACCCTGTACCAATTCTTTTCCTCTGGAGGAGTGCTTTCGCGAACGCATCCGGCGTACGAATTTCGCCGCGGACAGCTCCAGATGGCGCAAGCCGTCGAGCAGGCACTCGAAGAGAAGCGCCACCTGATCGTGGAAGCGGGGACGGGCACAGGAAAGACGCTCGCCTACCTGCTGCCGGTAATCCGTTCGGGCAAGCGGGTCCTGATCTCCACCGGAACCAAGAACCTTCAGGAACAACTTTTCTACAAAGACATTCCCTTTCTTGAGCAGGCGCTGTATCCCAACGGCGAAGCCAAGTTGAGAGTCTGTTACATGAAAGGCCGAGCCAACTATCTCTGTCGCAAGAAGCTCTACGATCTCACCGACCAGCCGGTGCTGAGTGGCCTGGAAGAAATCGAGCAATATCGCGCGATCGCGGCATGGGAAAAGACGACCCAAACCGGCGACCGGTCCGAACTGGCGTCTTTGCCGGAAGCCAGCGCGCTCTGGCCCAAGCTGGACGCTCGCTCCGAAGCCTGTCTCGGCCAGAAATGCAGCTCTTGGGACCGTTGCTTTATTACCGAGATGCATCGCCGCGCCATGGAAAGCGACATCATCATCGTCAACCATCACCTGTTTTTTGCTGACCTCTCGATCAAGCAGGCCACCGAGTATGCCCCCGACGCCGGAATCCTCCCCGAAGTAGGCGCCGTAGTTTTTGACGAGGCGCATGAACTGGAGGGCGTTGCCGGCAGCTACTTCGGCGTGTCGGTCAGCAATTTGCGTATTGAGGATCTGATCCGGGACGTGGAGTCTTCTCTGCAGCGCCACCATCTGCTCTCCGCCACAATCGCGGGCGCGACGCGCAATCTGCGTGAACGTTCGCAATTCTTCTTTGCTCTGCTGCCGCCCGGTGCTGGCCGGTTCGCCTTCCAAAACCGCCCCCAGTTTCTCGAGGAGAATGGCGACGAATTCATCGGACTGATGCAGGCCCTGGGTCGGCTGGCTTCCGAGATCCAGAATCTCTCCCAGAAGCCGGAAGAGGTTTTCAGTTTCGTTCGCCGGATCGAGGAACTCCAGGTGCAGTTTCGTTTCCTGATGGAATCTGAAGATCGCAATACGGTCTTCTGGATTGAACGCCGCGGAGGACGTGGGACGAGCCGGGATGGGCACGGGGTCAGCCGTGCCGATAAGTCGTCCCTGGAATCCGGGGCCTTAGCCCCTGAGAGCAAGACCACATACCGGCGATCGAATGTCTTCCTGCAAGCCACTCCCATTGACGTTGCCCCTATCCTGAAAACCTGCCTCTTCGACCAACTCGACTGTGCCGTGCTGACGTCGGCCACACTGGCTGTCGGCGGAGGCTTTGAATACATCCGCCAGCGTCTGGGAGTGGAGCACGCCCGCGAGTTGGTACTGCCGTCGCACTTTGACTATCAAAACCAGGCCCTGCTCTACGTGCCCCGAGACCTGCCCGATCCTCGCACGCCTCAGTTTTCCACGCGCGCGGCCGACCGCATTCGCCGCCTTCTGGAAATTACTCGCGGCCGGGCTTTCTGCCTGTTTACCAGCTATGCCCAAATGAACGAGATCTACCAGCGCCTTTTGGGCGAGCTGGAGTTCCCTATGCTTCTTCAAGGCGATGCGCCGAAGAGTGTGTTGCTGGAAGAGTTTCGCCTCACCCCGCACGCCGTCCTGTTCGCTACTTCCTCTTTCTGGCAAGGAGTGGATGTCCAGGGCGAACAGCTCAGTTCGGTAATCATTGACCGCCTGCCGTTTGCGGTGCCTACCGACCCGGTGGTTGCAGCGCGTGTTCGCGCGGTGGATGAGGCCGGGGGCAACGCCTTCTTCCAATACCAGGTTCCCGCTGCGGTGATTACCCTGAAGCAGGGTTTTGGCCGCCTGATCCGTTCTCTTCATGACCGCGGTCTGCTCTGCCTGCTGGACAATCGGATGCTCAACAAGCGATACGGCCGCGTGTTTCTGGAAAGCCTGCCTAACTACCGCAAGACCGTAGAACTGAAGGACGTGGAAAGCTTCTTCGCAGTTCATTAGTTCTTTAGGTGTCTCCAATCGTGGTCTCAGCCGCCCTGGCCATTTCGCTGTAAAATAAATAATTACGCGGCCAATCCGGGTTTATGCCGCTCCGCAAAGGGACTCCATGTTCGAAGTCACCGTCGAAGACTCGTTTGCGGCAGGCCATTACCTGCGCAACTACAAAGGCAAGTGCGAGAACCCGCACGGACACAACTACAAGGTGCGGGTCACGCTAGCCGGCCGGGAACTTGATAAGGCGGGGCTGCTGCTCGACTTCAAGGACCTGCGCGAAGTCATGAGACATGTGATCGACCGGCTCGACCATCAGATGATGAACGACCTCGAGCCGTTCACGACCATCAACCCTTCGGCGGAGAATCTGGCCAAGTATTTCTATGATGAAACCAACAGTAAGCTCCATGGGCAGACGAACGGCCGAGTTCGTGTGAAGGACGTCACCATCTGGGAGACGGATGAGACCACGGCCAGATACTTCGAGTAAGCTTCGAATCAGTCTGGTATCCAGCTACTCGGGCAACTAATCATCGAGAGCTGGTATCTGATACCCTCACATGCAAATTACGGAGATCTACAAATCGATTCAGGGTGAATCCTCCTACGCCGGCCTGCCGTGTGTCTTCGTTCGGCTGACCGGTTGCAATCTGCGCTGCTCCTGGTGCGACAGTGAGTACACCTTCACCGGGGGCCAAAAGATGACCCTAGAAGAGATTGAGGCCGAGGTCGAGCAACTCAGCCCCGAAGGCGGACTGGTCGAGATTACCGGCGGCGAACCCCTGCTGCAGGAAAAAGAGGTGATCCCGCTCATGGATCGGCTGCTCAACTCTGGCTACACCGTGCTGCTGGAGACCAGCGGCGAGCGCCCCCTGGACAAAGTTCCCCGGGAGATCATCAAGATCGTAGACGTGAAATGCCCCAATTCCGGCGAGCCGGACACCTTCCGCATGGAAAACCTCGATGCCTTGACTTCCCGGGATGAGGTCAAGTTCGTCCTCAGCGACCGGGTGGACTATGAGTTTGCCCGCGCCTTTACCGCCGACCACAAGCTGGGTGGTCGGGTCAGTTCGGTAATCTTCTCCCCGGCCTTCCACAAAGAGGCAGGCGGCGGACGCGACACTTCACACTGCCTGCTTGATCCCCGCGAACTGGCGGAATGGATGCTGGCCGACAATGTGCCTGCCCGTCTGGGGCTGCAGATCCACAAGTTCATTTGGGACCCAGCGATGAAGGGCGTCTGAGGAATACGAAAGTTCGTAAATAATCCAACAACTTAGCTGGGCAGTAGCAAGGCCTCAAGTATCATCTAATCAAATGAGAGAGTTGAAGCCTCGAGCTGTGGTTCTGTTAAGCGGCGGGATGGATTCGTGCGTCTGCGCCGCCTTGGCAGCGCGCGATTATGATGCGGCTGCTCTGCACATCAGTTACGGGCAACGCACGGAGGAGCGCGAGCGCCGCGCTTTTGTCGGCATCTGCGAGACCCTAGGAATCAAGGACCGGCTGGCAGTCCGCAATGAGGCGTTACGCGCCATCGGCGGCTCGGCGCTGACCGATCCTACTATAGCGGTGCCGGACTCCGCCTTGCTTGGGCACGACATTCCGGTGACGTATGTCCCGTTTCGTAACGCGCATTTTCTGGCGGTGGCGGTGAGCTGGGCAGAAGTTCTGTGGGCAGAAAAGGTGTTTATCGGAGCTGTGGAACAAGACAGCTCGGGTTATCCCGATTGCCGCCCTGCGTATTACAAGGCATTCAACGAAGTGGTACGGGCGGGCACCCGGGAGGGCAATATTGAGATAGTGACGCCGCTCATCGGCATGCGCAAAGCGCAGATTGTGAGGCTCGGCCTTGAACTCGGTGCGCCCTTCGATTTAACGTGGTCTTGCTATAGCCGCCAGGATCGCGCCTGTGGAGTCTGTGACAGTTGCGTTTTGCGCCTGCGCGCATTTCAGGATGCCGGCGCCAGTGACCCGATACCATATCTGGAGTCAGCAGTGCGCAGCGGCTGAGCTGAAAAGAGTTCTGAAATCCTCGGATTGGCTGGGAGGAAGTTATGAAACGTCAATTCATCCTTTTTGTACTGGCCGCGATGATCGCGGCGCTCTGCCTGCCTCCTGTCTTTGCGCAGGCTACCGGCACGGTTAAAGGCGTATGCACGGACGTGGAGGGCAAACCTATTGCTGGCGCCACGGTCGAGTATCGCAGCGTGGAGACCGGACGCAAGTATGCCCTGAAGACCAATAACAAGGGTGAATTCTTCTCGCTGGGCGTCGCTCCGGGAAAGTACAACGTGGCCCTTATCAAGGATGGAACAGAGGTGTTTCATTTCGCCAATGTTCCCGTCACTCTGAACGAGGAAACCAACGTCCTGAACTTCGATCTGAAGAAGGAACAGGCGCGCGCCGCGCAAGGTCAGGGCCTCACGCCGGAACAGCTCAAGCAGCAACAGGAACAGCAGGCCAAGGTTGCCAAAGAAAACGCCAGTATCAAGGGTCTCAACGAGAAGTTGGCTGTCTCCCGCCAGGCCATGGCTGCCGGAAATTTTGACCAGGCTGTTCAGGCCATGACTGAAGCTACCCAGATGGATGCCACGAAAGACCTGATCTGGTTCACCTTGGGGGACGCTTACTCCGGAGCCGCCAAGAAAACGGCTGCCACCGACCGGGCCGCCGCGAAGTCGGAATACGCGAAGGCCGTGGAAGCCTATCAAAAGGCGATTGCCATCAAGCCCACCGCCGATTACTACAACAACATGGCCCAGGCCATGGCAGGCGCCGGCCAGCTCGATGACGCCGTCAAGGCCTATGATCAGGCTGCCCAGCTCGATCCTACGCGCGCCTCCATGTTCTATTTCAACAAGGGTGCCGTACAGACCAACTCGGGCAAAGTTGATGATGCGATCGACAGCTTCAAGAAGGTCATCGCTACCGATCCCAACAAGGCGGACGCGTACTACTGGCTGGGTGTGAACATGATTGGCAAAGCAACCTTGAAGGGCGACAAGATGGTCGCACCCGAGGGCACCTCCGAAGCTTTCAACAAGTATCTGGAACTGCAGCCCAACGGTCCCTTTGCTGAGCCAGCCAAGCAAATGCTGGCCAGCATCGGTGCGACCATCGAAACCACCTACGGCAACAAGAAGAAAGCCAAATCCAAGTAATAACTGTGTGGGGACGGGTCTCTGACCCGTCCAACCCAGCCCACGCAGGGACAGCGGCCCCGGCTTCTGGCCCAATCGAAGCTCGGCGGGCGTTCCAATTTCTCACATTACGAAGGTCCATGTCCTTGACGTTCTTCATGGAACCTGTCTTCCATTCACGCTAAATTAGAATTTCGGTCGAACTGAACTGCTCAGCCCTCCCCCGCGCTGACCGCCCCAACCAGTTCGTCGAGGTAGGAAATGGCCGCGCCAGGCATAGCTCCGATTTCGGTCTCCCTCGACCTGCCCGAGTCGGGTGCAGGAGCAACTGAGGCATTGCTGGCCGCCATGTTGCACGCCTCAGAAGGCGTGAGCGATCTTATTTTTTCCCCTGGCCGTCCGCCCCAAGTAGAAATCCACGGGCAGCTGGTTGCTGTCCAGGTGCCGCGCTTGCCGGTGCTGACTCCAGACCACACCCGTCACATCGCTTCCGACCTTATCGCCAGCAATAAGCAGGCCATCAGCAGCCTGCGTGAGCAAGGCGCCTGCGACATTTCCTACGGCCTGGCGGGACAAGCGCGCTTCCGCGTGAACGTCTTCATCCAGCGTGGCAGTTGTGCCATCGTGATGCGGGTCATTCCCACCGATATCCCGGACTTCACGGCCCTGAACCTTCCGCCCCGCCTGGCGGAAGTTGCCGACTTGAAAAGCGGGATTGCTTTGGTGACAGGCCCGGTTGGCTGTGGGAAATCATCGACCCTGGCAGCAATTCTGGACCGTATCAACACCGAGTACAGTTATCACATCATCACCGTCGAAGACCCGATCGAGTTCCTGCACAACCACAAACGCTCAACGATCCACCAGCGAGAACTGCACAGCGACGCTCCCAGTGTTTCGCTCGCGCTGCGAGCGGCCCTGCGCCAATCTCCCAAGGTGATCGTCATCGGGGAGGTGCGTGACCGCGAGACCATCGACATTGTGCTCGACGCTGCCGAAACCGGTCACCTGGTGCTCTCCAGCATGAATACGCTGGATGCGTCCAAAACGGTGGAGCGAATCGTCGGCTCATTTTCGCCCGCTGAGCAATGGTCGGTGCGCACCCGCCTGGCAAAGTCTTTCCGCTACATCATTTCACAGCGCCTGATTCCGCGCGCCGACGGAGCCGGCCGGGTTCCTGTCGTCGAGATCCTTAAGGCCAACCAACAAAGTCGCGATTGCGTAGAGAACGGGGAACACGAAGGCCATACTCTGCTCAGTTGCATCAAGTCCGGGAGAGCCGAAGACATGCAGCACTTCGACGCTGAGATTGAGAAACTGGTCCGCGCCGGCATAGTAGACCTGGAGACCGCTCTCAACTACGCCATCAACCCCAGCCAGTTGCGGCAAACGCTCGGGAAGTAATTGTCGACTGTTGATTATTGATTTCTAGAATAACGTTCCTCGCTGTCATCCGGAGGACCCCTGGTAAAATCAGCAATCAGCAATCCTAAAATCCCGTGCTGTATGATCTCCCCATGTCCCTAGTTCCCGTGCCAAGTCTGGTGCTCTCCTTCGAAGACGCTCGGCAGGTTGTGGAGGAACACGCGGCAAAGCTGCGTCCCGTCGGCACGGAGAAACTCGATCTATTGCCGGCAAGCGGTCGTGTACTGGCAGAACCCATCCACGCCGATCGCGACTTTCCGCCTTTTCCTCGCGCCGCCCGCGACGGCTATGCAGTGCGGGCGTCTGACCTCCTTCATGTGCCCGCCAGGCTGGAAGTCATCGCAGAGATCAAGGCTGGCGCCGCGCCGGAAGACCTGCCGGAGAGCGTGGAATCCGGACAAGCCGTCGCAATCATGACCGGGGCACCAGCTCCTGTTGGGACCGATGCGGTCGTCATGGTGGAATACACAAGACGTACGCAAGACCAGGTTGAGATCGCCAGAGCAATTCGCGCCGGCGACAATATCGTCCCTGCCGGCTCAGAGGCTCGCAGAGGTGACTTGCTGCTGGCGCCCGGCACGCGCTTGAACCAGGCGGCTATTGCCGTTGCTGCGTCGGTCGGCAAGCCACAAGTGCAGGTTTATAGGAAACCGAAGGTGGCTGTGCTCTCGACCGGCGACGAGGTCGTACCCATTGACACGCACCCCGGTCCAAACCAGATCCGCAACTCCAACAGCTACTCTCTGGCTGCCCAGATTCTGAGCGCAGGCGGCGAGCCCGTTCTCTTGCCGATCGCTCCAGATGAGCCTGATGAGCTCTCAGAATTAATCCGCCAGGGACTGCGCTACGAGCTGCTTCTTTTAGCCGGCGGCGTCTCAATGGGGAAGTACGATCTCGTAGAGGAAGTCATGGCTCGTCTGCAAGCCGGGTTCTTCTTCACGGGCGCGCAAATTCAACCGGGACGGCCGATCGTATTTGGGGTAGCGCCGGCGTCCTCGCCGGCAACACAGGGAACCTCCTTAGGCACTGACGCGAGCAATACGTACTTCTTCGGCTTGCCCGGCAACCCCGTGTCGACGATGGTGACCTTCAACCTGTTTGTTCGTCCCATGCTCGACGCCCTCACCGGAGCGATACAGCACAGGCTAGTCTTTCTTCATGCCCGGCTGAAGACAGAGATCAGGACGAAGACAGGATTGAAACGGTTCTTGCCCGCGATCTTATCGGGCGAATTTGAGCGCGCCGAAGTAGAACTGGCAGGCTGGCAAGGCTCCGGCGACATCGCCACAACCGCTCGTTCCAACTGCTACATCGTGATCCCACCCGACCGCGACCAAATCCCGGCCGGCGAATGGGTGCCGCTGCTCCTAGGTTAGGGCGCGGTCATGTTTGCATTCACTTGTCATTCCGTCTCTAACCGGCTTCAGCCGGTGAGGAATCTGCTTTTTCTCGGAACCAGGAGACAAGAGCAGATTTCTCGCTCCGCTTGAATGACACCATGCATAAGCCAGGAGCCGCCCTGGATCCAGAGTCTGTCTCTCCGAACTCACTCTTGCACTCTCCCCAGGGTTGCCGAACATCTTCCATGATTCTCTGGTACTCCGGGTCGTTAGGCCGGGAACGGAAAGCAAGTCAATTTAGT
>Ga0066662_10001677_pt1 | contig 10306 bp, 10 predicted proteins | sample GraSoiAngelo_111_FD_133939 | JGI IMG/M metagenome (GOLD analysis project Ga0066662, IMG submission 133939) | Grasslands soil microbial communities from the Angelo Coastal Reserve, California, USA - 14_0903_12_40cm | ecosystem: Environmental > Terrestrial > Soil > Grasslands | place: USA... | reverse complement strand
TGCCCGGCGCCAATTGAGCTATCCGCTCCGCAGCTGCCTGGTGGATCCGGTGGCAGACCCACGCTGGGCCGAGCTGGTGGATGGGGCGCCGGATGCCTGTGTGTTTCATCACCCGTTGTGGCTGGCTTTGCTGCGTGACTGCTACGGCTACGGGATGGCGGCGGCCTGCCTGGCAGGCACGGACGGCAAGCTGGTTGCGGGCCTGCCGATCGCCACGGTCCGAAGCCGCTTGACCGGAACGCGCCTGGTGAGCGTGCCGTTCTCCGACGTTTGCGGGCCCATCACCGGAGCGGACGACGAGCGTGCCATCGAGCTGATTGCAGCCGTCGACGCGGAGCGCCGGCGGCTCGGGCTAAAGCTCGAGATTCACGCAGAGGTTCCCTCGCTACCCGATGGAGCGCCCTCCGACCGCTTCTATCATCACGTGGTGTCGCTCGACGGCGGCGTCGAGGCGGTCCTGCGGCAGCAGGTGAAGCAGCCAAAGCGACGAGGCGCGTCGATCGCGCGTGAGCACGGAGTGACCGCCGTACGGTCGGTTGATGTGCACGCGCTCGACGCGTTCTTTGCGCTGCACGTCCTCACCCGTCACCGGCTCGGTCTCCCCACTCAGCCGCGGCGGTTCTTCCGCGGGCTGACCGGATTGTTCGAGCGCGGGTTGGGATTCGTGCTGCTCGCGAGATGGAAGGAACGGGTGACCGCCGCGGCCGTCTACCTCCAGCACCGCTCGACGTTGACCTACAAGTTCGGGGCCTCCGACCCCGCCCACCTGGACAAGCGCCCGAACGACCTCTTGCACCTCGAGGCGCTGCGCGTAGGACACGATCTGGGATGCTCTGTCCTCGACCTAGGACGCACCGAGCTCGACAACGATGGACTACGGCGGTTCAAGCGCCAGCTCGGCGCCGAGGAGCGGGAGCTCATCTACACGATGGCGCCGCGGCGCAAGCACACGCGGAGCGTGCGCTCTGTCTCCAACCTGTCAAGGACCGTGATCCGGCACGCCCCGCCAACGTTTGGCAAGCTCCTCGGCGCTGCCGTCTACCGGCACTTCGGCTGATGTCAACCCCGTTCGACCCGGCCACCCCGTTCGACCCGGCCACCCCGTTCGACCCGGCGACCTCGTTCGACCCGGCCACCCCGCGGCCCGAGGATGCCCATTACCTGCACGAGCATTACCGGTCGCGCAATGCTCCCTCCCCGGCGCTCGGGTTGTTCTACCCCATCAAACCGGCGCTTCCGTGGTCCGCGCAGATGGCGATTCGGCGCAGCCTTGCGCGGCGTCAGGCGCGGCGAGCCTTCCCGGCGTGGCCGATCGAGCCGCTCCTTGTCCGAAGCCGGGCCGAGGCACTGGCGCGGGAGCTTTCTTCGCTCGGCACAGCGCGATTGCGAACCATCAATCCCTGGCCTCAAGGGCACCGCTTCGCGGTGATTCTGACCCACGACGTGGAGGGGCCGCTGGGGATGAAGCGGATGCCCGCACTGCTCGACCTCGAGCGCCGGCATGGTTTCGTTTCATCCTGGAATTTTGTCGCCGAGGCCTACCGGGTCACCGAGGCCGACCTCGCGACCGTACGCGGCGCCGGCGGCGAGATCGGACTTCACGGCATCACTCACGACGGGCGGCTGTTCCGTGATCGCACCAGCTTCGAAGCAAGCCTCCGGAAGATCCGCAGCTATCTGGAGTCGTGGCAGGCGGTGGGTTTTCGCTCGCCATCGACGCTCCGCAACGCCGCGTGGATGCACGAGCTGCCATGCCTATACGACAGCTCGTTTCCGGATACCGATCCGTTCCAGCCGCAACCGGGAGGCTGCTGTTGGATCTTCCCGTTTTTCTTCGGCGATGTCGTCGAGCTTCCGATCACCCTGGACCAGGACCACACGCTGTTCGTGCTGCTTCGCGAGCGCTCCATCGAACGCTGGACGCAGAAGAGCCGCTGGATCATCGAGCACAGCGGCTTGATCAACGTGCTCGTGCATCCCGACTACATGGATGCGCAGCGGCTGGCTCTCTATGAGCGCTTTCTGGAGTTCCTCTCCGAGCAGGAAGGGGGCTGGCACGCGCTACCGCGCGAGGTCGCGCAGTGGTGGCGCAAGCGCGCGGCACTATGCGCACAGCTAAACAGCTCGAATGACGAGCTCCCAGGTGAGGTCATCGGCGAGGCCACGTTGGCGTGGGCACACGCGGAAGAAGGGCGCGTTGTCTATGACGTCTGACCGGCGTGACGAGCCCCGCCGCCGCGACGGGCCTCAGCGTCGCCTCGAGTCCGACGCCCGCAACCTGGTGGCGGTCGTGGGCGCCGGCCCCTATGGGCTGTCCGTGGCTGCGCACCTGCGCGCGCTGGACGTTCCCATCCACGTGTTCGGTGAGCCGCTGGAGTATTGGCGCAGGCACATGCCCGAGGGCATGCGGTTGCGCTCACCTTGGCGGGCATCCTCGATCGCGAGCCCTTCGGGTCGTTTCTCACTCGCCGCCTACGAGCAGGAGCGAAGAGCGCCGCTGGAGCGCCCCATCCCGCTGGCGAACTGGGTGGAGTACGCGCGGTGGTACCAGCAAGCGGTCGTGCCGGACGTGGACGCCCGGCGAGTCACCCGGATCGAGCAGGCGTCAGATCGATTTCTGCTCACCCTCAGCGACGGCGATCAGCTGGTCGCTGCGCGCGTGGTGCTCGCTACCGGCCTGGATGGATTTCCGCGGCGCCCACCACCACTCGATGCGCTGCCACCGACGCTGGTCTCCCACACGGCCGACCAAGCCCGGCTTGACGTTTTCGCCGGCAAGCGGCTCGTCGTGCTCGGCGCCGGCCAGAGCGCTATCGAGTCCGCCGTCCTCGCGCACGAGGCTGGGGCCCATGTGCAGGTGCTGGCGCGCGCGCCGGCGGTGCATTGGCTGACCCGGAGCGCCCGGCTCCACGAAGGGATGGCGCTGCTCGGGCGGATTCTTTACGCGCCGACCGACGTGGGACCAGCGGGACTGAGCTGGCTCGTAGCGGCCCCGGACTTGATGCGTCGGCTACCCCCCTCGACACGGCAGCGAGCGATCCGCCGCTGTCTGCGCCCGGCTGCCTCCGACTGGCTGCGGCCGCGCGCCGAGGGGATCACCCTCACCTATGGCCGCCGCGTCGTTGCGGCAACCGGTACTACCGGGGACGGAGTTCAGCTGAGTCTGGATGATGGAACCGTGGTTGATGCCGACCATGTGCTGCTCGGCACCGGCTTTCAGCCGCATCTCGACGCCGTCTCGATCCTCGCTCCCGAGCTGCGCGCCTCCATCCGGCACCGCGACGGGCAGCCGCTGCTGCGACGCGGGTTTGAGACCTCCGCAGGTGGCTTACATGTCGTGGGCGCCCTGGCCGCCGCCAGTTTCGGGCCGGTGATGCGGTTTGTGTCCGGAACCTGGTACACGGCGCCTGCACTGGCGACTCATGTCGCGCGACGGCACAAGTAGTCACGGCGCGATCGTTCTCGGCGCCAACTACCGAGCGCTGAGCGTCGTGCGCAGCCTCGGCCGCCATGGGATCGAGACGTGCGTCGTACGAACCGACGAGCACGCCGTGGCCGCGTGGTCGAGGTACGCGTCACGCCAGGCCACGCTGTCAGCGAGCTCGCCTGCCGAGGCGGCAGACCAGCTCTGCGAAATGGCGCAAGCGCGCGGGTGGACTGGCTGGATGGTGATACCCACGGACGATGAGGATGTCGAGCTGCTCGCCTCTCATCACGATCAGCTCCGTGATCGTTTCCGATTGAGCGTTCTCCCCCGGCCAGCGATCGCATGGGCCCTCGACAAACGTGTCTCCTACACATTCGCCTCCGAGCACGGGGTGGAGCATCCACGAACGTGGTCGGTCCCCGACCCCACGGCGCTGGAGAACCCGGAGATCACCTATCCGGCCATAATCAAGCCGCGCTTCCGGACACGCTGGCTGGCAGCGCGCACGCCCAAGGCCTGGCGGGCCGAGAACCGTGATCAGCTGGAGCGCGCATATCGCGCTGCGGCCGAGGTGATGCCGCCAGAGCGGTTGCTCGTCCAGGAGCTGATTCCAGGCGGCGGAGAGAGCCAGCTCGCGTACGCGGCGGTGTGCCGGGATGGTGCGGTGAGCGCTTCGCTTGCGGCGCGGCGCCTGCGCCAGTGGCCACCCGATTTCGGGAAGGCGAGCACGTACGTCGAGACGATCGACGAAGCCGAGCTCGCCGCGACCGCCGAGCCGTTGCTTGCGGTCTCTGGCTACACCGGGCTGATCGAGCTCGAGTTCAAACGCGACCCGCGCGACTGTTGCCTCAAACTGCTCGACGTCAACCCGCGCGTTTGGGGGTGGATCTCGGTGGGGCCGCGGGCTGGGGTGGACTTCCCCTACGTGCTGTGGCGGATGCTGCTCGGCGACGAGATCCCGCGCCTCCGCGCTCGTGCCGGCGTCCGATGGGTGCGGATGGCCACAGACATCCCAGCCGCGGTCAGCGCGATGCCGGACGAGCTCTCGCGCCGGCAATACCTCAGCAGCTTGCGTCCGCCACTCGCCTGCGCGATCTTCGCGGCCGATGACCCGCTTCCGACCCTGATCGACGCCCCACTCCTCGCCTCGATCGGGGCCCGCCGGGCGCTTCGGCCGACGCGCGGCAGAACCTCATCACGGCCGCTTGCACCCGATGCTCCCGCTCGACGCCGGGCGCTGATCATCGTCGAAAACGCTCCGGTGCCTGGCGACCGCCGCGTGTGGCAGGAGGCGCGCTCGCTGCACCGCGCCGGCTGGGATGTCACCGTGCTCGCCCCCCACGCGCCCGGGGACAGGCAGCGTCCCACGGAGGAACTGATCGAGGGCGTGAGGGTCTGCCGGTTTCCCCTCCGCCGAGCCGAGGAGGGTCGTCTTGGCCACCTCGGCGAGTACGGCATGGCGATGTGGCGCATCTGGCGAGCGGTGCGCCGCCTGGCTCGCGAGCAGCCGTTCGACGTCATCCAGGCGTGCAATCCCCCGGACTTCCTACTGCTTGCCGCCCTTGGTCAGCGGCGAAGAGGCAGCCGCTTGATCTTCGACCACCACGACCTCTGGCCCGAGATGTACGCGTGCCGCTCCGACGGTGCCAGCGGCGCTGTCCACCGCGCTCTGCTGATGTTCGAGCGGCTGGCGTTTCGCCTTGCCGACGTGACCCTCGCCACCAATGGATCACTCATGCGAATCGCCGTCGAGCGCGACGGCAAGGCGGCGGACGATGTCTTTGTGGTGCGCAACGGTCCCATGCTCGAAAGCTTCCGCCCGCTGCCGCGCGATCCCAGCCTTGCGCGCGGCCGCGCGCATCTGCTCGTTTACGTGGGCCTCATGGAACCGACCGACGGTGTCGATCATGCGCTGCAGGCGCTCGCGAACCTGGCCGAGCGCCGCCGGGACTGGCACGCCCTGTTCCTCGGCGATGGCGAGATGCTGCCTGAGCTGCGCCAGCTCGTGGTGGAGCTGGGCCTGGGCGACTGCGTCGAGTTCGCCGGTTACGTTTCGGACGCGGAGGTACGGCGTGCGATCTGCACCGCGGATGTCTGCCTCGCCCCGGACCCGCCGAGCGCGTACACCCACTGCTCCACTCTCGTCAAGATCGCCGAGTACATGGCGCTCTCGAGAGCGATCGTGGGATACGACCTGGTCGAGTCGCGGGTCACCGCCGGCGACGCCGCGCTGTTCGCGTCAGACGATGGCCCGGCCGAGCTTGCACGCCTGATCGAGGAGCTGCTTGACGATCCGGATCGGCGCAGGGCACTCGGCGCAGAGGGCCGCGCCCGCGTCGAGCGCGAGCTGGCCTGGGAGTACTCCGAGCAGGCCCTGCTGGCTGCCTACCGGCGAGCGGTCGCTGTACCCCGTTCCCGGCGACGGCCGCCTAGCACAATTTGATTTCCCCGATCAGCGCGGTTCCAACAGAACGAATGGAATCTCCCGCGAAGTCCGTTCGCGGTATCTCGCCCAATGGGAATTGTGCTTGGCTGCCTTGGGCCACAGGCGCTCGCGCTCGTCTGATTTTGCCTCGCGTGCGTGAACCTTCAATCGCGTGCGCCCGATTTGGACCTCTGTGTCTGGATGGGCGCGCAAATTGTGAAGCCAGGAAGGGTCGCTCGGATGGCCGCCCTTCGACGCGACGATCAGGAGGTTGTCGCCGTCCTGCATGTAGACGAGCGGCGTCGTGCGCCGCCTACCGCTCTTCGCACCGATGTGATCGAGCAAGAGCAACGACGGGAGCCCCGGCACTCGTCCGCCGATCCGTCCTCCAGTGGCTCGATAGACGGACGCGTGTCCCCGCATGAGCGGGCCGAGCAGGAACCAGAGATGGTCGGCGACGTCCAGGTAATCGATGCCGAAAGCCTAGAACCGCCCAGCTACGCCCGCGCTTCCAGTCATCAGGTCGGCAACCGCGCCGGCATCAGCTGCCAGGTGTCCTTGTTCCTGACGACGAAGTAACTGAACAGCCACAGAATGAGGATCGCCACGCACCCGGCGAAGAAGACGCTGCGGCTGCCATCCCCCGCCTGGTTCCCGCTCGCTCGAGGCAAAATGCCGGCTGGAGCAGTCAGGTTGCTTTCGAACCCGGGAAGGGCGGCTCCTGGAGTTTCCCCGGCAGCTCGGCGCGCAGCGCTGGCGAAACCCCTGCTATCAGGCGGGTTGCGCGATGGCTTACGCAGCCTTGACGACCGATCGCTCAGACTGGTGGAGTGGACGCCGACATCAGCTCCCCCGTCCGGCCGCGGAAACGGATGGGGCGCAGGGCCCGCGGGCTCGCAACTGCGGCTATCGGCACGTTGTCGATCGGGGCACTTCTCTTGGTGGCGCCGCCTTCTCAGGTGATCGAATCGGTAACCGACCTGGATCCTCGCTGGCTGGCGGCGGCCGTCGGCTTGGAGCTCGGCTCCTGCCTCAGCTACGTGCTGGTGTTTCGACGCTTCTTCCCTGAGGCCTCGCGGCCGGTGAGCCGGCGGGTGGCGTGGATCGCGATGGGGGCGGGCGCGGTGCTGCCAGGCGGGAACTTCTCCTCCGCGGCGGCGACCGGCTTGCTCTTGCGTCACCAGCGCATCGGCGCGCGCGGTCTGGTGGAACGCTGTGGTGCGCTGCTGTGCTTTCTCACCCTGTTCGGGTTTGCTGTCAACGGCGTGGCGGGGGCGGTCCTCCTGCTCGGCATCGGCCGCGGCCCTCACGATCTCGCGCATGCCGGGATCCCGATCCTCGTCTCGCTCTTCGTAATCGGCTCCGCGACGATCGCCATGCTGCTCGGCCGACGCTTCGGCGCGCGAGCTCCCGCCGCGGCGCGCGCGGTTGCAGGCTCGCTACAGGGCGCGCGTGACTCGCTGTTCGCGCCGCACTGGCGCATGCTTGGCGCGGCCGGGTTCCTGTGGCTTGACATGGCCGCGCTGTGGGCCGTGTGCCGCGCGACCGGACACCCGCTCGGCGTGCTGGCGCTCGCCCTGGCGTATTTCATCGGCTACCTGGCCACGATGATCCCGATGCCCGCGGGCCTCGGCGTGCTCGACTCGGGCCTCGCCGGCGCGCTCGTCCTGTACGGGTTCTCCCCGGCCGCCTCGGTCGGCGCCGTACTCGTCTACCACGCGATCGCGATCTGGGTGCCCGGCCTCGGCGGGCTCGCCGCCTGGTTGTCGAGCCGCGGGGCGCGGAGAGCGAGCGTGGCCACGCCGGCGGTCGACTTCGCCGCAAGAGTGCCTCCAACTGATCCCGTGAAGCAGGTGCAGTTGGTCGCATAGGCTGCGCGTGCCGCCGCTGCTTGCCTGCGCGGCGACGAGCTGCAACCCGTGCCCGTCGACATGGTCGAAGCCCCCCTCCGCAACTTCGTGGGCGAATCCGCTTCCCTCATCCACGACGTCGACGTGCAGGCGCCCCTCGTCGAACTCAGCGCGAAGCGAGATGCTCCCGCGGCCGTGCAGCACGGCGTTGTTCACGAGCTCGGTGACGAGCAGCGCCCGCGCGGCGCGTGCCGTGGTCAGCTCACGTGGCAGGTCAGCTTCAAGCGCCGAACTCATCAGTGCTGACGCTAGCTTCGGCAAGTCGCGTCGCAAACCGAAGGCGACCGACAGCTTGTCGCGGAAAAGTACGGACCGGGCGCTAGGTGCGCAGCATGATCCGGCCGACGCTCTCGGCCACGCAAGCCGGCTTCTCGACTCCGTCGGCTTCGACGGTGAAACGATCGACGACCTCCCACCATCCTCCGGCCTTCTCTTCAACCGAGACGAGTTCCGCCGTCACCCGTACCCGGGTTCCTGCCGGCACCGGAGCAGGAAAGCGGACGCGATTCCAGCCCATGTTGACGCCGAGCGCGATCTGCTCCAGGTCAGCGGGATCGCGCGCGGTGATCTGTTCGCGAAGGCCGTCGATCAGGCTCAGGGTGAGGTTGCCGTGGGCGATCGTGGTGCCGAACGGGGACTCGCGCTTCGCGCGCTCGACATCGACGTGAATCCACTGATGGTCGCCGGTGATCTTGGCGAAGGCGTCGATGTCCTGCTGGGTCACGGTCCGCCACGATGTCGGACCGCGCCGGACCCCGATCGCCTCCCGCAGGCGTGCAATCGGATCTGCACCGACGGCCACGGTCTAGCTGCTCCCGCTCGGGACGCGACCGGCAGCCCCGCACCCGGCGGGCCCCTTCAGCACCTGTCGGGTCGATGGAGGATCGGTAGCGAACAACTCGGGTAGCGACACCGAGCGCAGGTGGCGACGGTGCAGCTCGGGGAGCAGCGTCGTCAGCGCTCTGATGGTTTGTCCGCGGTTCTCGTGCATGAGGATGATCGCTCCTGGGCGCAGGCCCGCTTCGACGTTGTGAATGATCCCAGCCCAGTTCGCTCCGAGCGAATCGGCTGAGTCGACGCTCCAGATGATGTCGAGAAGCCTGAGGCGCTTGGCAACCGCATCGACGGCGCCGTTGCGTCCCCCGTACGGCGGCCGGAACAGAGTGACGGGCTGACCTGAGTCCTGTTCGATCTTGGCGCGAGTCCTCGCGATCTGGGAGCTGATCTCATCGGTGGAGAGCTGGGTCAGCAGAGGGTGCGTGTATGTGTGGTCACCGATCGCCGCCACCTTCAGCTCGCGGGGTAGGTAACCGGGAAAGTTGTCCATGCTCCTGCCGACGACGAAGAACGTGGCGCGTTCACCCGCCTGCGTGAGCTTCTTCAGTGCGTAATGCGTGTATGGACCCGGGCCGTCGTCGAAGGTGAAGGCGACGGCGTTGCCGCGCGGGCCAGCGCAGTAGATCGGTCGCCCAAGCTCGGCGAGCCGGCGAATATTGCGGATGCCGACGACCTCGCGCGTCGGACGCGTGACTGAGGCGGTGGACTTGGATTGCGACGCGGCGTGTTGCGGCGCCGCAGCGGCACGCGTTGAAGAGGTCCCACTCGAGCCGCTCGCGAGCGCGATGCCCACGGCTGCCGCGACGATCAGAATCAACGTGCCGACGGCGGTTCGGCGCCGGCGGCGCAGTTGCCGCTGCCGCGCCGCGCGGCGCCCAGCGGTCCGAGAGGATGGCTCGAGCATTCGCTACCGAGGCCTGACGCGCGATGTGCTCATGCGGCGCGCGATGCTAGCGACGCGGCGTGCCGGACCTGGCGCGACGAAGTTAACGGCCGGGAATCACGAACAACGTCCCGAGCCTGGCGGCCAGCATGACATCGCCGGCGAGCGAGATACGGCCACTGAAGTACGCGCGCGTCGGATCGTCGCCTCCGGTAGCGATGCGCAGGAACTGCGCGCCGTCGACGGTGATCGTCACGCGGGCCTCGGAACCGCGCTCGCCGCGGATTACGCGGCACCGACCGCCGTCGAGCTCGAGCTCGTAGACCGTTGGCGGTCGGTCAGCACCGCGGGTTATCCGCCAGCGCACCGAAGCAGTGGTTCCGGCAGCACGCTTGCCGTCGAGCCGCCGCGGCATCTGCGAGAAGATCGCTTCGAGGATCAGGCGACCGGCGGGCGAACCCATCAGTTGCTCGAGTCGGGCCTGCGACGTGCGCCGCACCAGCTCGGCGAAGCGATCCGCAACCTGCACCTGAGCCTGGTTCAGCAACCGCATGATCGTCTCCACCGCAGGGATTGAGCCGACCCGCTGCGCGCTCACCCGGCGGACAATACTACGGTCGCGTAGGAATAGGCTTGGCCCGCTTCGGCGCTTTGCCGCGGGATCAGTCCTCCACGCCTCCGCGCAAGGATCCATATCCTCCGTCACTCGTGCTGGTATCCGGCGAGTGCGATTGATGAGGGGGTTCCGTTGCGCAAGGTCCTGATCGTCCAGGGTGTGCTCGCCCTGACCCTGGTGCTGGTTCCGGCTGCGTCGGCAGCGACGA
>Ga0066662_10001676_pt1 | contig 10309 bp, 9 predicted proteins | sample GraSoiAngelo_111_FD_133939 | JGI IMG/M metagenome (GOLD analysis project Ga0066662, IMG submission 133939) | Grasslands soil microbial communities from the Angelo Coastal Reserve, California, USA - 14_0903_12_40cm | ecosystem: Environmental > Terrestrial > Soil > Grasslands | place: USA... | reverse complement strand
GCCTGACTTTGGCAGGTCGCGGCTATTAAATTTCAGAATCGAGTGTACGTTCGATTCATTGCGAAGGTCTTCTGGAGCTTCCTATCAAAAATTTGAAAATCCACAGTCGCTGGCTTCGCGCCGTAACTTACGTCAAATGACGAAGCTGGATTGTAGCAAAGCGAGATTGAAAAGCGCAACCGATTGAGAATTATCGACGACGAACACGACGTGCGCCGCGCCGTACTTTCGGCTTGGCCTTGCACTTCGGGCACGGCTTTACGGTCGCCATATTGTTAGGTATTGGGGTAGGTGTATCTTTCACGCAAACCCAGAGTTCAACGGTTAGCTGTTCGCGGCATCCGCCGTTTACTACAGTGATGCGGCCTCGATCAATACCGCGCGTGTTGACCAGATAATCAACCGCACGCTGCGAGCGCTGGTCGGCCTCACCGTCGCAAGAGCCGAAGATAATATAGATACCCTGAGCAATCGGACTATGCTGTAATTGAATAGCAAGGTTGTTGAGGCGAACTTTCTCTTCGTTGAACTTGAGACCATTAAACTCGTCAAACTTAGAGCAAGGGATGTCTATTACTGAATGAGCAACAGAGAACGAACAAGACTTAGTTCTGTCACATTCATACGGCAGCCCGATGATTTCGACCGTCGCAGTGACAACATCATTTAGGCCGGTCGTATCAATTGTAATTGTGGATGTACCTTGTCCGCTCGTTATCTTCCCAGATGAGATTGTCCAGTTATACGTCACAGGCTTGTTCGTGTCGCCACCGCTGAGCTTTACACTCACAGTAGCAGGCGCGCCAGCAGTGACCTGATTCGTCGGGCATGAGATGGAGATTGTCGGGCATGGAGGGTAACTATCTACGCAGCGGGCTAACGTGTTCGAGGAGGCGGCATACAACATCGATGTAACGAGCGCAACACCTAATGCTATTTTCGTGAGTCTCAAGCTTTCCGCGTTAAGTCTGTCTGCTTTACGAAACATTCGATGCTCCAGTCCGCGAGGAGATGCGTTTCCGTTGAAAGCTGGCTTAACAGTCGATGAAGCGCCCCTAAAATACGTTACTCGCCGCAGCGTGGTCAACGATTAACTATTCAACCGGCTCATAACCTCTCCGCATTTCTCCTTCTGAAAATTTCGGGTTATCATGTGAGTTTGCCGAAGCCTTGAAATCTCCCACTGTGCGACTCGGCTCATGCTCAGAACTATGATTGAAGAAGCAATAGAAGTGCGCGGGGCGCGCGTAAACAATCTCAAGAATATCTCTTTCTCAATCCCCGTCGGGCGCATGACGGTCGTCACGGGCGTCTCAGGCTCAGGGAAATCCTCGCTTGCCTTCGACACTATTTACGCGGAAGGCCAGCGCCGCTACGTCGAATCGCTCTCGGCTTACGCACGACAGTTTCTTGAGCGCATGGACAAGCCGGACGTTGACGAGGTGCGCGGCATTGCGCCCGCCATAGCCATTCGCCAGAAGAACTCCACGCGCAACCCGCGCTCGACCGTAGGCACGCAGACGGAAGTTTACGATTACCTGCGCCTCCTGTATGCGCGAGCGGGCACGACCTACTGCCGCGTCTGCGGGCGCGAAGTCAATAGAGATTCGCCAGAATCCGCCGCCGTAGAAGTCCTTGACACGCTCGCAGAAGGCACAAGGTTTTATGTTCTCTTCCCGGCGGAAGCTGGCCTGCGCGCAGAGACAAACGGTAACGCTAATGGCAAGAAGAAGGAGACTGGAAGAAAACGTAAAGCTGAGCCGAAGACGCAGGCGCTCACGCGCCAATTGGTCACAGCGCACGTGATGAGTTTGATGCAGCGCGGCTTCACAAGGCTCTACGATGCTGTGGCGCGACAGACGATTGATCTTAGCTCGCCGGATGATTACACGCGCGCGGACTTCAATAACATTTACGTTCTCATTGATCGCCTTGTCGCACGCGCGGATGTGCGCGAGCGTCTGGTTGATTCTCTTGAGACCTGCTTTCAGGAAGGACACGGCATAGCTCTAATCGAAACGGTTGAAGATGAAGCGCGGCGACTTCGCTTCTCAGAGCGTTTCGAGTGCAAGTATGACGGCACAATCTATGCTCAGCCTGAGCCGCGACTGTTCAGCTTCAACAATCCTTTTGGCGCGTGCCCTACCTGTCAGGGGTTTGGGAACACTATAGGATTAGATTTGGATTTGGTGATTCCGAATCCTATGTTGACGCTGAGCGAGGGCGCGGTTGAGCCTTGGACGAAGCCGCAGTTTGAGTGGGCAAGGACGGAGCTAAGACGCTTCTGCAAGTCTGAGCGGATTCCAATGGACGTGCCTTTCTTGGAACTCTCGCGTGCGGACCAGCGAGCGATCATAGAAGGCAAGGGGAATTGGAGCGGCGTGCGCGGTTTCTTCGGGTGGTTGGAGACTAAAAAGTACAAGCTGCACGTACGCGTCTTTCTCTCGAAATATCGAGGCTACACGCTGTGTCCAGATTGCGGCGGAGGGCGTTTAAGACAAGAGGCGCGTGATGTTCGCGTCGGTGGAAAGACTTTGCCTGAAGTCTGCGCGCTTTCGATTAAAGATTCCGCAGCCTTCTTCGACCAGTTAGAGCTTTCGACGGAGCAGGCGGCCATTTCTGAGCGCGTGCTGTTTGAAGTAAGACGCCGACTGCGTTTTCTGGTTGATGTAGGCTTAGATTACCTGACGCTTGACCGCCTGGCTTCCACATTATCTGGCGGTGAAGCGCAGCGCATTCAGCTTGCGACCAATCTAGGCTCATCGCTAGTAGGCGCGCTCTACGTTCTGGACGAACCTTCAATCGGTCTTCACCCGCGCGACAGCGAGCGATTGATTCGTCTGCTTCACAACCTGCGCGACATAGGAAACACTGTGCTGGTCGTTGAGCACGATGCCGAAATGATGCGCGCGGCGGACCACATTCTTGACATTGGTCCTGCGGCTGGCGAACTCGGCGGGCAGGTGATTTATGAAGGGGATTTTGAGAATCTGCTCTCAGACAAATCTTCTCTGACGGCGCGCTACCTTCGCGGCGAGGCTGAGATTAAATCGCCTAAGCAGAGACGCGCGCCGCAGAAACGTCGGCTAAGCGTGCACAGCGCATCCGAGCACAACCTGAAAAACATTGAGGTTGACATTCCGCTCGACATGCTCGTCTGTGTGACGGGCGTGTCAGGCTCTGGTAAATCAACTCTGATTCACGATTGCATCTACGCAGGTTTGAAGAAGCAGCGCGGCGATTGGCAGGGGCACGTCGGCGCGTTTCAGAAATTGGATGGCGGACAGTTCGTTGACGACGTAATACTTGTTGACCAGTCGCCCATAGGCCGCACGCCGCGCTCGAATCCTGTCACCTACATCAAAGTCTATGACGCCATACGCGAAGCCTTCGCTTCCACGCGCGAGGCGCAGTCGCACGGCTTTGACCCTTCATTCTTCTCCTTCAACGTGCCGGGCGGGCGCTGCGAAGTCTGTCAAGGGGATGGCACGGTCACTGTCGAGATGCAGTTCTTGGCCGATGTCGAATTGGTTTGCGAAGAGTGCAAGGGCACACGCTTCAAGCCGCAGATTCTGGACGTTCGCTATCGAGGCAAGAACGTCAACGACGTACTCTCAATGACCGTGCGCGAGGCCATGACCTTCTTCCGCGATGTCACGAAGATAACGAACAAGCTGCGCGTGCTCGATGATGTGGGCTTAGGCTACCTGCGTCTAGGCCAATCCGCTACAACACTCTCAGGCGGCGAAGCGCAGCGCGTCAAACTCGCCGCGCATCTATCTAAACGCACGGGCGCGAAAACCCTATACATCTTCGACGAGCCTACGACAGGTCTTCACTTTGACGACATCAACAAACTGCTCGCAGCCTTCCGCGCGCTCCTTGAAGCTGGCGGCTCATTGCTCGTCATCGAACACAACCTAGATGTCATAAAGACCGCAGACTACATCATTGATCTTGGTCCTGAAGGCGGCGACCGTGGCGGCCACGTCGTTGCGACAGGCACGCCCGAAGCGATCATGAAAGCTAAGGACTCTCACACGGGAAGATATTTACGCGAGCATCTGTCGCGTTCAAACGGGCATGGTTAACGAGAACGATTACCCGCTCGCTCACTAAAACATATAAATCCGAAGAGTAACTCCTGCTGATTTCGTGCAGAGGTTGTATTCGATTAGCTGGCGGATGTTGAGTGTGATCGCCACCATTGTTTGAATGCGGCCAAAGCTGCGGTCTGTCCTTGCGTTTTGCTCTGTTCGATAAATTCCGTCAGTGCGTCGGAGGTCAGTGAGGGGAAGGCCAGACTTGCTGCCACTTCCAGGTAAACCTGATCTGCGCGTTTGTAGATGTAGGCACGCTCGCCATCGTAACGCCAGATTTCCTGCACGCCGACCGCGGCGTAGATGTTGAATTTGCTCAAGGACTCGTTGGTCGTGTCAATTTCAACCACGACATCTGGCGGCGGGTCAACTTCCAGATCAATCGTCCGTTTCCCTATGATGCGCTGAGCATTCTGAACGTAGAAGCAAGTATCCGGCTCAGCACCTTTCGCCTTACGCTTCTGCCTGAATGTCGCAGAGCCTCTGGTCTCAACTGTGATGCCCGACTCGTCGGAGATAGCGCGAACTAGACTGTATATGAAATCTTTGTATTCTTCATGTTCAGGTAGAGGACTCATAATCTCCAACTTCCCATCGTCGTAACTAACGCGCACGCCCGGCCAGTCCGTCAGATCGGAGAGCAGAGTTTCATACTCTTCCCAACTGACCGATGGCAACCGCAAGGTCGCGCCTGCCGGTAGATGCTCGATGGCGTCCATGTAATCAACAATCTCGGTGCTCATGCTCTCTATGTTTTCAAAATTAACGACACAGAGTCAAGCAAGTTTCGCGTTTTGAATTCGCATTCACGTGAGAAAGGCGGATTCTTCTTTATTTACGATTTCAGCTTGACACGGTAGAGCATAAACCTGCCTATGCGCTCGCCAGCCTCGCGCGTGTACCAGCGATCAAGGTTGGTGAAATCGAATTTGTCATCAATGCTTGTGACGACGTAGGAGAGCGTCGGGTGAGAGGCGCGCTCGCGGTCGAAGGCTGCTATGTAGTCGGAGTAGTTGCGAATCTCTGCGCTGACTTCTGCTTCGGTGATCGGCCTTATATTAATCGTCAGGTTCTTGTTGGCGCGCTCCCATCCGAATAGTGCGAGCAGGACCTGAAAGTCGTTGTGCGCCAGATCATCAAACTCACGCGCCGTTGTCCCTTCGTAATAGAGTTGTTGAAAGAGACGCTCCTTGTTCTCTTCCAGCGTCACGCCTGAAAAGACGTGCATGTGGCGGGTCCAGAGTACGCCAAGGGGCGCGTAGGTCGGAAGGCTCTCGTTCAGAAAATCGTCCGATGAGAAGACTATCGGAAAAGTATTGGTCCCGGCGGGCAGGCTATGCGCGAGTTCTTTCAGCCGTAGGATTACGGGCACGGCCTCGTCCCTCGTGCGATTGTGCTCTGAAAGTATATCTCGCGGTGCACGCATTTCGAGATACCCCCAGCCGAAGCTTGCGAGCGCAACGCAGGCAAGAGCAAGTGCGGGAATTGCGCGTCCGCTCTTTGCGCGTCCTCCGCGCCAGAGCAGAGTGAAGGTTAATACAACTGCAACGAGCGAGACGTAGTTTATGATGAACTGTTCATAGTGAATCGGTTGAAGCGAGCGGCCTGTTACGATCTGCTGGTTGAAGACTACGAAAGGCGTGAGCGCCAGAGCCGCTGTGAAAAGCGTTGCGCTCGACTGCCACTTGACGAGCGTGCGCTGCGCTCCCAGCGCGAGAGCGATGAAAGCAGCGATTCCTATCAACTCTGGAGAGCGAAAAAGGTCCGGCGCGTGCGTCAGCGCGAGCGCCTGCGCTTTGTCCATCGTTGACGCGCGATGCGATAGAAGTATGAAGTAGGGCAGAAGCGCCGCAGCCGCGAAGATTCCTATGACGCCGAAATCCTTAAGCGTTTGAAGCCACCTTTCAGGACGCGCAATCAGCAGTAGAAACGCTAAGGCGGCGAGCACCACGATGGCAGCGGTCCACAGGTAGAAATATGAGAAGACGAGCAGCGCAAACGTTAAGCCTGTCAGGACAGCCGACAATCTTCTCTTGCGACTATCTTCTACCGTCAATATGCGCCACAAGAATGTGCAAAAGATGAAGAAGAACGGCAATGACACGGCGGGAAGATAGCGTCGCAGAAAAGGGAAGTTGTCGTAAGCTGGTCCGAATCCGAACAGGTATTGAATCTCTCCCTGCGCTGAGGCGAGTGTGCCCAGACAGAGCACGAAGAGAATCGCCGTAGCCGCAAGATATTCTTCGCCTGTGACCTCCCAGATGAGACGGAAAATCGTAAGCCCTGAAGCGAAGGCTGCGATAACCAGCAACAGTATGAAGGTCGTTGATGTTGATAATCCGAATAGACGAGCCGGAATTGCAACCATGTAGGCCGGAGCGAATTGGATTGAGAATAGTGATTCCGGCTGCGGACTATTCGGCTCATCATCTCGCCCCGTGTATGGATCATTGCGGCGCGGGCGTCCGTCAACGAGCGCATTGATATAAGCAGAGTAGGCCACCTCGTCCGTGTCAATGTATGCATAAGCGCCGTTCCAGTCACGGCCGCGCTCCGCCCACAGCGTAATCTGCGGATAGAGCGCGAGCAGTGCGACGGCACAAGCTGCCAGCACACCCCAGCGCCAGCAAAGCTTTGTTTGATTACTCTGCAACTGAATCTCTCAAGGCCGGACGAGTTTTAGACTGACTGAACGAGCGCGCCAATTGTAAACTATTCAGCCCTGCACTTGTAAACCTGATGCCTTTCGGCTTACAACTTAGACGAAAGGAATTTTCTGATATGAGTCTGAAAGAGAGAATTATTGGGGACATGACAGCCGCTATGAAAGCTAAAGATGCTGCGCGGCTCTCAACGCTTCGCATGGTCAAGGCATCGGTAATGAACCGCGAGATAGAGAAGGGCGGCGAGTTGACGGATGAAGAGATGACAAAAGCTCTGCAATCTCTTGTGAAGCAGCGGCGCGATTCCATAGAGCAGTACGAGAAGGCTGGCCGTCAGGAGTTGGCAGATAAGGAGCGAGCCGAGATTGAGGTCATAGAGAACTATCTGCCGCAGGGCGCGTCGCGCGAAGAGATAGAGCAGGCTGTAACGGAAGCGATCAAGGAGACAAACGCATCATCAATGCGCGACATGGGCGCTGTGATGAAGACCGCGCAGGCGCGTCTCGCTGGCCTGAGCGCGGATGGAAGAACTATTAGCGATATTGTAAAAGCGAAACTCAGCAGCTAAAAGAAGCGCGCATGACTCGAAAGGGAGAACACGCATGGCAGATGACGAAGAGATAACATTGAAAGCGCAGAGCAGTCTTCAAGAATATGAAGATGCAGTTCAAAACCTGGACGCGAACTTTGCAGAGGTCGGGCGCAAGTGCATCGCCGCGCTCGACGAGTTTATAAACTACTGGAGCAATCGCCCTGAGCATCAGGAAGCGGATTCTTCCGATAAAAAGAACGACATGAAAGAATTCGTCGAAAGACAGTTGGAGTGGGCGCAGTATGAGAAGGAGAGAGTGCAGGCGCAACTTCAAAAATAATCGGCAAGAGGTTTCATTCCGCGTCAATGACTATCGCAGGTGACGACCAGAATGAAAATTGTTAAAGCGAACTACAATCGGGCAGCATCCTTCGCGAAAGCAATATCAGCCCGCCTCATGAGACGCAAGTTCTAACTGCTATTCTTTCTCTTAGCCGCATTCGCTTATTCGGCGGTCTCTGTCTTGCGCCACCTGCACTTCCAGAGCGATTGGGATTTGGCGGTCTTCGATCAAGGCGTCTGGCAGTACAGCCATTTTCGCGCTCCCATCATCACGAGCAGATACAATTACCCGATTAACCATCTTGGCGATCATTTCCATCCGATCATAGCTATACTGGCCCCGCTCTTCTGGATTTACGACGACGCGGCGGCGCTGCTCGTCGGGCAGGCCCTGATCGTCGCCCTATCAATCATCCCGATCTTTCTGTTTACTGAACGGCGGCTAGGCAAGCACGCGGCGTGGCTGCTCACCATCTCCTACTCAATTTTCTGGGCCATACAGCGGACCATAGACTTTGATTTTCATGAAATAGCCTTCGCCATTCCTCTCATAGCCTTTGCTATCTACTTCATTGACGTGCGGAAGGCGAAAGGTTACTTCACCTGCTTTATTCTGCTTCTGCTGACCAAGGAGAGTATGCCCGCCCTGGTAGCGTTCTTTGGCATCTACCTTCTCTTACAGAAGCGTTACAGAGACGGCATCATCGCCCTGGCTCTGGGAGCGCTGACATTTCCGCTCATCATAAACGTGGTCATCCCTTTCTTCTCTGGACACCCGCACCGCTACTGGACTTATGATACGTTCGGTGGAACTTTGTCGAGCGCCTTCAAGACTATGATTACAAGGCCCGGCCTGACCTTGAGGGTGTTGGTTACGCCCGCCGTTAAGCGACGGACTATCTGGCTTATCTTCTCTCCTTTCCTCGCGCTCCCACTGCTTTCGCCGCTCATAGTCTTGTTCGTCCCCATTTTCGCCGAGCGTTTTCTCTCAGACAGGGATATCTTCTGGGATCCCACTTTTCACTACAACGCGACGATTGCCCCTCTCGTCGCAATGGCCGCCGCCGATGCGCTAAGTAGATTGGCGAAGCTGGTCAAAGGGGAGCGCGCGCGCAGGGCCTTCATACTTGTGCCGTGTCTGGTCATTCTTTTAATCAATCTTTATATGCAGCCTGAACTCCCGATCTGGCGGTTGACCGCACCCTCTTACTGGCGTTTGACAGATGAGGACAGGGACGGCTACGCGGCCATGTCTGTGATACCTAAGGATGCCACCGTCTCTGCGCAAGTCGCTATCGCCACACATCTGATGCACAGGCGCACCTGTTATGTCATCACATCTATTATGACGCCTCCCGAGAACAAGTACATCATCACGAGCAGCCGCGTCCCGACTAATAGTTTCAGCAACTATCAGCCGCTGGAGGATTACTTGTCCCTGCAGCAGAAGAAGGGTTACGTCAAGATATTCGAGCGTAACGGCTGGGTCGTGCTCAAGCGTCCTGACATAATGACGGACTCTCCGCCCGTGCTCGTCGCCTTAGAGGGTTCAAACCGCGCGGCGGCTCTCAACAGCATAACGCTCAAGGGAGAGCCGTTCTCGGTCAGGACAAAGTATCCGCTTAATACCGACGGGCGCACGCGCATAACCCTTCTGGTGTTCAACGTCGAGGCGGAGTACGGGCAGAAACCTCACGACCTTGAGGCGATGGCCGAAGACTCGCGAGGGAGAGTCTATAGAATGGAAGCGGAAGCTGCGGACCCGGTTGAGGGTCCCGCCGGGTTGGTGCAGGTGAACGTGAAGCTACCCGACGAGTTGGAAGGCGCGGGCGATGTTTGGGTCAGCGTCAAGGCGCACGGCCTGGTGAGCAACAAGGCTCTGATAAATCTACAGCCCGAACGGCAATAACCTCTAGACAACTGAAGCAGGAAGTCGCATAATCTTGCGGCTAGTCTTAGCCCCCGCCCCTTTGAAGGAGTCAATGAGCGATGGTCGGATTATCTGGTTTAGAAAAATTCTCGCATCTTGAAGACAAAATTTACCGCACCATCGAACTGACGAAAACGCTTCGTCAGGAGAAGGAAGGACTGGAACGCGAGATCGCATCCATCAGGCGCGAGCTTGGCAGCCTGCTCAACGAAAAAGAGCGGCTCGAAAATCAGGTCGAGCGCCTGCTGTCGGAGCGCGACACGATTCGCATGAAGGTCGAAGCGATGCTTGATGCTATCGCCGCGCTCGATCCAGAAATGGCGGAGGCGGTGCGGCAATGAGCGAGAACGGAAATAACAAGATGAGTCTGGCGAAAGGCAATATGGACGCAGCAACAACACCCACCATCCGCGTGGAAATCTACAACCAGACCTACAACATTCGCTCCGACGGCGACAGCGAATACATAGCGCAGTTGGCCGAGTTCGTTGACGCGCGTATGCGCGAGATCTCTTCGGGGACGCTCACGGTTGACTCCCTGAAGGTCGCAATCCTCGCCGCGCTCCACATAGCGGACGAACTTCATCGCCTGAAACGCCTGCACGAACAGGCCGACTCGCAACTCGCCTCTCGCAGCGCCGAGTGCGCCGAAATGCTTGATCGTCTCTTGAAAGTCCGCAGCAACGTCGAGCAGCAGCAGACGAGCACGACGGGCAACATTGCTTTCACTTAGCCTGATTTT
>Ga0066662_10001675_pt1 | contig 10310 bp, 9 predicted proteins | sample GraSoiAngelo_111_FD_133939 | JGI IMG/M metagenome (GOLD analysis project Ga0066662, IMG submission 133939) | Grasslands soil microbial communities from the Angelo Coastal Reserve, California, USA - 14_0903_12_40cm | ecosystem: Environmental > Terrestrial > Soil > Grasslands | place: USA... | reverse complement strand
CCGCTGGGTGCTCGACGCGCTCGCGCGACGGCGCCGGTGCGAATCGCCACCGCGCCGGACGCCGGTCGGGGTGTCGCTTTGGCCTGCCGACCCGCGGCTCCCGCGGCTCGCGCCCCTCGCCGCCGGCGCTTCCGGCCGCGGGCCTCCCCGCTGAACGCGACCCGTTCAGCTTTCAAACCAAGGAGGACCAGTGAGAATTCATCGCGCCGCGGCGCTTGCCGTCGCGGCATCAATCGCGCTTCCCGCCGTCGCTGCCGCGCACGCGCGTATCAGCCCGGCGGTGTCGCTGAAGGGGCAGCTCCAGCTCTACAGCCTGGCGGTGCCCACCGAGAAGGACAACGTCACCACCACGAAGATCGTGTTGACCGTGCCCTCGGGCTTCGCCATCGATTCCTTCGCGCCACCGCCTCAGGGCTGGCGCCAGCAGCTCAAGCAGACCGGGTCGGGCGACAACGCCGTGATCCAGCAGGTGACGTGGACCGGTGGCAAGACACCCACCGGCGAGGCCTCGCTGTTTCAGTTCCTGGCGCAGCCATCTAGCTCAAAGACGTACACCTTCGGGGTGCAGCAGACCTATTCGGACGGCTCGATCGTCAACTGGAGCGGACCTGGAACCTCGGACTCGCCGGCCGCGACGATCGAGACGAAGGACTCGCTCGGCGGCGGCGGCAGCTCGGCGCTATCGGTGATCGCACTCGTGCTCGGTGCGCTCGGTCTGCTCGCCGGCGGGTTCGCCGTGGTCGGCCGTGGCTCGCCGGGCCGGCCGCTGACGTGAGCCGCCGCGTTCGGATCCGTGTCGGTCTCGCCACGGCACTCGCGGCTGCGCTGGCGCTGCCCGCGGCGGCGTCAGCGCACGCCTACCTGATCCGGACGGCACCCGCGGCGAGTGTCGTGCTGAACTCCTCGCCAGCGACGGTCTCCTTGAGCTTCGATGAGGCGGTCGAGCCGCGCTTCGCGATCGTCTCGGTCACGGACCCCGCCGGCCAGCAGGAGACCACGGCGCCCGTGCATCGCTCGCCGGCGAACCCCGACACCCTGGTGGCACCATTGGCGACGCACCTGGGACAGGGCTGGTACCTGGTCTACTGGCGCGCGATCTCCGTCGACGGTCACCCCGTCCAGGGCGCTTTCACCTATGCCGTGGGGCCGAACCCCGGTCCCGCCCCTCAGTTCCGGGTCCCCAAGATATCGGCCACCGCCGTGACCCCGCAGCTCTTGATCACCCGGTGGCTGATGTTCCTCTCGCTGATGGTCGCGATCGGCCTGTTCGTGATGCGCGTGCTGATCGCCCGGCCGCTGATCCGCCGCCTGGAGGGCAGCAAGCTGCGGGCGATCTCGCTCGCGTTCGTGGTGTTTTCAGTCCTCGGGCTGATCGCCATCCCGGTGTACCTCGACTTCGCGATCGCCAACGACTCGCTGCGCTCGGTGTTCGATCTCGGCGCGCTGGTCCCGCTGTTCCGCGTGACCGCCTTCGGCCGCGCGCTCCTCGACCTCGAGTTGTGCTTCGGGCTGTTCTGCGTCGCCGGCTGGGTGGCCCTGTGGCTGGATCGTCCCGAGCGAGAGCGTCGCTCCGTCGCCGAGTTGGCTGCCCTGCTGGGCGCGTTCTGCGCCGCGCTCGCGGTGCTGCCGCTGCCCGGCGTCGCTGGACACGCCGCCCAGACCTCGCCGCGCGGCCTGTCGCTGGCGCTCGACCTCGTTCACATCGGGGCCGGCGCGATCTGGCTGGGAGGCCTCGTCGGGCTGCTCGTCCTCTGGATCGCCAGCAGCGAGCGCGGCAAGGCCCTCGCCATCGTGGTCCCCCGCTTCTCGAAGACCGCATTGGTCACCGTGCTTCTGCTCTTCGCTACGGGAACGGCCGCAACAGTTGTCCACATGCCGGCGGTCAATGCCCTGTGGGGGACAGGTTATGGCGTGGCGATCCTTGTGAAGGTCGGCGTACTCGCCGCAGCGCTCATCCTTGGCGCCGTAAATCTGACCCGCACCACGCCCGGATTGGTAGCCAGCGAGAGCCGGCCGGCGCGCTGGACGCGCGAGCGATCTGTCCGCATTCTGCGCCGCACCGCGAGCGGTGAGACGCTGCTGATCGGCGGTGCGGTGTTCGTCGCCGCGGTGCTGTCTAGTCTCGCGCCGCCGCCGCCGTCGTTCGCGCTGCAGAACTCGGCCATCGCAAGAGTGGGACCGGGGCGGGTGGCTGCCGCCGTGGCACGAGCCGGTTACCGCCTTCAGGTGCTGGTTTCCCCGAACAAGGCCGCCGCGCCTGACTCCTTCGCGCTGCGCATCACCAAGGACGGCAAGCCGGTGCGCGGCGCTACCGTCACCCTCACCTTCAACCATCTGGAGATGCAGATGCCTCAGCAGGAGTACGCGCTGCGCGAGACGCAGCCCGGGGTTTACTCGCGCGCCGCGCCCGCGCTGGTGATGGTGGGGAGATGGGGCCTCTCGTTCCAGGTCACGCCGCCGGGTGAGCCCTCGTTCACGGCGCTGATCGTCGACCAGGCGAACGGATGACTGGCGCGCAGGTTTGGGTCCGGCTGCTCGCTGCTGCGCTCGCCCTCGGCGCGGGAGTGGCGGCGCTGATCGTCGCTATCCTGCTGGTCAGGGGAGTTCTCGCCTAGTTTTTCGATCCAGATGGCGTCTCGTACCAAGCAAAAGGAAGAAGCCCGCGCTCGGCGGCTGGCCGAGGAGCAGGCGCAGCTCGAGCGCGCGCGCCGTCAGCGGCGCCTCCAGATTCTGCTCGGCGTGGTCCTCGGCGCCGCGGCGATCGTCGCCGTCGCCATCGCGGTCTCGGCCAGCGGCGGCAGCTCGACGCCAAAGCCGAACAGCCCCGGCGCCCGCCAGGCCGCCACCACGGTGTCCTCGCTGCTGACCGGCCTCTCGCAGTCCGGGGCGACGCTTGGCTCTCCACGGGCGAAGGTGACGGTCACCGAATACGGGGACCTCCAGTGCCCGGTCTGCCGCGACTTCGCGCTCGGCGCGGAGAATCAGTTGATCTCCAACGACGTGCGTGCCGGGAAGGTCAAGCTCGTGTACCGCTCGCTCGAGACCGCCACCGGCAACAGCCCCAATCCGGGCATATTCCCCACCCAGCAGGCCGCTGCGAACGCGGCAGGCCTCCAGGGCCACGGCTGGGACTACATCCTGCTCTTCTACCACGAGCAGGGCTCCGAGGGCACGGACTACGTGACGCCGTCCTACCTAGAAGGCATCGCGCGGCAGATCCCCAGCCTCAACTTCAGCAAGTGGTCGACCGACCGCAATTCCCCGAGCCTGACCGCCCAGGTCAACGCCGATCAGCAGGCGGCGGCCGCGAAGGGCTTCAACAGCACCCCGACGATCGTCGTCCAGGGCTCCAAGGGCGCGGCGCAGCCGATTGTCGGAAACACTGATTACGCCTCGCTCGAGTCGGCGATCAAGTCGGCGCAGTGAGTCCCGCAACAGCGTGACCGTTCGCCTCCGCCGGGTGATGCTCGTGCTGGCCGTCGTCGGGCTCGGCGTGGCCGCCTACTTGACCTACGTGCACTATGCCGGCGTCAAGCCGGCGTGCACAGCCGGCCAGTCCTGCCTCAAGGTGCAGACGTCGCAGTGGTCGAAGCTCGCCGGCGTGCCGGTCGCGCTGATCGGGCTGATCGGCTACGTCACGATCCTCGCCAGCCTGCTTCCACGGGACCGCGAGGAGCTGCGCCTGACCACCCTCGGGCTGACGGTGATCGGCTTTGGCTTCAGCGCCTATTTGACCTATAGAGAGCTGTTCTCGATCCACGCGGTGTGTGAATGGTGCGCGTCGAGCGCGGTCATCATGACGCTGCTGCTGATCGCCTCCGTGACGCGATATCTCCTGGGCGAGCCGGGCCTTCCCGCCGGCGAGCCGGAGCAGCCGCCGACGGGCGAGCGCGAGCCCGCGATGCCGGCCGCCTGAGCGCTGCCCTGACCCGTCCGCGCGCTCACGGATGATCCGGGCGTGAGCTGGCGCAGCATCCGGGTCGCCACGCCCGACGAGCAGCCGGCGCGCCAGGTCGCGGTCCTCGACCTCGGCTCCAACTCGTGGCGCGTCGTCGTCTTCACCTACGCGCCCCAAAGCTGGTGGAAGCGGACCGATGAGCTCTACGAGACCGTACGCATCGGCGCCGGCATTGATGGCTCCGGCCGGCTGGGCGACGATGCGATGCGGCGCGGGCTCGAGACCCTCGGCGTCTTCGCCCGCTTCTGCCGCGCGCACGGACTCGGACCCAAGGAGGTACACGCGGTGGCGACCAGCGCGATCCGCGACGCCACCAATCGCGACGAGTTCCTGCGCGAGGCCAAGGCAGCGAGCGGAATCGACGTCGAGGTCCTCTCCGAGGACGAGGAGGCCCGGCTGGCGTACGTCGCAGCCGTGAACACGACCACTCTGGATGATGGCGTCGTCGTGGAGTTGGGCGGCGGCAGCCTTCAGCTCGTTGGCGTACACGACCGGCAGGCTGTGAGCACGGCGTCATTCAAGCTCGGTGCGGTGCGCCTCACCGAGCGCTTCCTGCCCGGTCCGGCGCCGGCGAAGAAAAAGGAGCTCGAGCGAGTGCGCGAGCACGTTCGCAAGACGCTCGCGGAGGTGCGGTGGCTGAGCGGTGGCAATGCCCGCCTGGTCGGTCTCGGCGGCGCCGTCCGCAACCTGGCCGCCGCCGCCGAGCCCGCCGCCGTCCGCAGCGAGGTCGGCATTCAGGGCTACATGATCACGTCCCAGCAGCTACGTGCTCTCGTGCGCCAGCTGGCTGAGCTGCCGGTCGCCGAGCGTGGCGCCGTTCCCGGGATCAAGCCGGGGCGCGCGGACATCATCCTCGCCGCGGCGGTGGCGCTGGAGACGGTGGTGGAGCTAGCGGACGCAGCCGGCCTCGAGGTGACCGAGGCGGGGCTGCGCGAGGGTCTTTTCATCGCGCGGGAGCTACTGGGCGCGAAGGAGCCGCTGCTCGAGGACGTCCGCGTCGCGGCCGTGCACAACCTAGCGGTTCAGTATGAGGCCGATCTCGTGCACTCGGAGCACGTCGCGGCGCTGGCGCTGCAGATGTACGACTCGCTGCTCGCCGCCGATCTGTTCAAACCGGTCACCGGTGAGCGGGAGCTGCTGTGGGCAGCAGCGATGTTGCACGACGTGGGCATGACGATCTCCTACGACGATCACCACAAGCACTCCCAGTACCTGATCGTCAGCGCCGAGCTGCCGGGCTTCGATCCGCGCGAGCGCGCCCTCATCGCCCAGATCAGCCGGTACCACCGCAAGGGGACGCCCAAGCTCGATGAGATGGCGCCGCTGGCGAACGAGGGCGACGCAGAGCTGCTGGAGCGCTGCGCGCTGTTGCTGCGCGTCGCCGAGCACCTCGAGCGTGGCCGCGACCAGTCGGTCCGCGAGGTGCGGCTGCGGGCGAACGGCGACGGCGTCGACCTCCACCTCGAGGCCGCCGGTGATCTCACCCTGCCGCGCTGGAGCGTCGAGCGGTACGGCGATGACGAAGCGTTCGAGCGCGTGTTCGGCCGGCGGCTGTTGATCGGCTAGGCCTGCCGCGTTTTTCCGAGATCCGGGCTATCGTACGGGCGAGTGAAGCGAGGGATCGCAGCCTGCATCGCGGCGTTGGGCTTGTGCGCGCCGGCCACAGCGTCGGCGGCTCCGGATAGCGTTTTCGGTGGGCAGACGATCAGCGGCAACGCGATCACATGCACGACCCAGTCCGACGGCGTCCGCGTCTGCCACGGCGCCGACAACGGCGGCGGCGCTTCGGATACGCGGCTGAAGACCTTCGATGGCACCGGCTCGGCGCTCGAGGTCTACCTGATTCTTCCACCGGGCTCGGGGACGGCCAACCATTACCCGATCGTGGTCCAGAGCCACGGTTGGGGTGGCCAGGCCGGGGGCCCCAACGACACCCAGTTCTACGGCCCCGTCGGCGATGCGTTGGCGAAGAACGGGTACGCCGTGCTGCAGCTCACGGCACGCGGATTCGGCGACTCGTGCGGCCAGGCTGCGCGCCAGTCTGAACCACCCGCGGATTTCCTGCCCACCGGACGCTGCGCGAACGGCTACATCCGGCTCGACGACCTGCGCTTCGAGGTTCGCGACATTCAGTACACGACCGGGTTGCTGACCGACGCCGGGATCATCGACCCGAACCGGATCGGCCTCACGGGCGAGTCCTACGGTGGCGGCGTCTCGCTGGAGCTCTCGACGCTGAAGGATCGCGTGATGAACGCCGACGGTTCGCTGAGCCCGTGGACGAGTCCCGGCGGAACGCCAATGCACGTCGCGGCCGCGGTGCCGGTCATCCCCTGGAGCGACCTCGTCTACTCGCTCATTCCGAACGGACGAACCCTCGACTACAAGGAGACTGGGCCCACGGACGATCTCGCCCCGATTGGCGTCCTCAAGCAGTCGTTTGTCGCCGGCCTGTTCGCGCTCGGCGCGACCAGCGGCAATTACTCGAGCACGGATCCGAACGCAAACCTTCCGGAGTGGTACGCGGTGACCAACGCCGGCGAGCCGTACGACCAGAACCCCACCGCGCAGTCGATCGTTGATCAGATCGCCCACTTCCACTCTTCTTACTACCTGCTCGACGGCAAGTACGGCGCTGCCAAGGAGCCTCCGCCCCCGCTGCTGATCGCCAACGGATTCAGCGACGACCTGTTCCCTGTTGATGAGGCGCTCCGCTACTACAACTACGTCCAGGACCACTATCCCTAGAGCAACATCACCCTCTTTGACGGCGACTTCGGCCACCAGCGCGCCCAGAACAAGAGCGACGTGAAGCGAGCCCTGTCCAGCCGGATCCAAGCGTTCTTCGACCAGTACCTCAAGGGCACCGGTTCAGCGCCGCAGACCGGCAGCGCGACGGCGTACACACAGACTTGTCCCGGGAATGCAGCGTCCGGCGGACCGTTCTCTGCCAACAGCTGGAGCGAACTGCATCCGGGCGAGGTGGATTACAGCTCCAAGCCTTCGCAGACGATCTCCTCGGCGGGCGGCGATCCCAACGTGGCCAGGACGTTCGATCCGGTCGCCTCCGGCGGCGTCCAGGCCGTTCCGGGCACCGGCCTCGCGTGCGCGACCACGACGACGACCAACGAAGGCAGCGGCGTCGCCACCTATAGGCTGCCGGCGGCCAAGGGTCCCGGATACACGTTGCTGGGCTCGGCGACGGTGACGGCCAACTTCAACGTCACCGGCCAGTTCCCGGAGGTCGCGGCGCGTCTGCTCGACGTCAACACAGCCACGAACACCGCCACGCTCGTTGCGCGAGGGATCTACCGGATCGACTCGAACAAGCCGAACGGGCAGCAGACCTTCCAGCTGCATCCTGGCGCCTGGCATTTCGCGGCCGGTCACCTGGCCGAGCTCGAGCTGCTCGGCAAGGATTCGCCATACGCGCGCGCGTCCAATGGCAGCTTCATGATCTCGGTCGACTCCCTGGACCTGCGCCTGCCGGTGCACGAGACTCCCGGGAGCGTTCCGGGCGTCGTCGCGCCGAAGCCGCCGCCGGGATGCGGTAGCTCATATCCGACCTCGCGCATCAACAAGCGACGTACTCATGGCTCACGCAGGCGCGTGATCGTGCGCGGAAGCGCGCGCGAGCCGACCTGCGTGTTCGCTACGGCGGCCATCCAGCGGCGCGAGAAGGTGGCGCGCGTGCGAGTCGCGATCTACCGGAAGGTCGGGCACGGAAGGTGTCGCTTCCTCACCTCGCACGGGAAGCTGAGCAAGGCTCGCAAGTGCAGCCGTCCGCTGTGGCTGCGGGCTCGCGGGACCACGCACTGGAAGCTCCGGCTGCGAGTCCGGCTTCCGGCGGGGCGCTACTTCGTCCGCAGCGACGCGGTCGATGTCGCCCGGCAGCAACAGCGTCGCGACGCGACGAGCAGGATCAGAGTTCGCTAGCCCCGCCAGCGGTGGCTTAGAGTTCCACCATGCTCTGGCTGCTCCGACACGCCGAGACTGAGGACGGGGGCCCCGACGATGAGCGTCCGCTGACGAGCAAGGGCATCCGTCAGGCCGAGGCGGCGGGCTTGGCGCTCGTCAGGCTGGGCGCGAATATCGATGCCTGTCTCACGAGTCCGAAGCGGCGTGCGCTGCAGACGGCCGAGCTCGCCTGCGAACCGCTAAAGGTCGAGGTCACGTCCGAGCCTGCGCTGTCAGGAGAGCCGTTCGACGTCGAGAACCTCGTAGCCGGGCTCGGCGACGTCTTGCTCGTCGGTCACGACCCATCCTTCTCGCTCACCCTCCACGACCTGACCGGCGCCCAGGCGCGGATGCGCAAGGGCGGCCTCGCCGGCATCGACAAGGGCGAGCTGATGGTGTTGATGCGGCCGCTGGAGCTCGCCGCCATCGCCGGCTCCGAGCGCAAGGCGTTGCGGTGAAGCCGTTCGAGTCCGCCACCGCCACGGGCACCCAGGATGTCCAGGCCGTCTTCGCCGCCCGCCGCGGAGCGCCTGCCGACGTCGGCCAGGCGCCGGCGCTCACGGATCCGTCGCTCTACACAAATCGCGAGCTTTCCTGGCTCGACTTCAACGACCGCGTGCTTCAGCTCGCCGAGGACGAGTCGCTGCCTCTGCTCGAGCGGCTGAAGTTCCTCGCCATCTTCGTCACCAACCTCGACGAGTTCTTCATGGTTCGGGTGGCCGGCCTGCACGACCAGATCGACGCGCGGATCGACGCGCGGGGACCTGACGGCCTCTCCCCCACCGAAACGCTCGAGGCCATCGCCGCAAGGGTGCGCGAGCTCGACCATCGGCACGCCGAGCAGTTCGCCAAGGCCGTCAAGCCCGCGCTCGCCGAACAGGGAATCAGGATCGTCACCTGCGAGACCTCGGACGCGCCGGCCGAGCTCGTGGAGCGGCGCTTCCGCGAGCAGATCTTCCCGGTGCTGACGCCGCTGGCCATCGGCCCCGGTCGTCCATTCCCCTACATCTCGAACCTGTCCCTCAGCCTCCTGGTCCGCCTCCACGATCCCGACCTCGATCACGACGTCTATGCGCGCGTGAAGGTGCCCAAGGAGGTGCTACCCCGCTTCGTCGAGGTCTCCAAGAACACCTTCATCCCGCTCGAGGACATCATCGCCCGCCATCTCGACGTGCTCTTCCCCGGCATGGAGATCGTCAGCTACGACCTCTTCAGGGTCACCCGCGACGCCGATTTCGAGGTCTCCGACGAGGCAGATGACCTGCTCCAGGCGGTTGAGGACGAGCTGCGGCGCCGGCGCTTCGGCGAGGTCGTGCGGCTCGAGGTCGGCGCCAGCATGGACCCTGCGCTGCGGACCAAGCTGATCGACTGGCTTTCAGTCGACGAGGTACAGGTGTACGGCGTCGAGGGCCTGCTCGACCTCTCGGACCTGTGGGAGATCGAAGGCGTGGAGGGGCACCACGAGCTTCGTCAGCAGCCGTGGACGCCGTTGACCCATCCTGCGCTCGGCCCGCGGCCCGGCGATCGCGAAGACCAGCCTGACGTATTCGCGGCGATGCGCGCCGGAGATGTCCTCGTTCACTATCCCTACCACTCGTTCGCCACCAGCGTGGAGCGCTTCGTCAAGCAGGCGGTGGACGATCCCAACGTGCTGGCGATCAAGATGACCGTCTACCGGACCTCCGACGACGCCGCGCTGGTCCCGTCGCTGATCGAGGCGGCCGAGAAGGGCAAGCAGGCGGTGTGCCTGGTGGAGCTGAAGGCGCGCTTCGACGAGCGACTGAACATCCGCTGGTCGCGCGCGCTCGAGGAGGTCGGCGCCCACGTCGTACACGGGATCCCAGGCCTCAAGACGCACGCCAAGGCGATCCTCGTAGTCCGACGCGAGCGCTCCGGCGTACGTCACTACGTGATGGTTGGGACCGGCAACTTCCACGCCAAGAACGCACGGCTGTACGAGGACTTCGGACTCTTCACGATCGACCGTGGCATCGGTGAGGAGGTCGCGAACCTGTTCAACACGCTCACCGGCTACGGTCATCCGGCGCGCGAAGAGAAGGTGCTGGTGGCGCCCGGGTGGATGCGCGAGCCGCTGATCGAGGAGGTCGAGCGGACCATCGCTGCGCATCAGGCCGGCCAGCCGGCACGGATCATGATGAAGATGAACTCGCTCGTGGACCAGCAGTGCATCGAGGCGCTCTATCGGGCCTCGCAGGCCGGCGTGCCGATCGAGCTGAATGTCCGCGGCATCTGCTGTCTTAAACCCGGTGTCCGCGGGATCAGCGAGACGATCAGCGTTGTCTCCGTCGTCGGCCGCTTCCTCGAGCACTCGCGCATCTACTCCTTCCACCGCGGCGAGGAACGCAGCTACTACATCGGTTCGGCCGATCTGATG
>Ga0066662_10001673_pt1 | contig 10315 bp, 4 predicted proteins | sample GraSoiAngelo_111_FD_133939 | JGI IMG/M metagenome (GOLD analysis project Ga0066662, IMG submission 133939) | Grasslands soil microbial communities from the Angelo Coastal Reserve, California, USA - 14_0903_12_40cm | ecosystem: Environmental > Terrestrial > Soil > Grasslands | place: USA... | reverse complement strand
CGGATTGCCGTAGAAGACGAGGTGGCGCGAGGCCGGCATGGTTTTAAGCCCCTGCTCCTCGCGTAGCTTTTGAACCTTGAGGAAGTTGATGAGCTGACGCACGTCCGCCTTCACGCGCTCCAAGCCGACGAGCGCGTCGAGTTCCGCCAGCAACTCTTCGAGCGGTCGCGGCGGCGCTTGCTCTTCCGCCTGTGAAACCTCGGTCGCCGCGGCGCTCGCACGCCCTTTCTCGCCCGCGTCGCCGGTCGTTCCCGCTCCGCGTGTCGTGCCCGCGTCGCGTGTGACGGCGGCGCTGTCGGCGGGCGCTTGTTTGCCTGCGGGGTAGAGCGTCTGTTTGAACTCGGCGAGCGCGGCGGCCTCCGTCGGAGTGACCGTGCCGTCGGACTTGATGACGAGGTTCGCGAACTGGAAGAGCGCGCCGCGCGCGCGGTCGGCGAAGTTCGTGCCGTGGCGCGAGTCGTAGGTTTCGAGGTAGGAGACGCTGACGGGCGTGCGGTCGAGCCGCCTGAGTATGTGCGGCGGCAGGTCTGTTGACTCGCGCAGGGGGAACGTGTCGGGCGCTGCGCGCAGGCGGAAGAGGCGGCAGAGTTCTTCGTAGTAGCCCTGCTTCTCCTCGTCCGAAGACTCGCGCAGGTTGATGAAGCGCTGCGCTGTAAGCAGCAGTTGGTTGTCGAGCACCGAACGCGCTTCGGGCGCGCCCGCGCCGCGCCAGACCGCGCTGATGCTCCATTCGAGCGGCGCGACTAGTTCGTTCAAAGTCCTCGTCACATGCGCGACCAGCTTCCTGTTGTCGTCGTCAAGCAGCACTCTTACGCGACTCCTGCGCGGATTCAACGTCGGTCGGCGCGCGATTATAACACCCGCTGCCCGCCTGGCCGTCTCAATCTCGATGAAGGTCGTCTGCGAAAAACGAAGAGGCCGTCAGAATCTTCCGGCGGCCTCTGTTCTTTTGGATAAACCTTGGAGGTGAATCTCAGGGTTGTTTTCTTCGCCGCTCGTAGCAGCCGTTGCACCACGGTTGCAGTCCGTTCCAACGCGAGGTGTGGCGGCTGAACTCTGAGATCGGCAGAAAGCCTTTACACTTTCTACACCAAGCCGTCCCTTCAGGGCCGACCTTGCGCCTCCACAGAACATTACCTCTGTAGCGGTGCGGGACATTGCAGACGCGGTGTGAGAATGCAATGTTATCAAGCGACCAAAAAAGCTCGACGCTGACGCCTTCCCAAGGCTGCTTGTGCTCTATGCTTAATTCCTCGGCTGTCTCGATTCTTCGAGAGCACCTGAAGCAGACGTTCTCATCATGCTTTTGTAAGAGGTGGAACAGAACCATCTTCCGCAGCCGACCACTGGCTGTTTCGTGAGGTATGCCTAGAAAAGCGCTCTTGCGAGCATTACTGTCTCGCATGGAATTCTTATTTGGGTGGGTTATAGCGCCAGCGAGGCTCGAACTCGCGCTCTCCGCCTTGAGAGGGCGGCGTGTTAACCAACTACACCATGGCGCCGAATGCGAGGCAATTATAAATGTCTCGGCGTGGGGATGGCAAGCGCAGGCGGCGTCGTGTTGGCGCGGAGTGTGGTGAGGTGCGACGGGTGTTACAACGCGCGGGCACGTCTTCCGGGCGCGGGCGCGGGCTGTTATACTTCAACACGCGCGGTCTCCCTCGCGCGCTCTTGGAAACCCGCTCCCCGTCTCGAACAAGTTCTGCGAGGGCCGAACAGTCGAATGGCACAGAATCTCATCGTCGAGCCTAACAGCGACGCGACCGACACCCCCGGCGACACGACAGCACCCACTGACTTCCAACTCGGCATCGAGGGGTTCGCCTACGGCGACCTCTACAGACCGTCGCGCCTGCGCGACCTGGCCGGGGCTTTCTACGCGGAGGTCAAGCGCACAGACCCGGCGCTGCACGCCGCGCTCGCGGAGTATGTCGCTTCGCGCGGCGAGAACGTCCGGGGCACGAAGGCCGAGTCAGACCTTTTGATCGCCGCCGCGCCGCACCTCTCGCGCTTCGTCGCGCGTCTGTTTGGCGTCGAGCGCGAGCGCGGGGAGTTGATGGAGAGCATCCGCGCGCAAGACCCCGTCTTCCAGTTCAAGCAGTTCGTCCAGCGGCGCGCGACGAAGAGTTTCCCGGCGGAGAAGACGGCGGGCGTGGACGCCGAAGGCGCGGACGCCGCGCTCGAAGCGTTGCGCCGCGCGGCCTTCGCCGACACCCTCGCGGACGACCGCGAGTTGGGCGTGGCGCGCATGACGGTGCGCCTGCTCGAATGGGAGAAGAACTACCCGAAGCAGGGCGCGCGCCGCGAAGAAGAATGGTCTGAGGAACGCGCGCGAGAGACGGAGGCGGCGCGCGCGAAGATCGCCGGGACGGAAATAGAGCGTGCGCTCGCCACCTGGCGCGAAGGCGAGGACGGGGGCGGCGCGGACGAGAACCGCGCGTTCGTCCGCGCGGCTTTGCGCCTGTTGGAGGTTTGGGCTGCGGCGCACGCGCTTCGGGCCGAAGCGCGCGAGCGCGTGAAGGCTTGGGTTAGTTTCCGCTTTCCGCACCCTTTGAACTACGAACACCTGGTGCAGATAGAGCGCCCCGAAGCAGACCTGCCGGAGTTGATGCGCGGGCTGGATAAGAACCTGCGACGGCGAGACGGCTTCAAGCTCACGGACGCGCGCTACACGCCGCGCGAAGTTCTGGAAGAAGTCAACTACTGCCTCTACTGCCACGAGCGCGACAAGGACTCCTGCTCTAAAGGCTTGCGTGAGCGCGACGGCTCTTTCAAGCGAAACCCGCTCGGCATCGTGCTCGGAGGGTGCCCGCTCGACGAGAAGATTTCCGAGATGCACGTGCTTCAGAAGGAGGGCGACCCGGTCGGCGCGCTGGCGCTCGTCGTCATAGACAACCCGATGTGTCCGGGCACGGGCCACCGCATCTGCAACGACTGCATGAAGGCGTGCATCTTCCAGAAGCAGGAGCCGGTCAACATCCCGCAGGCCGAGACCGGCATCCTGACGGACGTGCTCTCGCTCCCTTACGGCTTTGAAATCTATAGCTTGCTCACGCGCTGGAACCCCTTGAACGCCAAACGGCCTTACGCGCTCCCCTACAACGGCAAGAACGTCCTCGTCGTCGGCCTCGGCCCGGCGGGCTACACGCTCGCGCAGTTTCTCCTCAACGAAGGCTTCGGCGTCGTCGGCATTGACGGCCTGAAGATTGAGCCGCTGAGTGATGAGTTAACCGGCGACGGCGGATGCCGCGTGCCGCGAGCGGTACGCGACGTGCGCGAGATTGAAACAGAACTAGACCGCCGCGTGCTCGCCGGATTCGGCGGCGTCTCGGAGTACGGCATCACGGTCAGGTGGGACAAAAATTTCCTGACGCTCATGCACCTCACGCTCGCGCGGCGCGAACGCTTTCGTTTCTACGGCGGCGTGCGCTTCGGCGGGACTCTCTCCGCAGAGGACGCCTGGGCGCTCGGCTTCGACCACATCGCCGTCGCCACCGGCGCGGGCAAGCCCACGCTCGTCGAGATGAAGAACAACCTCATCCGCGGCATACGCAAGGCGTCCGACTTCCTCATGGCGCTGCAACTCACCGGCGCGGCCAAGCGCGACTCGTTCGCCAACCTTCAGGTGCGCCTGCCCGCAATCGTCATCGGCGGCGGACTGACCGCGATTGACACGGCGACGGAGCTTTTCGCCTACTACCCCGTGCAGGTCGAGAAGGCTCTGGAGCGCTTCGAGAAGCTGGCCGCCGAGTTCGGCGCGGAGGAAGTATGGAAGCGCTTCGACTCCGAAGAGCGCGGCGTGCTCGAAGAATATCTCGCGCACGGTCGCGCCGTTCGCGCCGAGCGCGAGCGCGCAATCCAAGCGGGCGAAGCGCCGGACTTCGTGCCGCTCGTCCGCGGTTGGGGCGGCGTCTCAATCGTCTATCGCAAGCGCCTGCTCGACTCGCCGGCCTACAGGTTGAACCACGAGGAGGTTGCGAAGTCGCTCGAAGAGGGAATTAACATCGTCGAGAACCTTTCGCCCGCCGAGGCCGTCGCCGACGAGCACGGCGCGGTCGCCGCGCTCCTGTTCAACCGCGTGCGGCGCGACCCCGCCACAGGCAAGTGGCACGTCAACTGCGACGACATTGTGCGCATCCCTGCGCGAACCGTCTGCGTCGCCGCGGGCACAAGCCCAAACACGATCTACGAACGCGAGCGCCCCGGCACGTTCGCGCTCGACGACTGGCGCGAATTCTTCGCGCCGCACAGGGCCGAAAGGAATGGCGACGGAGGTTTTCATTTAGTGCCCGCCGCGAAGGGCGAGCGCGCTTTCTTCACGTCTTACGAAAACGAGGGGCGCTTCATCACGTACTACGGCGACAACCACCCCACCTACGCCGGCAACGTCGTCAAGGCGATGGCGTCGGCGAAGGACGGCTTCCCCCAAGTCGTCGCGCTCTTCGCCGACGAAATCGCCGGCTTGCGCGCCGAAGACCAGCCCGCGCGCGAAGAGTCTTTCGCGCGCCTCGTCGAGACCCTGGACGAAAACCTGATCGCGCGCGTCGAGCGCGTCGAACGCCTGACGGACACCATCGTCGAGGTGACGGTGCGCGCGCCGATACAGGCTCGGAAGTTTCACCCCGGCCAGTTCTACCGCCTGCAAAATTACGAGACCGACGCGCCCGTGGTTGAAGACACGCGGCTGACGATGGAAGGCTTGGCGCTGACGGGCGCGTGGGTTGACAAGGAAGAGGGGCTGCTGAGCCTCATCGTGCTTGAGATGGGCGCGTCTTCGCGCCAGTGCGTGCTTTTGAGGCCGGGGCAGCAGGTCGTCGTCATGGGGCCGACCGGCACGCCGACAGAGATTCCCGAAGGCGAGACGGTGCTGCTCGCGGGAGGCGGACTCGGTAACGCCGTCCTCTTCTCCATCGCCAAGGCCATGCGCGAGCGCGGCAACCGCGTCATCTACTTCGCAGGCTACAAGGACGGCAAAGACCTCTTCAAGCGCGAGGAGATCGAGGAGGCGACCGACCAGGTCATCTGGTCAACCGACACAGGTGCTGAGATCGAGCCGCGCCGAGCGCAGGACAGACACTTCCGCGGCAACATCGTCCAGGCCATGAAGTCTTACGCCGAAAAGCTCCTCGGCCCACCCGTGTTCGACCTGCGCGAAGTCGAGCGCATCATCGCCATCGGCTCCGACCGCATGATGGCCGCCGTCAAGCAGGCCCGTCACGGCGTCCTCGCGCCACACCTTAAGCCTTCACACGTCGGCGTCGGCTCCATCAACAGCCCGATGCAGTGCATGATGAAGGAGGTCTGCGCCCAGTGCCTTCAACGCCACGTCAACCCGCAGACCGGCGAGGAGTCGTTCGTCTTCTCCTGCTTCAACCAGGATCAACTGCTCGACGAGGTTGACTTCCAGCACCTGAACGCGCGCCTGCGCGCCAACACCGTGCAGGAGAAGCTGGCGAACCTGTGGCTCGACCACTTACTCAGAGAAGCGGCGGGCGCAGACGCGCGTTGAAAACTCGAACCGCGTGCGCCTCTCATTAATTCTCAGACTTTGAGCGCGCGCGCTCGGACGTGAGGCGGCGGTAGGCTTCGTCGCGCGTCAGTCCTAGTTCGCGCGCGGCGCGCTTGAGTGCGGCACGTTGGTCGAGACCTTCGGCTTCGAGCGCGGCGACGCGCACGGCGACGCTCGCCGTCGCTCCCTCTTCAACTCCCGACTCTTCTTCAATCACCACGCGGTCAATGACCAGCACCAACTCGCCGCGCGCCGCGCCCTCGATGGAGAAGCGCGCGGCCAGATCGCCGAGGCGTCCGCGCACGACCTCCTCGTGAATCTTCGTCAACTCGCGCGCGACCGCGGCCTCGCGCTCGCCGAGGATTTCGCGCGCGTCGGCGAGGGCGAGCGCGATGCGGTGCGGCGCTTCGTAGAAGACGAGCGTGGCTCGGAGGTCGCGCAGGGCGGCGAGCTTCTGCCGTCGCGCGTGCGCGCGCGCGGGAAGGAAGCCGCCGAAGTAGAACTCGTCCGTCGGCAGCCCCGACGCGGTGAGCGCTGCGACGAAGGCCGAAGGGCCGGGCACGGGCACGACATTGATGCCGCGCTCGGCGGCGGCGCAGACGATACGGTAGCCGGGGTCGTTTATGCCCGGCGTGCCCGCGTCCGAGACGACCGCGACCGCCGCGCCACGTTCGAGCAAGGCGGCCAACTCTGCGGCGCGCTCGCGCTCGTTGTGCTCGTGATAGCTGACCGTCTTGGCGCGGATGCCGAAATGTTCGAGCAGGGCGCGTGTCCGGCGCGTGTCCTCGCAGGCCACCACTTCAACCTCCGCGAGCACGCGCAGCGCGCGCCGCGTGATGTCTTCGAGGTTGCCGATGGGCGTGGCGACGAGGTAGAGCGTTCCCTTAGCCTGCGACATGGCCCAATGTTGCATCACGTCGGGATGAAAACGGAAATGATGAATGCGGAGTGATGAGTGATGAATGAAAGGCAGCACGCCTCTTAGCATTCAGCATTCAGCATTCAGCATTCATCACTCATCATTCATCATTCAGCATTCATCATTCCAAAAGCATGACGACGTGACGGTGCAGGTGCTGTTCGAGGAGTTCGGTGCGCGCGCCCGTTCCTTCGAGGACGAACCAGCGCGGCTCATCGCCCGCGGGGAGGAGGAGGAGTTCTTCGCCCGCTTTGGGAGCGCCGAAGTGGCCGACGCGCGCCGAAGCCAACCCGCCGCCGCGCACGATGCCGTCGCGGGGCGAGCGCGGCCAGCCCGCCTCGACCGTGAGCGAGCGCAGGCCGCGCGAGAGCGTGAGGCGCGTGCCGACCATCGTCGAGTGGCCGATGCGGAAGCGGTGCGCGTCCGTGCGCGCGAGCGCTACTCCTGCGCCCTCGCGGTTCAGCTCGCCCGCCAGCGTCGTGAAAGCGCCGAGCAGCAGCTCGACGGCGCGCGCGCGCAAAGAATCGTTCGCGGCCTTCAGGCTGAGGTAATCGAGCACGTCGCCGCGCCCCTGCTCGCGCGCGCGCCGCCGCGCCTCGGCCATCTCGCGCTCGTACTCTTCGTCGAAGCCTTCCAACTCAGTTCGCCCCGATGTGCGTCAGTCAATCCGTGAACTCAGCGCCCCGGCCCGCTCGCGCCGCGGCGCGCGGCGATGTTATCATGCCCGCTCACTCGTCGTTAACAAACCCGACAGTTGAAACCTTTGCGGCCTTCGACCGATTCGTGCCTGAGCGAGATGTTATGAAAAGAGTTTTGTCGTCATTCGCGTGTGTGTTGCTCCTTATGACTCTGTTCGGCGTGGCCGCCGCGCAGCGCAAGCCCGCGGCGGGCGCGAAGCCCGCGGCGCAGACGAAGAAGAAGACGGCGGCGCGGGCGGGAAAGAAGACGACCAGCGCGAAGGCGTCGGCGAAGGCCGCGGGCGGCGAGGACGCGCAGAAGTCGGAGCTTGACGAGATCGTGAAGCTCGACGCCGCCGGGCACATCAAGCTCAGCGCCGCCGAGCGCGTCGAGCGGCTCCAGGCGTTCGTCAAAGACCACCCCGACTCGACACAGCTTCTGCGGGCGCGGGAGCTTCTGACGAGCGCGCGCGCGGCGCTCGGCGACGAACGCTTGCGCGGGGGCGACCGCGCCGCCGGGGTCGAGCTGTTCCGCGCGGCTGTCGGGGAAGCGCCGGAGGGGATGTCGGACAAGCTCTTCCTCGAAGTCGTCTCGCAGCTCCCGGCGAACTTCTACGTGCTCGGCGAGCGCGACGCAGCGTTGGAGCTTGCGCGCTCGGTCGAAGCGCGCGCGGCGGGTAACGCGCAGCGCCTCCTCGTCGTGGCCTCTTTCTACCTCGGCATCGAGCGCCCCGAAGAGGCGGCGCGCGTCGCGCAAAGCGCGCTCGCTCTGCAACCAGACCTCGCGTCGGCGCATCAGGTGCTCGGCACGTCCTACCGCTACGCGTTGCGCCTGGACGACGCGGCGGCGGAGTTCGCGCGCGCCGTCGAACTCGACCCGAAGTCGGCGACCGCGCGCCACACGCTCGCCGAGCTTCGCCGCGCGACCGGCAAGCCCGAAGAAGCCCTGTCGCTCTACCGCGAGCAGTTGGCCGCAGACCCGCAGGACGCGAACGCGCGCAGTGGGCTAGTGCTCGCGCTCTTCGACGCGGGCCGGCGCGAGGAGGCCGAGCGCGAGTTGCAGTCGGCTCTGACGGGCGAGGCGAAGGACTTGCCCCTGCTGGTCGGCGCGTCCTACTGGTACTCGGCGCACGGCGAGGGCGCGCGCGCCCTTGAGCTTGCCGAGAAGGCCGTCGCCTTTGAGTCGAGGTTCGGCTGGGCATGGGCGCGCATCGCGCAGGGCCGTGCGCTGCTCGCCCTGAAGAAGCCGCTCGATGCGGAGATGGCGCTACGGGCCGCGCGCCGCTTCGGAAACTTCCCGACGCTCGACTACGAGTTGGCCGCGGCCCTCGCCGGCGCGGGCCTCTACGACGAGGCCGCCGAGACCCTGTCGCACTCGTTCGCGATCCGCGACGGGCAGATCGAGACGCGGCTCGCGGGCCACGTCGAGGCGCGCGCCGCAGACTTCAACGAACTGCTCGCGCCCGAACGCCGCGCGAGCCTCTCGCAGTTCGCCTCCGCCTCTCCGGCAGGTGAGGCGAAGATGCTCAAAGCTCTGCTCGTCTTCCGCCTGGTGGCGAGCGGGGGCGCGGGCGAAGAGAAGGCCGCGGCCGAGGCCGCGCGCGAGTTCGCCGCGGGCGACGACGAGATGCGCGCCTTCAGAAATATCTACGCCGCCGAACGGCTCGAACACCTCGGCGCGTCGGCGCACGCGGCGGCGTTCGAGCGTGCCGAGGCGGCCATCGGCGGCGTCGAGGCGGCGCTCGACGTGCCGCACGCGCCCGTCGCGATCTTCGCGGACACTGAAGAGGTGCGCGCTCTCCGGCAGCGTGTCGTCGAGACGGGAGTGCCGCTCAGCATTCTGAACGTGCAGCGCGACGTGCTCTCGAAAGTCCTGCGCGGTCACGTCGAGGAACTCGCCGGGTGGGCTTTGTATAACCAGGGGCAGACCGCCGAGGCGGTCGTGCGCCTGCGCCGCGCGGTGAGCGTGCTGCCCGAACACACGCAGTGGTGGCTGACGGCGGAGTGGCGTCTCGGCGCGGCGCTCGAAGCGACGGGCGGCGCGCGCGACGCGCTCGCGGCCTACGCCCGAAGCTACCGCGAACAGCCCGACCCGACGCGCCGCACCGTCATCGAAGCCCTCTACAAGCGACTCAACAACGGCTCGACGCAGGGACTCGACCAGTTGATTGGGACGCCCGACGTGGCCGCCGCCTCTGCTCCTTCGCAGCTTCCAACGCAAGGCTCGCCCGTCGAGACGCCCGCGACGCAAGCGAACGTCGCCGCGTCTGCCGACGCGAAGGCCGCCGCGCCGGAGTCGAGCGTGCCGCCCGCGTCGGCTGAACCGACGCCGACATCAACACCGGCCCCCGTGCCGACGCCGACGACAACGTCCACGCCGGCCACCGAGACGGCAGCGGCAGCGACGACAACGGCGACCCCGACCCCGACGCCGTCAACCCTCCCGTCACCGACGCCGACGAACGAGACGCCGACATCAGCAACGACAGAGACGCCGACACCTACGCCGTCGCCCGCACCGACACCGCCGACGACTGAGACTGCGTCGCCCACGGCGGCGACGCCGGAGTCGGTCGTGCCGACGCCGTCACCGCTCCCGACGCCGACGACGAAGACCGGCGCGACAAAAGCGGAGACGCCGGAGACGACGCCCGCGCCCACGCCGCCCGTGCAGGGCGCGACGACGGAGACTTCGCAGCAGCCCCCGTCCGAACAGAAGCCGGAGCAGAAGCAGCCGGGCGGCGTCTGCGCGCTGACAATCAGCGACCCCTCCGTCGAGATCAAGAGCAACGGCGGCTCGGCCACCGTCGCCGTCAGGCTTGAGAACTACGCCGGCAAGGGCGCGCCGCGCGTCAACCCCTCGACGCCGAACTGGGCCGACATCATCATCCTCGCCGAGCCGCACGCGGACTCCGACGGCGACCGGCTGCGCTTCACCGTCACCTCCGTCAGCGGCAAGTCGGGAACCTTCACCGTCACCTTCTCCTCGCCCTGCGGCAAGCAGGATGTCACGGTCAACGTGAAGTGAGCCGGAGAAGAAGTGATGAGTGATGAGTGATGAGTGATGAGTAAAGACAAAGTGCTTTAACTCATCACTCATCACTCATCACTTTTTTCTAGAGGTGTGCGGAGAGGCGCGCGGCGAGCACCTGCTTGGACTGCGCGCCGACGATGCGCTCGACCGCCTGGCCGTTCTTGTAGATGAAGAGT
>Ga0066662_10001671_pt1 | contig 10326 bp, 10 predicted proteins | sample GraSoiAngelo_111_FD_133939 | JGI IMG/M metagenome (GOLD analysis project Ga0066662, IMG submission 133939) | Grasslands soil microbial communities from the Angelo Coastal Reserve, California, USA - 14_0903_12_40cm | ecosystem: Environmental > Terrestrial > Soil > Grasslands | place: USA... | reverse complement strand
TTGTCGAGCATGAGCGAGCGCTCCATGGGCATCTGCTTCGCATTGATGCCCACGGCCCGGAGCTGCTGCGCGACCACCTCGGAGGCCTTGTTGGCCGCCGAGTTGGCGGGATCGTAGACCATGCGCAGGGTCAGGCGCTCGCCCCCGGCGCCCTTCGGGTATCCCGCCTCGTCGAACAGCGCGGCCGCCTGGGCGGGGTCATAGGCGTACACGGGCACTCTCGGGTTGTGCGCCCAGCCGAGGTTGGAGGGAATGGGGCTGATGGCGGGACGCCCCTGGCCGAAGTAGCCCTTCTCGACGAGAAACTTCTTGTCGATGGCATGCGCGATGGCCTGGCGCACGCGCAGGTCGCCGAGCGGCTTGCTGTCCTTGAGGTTGAAGAAGAGCGTCACCACCTCGGGAAAGACCATGTACTCCTTGACCACGAGGCCGGGCATGGCCTTGAGCCTTCCTGCCTGCTCCACGGGAAGGAAGAACGTGTAGAGGACGTCCACTTCCCCCTTCTCGAAGGCGAGCACCCGCGAGGCCGGGTTGGGCATCACGCGGAGCACCACGCGGTCGAGATACGGCTGGCCCTTCTTGAAGTAATCGGGGTTGCGCTCGAGCACGTAGTGGCTGCCCTTCACTGTCTCCCCGAGCTTGAAGGGGCCCGTCCCCACCGGCTTGCGATTGAACTCGGCCGTCGTGATGTCCTGGCCCGCGAGGAGGTGCTTGGGCATGACGGCGCCCGTGGGCAGGGCCGTCATGAAGACGAAGGGGCCGAAGGGCGCCTTGAGCTTGATGACCGCCGTGTGGGGATCCGGGGTCTCGATCGCCGCCACGAGGGCATACCCGATCCTGCCCACGGGATGGAAGTTCGAGAGGATCTCGAGGTAGGAGAACTTCACGTCCTCCGACGTGAAGGGCTTGCCGTCGTGCCACTTGACGTTCCGGCGGAGCTTGAAGGTGTACGTGAGCCCGTCCGCGCTGACGCTCCACGACTCCGCGAGATCCGGGTGATTGTGATACTCGCCGTCGAGATAGGTCAGCCCGTTGAACACCTTGCCCATGAGCGACCACGCCGTGGTGTCGGTCGTGGTGCCGGGATTCATGGTCGGGGGATCGGCGCCGATCGCCTGGACCACGGTGCCGCCGCGCACCGGAGTCTGGGCGGGTGCGACCGCGGGCCGCGCGGCCAGCACGAGGACTGCGACCGAGATGAGCTTCAATGCGCGAAGCGGATGCGATGCGGTGACTCTGATTCTCCCGAAGCTACTTCCCAAGGAACTCGTCGATGGCGCGTTCGAGCTTGCGAGCCGCTTCGCCGAGGCGCGCGTGAATGGCAGCGACCGTCGCCTCGTCGGCGGCGAGACCCTGGTCGAAGAGATCGGCCTGGCGCAGAGACTCCGCGGGCGCCGGCCCCCCCTGCATGGTCCGCGAGGCGATGAAGCGGCCCGGATCGAGGGCGGCCTTGATCTGCGCGGCGTCGAGGCCGGCGGGCTTGCCGTGATAGGCCTGCGCCGCCTCGTCGAGGAGCGCGGGGGTGACTCCGTCGGGCCCGAGCCCCCGATCCTCGCAGAGCCGGATCAGAATGCCCACGACCTGGTGCGAGGTCCGCCACGGCAGGTCGCGCTCGCGCACGAGCGCCCCCGCCAGATCCGTGGCCGTCGCCCAGTGACGCCAGGCCCGCTCGCGCATCTGCTCCTTGCGGATGACGAGCGCGGGGAGGAGCTCGCAGAACCAGTCGAGATCGCGGGCGCAGTTGTCGCAGACGCGCCAGAGCGCCTCGAGCGCGTAGTAGCGCTCGGTGATGGGCAGCCCCGTGGGTCCCTTGAGGGCGTGATAGGAGGTGACCACGCAGCCGAGCGCCTCCGCGGAGGCGCCCTTGACCTCCGCGGGCCCGATCACGTTCTTCTTCTGCATCATGATGCTCGAGGTGTTGCAGAAGCGGTCCGGGATGTCCACGAAGGCGAACTCGCTCGTGCTCCAGAGGATCAGGTCGTCGGCCCACTTGGCCAGCGTGTGATAGAGGAGCGCCACGGCCATGGGCACGTCCAGGCTGTCGTCGGCGTTCAGCTCGAGGATGGCGTCCGCCATGTTCTCGTGGATGGCGTCGAAGCCCAGCAGCTCGGCCGTCCGCCTGCGGTTCAAGGGGAAGTCCGAGCCGACCATGATGGCGGCGCCCGCGGGCGAGACGTTCACGCGTCGGTACACGCCGTGGAGGCGATCGAAATCGCGCGCCAGGTTCGCCGCCCAGGAGAGCCAGAGATGCGCCAGCGTCATGGGCTGCGCGTGCTGGCCGAAGCTATAGCCGGGGAGAATCGTGTCGGTGTGCTGGCGGGCGAGACCGATCAGCACCCGCCGGACCTTGTTGACCCCTTCGAGGAGCCTCAGCGTCCGCTCGCGCTGGAGCGTGTTGATGCCCACGGAGGTCAGGTCGCCCGTGCTCCGTCCCAGGTGCAGACGGCCGCCAATCTCCTCACCGAGGGCGCGGATCAGATACTGCTCGCCGGAGTGCACGCCTCCGCCCGTCTTGCTGCGCACCTCCTCCACGCCGTCCTTCTCCATCTGGCGGAGGGCGGCCAGGATGGCCTGCCCGTGCTCGCGCCGGAGCAGCCGCTCTTCGACCAGCATGACCGCCTGCGCCTTGTCGAACGCGTGGAACGCGTGAAGCATGGCGCGCGAGCGCCCCGCGGCCAGACGGCCCAGCTGTGGGAGCATCTCCTCGCGGAGGCGAATGCCCGGCGTGCGGAAGCCGCGGTATTCCGGCGACGGCTGTTTGAGCATGCGCGGCTGGTCCGTCACGCCGGCGCGAACACGTCGTCGGCGCCGGTCACGAGCGATCCCGCCGCTCGCTCTCCCATCCCGGCCGGCGGGCCTCCGAACGCGCGATCGCGCTGGAGCACGGGCATCACGCGCTCGGCGAACAGCCGCATGTTCAGCTCCGCCTCTTCGTGCGGCATGCACCCGTAGCCGAACTCCGTGACGAGATGGTCGAGGCCGGTGAGCCGGTGCAGCTCGGCAAGCTGCTGGAGACAGTCGTCGGGCGTGCCCACCACCTGGATCTTGACGTAGAACTCCGTGGCCTTCTTGCGGTAGCTCTCGTCCTTCAGCTTGCTGTACGTCTTGGCCATGTTGCCGTAGAACTCGTACCCCTTCACGGACGCGAGGTGTCCGTCGGAGAAGTGGTAGTGGTTGTCGATCGAGTCCCACTTGCGGCTGAGATACGTCTGCGCCCGCTCCTGCGCCTCCGTGCGGGTTTCCGCCACGGAGACATTCATGAGGATGATGGGGGGCCGCGGCGTGTGGCCCACGCTCGTCGCGATGTCGCGATACCGCTCGATGTCCTGGGCGGCCTTCGGCCACTCGTTCTGCATGACCACGAGCACCCCGAACCCGAGCTTGGCCATGATCTCCGCGGATTCCGGGCTCACCGAGGAGGCGTAGAAGCGTCGCTCGGGATGAGAGATCGGGCGCGGCCGGATGGACGTCCGGGGAATATGGAAGAACTCGCCGCCCCAGTCGAACGACGGCTCGGTGAGCGCCTTGACCACGATCCGGGCCGCCTCGACGAACCGGGCGCGGGCCTCCTCCATGGGAACGCGGAAGCCCGCGTACTCGGCGCTGGCCGCTCCGCGGCCGAACCCGAACAGGCACCGCCCGCCCGACAGCACGTCGAGCAGGGCGATCTCCTCGGCCACGCGTACGGGATCGTGCCAGGGCAAGACGATGACGGCCGTGCCCAGCGTGATCCGGCGCGTGCGACCCGCGTAGTAGCTAAGGAGCTGCGTGGGCGACGGCGACATGGCGTACCCGGTGAAGTGATGCTCGAGGGCGAAGAGCGAATCGAAGCCGAGCGGCTCGGCGAGATCCCCGAGGGCCATGTGCTCGGCGAGGACAGCCGCGTCCGAGTGTCCCTCCTTGCTCAGCATGTTCAGCGCGGTGCCGACCTTCATGGTGTCCCCCCTGCAGGTTGTCTCCCGGCGCTCCCGGAAGCGGCCACGCTCCGTGCCCTCGTCACACGCGAAGTATACACGGAGCGCGACCGCTCGCGCGGCGGTCCGGGGTCGCCCCTCCGAGCGAGAAATGCTAGACTGCCAACTCTATGGCGCCTCCCGAGTGGGCTCGCTACACGCACGCTCTGCCCTCCATCGCCTCCGCCGTCGGACGCACTCCCCTCGTCCGGCTGAACCGCATCACCGCCGACGTCACGCCCGCGCTCTACGTCAAGGTCGAGTGGTACGGCGCCACGGGCAGCCTCAAGGACCGCATCTATCTCCACATGTTCGAGCGCGCCGAGGCGCGGGGCGATCTCACGCCGGGCATGAGCGTCCTCGAATGCTCCACGGGCAACGCCGGCATCGCCTGCGCCTGGGTGTCGGCGGTCAAGGGCTATGCGTGCACCATCGTCATGCCCGAGGGCATGAGCGAGGAGCGCAAGAAGATCATGCGCGCCTATGGCGCCGAGCTCGCCTTCACCAAGGGCGGCGAGAGCGACGTGGATCTTTCCCTCCGCAAGCTCGGGGAGATCCGCGCCGCGAATCCGTCGCGCTACTGGGTGCCGGGGCAGTTCGACAATCCCGACAACATCGAGGCGCACATGCTGACCACCGGCCCCGAGGTGTGGGAGCAGATGGAGGGCAAGGTCGGCGCCTTCGTCGACTCCCAGGGCTCGGGCGGCCTCCTCACGGGAGTGGGGCGCTACCTGCGTGAGCGCGATCCCACCGTGCGCCTCTACGCGGTCGAGCCCGCGGAGTGCGCGCTCCTCTCCGCCCGCGCGTGGGGGCATCACGGCATCGAGGGCATCGGCGACGGCTTCGTGCCGCGCAATCTCGACGTCGCCCAGCTGACCGGGATCATCACCACCACCACCGAGGAGAGCGTCGAGACCGCCCGCCGGCTCGCCAGGGACGAGGGGATCTTCTGCGGCATCTCGAGCGGCTGCAATGTCGCCGCCGCCCTCAAGGTGGCCCGCCGGCACCCCGAGCTTCCCTCCATCGTCACCATCATCAACGACCCGGGCCAGCGCTACTTCACCACGCCGCTGTGCGGCGAGGCCAAGCACGTGGACATCCCGGAGCGCGACCATCCGCTCGATCCCCACACGGTGGAGCAGCTGGATCGCTACCAGAAAGATTGGGAGATCATCGCGTGACCATCTCCCCCCGCGAGTACGACTTCCAGGCGGCGCGGGCCCGGCTCGAGCGAAAGACCAAGACATCGGGCGAGAAGCTGACAACGCTCGAGGACGCCGTCGCTCGAATCAAGGACGGCGATCACCTCGCCTTCGGCGGCTGCCTCTTCTCGCGCACGCCCCTCGCCCTCATCCGCGCCCTGCTCCGTCGCCGCCCCCGGGGGCTCGGCATCTCGCGCAACCTCATGTGCTACGAGGGCGAGTGGTGCATGGTCGCGGGCGCCGTGGACAAGGTCGTCACGTCCTGGATGGGCATCGGCCTGCCCTGGGGCCTTTCCAAGATCGTGCGCGAGTACGTCGAGTCGGGCCGCGTGCCCGTGGAGGAGTGGAGCCACCTCGGAATCGGGCTGCGCTACCGCGCGGCGGCCATGGGCGTGCCCTTTCTGCCCGCCCTCACCATGCTGGGCTCGAGCGTCGTGGACGTGGGCGGCTCCAAGATCATCGACTGCCCGTATACGGGCGAGAAGCTCCTCGCCGTGCCCGCGCTCTTCCCCGACGTTGCCCTCCTGCACGTGCACCGCGCGGACCGCTTCGGCAATTGCCAGATCGACGGCTATGCCCACATGGACGCCGACATCTCCCGCGCGGCCGCCACCGTGCTCGTCACCGCGGAAGAGATCGTGAGTGAGGAGGAGATTCGCCGGACTCCCGACCGCACGATCATCCCGGGCTTCATCGTGGACGCCCTCGTTCACGTGCCCCACGGCGCCTACCCGCACGAGTGCTACGGGCTGTACGACGCCGAGCCGGGCCACTTCGGCGCGTATGTCGAGAGCATCAACGCGCGCGGCTCGGCCGCCGTGCAGGAATACCTGGACCGCTATGTCTACGACCCCGCGACCCACGCGGAGTATCTGGCCCTCTTCGGCACGACGGCCCTCGCGGAGGCGGACCGGCGCGGGAAGGAGCTGGTCTCGTGAGCGCGGGGGGCAGCGGCGTCACCGCCAACGAGCTGCTCGCCGTCATGGGCGCGCGCGAGCTCAAGGACAACATGACGGTCTTTGCCGGCGTGGGCGCTCCCCTGATGGCTTCGGCGCTCGCCCAGCGCACGCATGCCCCGGGCCTGACCATGATGGTCGAGGGCGGCGTCATCGGGCCGAAGTGGAAGCCCGGCGCGCTCCCCATCTCGACCAACGAGATGCGCGCGGCCTATCATGCCCAGATGCTGCCGGGGATCACGGACGCCTTCCTGCTCGCGCAGCGGGGGGTTTTCGACATCGGCTTCATCGGGGGGGCCCAGATCGACCGTTACGGCAACCTCAACACGAGCGCCATCGGGGGCAGCTACGAGCGGCCCAAGGTCCGGCTGCCCGGCAGCGGCGGCGCCAACGACATCATCTCGCTTTGCCGCGAGGTCATCATCCTCACCGTGCACGAGAAGCGGCGCTTCTCGGAGACGGTGGATTTCATCACGAGCCCGGGCTGGCTCGACGGCGGCGAGAGCCGCCGCAAGAGCGGGCTGCTCTTCGGGGGCGTCGCGCGCGTGGTCACCACCCTCGGCGTCTTCGGCTTCGAGCCCGAGAGCCGGCGGATGCGCCTCGAGGCCCTGCATCCCGGCGTCTCCGTCGACACGGTCCGTGCCAGCACGGGCTTCGAAGTGCTGGTCTCAGACAGGCTAACCACGACCAAGCCGCCTACCGATGAGGAGCTTGGTATCCTGCGCATGCTCGATCCGGCACGGCAGTTTCTGTAGACCACCCCTCACCCTACCCTCTCCCCTGAGGGGAGAGGGATGAGATGTAGTTCCCTCTCGCTCCTGGGAGGGAGAGGGCAGGTGAGGGTGGGGGGCCTTCAAGGAGAGAGGAGACACGTGACCCACTTCGGTCTGGCCATCCGCAATTTCGTCGGCCCCGGCGAGGTCCCTGATGTCCCGGGCCTCTACGCCTACGCCGAGCGCGCCGAGGCCCTCGGCTTCGAGTCGCTCTGGGCCTGGGACCACATCCTCCTGGGCGTCGAGCCCTCCTTCCCCATCATCGACTCGATCACCACCCTCGGCGCCGTGGCGGCGCGGACCAGCAAGATCAAGCTCGGCACGGGCGTGCTCGTGCTGCCCCTCCGCAATCCCGTGGTCACCGCCAAGGCCCTGGGCAGCCTGGACGTGATCTCGGGCGGGCGCCTCGTCCTGGGCGTGGCGGCGGGCTGGTACGCGCGCGAGTTCGACGCCGTGGGCGTGCCTTTCAAGCAGCGCGGCCGCGTCTTCGAGCGCAACCTGGACATCCTCCTGCGCCTGTGGACCGAAGAGCGCGTCACCCTCAAGGTCGACGAGTTCAACCTGCGCGAGGCGGTCATGGTGCCGCGCACGGTCCAGCGCCCCCGTCCGCCCGTGCTCATCGGAGGCTATGTCGACGCTGTCCTCAAGCGCGTGGCCACGGTGGGCGACGGGTGGCTGACCTACTTCTACACGCCCGAGAGCTTCACCAAGTCCTGGCAGAAGATCCACGCCTTCGCGAAAGAGGCCGGCCGCGACCCCTCTCGCCTCACCGCCACCAACCAGCTGGCCATTTACGTCGGCAGGAACCGTGAGGAGACCGAGAAGGACATGCGCCAGTGGCTGTCCACCGAGTGGGATACGGCGGCCTGGAGCGAGTCCACCATCGAGCACGCCATCCACGGCTCGGCCGAGCAGTGCATCGAGCAGCTCCGGGCCCACGTGAAAACGGGCGTGAATAGGATTATCCTGATCCCGTACCGCTACCAGCCCGCCCAGGTGGAGCGGATCGCCAAGGAGGTCATGGCAAAGCTATGAGCGTCTACATCGACATCAACTGCGACATGGGCGAGAGCTACGGCCGCTGGACCCTGGGGCGCGACGAGGACGTCATGCCCCACATCACGTCGGCCAACATCGCCTGCGGCTTCCACGGCGGCGACCCGCACGTGATGCGCAAGTCCGTCGAGCTCGCCCTCACGCACGGCGTGGCCATCGGGGCGCACCCCGGCCTGCCCGACCTCATGGGCTTCGGCCGGCGGCGCATGGACGTGAGCCCGCAGGAGATCAAGGACATCCACCGCTACCAGGTGGGCGCGCTCTGGGCCTTCGTCAAGGCCTCCGGCTCCACGCTCCAGCACGTCAAGGCCCACGGCATCCAGTACCACATGTTCGAGGACAATCTCGAGCTCGGCCGCGCCTCGGCCGAGCAGGTGGCCGAGCTCGACCCGAGCCTGATCCTCATGGTCATGGCCATGACCAAGTACGACGCGGAGGCCCGCAAGACCAAGGCCCGGGTGGCCGCCGAGGGATTCGCCGACCGCGTCTACGCCGATGACGGCCAGCTCGTCTCGCGCAGGCTCGGCAAGGACGCCCTGGTCAGCGATCCGTCGAAGGCGGCGGACCAGGCCGTGCGGATGGCCATGGAGCAGAAGGTGACGACGATCAGCGGCAAGACCATCCCGGCCAAGGTGGACACCATTTGCATCCACGGCGACAGCCCGGGGGCGGAGAAGATCGTGGCCGCCGTCCGGGACGGCCTCGTCAAGGCGGGAGCCACCGTCAAGCCGCTGCGCGACTGGTTCAAGGGCTAGGGTCGGAAGCTCGGCGCCGATTCGACGGAACGGAGAGGCCCTCAGCCGGGTTTGTGGTTCATGACATCCACACACGGGGAGGCCCCATGCGAACATCGCTGCTGCTCCGGAGCGTCGTAGTCGCGGTCCTGATGAGCGTCGCCCTCGCGGGGAGCGCGAGCGCGCTCGAGGTCGGGCAGAAGGCTCCCGACTTCGCCCTCAACGGCACCGACGGCAAGCCCGTCAAGCTGTCCGACTTGACGGCCAAGGGTCCCGTCGTCCTCTACACTTTCATCGCCGCCTTCACCCCGACCTGAACGAAGGAGATGAAGGGCTTCGAGGCGGCCTTGCCGCAGTTCGAGGCCCTGGGTGCCCAGGTCGTGGGCATCAGCACTGACCATCACCTCGCCCTCGCCGCGTGGCAGAAGGATCAGGGCAGCAAGCAGCTCTTCCTCTCCGATTTCCGGCGTCAGATGCTCCCCGCGTACGGCGCGATGCAGACCGACGAGAAGAGCCCGGTGTACCGCTATGCGAAGCGGGCTTATTTCATCATCGACAAGACCGGGACGGTGAAGTTCGTGAAGGTCATGGACAACCCCCTCGACCTGCTCGACGCGGAAGAGGTCCTGAAGGCCACCAAGGCCGCCTCCTGATTTGCCGCTGAAGCTTCCGGCGGGGAGCTGGTGACGCTCCCCGCCGGAGCACATCGTCTCGAGGGTTCGCGTCAGCGAGGCCGACCTTGCGCTGACCCCAGCTCGATCTCCCGCAGTCCACGCACCTTGAGGGCATCGGGGGCGAACCGCCCCCCTACCGCGACGCCGCCGGGCAAGGGCGTGTAGAGCTCGATCCCGATCGTGGCAATGGGCAGGGAGGTCGCGCCGGGCCTCGGAGCATCGAGAAGCTTCAGGGAAACGATGGCGAGGATCGGTCCGCTGTCCTCCGGAGTATCAGGAAGAGGCTCGCGGTCGAAAGCCTGGTTCGGGAACGCGGTCTTCATCGCCTTCTGGTGCACTTCCGAGTGATACCAGGCGACCAGGGCCTTCTTGCCCTCGAACCAGGCGAAGATCACGCGCTTGCCGCTCGACGTCTGCCCCGTCTCCACGCCGAGACAGCCGGGCCACGTCCTGGCCGCGCTGACCACGCTGGCGAAGTCCCCCGGGGGAGCCTGCGCGAGCGCCGGGGTGATCCAGGAGCAGACAAGGGCAAGGGCAACTGCCGCGACGATCACGCGGTGGCCACCGTGCTGGGTCGTCATGACGAGGTCTCCTTTCACGCTCATACGTCGTCTCTCGCGGGCCGCGCGTCGGCGCCGCTCAGCCCTGGAGGACCCATCCGTACTGGGTCAGGCTCGGCCGCGCCCCCTCTTCCAGGTAGGCCGCTTTCAGCTTCGACACGTAGTCGGGAGGCACCGGGTTGCGCTGGAGGCCCGGATCGATCCCGTAGACGCGGGCGCCGTTGAAGCCGAAGATCTGCGCCTTGCCGTCAGGGGTGAGGGGGCGGTACCCGAACCGCTTCATGAGTGACTCGGGCATCGTGAACCGGCGCAGGGCCTCGATCTGCCACTGGGGCGAGCCCCACCAGATGGAATCCGTGCCCCAGAGCACGTGATCGGCGCCGAAGGCCTCGACGAGCATGCCGAGGACATGCCCGCA
>Ga0066662_10001670_pt1 | contig 10332 bp, 8 predicted proteins | sample GraSoiAngelo_111_FD_133939 | JGI IMG/M metagenome (GOLD analysis project Ga0066662, IMG submission 133939) | Grasslands soil microbial communities from the Angelo Coastal Reserve, California, USA - 14_0903_12_40cm | ecosystem: Environmental > Terrestrial > Soil > Grasslands | place: USA... | reverse complement strand
GTCCCCCTTGAAGTCAGTGCTCTCGTTTCGCGCTGCCCCTTCTGTCCAAAAGGAAGAACCGGCCGGCGAAACCTTACTGGGCCAATACAAAGCCATGCGGCAGCAGACAGAAGCCCTGGTTGCGCCGCTTACGCCTGAAGACCAGATGGTGCAATCGTGTCCGCAGACCAGTCCTGCCAAATGGCACTTGGCCCATACAAGCTGGTTTTTTGAGACGTTCATCCTCGCGCAGCACCTGAAAGACTACCGCCCCTTCCATCCGCAGTTCCGCAATCTTTTCAATTCCTACTACAACGCCGTGGGCGCACAGCCTGAGAAGGCCATTCGCAGCGCCTTTTCGCGTCCGGGCCTGGAAGAGATACAGAAATACCGCCGCCACATCGACGAGCACATGCACAAACTGCTGGAAACGGGCACGCCAGCCGACGAGGTTGCGCGGCTGGTGGAATTGGGAATCAATCACGAGCAGCAGCACCAGGAACTGCTGGTCACCGACATCAAGCATGCTTTCTGGACGAACCCTTTGCGGCCTGCATACCAAACAACTTCAGCAGCAACTTCGGTACCAGGCGATGTGCCTGCGCAGAAGCCGCACAGCTATCCTGAAGGCATCTGCGAGATCGGCGCGAATAAGTCGAGCTTTCATTTCGACAACGAGTCACCACGCCACAAGGTTTATCTGCAGCCGTTCCGTTTTGCCAACCGGCTGGTAACGTGTGGCGAATACCTGGCCTTCATGGACGACCGTGGATACAGCCGTCCGGAGTTGTGGCTCTCGGATGGATGGCTGGCTTTACAGGCCAACAAGTGGGAATCCCCCTTGTACTGGGAAAAATCAGGGCACATGTTCACTTGTGCGGGAATGCGCAAGATAGACGAGCATGAGCCGGTCTGCCACGTGAGCTACTACGAGGCGGATGCTTTCGCCCGCTGGGCCGGTGCGCGCCTGCCCAGCGAATTCGAATGGGAAGTGGCCGCTTCAGAAGCAAAACCCGAAGGCAATTTATTAGAAGACGGACGCTTCCATCCTGCCGCCGCCAGTGCCTCAGGCAATGACAAGCCCGTGCAGATTTTTGGTGATGTATGGGAGTGGACAGCCAGCGGCTATCTTCCTTATCCAGGCTACAAACCTGCGGCTGGAGCATTAGGCGAATACAACGGAAAATTCATGTGCAACCAGATGGTGCTGCGTGGAGGCTCCTGCGTAACGGCTCGTTCCCACATACGGCCCAGCTATAGAAATTTCTTCACACCGGAGACGCGTTGGCAATTCTCCGGGATCAGGCTCGCGGATGACAGCGTATAAAGCTCCAGCGGTCGTTCTCAGTCCCATTGCAGACGAGGTCTTGCAGGGACTGAGCGCCACCCCTAAAAAACTTCCTCCCAAGTTGTTTTACGATGCCGAAGGCTCACGCCTCTTCGAGCAGATCACCGAACTGCCCGAGTACTATCCCACGCGCACGGAGCGTGCCATTTTTGAACAATACGCTCCGGAGATCGTGGCCCAGGCCGGAAACAATCTCACCCTGGTGGAACTCGGCGCAGGCAGCGCCAGCAAAACCAGGATTCTCATTGAAGCCCTGGCGCGCAGACAGTTGCGCCTGAGTTTTTATCCTATCGATGTCTCGGTGGCCGCGCTCAAAGATGCTGTGATCGGCTTGAATGGGCATCTGCGGCATCTGCGCGTGCGTCCCATCGTGGCCGACTATTCTCATCACCTGCCGCAATTGAGCGCCCTGCCCGGACGCAAGCTCGTCCTCTTCATCGGCTCGACCATTGGCAATTTCGAACCCAATGAAGCCGTGCAGTTCCTCACCCACGTGCGTGCCTCTCTTGAACCCGGCGACGCTCTTCTCGTCGGCTTTGACCTGGTGAAGAATGCCGGCGTCTTGCACGCCGCATACAACGATGCTCAGGGCATCACCGGCCAATTCAACAAGAATGTCCTTGCCCGCATCAACCGCGAAGCCGGCGGACACTTCGACCTCAACACCTTCGAACACGTTTCCTTCTGGAGCCCCGCTCAATCCCGCATCGAAATGCATCTGGAAAGCAAGGTCGAACAGGATGTATTAATCGACGATCTCAGCAAAGTCTTTCATTTCGATGCAGGCGAACGGATCCACACAGAAAACAGTTATAAGTTCACGTCGGGCAGCATTGGAAATTTATTGCGCGAGAGCGGCTTGCGATTGGAAAGATGCTGGCGCGATAAAGATGATTGGTTTGCAGCCGTGTTAGCGAGAGTTGGCTCTTAGCTCTTGGCTCTTGGCTCTTGGGCTTTGTATGGTAGTGGAGGGATGATGAGGAACTATCAAGACTTACAGGTCTGGACAAAAGCACATGCACACTCGAGTTATACCGATTATCGCGAGCTTTTCCCCGTGAGGAAATGTATGGAATCACAGCTCAATTGCGTCGTGCAGCGGCATCTGTTGGGGCCAACTTGGCCGAGGGTTGCGGGCATCAGACAGATAATGAATTAGCGAGATTCGTCCGCATTGCATTGGGATCAGCCACTGAGCTTGACTATCATCTGGTACTTTGCAGGGACCTCGAATTGCTGAAAAAAGAGCAGTATGATTCCGTGGCGAAGGAACTAACAGCGTGCGCAAGATGCTGGTCGCCTTGCTGAATGCTATTGAAACCAGAGTTGAGAAAAAGGTAAAAGCTGCGGGCGCGTGCTAACAATCCAAGACTACAAAAACAAGGCCAAAAGCCAACAGCTAAGAGCCAATAGCTATACCCCCACCGGAAACGGCTTCGTATGCGGCTCCTGCTCTGGGCCGAGCGTAAGCCGGTCAAAGCGACCTTGGAGAAGTGACATCAAGCCAGTGTACCAGTATCCAAGCACAAAGAGAAGCAGGAACGGAATGGTCCAGTAGTTCTCGCTGGCATAGGCATACCAGCACATCATTACAAAGTAGCTTCCCACCAGCAGTTCCAGCCAGGGGATGATACCCAGGCGGCGGCGGTATTTCTGTCCCAGGGCTTTATCGGCCTTTGATTGCACGCGGTATTTGGGTGTGCGCTTGAAGGATGACTTGATCCCAAACAGCGCTTCCATGACTGCCTTGGTATTGGTGAGCGTGAGCCCAATGCCCAGCGCCATCAGGAATGGCAGGAACAGGAAGGTCCGCGGCCATTTGCGTGGGAACAGCTCTTTCTGGGAAACCAGGTAGAAGCTGGAGATGGAAAAGGTGGATGCCAGGAACAGCGGCAGGTCGATCAGCAGCATCTGAAACCATCCGCCGAACGAGCGGATGATCATGGCCGGCAGCAGCAAGGTAGAAAGAATGATCATCAGCGGATAACTGATGTTGGCGCTCAGGTGATACCAGGCTTCCACCTTCACGCGCCACGGTGCCTTACTGCGAATCACTTTGGGAAGAATCTTCTTTCCAGTCTGGATCAACCCCTTGGCCCAGCGCGCCTGCTGCGTCTTGAAGGCGGTCATTTCAATAGGCAGCTCTGCCGGGCATTCGATGTCCTGCAGATATTTGAACTTCCATCCGGCAAGCTGCGAGCGGTAAGAAAGGTCGGTATCTTCGGTGAGCGTATCGTGCTGCCAGCCACCGCCGTCTTCAATGGCCTGGCGCCGCCACATGCCCGCCGTGCCGTTGAAGTTGAAAAAGACGTTGCTGCGCGAGCGGCCTCCATGCTCCAGGATGAAATGCCCGTCCAGCAGAATGGCCTCTACTTCCGTGAGGAAAGAGTAGTTGCGGTTCAGGTGCGTCCAGCGGGTCTGCGTCATGCCGATCTGCGGCTCGGCAAAATGATGGATCACGCGCAATAACCAATCCTCGGGCGGGACGAAATCCGCGTCAAAAATGGCGATGAACTCACCCTTGCAGGTCTTCATGCCATTCTGCAATGCGCCTGCCTTGAATCCTTCGCGGTTGGTGCGGTGAATGTATGTGATGGGATGTCCCAGCGCGGCATAACGTTCCACCACCGCCCTGGCTATTTCTTTCGTCTCGTCGGTCGAATCATCGAGCACCTGGATATCCAGCTTGTCCCTGGGATATTCCAGCTTGCAGATCGATTCCACCAGCCGGTCAACCACAAACTGCTCATTGAAGATCGGCAGTTGCACGGTAACGCGCGGCAGTTCGGTGAATTTCTGCGGCGGCTCTGAAGCGTGGTTCTTCCGGTTCCTGTAATACATGAAGACCAGCGCATATCGGTGCAGGCCATACATAGCCAGGATAACCATCACGATGAAGTAGGGGATCAGGAGCAGCAGGTCAAAGCCATTGGGGGAGTAGAGGCCTTTGAAAGTTTCATCGAGGTAATGCGTGCGAAAATAGTGCATCAGGCCACGCTGTGACGCGGCCATTAATAGAAAGCTTGCTGGAATAGTATTCAGGGACCACTCCGGAAGAGCCAAGAATAAGGACTCCAAGATTCTACCTTAAGAGCTGCTGCCCACGCGAAAACCCTTACAAATACTGGAGTTACACGATCTGCTCCTCTGCGTCCTCAGTTCCTTTGCAGTAAAACGCGGAAAGGCGCTCTTACGCGCTTACATTCGGCGAGATGAACGGATCTTCATTGATCTGCAACCAGTAATCGCGAAACTTTTGCGCCAGTTCCATGAACTCTGCCGATCTATATGGTTTCGACAGGTAAGAGTTCGCTCCCAGGGAATAGGCACGGTTCACGTCTTTGGCTACGCTGGAAGAAGAGAGCACCACCACCGGCAACAACTTCGTATCGTTGGTGCGGGTGCGAATCCACTCCAGTACCTCGAATCCCGAGCGGCGGGGCAGCTTAAGATCGAGAATTACGATCCCAGGATACGGATGCTCTGCCCGGTTATTGTACGGGGACTCGCCTTCCAGATAAGCCACGGCTTCATCGCCATTTCTTACGGTTTTTACGGGCATCGCGATTCCGGCCTTATTGAAGGCGCGGCGCAGCAGTTGTTCATCGTTATGGTCGTCTTCCACCAGCAGGATGCTTTCCACAAAGGGTCCCATCGTTTGTCTATTTTCGATTAACCACCAGAGGAGACTCATTCAGGCTCAGCCAGTAGTTGTTAATGAGGTTCACGACGCGATCTATCTCATCCTCTGCAAAAGACTTCAGCAGATAAGAATTCGCGCCCGCGTCGTAGGCAGCTTCAATGAATTTGTCGTCTTTCTGCCCGGTCAACACCAGCACAGGAATGCGGCGCAGCTCCCGCTGCAAGTGTATCCAGCGTATCAGTTCCAGCCCTGACATGCCGGGCAGCTTGAGATCGAGAATGATCAGGATAGGCAGCGGATGTTCGCGGCGGTCAGCATATTGATTGATTCCTTCCAGAAAGGCCAGCGCTTCATCGCCCCGGAAAAGATGCTTGATGGGATTAAGCACGCCAGCTCGAGTGAAAGCGCGTATCAGCAGCCGCGCATCCGCAGGCTCATCTTCTACCAGCAGGATGGTGCCCGGCGCCCGCTGCTCACTTGCCATAGGTGCCCGTCCCCAGCAGGGTTGGATCTTCGTTCAAACTAAGCCAGTAGGTCTTGATGGCATTGGCCACCTGCAACAGGCCTTCGGTGTTTTCGGGTTTGGCCAGATAGGAATTCACGCCAGAATCATAAGCCCGATTGATGTCCACGGTGTGCCTGGAAGAGGTGAGCATGATGACCGGCATGCGCCTTATGCCATCTCTGCGGCTCCGCAGCCACTGCAGCACTTCAAAGCCATTACGGCGCGGCAGCTTGAGATCCAGGATCAGAAGGTTGGGCAATGGATAGGCAGCGCGATTGTCATAAGGCGCCTGGCCATCAAGATAAGCTACCGCATCATCACCATTAGTGAGGCGGATTACTTTCGCCGTGATTTCCGCTTTGGCAAAGGCGCGCTGGATCAGGCGCATGTCCGCCGGGTCATCCTCTACCATGAGAATGGTTCTGGTCTTCACCATCACTTGCTATTTATTCTCCTGCGCTGTGCGTAATTCGATCCAGAAGGTGCTTCCCTGCTTTACGGCCGATTGCACTCCGTAACGCCCCTCCATGCGCTCGGTGCCGCGTTTCACAATGGCCAGGCCTACGCCTGTGCCCGGATACTCCTCGATACCGTGCAGCCTTTCAAACACCTGGAAGATGCGCTGCTGGTGTTCAGGAGCGATGCCGATTCCGTGGTCCTGCACGGAGAACCTGGCCCAGCCCTTCTTCGGGCGGGTAACGCTGATGACGACTTCGCAGGCCCCCTCGGGAGCATGAAACTTCAATCCATTGGTGACCAGGTTGGTCAAGACCTGCGCCAGCGTAGCCTCGTGGCCGACCACTCGCACATTATCGAACTCCTTTACTGTTACGCATTTCTTCTGCTCCGGCGCAAGATCAGCAACGACACGATCGATCACACCCTTGGCGCTTACCTCCTGCAGGGGCAGATCAGTGCGGCTGAGACGGCTGTAGTTCAGCAGGTCCTGCACTAATTGGTTCATGCGTGAGGCTGCGGTAATTACCTGCTGAAGATAGTCCTGCGCGGTGTCATCGAGAACATGGGAGTACTCTTCGCGCAGGGCCTCGCTGAAACCTTCTACGGCGCGCAACGGAGCGCGCAAATCATGCGAGACGGAATAACTGAAGGCTTCCAGTTCCGCGTTCGTCTGCTCGCTCTCGGCAATACGTAATTCCAGCTCCTGAGCGTGGCGCTGAATCTCATCGATCAGTTTCTTGCGCTCTGTGATGTCGCGCGTGATCTTGGAAAAACCGGTAAGCTGCCCGGCCTCGTCCTTCAGCGGCGTAACCACCACGCTCGACCAGAAATGAGTGCCGTCTTTTCTTACGCGCCAGCCTTCAGCTTCGTAATGGCCCTCCTCGCGTGCAATCCTGAGGACCTCCTGCGGAAGGCCTCTTGCTACATCTTCAGGAGTATAGAACCGGGAGAAATGCTGCCCCACAATCTCCTCTGCCGTGTAGCCCTTAATGCGCTCCGCGCCCGAGTTCCAGCTTGTGATGTTGCCTTCCGGATCGAGCGAGTAAATCGCATAGTCAGTGACTCCTTCAATCAGCAGGCGGTAACGTTGTTCAGCCAGATGGCGCTCCGTGAGATCACGGGTAATGTTGCCGTAACCGATGACCTTTCCGTCGTCATTCTTGATGCAGGTAATGATCACATCGGCCCAGAAGCGGCTGCCATCTTTGCGGATGCGCCAGCCTTCATCCTCAAACCGGCCGACCTCAGCGGCCACCTTCAACTCCCAATCCGGTTTATCTACATCCTTATCTCGCTGGGTAAAAAAAACAGAGAAGTGCCGGCCGATGATTTCATGCGCTTTGTAGCCCTTGAAGCGTTCCGCTCCCGGGTTCCAGGTAGCTACATAGCCCTGCGGATCCAGGAGGAAAATCGCATAATCGCGGACGGAGTCCACCAGCCTGCGAAAGACTTCTTCGGATTGCAAAGGAATTTCCGGCACTATCACGGGGGTGGTAACCACGTTTTTACTCATAGGATCTTTGGTCGCAGATAACAGATACTTAGGAAAATTATGTCTTACGGAACCGCGTTGGGTCTTATTCAAAGATTACCACCGGAAAACCGGGATCCGCCAATCGCCGAACCAGCGTGAATCAGCGCTTTAATCCATATTACTGTGGGTTACAAGCTCCGATGATGGCATTCTTCCGCGGGTTTATCGAAATCTGTAACTCTCCGGATTCAGCTTATCGAGAGATCGTATCTATGCGTATGAATCGCCCTGGCTGGGTAAGAGCTCTGGAATCAGGCGCTTATTGGCGCGTGCAAGTCGATATTTTTAAGCTGTCCGGCAGCCGTTCTGAAGTAAAATTCAGCGAGTGGCCAAAAAGCGCAAATCTCAGGAAAAAGAGTCCGAACTCTGGGTGGCTCCCCGGCATCTGCGAGGACAGGACGGTAACCGGGCGTGGAGCACCAGCGGCAACATCAGCCCCAACAGCGGCGCGCGCTTTCTGGAATTGGCCGATATTGCCCTGGGCCTGAAAAAATCAGACGTTCGCAAGAAAAAAGGCGCAGCCGCAGGCACCCACGATACCAACAAGACAGAACCTTACAGCAGGTAATCTGCAGCAACCTGAACCGCGCAATCTATTCCAAAATAGTGCCAGATCAATACACATAAACTGTTGCTTCCTTTGCGCCCTTAGCGTCCTTTGCGGTTGAATAAGGTGGTGCAGAACTTTGAAATTCTCTTTGATCGCGGCGAGCCCTCTCCGGCAGACGATCCGGCCTACGCGCCTTATGGCCAGCTTGGCTTTCCCAGGCCTGCTGCCGATCGTCCCTGGATCTACTCCAATTTTGTACAGTCGCTGGACGGAGTGGCTTCATTCAAAGGCCGCTATGCCACGGGCGCAGATATCTCCCAATCTCCAGAAGACCGCTGGCTCATGGACCTGTTGCGTGCTCATGCTGATGCAGTTCTGCTGGGCATCAACACGCTGCTGGAAGAAACCTCTCTTCACGGAGATCGCGGCCCGGCTTACACCATTGAAGAGTTGCCTTTGCAGCAACTGCGCCGCAAACTCGGGCGCAAACGGGAGACGAATATCTTTGTTACCGGTGCGGCCCAGCTTCAACTCGACAGATACCGGGTCTTCGATGGCGACTTGGTGGACACCATGATCATTACCACTACGGCAGGAGCATCACGCCTGGCGCAGAAGAAAACACATCCTAATGTGAAAGTGATGGTGGCTGGAGAGGGCAACATTGTCGATCTGCCCCGGGCAATGCGCGTGTTACGCCAGGAGCACGGCATCGAATATCTGCTATGTGAGGGAGGTCCCACCCTCTATGGCTACATGTCACGCGCCGGATTGATTGACGAAAAGTTCCTGACCATCTCCCCGGTAGAGATCGGTCTGCTGATTCCCCCGGAGCAGGAGCCGTCCGAGGCCGAGAAGAAAAATCCTCCTAAAGAGCGCCCAACCACGTTCATGGCTCCGGGCTTCATCAAGGAAAACGCGCCATGGTGGCAATGGATCAGTTGCCGCCGCATAGGCGACCACCAGTTCAATCGTTACCGCCGGAAAGCATCAGCGTGAATCAAGAAGCAATGGGTAAATGAGTACATTGGTAATTGGGTAAATGAAATCTGCCGGCCCAAAAGAGCAATCTTGGGAACAGTTCTCTTTATCTTGTTCGTCCTTAATCTGTGTGGCTTTTTGGCTTTTATCAGCGTCCATCAGTTCAAATCAGCGTAATCAGCGGTAAGGTCTTGATGTTTGCTAATTGCCCAATTGCTATTTGCTGTTTACCAAAGTGATACTCCTCCCGGCATCCACGCCAATGAAATCAACGAGAAAGCACTCGTACATAAGATCAGGGTTACTTTAGGAATCTAGGGCAGCAAATTCGCCGTTGATACGATACCCACGACTCATCCTTCGTTTTTCATCCCACAGAATTTTTGCAAGGAAAGCTATGCGTCGAATCTTCACGGTGTGGACTCTGTTAAGTGTCCTGGTGTGCGCCTCTCAGGCCCAGAGCACCGGCTCCTCCGACTCAGAAACAATTAAGGAGCTGATGCAGGAAATAAAAGAATTGAAGACGCGGGTGGCTGTCCTGGAAGCCAGGCAGGGGCAGCCGGCGCCGGAGCAGGCTGCTGCGAAACCGGCCGAACCGGTGCAGGAGACACCGTCGGCTGAAGGACAGACTCTCAGCCCGGAGCGCATCAGCGGAATCTTTCCCGGTATCAGAATGGCAGGATTCGGTGCCTTGAGCTACAAGGCCAACGATGCGCGTCCACCTGAGGCTGGGCTGCTGGGCTTCCGCAGCGGCAACAATGATTTTGCCATTGGCGACGTCGATCTGTTTCTTACTTCTCATCTCACGTCCAAGGCCTCAGTGCTGAGTGAAGTAGTTTTCAGCGAGAACTCTGAGAAGGAATTTGAGCTCGATGTTGAGCGCCTGCTGCTGAAGTATGATTTCAACGACTATCTGAAACTTTCCTTCGGCCGGTATCACACCGCAACCAGCTACTACAATTCCGTGTTCCATCATGGACAATGGCTCCAGACGGCTGCCGACCGTCCACTGGTGGTAGAGTTTTCCGATCACGGCGGACTGCTGCCCTCGCAGGGTGTTGGGGTTTCCATCACCGGCAAGATACCCAGCGGTTCGCTCGGCCTCAATTACATCTTTGAATATGGATCATCAGACATTCACCGGCCCAACATCCTCGATCCCAATGCCGATGAAATTGTAGAGAACAACGGCCACGCCACCACCATAGGTCTGTTCGCCAGGCCGGACTGGCTGCAGGGTCTGGAGGTTGGCGGATCCTTCTACCACGACCGCATCAATCCTGATGGCGGACCTTTTCACCTGGGACAATCCATTGGCTCGGCGCACGTGGTG
>Ga0066662_10001669_pt1 | contig 10332 bp, 7 predicted proteins | sample GraSoiAngelo_111_FD_133939 | JGI IMG/M metagenome (GOLD analysis project Ga0066662, IMG submission 133939) | Grasslands soil microbial communities from the Angelo Coastal Reserve, California, USA - 14_0903_12_40cm | ecosystem: Environmental > Terrestrial > Soil > Grasslands | place: USA... | reverse complement strand
GCTCGGCATCGAGAACCTCTACGCGCCGGAGAACGGCCAGGAGGTCAACCACCTGATCCAGGCGATCAAGGCCAAGGAGCTCTACAAGCGCGACGACGAGTACGTCGTCATCGACGGCGAGGTCAAGATCGTCGACGAGTTCACCGGCCGCATCATGGAGGGACGCCGCTGGTCGGAGGGCCTGCACCAGGCGGTGGAGGCGAAGGAGGGCGTGCGGATCCAGGAGGAGAACGTCACCGTCGCGACGGTCACCATCCAGAACTACTTCCGCATGTACGAGAAGCTGGCCGGTATGACCGGCACGGCGGCCACCGAGGCGGCCGAGTTCCACGAGATCTACGGGCTGGAGGTCGTCCCGATCCCGACCAACGTGCCGGTTGTTCGGCTCGACGAGAACGACCTCATCTTCAAGACCTCGGAGGAGAAGTTCGAGGCCGTCGCCGACGACATCGAGGAGCGCCACGCGCTCGGCCAGCCGGTGCTGGTGGGCACGATCTCGGTCGAGGTGTCGGAGTACCTCTCCAAGCTGCTCACCCGCCGCGGCATCGAGCATGAGGTGCTGAACGCGAAGAACCACGAGCGCGAGGCGGCCATCATCGAGCAGGCCGGGCAGCCCGGCGCCGTCACCATCGCCACCAACATGGCCGGGCGCGGCGTCGACATCAAGCTCGGCCAGGGCGTGCGTGAGCTGGGCGGCCTCTACGTGCTCGGCACCGAGCGTCACGAGTCCCGCCGCATCGACAACCAGCTGCGCGGCCGCTCCGGACGCCAGGGCGACCCGGGCGAGACCCGGTTCTACCTCTCCGCCCAGGACGAGGTGATCCGCCTGTTCGCCGGCGACCGCATCTACACGATCCTCGACAAGCTGGGCCCGGCTGACGGCGCCCCGATCGAGCACGGCATGCTGACCAAGCGCATCGAGGGCGCGCAGAAGAAGGTGGAGGAGTTCCACTTCGTCAACCGCAAGAACGTCGTCAAGTACGACGACGTGCTCAACGAGCAGCGCAAGGAGGTCTACGGCCGCCGCCAGGAGATCCTGGAGGGCGCCGACATCCGCGACAACGTGCTCGAGTGGACGTGGGACGTGATCGAGGCCGCCGTCGACGCCCACGCCGGTGGGTACGCCGAAGAGTGGGACTGGGACGGCATGTGGGTCGCGCTCAGCTCGATCTACCCGATCCGCATCCCGCAGTCCGAGTACCAGGGTGCCGCCACGCCGCGCGAGGAGCTGCTGGAGATCATCTACGGCGACGCGTCCGAGTACTACGAGCAGCGCGAGAGGGAGTGGGGGCCGGAGCTGGCCCGCAACCTCGAGCGGTGGGTGACCCTGCAGGTGACCGACACCCGCTGGCGCGAGCACCTCGACAACATGGACTACATGCGCCAGGGCATCGGCCTGCGCGGCTACGCGCAGAAGGACCCGCTGGTCGAGTACCGCACCGAGGGCCAGGCCATGTTCGACGAGATGAGCTTCCTCATCAAGCAGGAGGTCGTCCGGGTGCTGATGCACGCCGAGGTCGAGGTGGAGGCCTCGCCAGACGGGGAGGGCGGCAACGTCGGGCTGCTTCCGCCGCCTCCAGGCCCGCACGGCGGCTACACCTACGAGCACGCCGACGCGGCGACGCTCGAGGCGCTGGCCGCAGGAGCCGGCCCGCAGATGGACGAGCCCGAGGAGCTGTCGATGCCGATCGTCGAGCAGCGGCATGTCGACCCGGAGAAGAACGTCGGCCGCAACGACCCGTGCTGGTGCGGCAGCGGCAAGAAGTACAAGCGGTGCCATGGCGCATAGCGAGGCAACGGCCGGCGAGCCGCGGTCACTGGAGGATCTGCGAGGCGCCGTCGAGGAGATCAGAGCCCAGCTGCACTGGGTTCGTGATTACCTTTGACCCGGATGCGCTGACCGCGCAGCTGGGCGAGCTGGACGCCGCGATGGAGGCGCCCGGCTTCTGGGACGACCAGCGTGCGGCCGCGAAGGTCGCGGCCGACCGCGCCCGCGTGCAGCGGAAGATCGAGACCTTCGAGCAGATCGAGGCGGACGCCGGCGAGCTGGACACCATGCTCGAGATGGCCGCCGAGGAGGCCGACTGGCGCGATGAGCTGGAGTCGACGCTCGACCGCCTGGGCCGCGAGATCGGGCTGCTGCAGGAGCAGGCGCTGTTCACGGGCGAGTACGACAGCGGCCCGGCGGTGGTCGGCGTGCACGCCGGCGCGGGCGGCACCGACAGCCAGGACTGGGCGCAGATGCTGCTGCGGATGTACGAGCGCTGGGCGGACACGCGCGGCTTCAAGGTCGACCTGCTCGATCAGACCCCGGGGGAGGAGGCGGGCCTGAAGAGCGCCACCTTCACGCTGAACGGCGAGAACGCCTACGGGATCATGCAGGCCGAGAAGGGCGTGCACCGGCTCGTCAGGCTCTCCCCGTTCGACTCGGCGCACCGCCGCCACACCAGCTTCGCCCAGGTGGAGGTGTCGCCGCTGGTGGAGGACGACGTCGACCTCGAGATCGACGAGACCGAGCTGCGCATCGACACCTACCGCTCGCAGGGCGCGGGCGGCCAGCACGTGAACAAGACCGATTCCGCCGTCCGCATCACCCATCTGCCCACCGGGATCGTCGTCCAGTGCCAGAACGAGCGCTCCCAGCTGCAGAACAAGGCGCAGGCCATGCGAATCCTGAAGAGCCGCCTGGTCGAGCGGGAGGAGGAGCTACGGCGTCAGGCGTTGGCCAAGGAGCGCGGCGAGGCGCAGGACATCTCGTTCGGGAGTCAAATCCGTTCCTACGTCCTGCACCCCTACACGATGGTCAACGACCACCGCACCAACATCAAGATCGGAAACGCACAGGCTGTGCTGGACGGCGACCTCGACGAGCTCATTCACGCCTATCTGCTGCACCGGGCGGCCGCTTCGTGACGCCCCTTCCCGATTGCGCCAGTCCGCCCCGGAGAGTACCCTGAAGGTTCGTCCGCCGGTGCGAAAATGCGCCGCATAACCGCGATGTCCGAGCAGCCCCACCTCCCCGACGAAGCAGCCGAGACGCGTGCCCTCACGCCGCTCGCGGTGACCGACCCTCCGGGCGACCCGCCCGCCGCCTCCATGAACGGGGAGGATCCGGCCCGCGCGCCCAGCTCGGCGATGATCCTCTTCGACCAGGTGACGAAGATCTACGAGCCGAACATCATGGGCCTGCGCGAGGTCTCGCTGCAGATCGACAAGGGGGAGTTCGTGTTCCTGGTCGGCCCGTCGGGCTCCGGCAAGTCGACCTTCATCAAGCTGCTCCTCAAGGAGCTCGACGTCACCTCCGGCAACCTGATCGTCGGCGGCAGGTCGCTGCCCAAGCTGAAGCGCTCGAAGGTGCCGATCCTGCGGCGCAACATCGGCTGCGTGTTCCAGGACTTCAAGCTGCTGCCCAACCGCACGGTCTACCAGAACGTCGCCTACGCGCTTCAGGTGCAGGGCAAGTCGCGCGCCGAGATCCGAAAGAAGGTGCCGGACATCATCGGGCTGGTCGGCCTGGCCGACAAGAGCGACCGGTATCCCCACGAGCTGTCCGGCGGCGAGCAGCAGCGGGTATCGGTGGCCCGCGCCTTCGTCAACCACCCGCCGCTGTTGATCGCCGACGAGCCGACCGGCAACCTCGACCCCGACACCTCGGTCGGCATCATGCAGCTGCTGTACCGGATCAACCGCGCCGGCACGACGGTCGTGATGGCGACCCATGACCGCGAGATGGTGGACAAGATGCGCCGCCGCGTGATCCAGCTCGAGAACGCCCGCGTGGTGCGCGACGACCGCCGCGGGGGGTACGAGCGGTGAGGTGGCGCTTCTTCATGAGCGAGGCGCTGCACTCGATCCGCGGCAACGTCGCGACCACCATCGCGGCCAGCCTCACCGTCCTCATCGTCACCTTCCTGCTGGCCGTGTTCGCGTCGCTCGGCCTGTTCCTCTACGACAAGACGGTGGGCGTGCGAAACGGCGTGACCGTCAAGGCCTACATGGCTCGCGGCACGCAGTCCGATACGGCGACGCTGGACAAGGTGCACAACGAGCTTTCGGCCATTCCCTACATCAAGTCGATCACCTACGTGTCGCCGGAGCAGGCGCTGAAGTCGCTCTCGGGCGCCGATCAGAAGGATGCCACGTACCTCCAGACCAACCCGCTGCCGCCGGCCTTCTACCTGAAGCTGACGGACCCGAACAAGGCGGCGCAGGTCTCGCAGCAGGCCGGGCAGATCCCGGAGGTCAAGAGCTGTGGGTCGGCTCCGTGCGTGACCTATGGCAAGGAGATCACGGACAAGGTGCTCGAGGTGACGAAGTGGGTGCTGATCGTGCTGGGCGCGCTGATGGCGCTGCTCGGGATCGCGGCCGTCGTCCTGATCGCGAACACGATCCGCCTCTCGATCTTCTCCAGGCGCCGCGAGATCGAGGTGATGAAGCTCGTGGGTGCGACCAACTCCTTCGTGCGCGTGCCGTTCGTGCTCGAAGGCATGCTCACCGGCTTCGCCGGCGCGGCCGGGGGCGTGCTGCTGCTGCTGCTCGTCTACGTGGGCCTGTCGAACCTGAACCACGGCCTCACCGACCCGACCAACAGCTTCCCGGGCGGCGTGGCCGGGCTCGGCCTGGCGCTCGTGGCCTTCGGCATGCTGCTGGGCGCGGTCGGCTCGGGCCTGACACTGCGCAAGTTCCTGCGCGTCTGAGGCCGGTTGACGACCCGGTCCGGGGGTACAATCACCATTCGCATGGGGCGACGCGTCCTGATCTGGCTGGTGGCCGCCGTGTCGCTGGTGATTGCGTTCCTCGGCGGCTTCGAGCTCCATACCCGGACGGTCTCGAAGATGGAGGGATCCGGCACCGCCCAGGCGGCCACGATCCGCGACCAGGTGGTGGCGGCGCTGCGGCAGTCCTACTACCGGCCGCTCACCCCCGCGGCGCTGCACGCCGGCGACGTCCGCGACGTCATCCGCGCGCTGCACGACCCGTACACCCGCTACCTCTCGCCGCACGCCTACCAGCTGGTGGTCACCTCCGAGCAGTCGAGCTATGTCGGCGTCGGCCTCGCGCTGGCGAGGGCGCGCGGTGGCCTGCTGGTCACGGGCGTGCTGCCCGGGCTGCCGGCGGCGGAGAGCGGCATCCGGTCGGGCGACGTGATCCGCCAGGTCGGGCCGCGGGTGCTCGCGCACATCCGGTACGGCCGTGCCGTCGACCTGCTGCAGGGGCCGGCGGGGAAGCGCGTGTCGCTCGTCATCGCACGGAGGGGCACGCCGCACCCGGTGCGCGTCACCCTTGTTCGGCAGGCCGTCGACCTGCCGATCGCCATCACCCGCACGATCAGGTTCCATCACCGGCGCTACACGTACGTGAACCTCCCCGGCTTCGTGAGGGGAGCGGGCGCTCGGATCCGTCAGATCGCGGAGGAGGCCACACACAGGCACATGGCCGGCCTGATCCTCGATCTCCGCGGGAACGTCGGCGGTCTGCTGGACGAGGCGGTCGCCGTGGCGGACGTCTTCCAGCCAACCGGCGTCGTTGTCGCCATCCACGGGCTGCACCAGCCATCCCACGTGTATGAGGCCGACAACACGGCCGTCGGGCACCTGCCCGTGGTGGTGTTGGTGGACGGCTCGACGGCCAGCGCCGCCGAGGTCGTCGCCGGCTCGCTCCAGCAGGCTCAGCGGGCGGAGGTGGTCGGCACGAGGAGCTTCGGCAAGGGCACCGTGCAAGCCGTGCATCCGCTCGAGGGCGGCGGCGCGCTGAAGCTGACGGTGGCGGTGTTCCAGTTGGCCGGCGGCGAGGCGGTCAACCGGCGCGGCATCACGCCGGATGTGCATGTGCGCGAGACGTCGGGCTCCGGGCGCGACGACGTGCTGGCCGCTGCGCTGCGCGTGCTGGCTCGTTCGTGACCGAACCCGGGGCGGTCACACCCCTGAGGGTCTGCGAGGTCACCCGCCGCGGCAAGCTGCTGGTGGGCGAGCCGTTCTTCGAGCCGGGCATGCCCGTCACGCTGGGGCGCCGCGGCTCTGTCCCTGCCGCCGAGGGCGACCTCGTCTCGGTCGAGGTGCAGGGCGGCCGTGGCCGGGTCGTGGACGTGCTCGGCCGGCCGGATGCCGTGCGCGACGTCCTGCTCGGCGTGCTCGTTGACGAGGGCCTGGCCGGCCCGTGGCCGGAGTCGGTGGAAGATGAGCTGACGACGCTGCCCCGCGACCCGCTGCCGCCGGATCCCGCGCGCGTCGACCTGCGCGACAGGCTGACGTTCACGATCGACCCGCCCGACGCACGGGACTTCGATGATGCGATCACGATCGAGCGAGAGGACGGTGGGCTGCGCGTGCTCGTCCACATCGCCGACGTCTCGGCGTTCGTCGTGGCGGGCGGGCCGCTCGACCAAGAGGCAGGCCTGCGCGGGTGCTCGGTCTACCTGCCGGGCCGGGTGGAGCCGATGCTGCCGCACGCGCTGTCGAGCGGTGTCTGCAGCCTGCAGCCCGCGATCGATCGGTATGCCGTGACGGTCGACGTCGCACCCGACGGCTCGATGACCGCCTACCGCAGCCTGATCCGAAGCGACCACCGGCTCAGCTACCCGCAGGTGGAAGGCATCTTCGCCGGCGCCGGCGACCCGGTGCCCGAGCGGCTGGCCCAGGCGCTGGCCGACGCGCGGGAGCTGTCCCACCGCCTGCGGGCCGCACGGTTCGCGCGGGGCGCGGCCCGTATCGACTCGCGCGAGGTCGAGTTCACGTTCCAGGACGGCCGCGTCGTCGCCGCGGAGGCGGCGGCCGAGCACGAGGCGCACGCGCTCGTCGAGGAGCTGATGCTGATGGCGAACGAGCGTGTGGCGGAGGTGCTGGCCGCGGCGCGCGCTCCGGCGCTCTACCGCGTGCACCTACCGCCCGATCCCGACGCCGTGCGGCTGCTGCTCGCCCGCCTCGAGGCGCTGGAGGTGCCGACGCCGCCCGAGCCAAAGCTGCATGGCGGGCGAGACGCGGCCCGCTTCGCGGCGGAGGTCAGCGAGCACGTGAGCCGCTACGTCGCCACGTCGCGCCGCGGCCGCGTGGCATTCCCGACGCTCTTGCTGCGAGCGCTCGAGCGGGCCCGCTACGACCCCGCGAACCTCGGCCACTCAGGGCTGGCCAGCCCGGCGTACTGCCATTTCACCTCGCCCATCCGCCGGTACCCCGACCTGGTCGTCCACCGGGCCCTGCTGGCGCATCTGGGCGGCGGCGCGGCCGCATCTGACGATCCCGACGCCCTGCACCGGGCGGCGGTTCGCAGCAGCGATGCGGAGCGAGCGGCCGCGCGAGTCGAGCGGCGCGGCGACGACATCTGCCTCGCCTTCCTGCTCGAGCAGGTGCTGTACGAGCGCGGCTGGGACGAGCCGTTCGAGGGCGAGATCGTGGGCCTGATCGAGGGAGCGCTGTTCGTCCGCTTCGGGGATGTGTTCGAGGGCCTGCTGCCGGCCGGCCGCCTGGGCAGGGAGCGGTTCGAGCTCGACCGCCTCGGCGTTGCCATGGTCGGCCTCACCAGCGGCCGGCGCCACCGCCTCGGCGACGCCATCCCGGTGCGTGTGCGGGGGGTCGAGCGGGCTCGTGGCCGGGTGCTCCTGGAGCGCGGCGCCAGCCCCGTCCGGTAAGGCACACTACGACGGATGGTCGACGCCCGCAGCACGGAGCGGCACGAGCCGCGGCGCCCGTGGCGGCGTGCGCTCCTGATCGCCGCCGCCGTCCTTGCCGTAGCGGTCGGCGCGGGCGCGGCGTACGTTGCCCTGCGAGGCGATCCCGTGTCGCTCGGCTCCAGCGGGCCAGATCCGAAGGAGCCCGCGAGGCTGTTCACGACGGCCTGGCGGGCCGGGGACTATCGAACCATGTACGGCCAGCTCTCGCCGGCGTCCCGGTCGGCGATCGGCTACGGGAAGTTCCTCCGCACGTATCAGCGTGCTGCGACGTTGACGACGCTGAAGACGCTCAAGATCGACGCCGGGACGCGCGTCGCTGGACACACGGTGACGGTGCCGATGCAGATGCAGACGAGGATGTTCGGGGCACTCGCCGGCCCGCTGACGCTCCCCCTGGTCGACGTCAAGGGCGCGTACAAGGTCTCGTGGGCTCCGCAGATGGTCTGGCCGGGGCTGGCCTCGGGCGAGCAGCTGGCCCGTGTCACCCGGGCGCCCGATCACCGCGGCGCCATCCTCGCGCGCGACCGGGAGGTGCTGGCGCGAGGCCCGGCCGACAACCGTGAGTATCCTCAGGGCGCGCCGTTCTACACGATCACCGGCTTCGTCCGCGGGCCGCAGACGCGGGCCGAGCGGCGTGCCCGCGCGGCGGCGGGGTGGCCGGCCGGCTCGTGGTACGGACAGGGGGGTCTCGAGCAGTCGCTCGACGGTGTCCTGGGCGGTGCCCCGCGCATCGATCTGGTCGCCAAGGGCTCGGCCGGCACGCGGCTGCTCGCCCGCCACCACGGGCGGCGGCCGCGGGATGTCGTGACCACCCTCGATCCGACGCTGCAGGCGGATGCGACCGCCGCCCTGGCCGGCCGGTACGGCGGCATCGCCATCCTGGACGCGCGAACGGGGGCCGTGCGTGCGTCCGCCGGCATCGCCATGGATGCGGCGCAGCCGCCCGGGTCGACCTTCAAGATCGTCACGGCCTCGGCCGCGCTGACTGCCGGTGTCGTGAGCCTCGACAGCTACTACACGCCTGCCAGGTTCGCAGACGTCGGCGGGTTCAAGCTGAACAACTTCCACCACGAGCTGTGCGGCGGGACGCTGATCGACTCCTTTGCGCACAGCTGCAACTCGGTGTTCGGCCCGGTCGCTGTTGCCACAGGAGGCAAGCAGCTGTACACCACGGCGATCAAGTACGGCTTCAACACGCCCTCTCACATGGCCTATCCGTTGCCGCGGAGCACGATGCCGAGCCGCACGGCGCTGGCCAACCCGGTGATCCTGGGCGTGGCCGGGATCGGCCAGGCGGGAGTGACGGCGACGCCGCTTGAGATGGGGTCGGTGGCCCAGGTGATCGCCGGCAACGGTGTGATGCACCCGCCGTGGATTGCGCAGTATCCGAAGAACTTCAGCGACCGCAGGAAGAGCCGGCGTGTGGTATCGCGGGCCGTTGCCGGAAAGGTGGCGGAGATGATGCGGGCAGTCGTCGCGTACGGCACGGGAACCGCCGCCTCGAGCGCGCTTGCCACCGTGAACGGCAAGACCGGCACGGCCGAGGTGGGCCCCGGCATCAAGACCGACGCCTGGTTCGTCGGCTACGCCCCGGCCGAGGCGCCGAGAGTGGTGGTGGCGGTGCTGATCGTGCACGGCGGCGTGGGCGGCGACGTGGCGGCGCCGATCGCCCGCACCATGATCGACGACGCGCTGCATCAGTGAGCGTCCGGGGGATCGTGCTCGACATGGAGGGCGTCCTCCACGTCGACTGGCGCCCGATCGGCGGCTCGCCCGAGGCGGCTGCGGCGCTCGCGGCGTCCGGCATTGAGCTCGGCGTGCTGACCAACACCACCGGCCGCACCCGCGCCGAGATCGCGGAGCGGCTGGCGGGCATGGGCTTCGGGATCCCGTCCCGGCGGATCATCACCGCCGCGTCCGAGGCCGCCGATCACCTGCGGGCCAACCATGCGGGCGCCCGGGTGTACGCGCTGATCGAGCCCGGCGTCGAGCCCGACCTGGAGGGTGTGACGCTGGTCGACGACCCCGAGCAGGCGCAGGTCGTGCTGCTCGGCGGGCCGGACGACAGCTGGACGTACGCGCGCCTGAACGCCGTGTTTCGCGTGCTGCGCGCGGGAGTGCCGCTGGTGGCAATGCAGCGCAACCGCTGGTGGCCGACGGCGGACGGGCCATCGCTGGACGCCGGGATGTTCGTGGCCGGGCTCGAGTATTCGGCATCCGTGGCGGCGGAGGTGATCGGAAAGCCGTCGCCGGCGATCTACCGCACGGCCTGCGAGCTGCTCGGCGTTCCGCCGGAGGCGGCGATGATGGTCGGTGACGACCCGGAGTCCGACCTGGCGCCGGCGGCCGGGATCGGCATGCGCACGTGCCTGGTGCGGACCGGCAAGGGCGCATCGTTCTGGGAGGCGGCGGTCGATCTGGACCTGCCCGATCTGGCGGCCTTGCCCGCGACCTTGGGGGTCAGGCTATAGCCTGATCCCGGTTCGACGTGGGGTCAGGCCTCTGGCCTGACCCCGTAGGTGATACATCCAGGGTGCCGGGCTTCAGCCCGGCACCGCTTCGGCTGACTCTCAATGACAGCCGGGCGGGGTCGCGCTGAAAGCACGACCCCTGGCGATAACGACAACGGGGTCAGGCCGGAGGCCTGACCCCAGCTGACCCCTCTG
>Ga0066662_10001668_pt1 | contig 10334 bp, 12 predicted proteins | sample GraSoiAngelo_111_FD_133939 | JGI IMG/M metagenome (GOLD analysis project Ga0066662, IMG submission 133939) | Grasslands soil microbial communities from the Angelo Coastal Reserve, California, USA - 14_0903_12_40cm | ecosystem: Environmental > Terrestrial > Soil > Grasslands | place: USA... | reverse complement strand
GGCCACGGCAAGGTCGGGCTGAGGCTGCTGCGCCTGCTCGCAGCCGCGGGGCATCGCGCGCGCGGCGTCGTGCGCGATCCGGCGCACGCCGCCGACCTCGAGGCGGCCGGCGCCGAGCCGGTCGTGCTCGACGTCGAGCGTGAGGAGCTCGGCGCCGCCGCCTCGGGCGCGGATGCCGTCGTCTTCGCCGCCGGCGCCGGGCCGGGCAGCGGCCCCGAGCGCAAACGCACCGTCGACCTCGGCGGCGCGCTCAAGCTGATCGACGCGGCGCGCGCCGACGAGGTTCGACGCTACGTGATGGTGAGCGCGATGGGGGCCGCGAGCCCTCCTTCCGGAGACGAGGGCATGGCGCCGTACCTGCAGGCGAAGGCGGCCGCCGACGAGGCGCTCGTCGGGAGCGGCCTCGACTACACGATCGTGAGGCCTGGAGGGCTGACGGACGAGCCCGGAACCGGACGGATCGCAGCCGCGCGGAGCCTCGGGCGGCGCGGGTCGATACCGCGCGACGACGTCGCGGCCACGCTGCTGGCGGTACTCGAGACGCCGGGAACGGTCGGCAAGACGTTCGAGCTGATCTCGGGCGAGAGCGAGATCGCCGACGCGATCGCCGCGCTCTAGCGCTACGCGAGCACGCGACGAAGTCGCCTGCCAGGAGCGCTATGCGAGCACGCGCCGATGTCGCGTGCTAGGGCGTCGCCGGCGGTGACGAGAACGCCGTGATCGTCGACGCCACGCTCGCCGTCACGTACAGGAAGCTGCCGTCGGGGCTGAACGCGACGCTGCGCGTTCCGCGCAACCCGTCGGCGGTCTCCGCGCAGCCGGGATTCGTCGACTGCTTGTCGTCCTGGATGCAGCCGATCGGCGTCAGCGTGCCGGCGGCCGGGTCGACCGCGAAGTCGACGAGCCCGAATTGCTGGACGCTGTTCAGAGGACCGAAGTTCGCCGCCCACAGCTGCGACCCGTCGGGCGTCAGCCGGACCGCGACGACGTCCTTCATGTCGACGGCCGTCTGGCCGCAGCGGTTCGTCGAGTTGGTCGAGGGATCGGATACGCACGACACGGGCGTCAGGTTGCTCGACGACGGGTCGCGCGCGAACACGTCGACCTGTCCCGTCTGGCCGCCGGCGTAGACGTAGCGACCGTCGCCGGAGATCGCGACGCTGAAGATCCATTGGAGATTCGTCGTCGTCTGCGCGCACGAGCCCATGTACGACGGCGCCCGGACGTCGGCGACGCATCCGACCTCGGTGAGCGCGCCGGTGCTCGGGTTGCGCGCGAACTCCGCGATCGCGTACCCGTAGTTGTCGGTCGAGTAGACGCTCGTCCCGTCGGGCGAGACGGCGATCTCGCGGTTGTACCAGAGCGCGCTGCCGGTCTGCGAGCAGTTCGCGATCGAGCCGTAGCCGACGCCCCGGCGGTTCGCGGGCGTGTTGTTTACGTCCTTGATGCAGCCGTCCGCGCCGGGAAGCGGGCTCAGCGCACCCGAGCCCTGGTCGCGCGAGAACTCGGACACCGAGTGCCCGCTGTTCGCGACGTAGGCGTTCGCGCCGTCGGGCGAGATCGCAATCCACCGTGCCCCGTTGAGGTTGGTCACCTTCGCGCAGCCGGGTTGGTATTCGGGCGCCCGCGGCCGCACCGTGACGTCCTGAACGCACCCTGCCCAGGCGAGCGCGCCCGTCGAGGGGTCACGGCTGAACCACGTCACCGCGTCGTCGTTGACCGCCGCGACGTACAGCCACGTTCCGTCGGGCGACAACGCCTCCCCGAGGGCGCCGTTCAGGCCGGGCGCCGTCCGATCGCACGCGGAGACGTGCCCGCCGTCGTCGTTTCGGTTGTAGTCGTTCGGCCCGAAACAGCTGAGCTCGGCGAGCGTCCCGTCGGCGTTGCGCGCGAACGTCGTGAGCTCGCCGGCACTTGTGGTCGTCGCGTAGACGTTCGCACCGTCGGGCGACACGATCGCGTCGATCGCGCCGTTCAGCCCCGGGGCCTTCGTCGAGCAGTTCGACGCCCCCTTTGTCCCCGTCACGGCCTGCGTGTCGGCGATGCACTGCAACTGGCCGGGCAGCGTCGCTGCGCTGGAGGACGCCGCCGATCCCGCAAGTGCCAACAGCAGGATCGGCACCCACACCAGCCTCATACGACGAACGCGCATGCTCCGTCCCGGGTTGCGTTTGGCCGGTCCGGGTGACCCTAAGGCCGCGCCGGAGCGGCTGTCAAGCACTGCCGCTGCCCCGCGCTGAAGCGGTGCCGCTGGGGCGCGCCGAAGCGGCGGCCAAGCGTGCCGCCTTGCCGCGCCGAAGCAGCTCGCAGGCGTACCGCTGTGTGCGCAGGTGCACCCACGCTTCCGGTCCCGACCAACAAAATTGTGACTATGCGCACGAGACTGTCGGACGGCACCCCGATCCTGATTCGAGCGATCCGCCCGTACGACAAGCAAGCGCTCGCGACCGGCTTGCGCCGCCTCTCGACCGAGAGCATCAACCGGCGCTTCCTAGGCTTGAAGCTGAGCTTCACGACCGCAGAGCTCCGTTATCTGACGGAGATCGACGGCCGCGACCACCATGCGCTCGTCGCGATCGACCGTCGCCGGCCAGCCGACCTGATCGCCGTGGCGCGACTCGTCCGGCTCCGCGACGACCCGACGGCCGCGGAGGCAGCGATCGTCGTCTGTGACGAGCACCAGGGCAAGCGCCTCGGCACGACGCTCGCGCTGATGCTCGCCGACGCTGCGCGAGTGCGCGGGATCGCCCGGGTCGAAGCGTCGATGAGCTCCGACAACCGCCCCGCACTCGCGCTGATGCGCCGGATTGCCGCGCGCCTGACCGACTCGGGCCACAGCGGCGGGGTGCGCGCGCTCGTGGCCGACCTGACCGGCTGACGCGGGTCGTGGCCGGCCTTGCCGGCTGACGCACCCGTGGCTTCCACGCGCACGGCTATCGTGCCGCGGTCGATGCGCCGGTCGCTCGCAGCCGTCACGCTCGCGGTCGCGCTCGCCTTCCTCGCGAGCGCAACTGCCGCGGCGACGACCCGCGTCGGCTTGACGGTGATCCGAGTCGTCGAGCGCAACCGATCGATCCGGCTTCCGGACGGCAGGCGCGTGCCGCGCACGCTCGTGACCTATGTCCGCTATCCGGCCGCCGGCCCGGCTTCGAACGCCGACGTCTCCGGTGCCCCACGGGCGCCGGGGTCCCACCCGCTGATCGTCTTCGCGCACGGCTTCGACGTCTCCCCCACCCCGTACGCGCGGCTGCTGCATTACTGGGCGGCTCACGGATATGTCGTCGCGGCGCCCGTGTTCCCGCTGACGAACCCCCGCGCGCCCGGCGGTGCCGACGAGCGCGACATCGTCAACCAGCCGCATGACATGAGCGCCGTGATCTCGCGGTTCGTGTCCGCGCGCGGCGCACTCGCGGGGCTCGTCAACCCCACGCGGATCGCGGTCGCGGGTCAGTCCGACGGCGCGGTGACCGCGCTCGCGACAGCCTACGATCGGCGCGTCCGCGACCCCCGCGTGCGCGCGGTCGTGATCATGGCCGGCGCCGAGATCCCGCCGTTCTCGAGCTTCGCGCCCGGCGCCGCGCCGGCGCTGCTCGCGGCGCAGGGGACCGCTGACACGACGAACGCGCCGCAGAACACGTACGGCATCTTCCGCGACGCACTGCGGCCGAAGTACCTGCTGCGCCTCCTCGGCGCGCAGCACCTGCCGCCGTTCACGTCCGCGCAGCCGTGGCTCGGGATTGTCGAGCGGGCGACGGTCGCCTTCCTCGACGGCTACCTGAAGCGGCGTCCGGCGGCGCTCGAGCGACTGCGCCGCGTCGGCAACGTCCACGGCGAGTCGTCACTCGGCGTCGAGCCTTGAGCGCGATGTAGTGTCTGCGGCGAGATGGCTGGAGTCGCGGGCAAGCGCGTCGTCATCACCGGCGCCACCAACGGCATCGGGCTCGCCGCGGCCGAGGCGCTGGCCGCGAAGGGCGCCGAGCTGGCGATCGTCGCCCGCGACGAGGCCAAGGCAACCGCCGTCGCCGAGCGCGTCGGCGGCGCGGACGTCCTCCTCGCCGACCTCGGTTCGCAGGCGTCGGTCCGAGCGGTCGCCGCCGAGGCGCTCGCGCGCTACCCGCGGATCGACGTCCTGGTCAACAACGCCGGCGCGATCTTCTCGAGCCGGAGGCTGACCGACGACGGCATCGAGCAGACGTGGGCGCTGAACCATCTTGCGCCGTTCCTGCTCACGAACCTCCTGCTCGACGGGCTGAAGCAGAGCGCGCCCGCACGAGTCGTCACGACGAGCTCGGACGCGCACAGCGGCGCGCGCATCCCGTTCGACGACCTCGACGCCGAGCGCTCCTACGCGAGCCGCGGCTTCCGCCGCTACAGCGAGACGAAGCTCGCCAACATCCTGTTCACGCGAGAGCTGGCGCGGCGCCTCGACGGCACCGGCGTAACCGCCAACTGCTTCCACCCGGGGCTCGTCGCGACCGGGTTCAACCGCAACAACGGCGTCCTGATGAACATCGCGATGACCTTCGCGAAGCCGTTCTCACGCAACGCCGAAAAGGGCGCCGAGACGCTCGTGTGGCTCGTCGACTCGCCTGACGCCGCGAACGAGAGCGGCGGCTACTTCGAAGACTGCCGGCCGGCCAAGCCGAGCTCGGCCGCGCGCGACGACGACGCCGCGCGGCGGCTCTGGGACGTCAGCGAGCAGCAGACGCGCAAGCGTGCAGCTGCCTAGCGCGTCTTGCGCGCGGCGGCGCGGGTGCGAGCGGCCTTCTTGGCGGCCTGGCTGCGCTTCGAGGCGTTCCGCTGGCGCGTGCGCGCCGCCTTCGCCGCGGTCTGCCGGCGCTTCGCGGGCCCGCCGCTGAGGCGGTCCTCGAGCTCGCTCGCCGCCCCACGGAGGTCATCGAGCGCCTGGCGCGCAGCCTTCGAGGCGCCGTCCGCACCGGGCGTCTGCGCGAGCAGCCGCGCCACCCGCTTGCGCAGGCCTCGCGCGCGCAGCTTGTCGAAGAGGTCACGGTCGAGATTTGCCTTGGCCAATGCCGATCCTTCCGTCGTTTCTCCTCCTGTACCCAGGAGACCGTTCGATCAGCCGCCGACCGGCGGCCTCAGTGAACGCGTCAGCCGCGCCCCTCCCAGCCGACCTGCACGCCGTCGGGGCCGACGATCGTCGGGACGACGCCGCGGTCCTTGGTGTGGCGCATCAACTCGGCGCGCCACTCCGCGGACGCGGTCGCGTCGCGCTCCTCGAACGGGATGCCGCCCGCCGTCAGGGAATCGCGCGCCGCGCGGCAGTACGGGCAGCCGGGCTTCACGTACATGACGCGTTCGGCCATGCCGCGAGAGTACCGCGCCGCCCCCGTCAGTGACGCGCGCGACGGACCAGCCTGAGCAGCGCGCGAGCGGCCGGCTTCGGCGTCAGGTTCCGGTGGAAGAAGCCCATCCCGAAGCCGCCGGCGTCGCCGCGCGGCGGATCGGTGAGGCGGTAGAAGTAGATCGCCGCGACGTCGCGCACCCCTGCCAGGACGTGGTAGGCGATCGTCTCGCGTACGGCCTGGTTTCGCTCGGTGTAGACGCCGCCGCCGTAGCGCGAGACGCCGATGCTCGGGAAGCCGACCTCGGTGATCCAGAACGGCGCCGTGTCGCCGTGAGCGGCACGGACGCGCCGCATCCGCCGCAGCTCGAAGCGGATGTCGCGCGCCACGAGACGGACGCCGCGACTCGGGTAGAGGTGGAAGCCGATCGCGTCGTAGAAGCCCTTGATCCCGTAGCCGTAGAGGCGGTTCAGGAACGTCGCGGCGCCGATGTTGCCGCCGGAGTGGGCGGTCGTGCAGCACGTGCTGCCGGTGATGACCGGCATCTGCGGGTCGACGCGCTTGACGGCGACGTAGCCGACCTTGAGGATCTGGGCGTAGCGCGCCGGGTCGGGGTGCAGCGTCCAGTTGTGCAGGTTCGGCTCGTTGCCGATCTCGACGCCGACCGCCTGCGGATAGCGCGCCACCAGCGTGCTCACGAACGCCGCGAAGTCGGCGTCGTGGAGCGGCGACTGCATGCAGCGGTTCGGGTCCGCACAGGTCGCGTCGCGAGCCCACGCGGGCGCCGTGACGACGTCGAGCAGCGGCCGCACTCCGCGGCTCACCATCGCGTGGTAGGCGCGGTCCCAGCCGAACCAGTCGAACGTGCCCGGGCGCGGCTCGGCGACGCGCCAGAACACCTGCAGCCGCTCGCTGTTGGCGCCGAAACGCTGCGTGACCGCCACGGCGCGCCCCGCCGAGTGCCAGTCGTCGTTGAAGCCGAAGAGCGTCGCCGCGCCGGCTGAGGGCACGATCGCGAGCAGCAGGGCGAGGGCGAGCAGGATCGAACGGCGCGCGGGCATCGGAGCAAGGATTCCCTCCGACGCGCCGATCTAGTCCGGCGCTTCCCTACTCATACCGTTCCGCCAGCTGCCGCCAGGCTCCCATGTCGTGCGACGGGATCACAACCGCGTCCGGATGCGCCCGATCGAACGCCCGGAGCTGGCGCAGGCTGTGCTCGAACGCCTTCGGGTCGGCGGTGTGAAACGGGCGCCGCTCGCCACGCAGGGTCGCCAGCGTGTAGACCGCGTCGCCTGCGACCAAGACCTCGCGCTCGCGCAGTCGCAGCATCACCGACAGGTGGCCGGCGCTGTGCCCGGGCGTGTATGCGAGCACGACCGACCCGTCGCCGAATACGTCGAGGGTGCGCTCGAACCCGCCCGAGGGCCGGGCCGCGCCGAAGTCGAGCGTTCGGTACTCGAGACGCTCGTCGAGGTGACCACTGACGTACCCGGCGAACGGCGCGCTCCGCCGGTGCGCGGCGGCCCACTCGCGCTCCGACACGAGCACGGTCGCGCCGGGGAAGTCGCGCAGGCCGCCCGCGTGGTCGAAGTGGAGGTGGGTCATGACGATCAGCCCGATCGCTGACGGGTCGACGCCGCCGCCGGACAGCTGGGCCGCGACCGTCTGGTCGGGCCGCATCTCGACCCCTCCGCGGAACAGCAGCGCGTTGACCGGCCCGACCTCCCGCAGCGACTTCTCGGCGACCCCGCGGCCGAACCCAGTGTCGATCAGGAGCGGCCCGGCGGTCGGATGCTCGACGAGGAACGCGACCACCGGAACGCGGGCGAGCTGGTCGCGCGGAACGCCCACCCCGAACGCCCTCAGAGCCGCCCCGCGGCCCGGCACGCGCTCGAACCACGCCGGCGGACCGAGGCCAACGGCGCAGAGGATCGGCCGCAGCGCGACGGTCGCGCCGGCGGAGCCGCCCGGGAGTGGCAGCGCCGCTTCAGTCACCGGCGGTCCCGACTGTGGACGTCGACAGGAGCAGCTCGACGGCGTCGCCGAACATCTCGGGCGGGATCGCCGAGGGGTCGACGAGCCGCTCGAGCGCCAGTCCCAAGCCGAGCGCGCGGATCACCGTCGCGAGCCACTCCGGCGGCACCGTCAGCTCGTAGCGCTCGGCGAGGACCCGCGCGATCGCAAGCCGGACCGCGGCGACCCCCAGCGCGAACCGCTCACGCAGCTCGGGATGGTCCATGGCGTAGTTGGCGAACTCGACGTGCAGCCAGAAGAGCGACGGCGACTCGTCGAGCAGGCGCATCCACTGGTCGGCGCCGGCGCGCGGCCCGGCGTCGCCGACCGACTGCTCGACCTGCTGCACGCGCACGGCCGCGAAGTCCTCGAACACCGCCAGGTAGAGGTCCTGCTTGCCCTTGAAGTGGGCGTAGAGCGCGCCGGTCGTGACCCCCGCGCGCTCCGCGATCTCCTCGACGCGCGCGGCACCGAAGCCTCGCCGCGCGAAGACCTCGGCGGCGGCCTCGATCAACGCGACACGCGTTCGGCGCTTGCTCTCGGCGCGCGTGAGCCGCATTCAGATAGCGTACTCTATTTGGATAATACCTGCTATCTGAATCCGGAGTGCTCGACCTCGCACGCGGTTGCGCCCCGCCCTGGCAGGGGCGGACGAACGTCGGCGCGCGGACGAGATCTGGTCTACAGCCGGGCCGCCACGAGCCCGGCGGCGAGCAGGACGAGCCCGAGCGAGAGCGCAGACAGGGCGCGCTCGATCGGCCCGCCGATTCGCTGCGCCGACAACGGCAAGACGGTTCCGTCGCGCAACCGCTGTACGCCGCTGACCTCCACCGTCCTGCGACGAAGCTCGCGCACCGGTGTCGACAGCCGCCGCTGCGCCGCGCTCAGCAGCACGCAGCCGGCGGCGACGATCACCGCCTGGACCGTGATGTTCAGCGCGTTGATCCAGTACCCGGTCAGCGCGGGGAACGCCCCCCACGCGAGCGCGAACCAGGCATCGCTGTGGAAGCGCCCCCCGAACAGCTCGAGGTTGTAAGCGACGAGCAGGAAGCTGCCGACCGCCATGAACGCGATCAGCCATGCCGACACGGTTACGGCGCCGACGATCCCGAGCGCGAGCGCCCCTGCGAGCGCGGCCACCGCGGCGGCCCACAGGGTCCGGTCGGAGAGTCGCGTCCCGAGCGGGCGGCCATTCAGCTCGTCGAGCGCGTGTGCCGAGACGCCGACAGCGAGGAAGAACGCACCGAGCGCGGCGCAGAGCCGCCCGACGTAGAGGTGCGGCGCGGTCGCCGCGCCGATCGCCACGTAGCTCAGATGCCATGCCGTATAGGGCGGGTGCAACACCGTGACGAGGTCGCGCCACCCGCCCGGCCGCAGCGCGTAGAACGCGGGCCGCTCAGCCTCGCTCGCCATCGCGCACCCCGGCCATCACCAGCCCGGCGCCGAGCGTGAGCCGGCGCACGCGCACGTCGCGGATCCCCGCGTCCTCCCACACGAGCGTAAGCCGCTCGAGCGGGAAGCGCGCGTAGAAGTCGGCGATGCTCGGCCCGAGGAAACGCCCGACGTCCGCCCATTCGCGCGAGAACAGGCGACCGAGCAGCGGCAGCGCAGCGCGGGTGTAGACGCGCCACCCCGCGCGCAGCGGCCCGCGATCCGGCAGCCCGAACTCGAGCATCGCGATCGTGCCGCCGGGCTTCACGACGCGCGCGAGCTCCGCGAGCGTCGCCGCCGGGTCGTCGACGTAGCGCAGCAGGTAGGTGAACGTGAGCGCGTCGAACTCGCCGTCGGCGAACGGCAGCCGCTCAGCCTCCGCGCGCACCGTGCTGAAGCGGCCGGCGAACCGCTCGTCTGCTCGCCGCCGCTGCTCCGCGAGCGCGAGCATGGCGTCGCTCTGGTCGACTCCGACCACCTCGCATCCGTGGTGCGCGACCAGCTCGGCGGCGACGAGGCCCGTCCCGGTCGCGACGTCGAGGACGCGGTCTCCGGGCCCGGCGGCGACGACGGCGACGAGCGTGCGCCGCCAGCGTGCGTCCTGGCCGAGGCCGAGCACCGCGCCCGCACGGTCGTACTCGCGCGGGATCCCGGCAAACAGCTCGAGCGCGTGTGCCTTGCGCGCGCTGCGCGCCGCCGGACCCAACTTATTCGACCGGCCAGACCTTGCGCACGAGCGGCAGCAGCAGGCTACGCGGCGTGTAGTGGCCGTAGAGCGCCGCGACCCTGTTGACGACGCCGGGCACCACGACGCGGTCGCCGCGCTCGAACGCGGACAGGGCGTCGCGCGCTACCTTGCGCGCGGACAGCCACGCGAACGAGGGGATGCGATCGTCGGCGCCACCGAACCCGCCTACCTCGCCGAACTCGGTGCGCACCGGCCCCGGGCAGACCGCCGTCACCGTCACGCCGGTCCCTCGCAGCTCTTCGTGCAGGGCCTCGCTGAAGCTGAGCACGAACGCCTTGGTTGCGCCGTAGGTCGCCTGAAATGGAATCGGCTGGAAGGCGATCAGCGACGCCAGGTTGAGGATGGCGCCGCGCCCGCGGTCGACCATCTCGCGCGCGTACAGGTGCGTCAGCGCCACCACCGCCTCGCAGTTCGTGCGCACCATCTCCGTCTCCTTGTCGCCGTCGAGCTCGGCAAAGGGCCCGCCGCTCCCATAGCCCGCGTTGTTCACGAGCACGTCGACAGTCAGGTCGCGCGCGGCGATCTCGTCGCGAAGCTTGCGGCGCCCGCTCGGGCGCGAGACGTCGGCGGCGATGGTCTCGACCCGGACTCCGTGCGCTCCGGTCAGCTCGTCGGCCAGCTCGGCGAGCCGTCCTTGGCGGCGGGCCACGAGCGTCACTCCGTGTCCGCGCTCGGCGAGGCCGCGCGCGAGCTCGGCTCCGATCCCCGAGGACGCGCCGGTGACGACGCAGGTCGAGCCCGCGGCCGGCCGCGGCAGCGCCATCAGACCCCCGCGATGACGCGACGGCCGAGCAGGCGCTGGCCGACGCGGATCGGCGTCAGCAGACCGAGGCGCG
>Ga0066662_10001667_pt1 | contig 10335 bp, 11 predicted proteins | sample GraSoiAngelo_111_FD_133939 | JGI IMG/M metagenome (GOLD analysis project Ga0066662, IMG submission 133939) | Grasslands soil microbial communities from the Angelo Coastal Reserve, California, USA - 14_0903_12_40cm | ecosystem: Environmental > Terrestrial > Soil > Grasslands | place: USA... | reverse complement strand
CTGCCTCCTGTCGTCTGCCTCCTGCCTACCGCTTCCCGTTCCCCAACTGCTCGCGCAGGCGCGCGTTCTGTTCGGCGAAGAGGAGGGGGAGGCGTTCGGATTCGAGCACGTCGAGGCGGCGCATGACCTCGGCGAGCGCCAGTTCGTTCTTGAGGTTGACCTGGTAGTCGAGGTCTGCGCGCAGACGGTCTTTCTCCGACTGGCGGTTCTGCGACATCATAATCAGCGGCGCTTGCATGCCCGTGATGACGGCGAGCACGAGGTTCAGGAGCACGTAGGGGAACGGGTCGAAGACGCGTTCGCCGAGCAGCAGGGAGTTCACGACCACCCACAGCAGCATGAAGCCCATCGAGGCCCCGATGAACTTCCAGCTCCCGCCGAACTCCGCGATGAGGTCGGCCATACGGTCGGCCAACGTGAGACGCGACGCCTCCTCGTCGTTGGCGTTGCGCGAGACGCGGTGACGCAGGAGGTCGTCGGTGCGCCGCAGGCGCGTGGTGATGGCGGCCAGCATCTTGAGCGCCACGTCGGGGTTGCGCCGCACGAAGTCGAGGAAGTCGTCGCGCGCAAGCACGGCGAGGCGCGCTTCCTCGGCGACCGTCGCGCTCGCCGAACGCGGCTTGCCGTCAATGATTGCCATCTCGCCGAAGAAGTCGCCGCGGGCGAGTTCGGCGAGCGTCACGTCGTCGCCGTCGGCGTCAATGATGTGGATGCGGACTCGGCCCGCCTCGATGAGGTACATCGCGTCGCCCGCGTCGCCCGCCTGGAAGAGCACGCCCCCGGCGGGCCTCTGCTCCACTTCGAGCAGGGCGCGCAGGGCGCTCGCCGTCTCGTCGTCGAGCGAGGCGAACAGGGGAACGGAGCGGATGGATTCGAGCGGCATCAACGTCGTTACATCGGCGGCCATAACCTCACCTCACAACAAAAGGATGAAAGGCTGACAGGAGCCGCGCGCGCCTGATCTGGACGCTGCCCCGGCTCAAGCTTCACGAATGTCTTTGAGACGGCGGAAGACCGTGGATTGAGACGCGGCGTGGAAACTTCAAACGCGCGCGCCTTGCGGCGCGGAGATTATCACGAAACCGGGTGAGGTTCGGCAAGGCAATTGATGAACTAAAGAGAGAGCACCGGCGGAGGGATTCCCCGCCGGTGCTCTCATATCTCTCGCGACCTTTGCGACCACTTTGCGTCCTTTGCGGTTAAGTAAATCATTCTTGACCGCAAAGGACGCAAAGCACACGCGAAGGTCGCAAAGGATTTATCTACCTGACTGCGGTCGGCCTCCTCACGCCGCGACCTTGACGTATTTGTCGAGGATGCGCGCCAGAGCCTCCTTGCCGCTCGCGCCGACGACGCGCTCGGACTCCTGCCCGCCGTCGAAGAAGATCAACGTGGGGATGCCCTTGATGCCGTAGCGCTGCGGCGTCGCCGAGTTCTCGTCCACGTTGAGCTTCAGGAACTTGATGCTCCCGGCGTAGCGCCCCGCCAGCTCCTCGAACGTCGGCGCGAGCATGCGGCACGGCGGGCACCACTCGGCCCAGAAGTCCACCACCACAGGCACGTCCGACCTAAGCACGTCCTGCTCGAACGTGCCGTCACTCACCTCGGAAACAAACTGGCTCATCTTTCATCTCCTGGTCTTCAATATCCCCCTGAAACGCGCACGAACCCCGCGCGCCCTGGCAGTATCCGCCGAAAGGCGCGACCACGTCAGTAACTTTGATTACACACGCCCCCGCGGCCCGGATTAGAGGGCGCGTGCGCGCCGTTCGTGTAGAATCTCGGTGGGGGTTTGCGCGCCCGCCCGGAACGCGGGCTCTCTCTCGCGCATCTGAAAGCCTCCGGGTGAGTCTATGGCAACCACGAAAGCGAACGAACACCCAGCGCCAGACCTCTTCCACGGCCTGACCGGTGAAGAACTGCGCGAGGTCGAGCGCGTGACTTCGACGCGCGCTTTCCGCAAGGGCGAGGTCATCTACACGCCGGGCGAGACGGGCGAGGCGCTCTTTCTGCTGCGCGAGGGCGCGGTGCAGATTTACCGCATGTCTTCGGAAGGCCGGAAGCTCGTCATCGCACACCTGCTCCCCTTCTCCTTCTTCGGCGAGATGAGTTGCATCGGCCAGGGGATGTACGACACCTTCGCCGAGGTGACGGAGGATTCCGTCATGGTCACGATGAACTGCGCCGTCCTCAACGGCCTCCTGTTGACCAGACCGGAGGTCGCCCGACGCATCCTCGAAGCCTTCGGCAGGCGCGTCCTCGAAGCCGAGCGCCAGCTCGAAGACACCGTCTTCAAAGGCATGACCGCGCGCGTCGCCGCGCTCCTTCTGAGGGAAGCCGACGGCGACGAGGTCAGAGGGCTTTCACACCAAGACATCGCCGAACGCCTCGGCGTCTATCGCGAGACCGCGACCAACGCCTTGAACGATCTGAAGGCCGCCTCGCTCATCCAGATCGGCAGGAAGCACATCAACATCCTCGACCGCGAGCGCCTTCGACGCGCCGCCGGTGAATAAACCGCACGGCGCTCCGGCAAAAACGAAGGCTCGCAGCGCGCGCGCTGCGAGCCTTCATGCGAAACGCCTCGCTTACTCTCCGGCTAGACCTCTTTGTACTCCGAGTCAACGTCCTCGTCGGAGAAGGCGACGCGGTAGTTGGGCGACTGCTTCTGCTTGGTGATGAGCAGGTCGTCTTTGGTCTTCAGGAGATCGGCGCGCGAGTAGACCGACAGCTCGAAGTTGTAGCCGTGCGTGATGGCGTCCTTCGGGCACGCCTCCACGCAGAAGCCGCAGAAGATGCAGCGCCCGTAGTCAATGTTGTAAACCTTTGCGTAGCGCTCGTCCACGCCCGTGCGCTCTTCCGCGGGGCGCGGGTCGTCCGCGGCGACGATGTAGATGCAGTCCGAGGGGCACGCCGCCGCGCACAGGTAGCAGGCGACGCACTTCTCTCGGCCCAGCTCGTCCACGTGCAGAAGGTGCTGGCCGCGGAAGCGCGGCTGAAGCGTGACAGGCTCGTCCGGGTACTGAACCGTCCACTTCTCACGCGGGATGTAGGAGACAGTCGTCATCATCCCCTTGATGATGGCCCGCGTGTTCTCGATGACTTCGGTGATGATTGACATATGACCTCGTAAACCGTAAACCGTGAACCGTGATAAGGAGGAAAGCGGGTTTTAACTCGTCACGGTTTACGGTTCACGGCCTTCAAACGAATTCCAGGCGGCTGAAGAAGTACGCCAGCTCTGCGGCTGCGTTCTCCTCCGAGTCAGAGCCGTGGACGGCGTTCTCGCCGATTGAAGTCGCGAACTCCTTGCGCAGCGTCCCCTCGTCCGCTTTGGCCGGGTCGGTCGCGCCCATCAGGTCGCGCCACGACTTGACTGCGTTCTCTTTCTCCAACGCCATGACGACGCACGGCGCGCTCGACATGAACGCCGTCAGGTCTGGGAAGAAGGGGCGTTCGCGGTGGACGGCGTAGAACCCTTCGGCCTCAGGCTTCGTCATGTGGATGAGCTTCAACGCACGGAGTTTGAAACCCGCGTCCGTGATGCGCTGCAAGATCGCGCCCGTCTTCCCCGCCCGCACCGCGTCGGGCTTGATGATTCCGAAAGTGAGATTGCCTGCCTGCTCTGCCATTAGTCTCCGTCACCTATGTTTTTATTGGAACTACTTTCAGGTCTGTCGTCCTTCATCAAGTTGGATACGATCCAGTAAACCACGGCGAGTGTGATTACAGCCACGCCAAATATCCAAAACAAGACGAGCGTTAGAGCGTCCCCCCCATGTAGAAGGATTAACATCATGCAGCGGCGCGCGAGCCGAGCGCGTCCTTCAACGCCTGGCCGATGTCGGCGGGCGAATGCACCACGCGGATGCCGGCCTCTTCGAGCGCGGCCATCTTCTCGGCGGCGGTGCCCTTGCCTCCGGCGATGATCGCTCCGGCGTGGCCCATGCGGCGACCGGGCGGCGCGGTCTGCCCGGCGATGAAGGCGACGATGGGCTTCGTCACGTTGTCTCTGGCGAAGGCGGCGGCTTCTTCCTCAGCCGAGCCGCCGATCTCGCCGATCATGACGATGCCGTCCGTGTCGGGGTCGTCCTGAAAGAGCGCGAGCGCCTGGAGGTGCGTCGTGCCGACGATGGGGTCGCCGCCGATACCGATGGCCGTTGACTGGCCCAAGCCGAGCGCGGTCAACTGCCCGACCGCCTCATACGTCAACGTGCCAGAGCGCGAGACGACGCCGACGCGCCCCTCTTTGTGTATGTGGCCGGGCATGATGCCGATCTTGCACTTGCCGGGCGAGATGACGCCGGGGCAGTTCGGGCCGACGAGCCGCGTCTGCCGCGTCGAGAGATACTCCTTGACCTTCACCATGTCGAGCGCGGGGATGCCCTCCGTGATGCAGACGACGAGCGGGAGTCCGGCGTCCGCCGCCTCCATGATGGCGTCGGCGGCAAACGCGGGCGGCACGTAGATGACCGAGGCGTTCGCGCCGGCCTCGCGCACGGCGTCGGCGACGGTGTTGAAGACAGGGATGCCCTCGTGCGTCGTCCCGCCCTTGCCCGGAGTGACGCCGCCGACCACGTTCGTCCCGTATTCCACCATCTGCTTCGTGTGGAACGTGCCCTCTTTGCCCGTGATGCCCTGCACGACCAGACGCGTGTTCTTGTCAACGAGAACGCTCAACGCAGTTGCTCCTCAAGCTTCAGTTTTTATTGCCTGGATTGAACGCGCAGTATAGCACGGCGGCGGGCGCGACGAGAAAGCCGCCGCATTCCGTCTTTGTCGAGCGTGGGCCTACTCGATCTCTACATGCTCGCCGTACCGCGGCACTTCGACGCGCCAACCGAAACGCTCGCGTATATGGGCGGCCATCTCGCGTGCAGACTCCGGCTCGCCGTGCGTGGTGAAGGTGCGTCGCGGCGCTTGCTTCAAGGGCGCGAGCCAGCGCAGGACTTCTTTCCAGTCGGCGTGCGCCGACAATCCGCCGATGCGCTCGACGTGGCAGCGGACGGGCACCGTCTCCTTCATGATCCGCACTTCGCGCTCGCCTTCGAGGACGCGCCTTCCGGTCGTGCCCGCGGCCTGGAAGCCGACGAAGAGGACGGTGGCGCGCTCGTCGGGCAGTATGCGCCGCGCGTGATGGAGGACGCGCCCGCCCGTCATCATTCCCGAAGCCGAGATGATGACGCGCGTCCCCTTCTCCTCGTTCAGACGCTTCGACTCCTCGCGCGTCGAGGCCGTGATCATCGAGTGCGTGCGGAGCGGCTGCACGTGACGCGCCAGCAGGCTCGTATATTCCTCGTCCTGCTCGTCCTTGTTCCGCTGATAGATTTGCGTCGCGGCGGCGGCCATCGGCGAGTCCACGCGCACGGGCAGGATGGGGATGCGTCGCTCGTCTTCTAGCTCGCGGATGTAGTAGAGCAACTCCTGCGTGCGACCGACGGCGAAGGAAGGGATGAGCAGCGGCCCGCCGCGCTGTGCCGCCTCGTTGATAACGCGGGCGAGCGCCGTCTTCGGGTCTTCCGCCTCGTGCAGGCGGTCGCCGTAGGTTGACTCGACGAGCAGGTAGTCGCACGCGGGCGGCTCGACGGGGTCGCGTATGATCGGCTGATGATAATGTCCGAGGTCGCCGGAGAAGAGCACGCGCCGCCCCTTGCCGTCCGTGCCCGCGCCGTCCAACTCAAGCAGCACGAGACTTGAGCCGAGTATGTGACCGGCGACGCGGAAGCTCGCCTTCACGCCTTCGGCGACCTCGGTCGGCTCGCCCGTGTTCGGGCAGACGTGAATCAGTTTCAAAGTGGCGCGCGCGTCCGTATCGGTGTAGAGCGGGAGCGCAGGCCGGTGTCGCGTGAGGTTGTGGCGGTTCCGGTAGTCCGCCTCCTCCTCTTGCAGCCGCGCCGAGTCGGGCAGCAGAAGCTTCAACAGGTCAGCCGTCCCCCGCGAGCAATAGACCGGCCCGTCGAAGCCGAGCGCGACGACGCGCGGCAGATACCCCGTGTGGTCAACGTGCGCGTGCGTGATGACGACGGCGTCAAGACTCTTCGCGTCGAACGGCGGCTCATCCCAGTTGCGCTCGCGCAACTCCCTCAACCCCTGAAACAGCCCGCAGTCAACCAGCACACGGCTGCGCCCGCTTTCAACAAGGTACTTCGACCCCGTCACCGTCCCCACCCCGCCCCAGAAACTTAACGTCGCCATCGGGACTCCTGAACTGTCAGTGAATTTTAAGAGCGAGAGGATTCTACACGCCTGCGCAGAGGCGCGCGAGCAGTCTAGCTGTCGCGAGTCAGGCGCGGCAGGCCGAAGAAGACGAGGGCGGCAGGGACGAGGAGCGCGAGGTTGCGGAGCGCCGTCGCGACGCCGAGCTGGCTGGCGATGAGGCGACCGAAGCAGCCGCATTCGAGCGGCTCGCCGTGCAGGACGTAAACGTAGTAGAGCGCGTAGGCCGCGAAGCCGACGAGCAGCACCGACGCGACCAACGCGCCGAGTCTCGCCGTGCGCGGCCAGAGGAGCAGCGCCGCGGCTGCAAGTTCCGAGGCGATTACGGCGATGGCGACGGGCCAGACCCAGCGGCCTTCGACGAGGTTCGAGAGGTTTGCGGCGAAGTCGCCGACGGTGAAAAGCTTCGCGCCCGCGGCGAAGAGGAAGAGTGCCGCGAGGCCGAAGCGGCTGACGTGGACGAGTAGCCTGAGAAGTGAACGGCCTCTCATCGCGGTCTGATTCGTGTAGGCCACCGACGCGCCGCCGGTTTTAAGCCGCGGCCTTCTGGCGGGCGAGCGAGACGACCTTTTCGGCGGCGTCCTTCATGCCGTCGGCGACGGTGAAGTTCAGTCCCGACTCTCGGAGGACGCGCTGGCCCTCCTCGACGTTCGTGCCTTCGAGGCGGACGACGACGGGAACCTGGACGCCGATGCTCTTCGCGGCTTCGATGACGCCGCGCGCGACCATGTCGCAGCGGACGATGCCTCCGAAGATGTTGATGAGGACGGCGCGGACGTGCTCGTCGGCGAGGAGGATTCGGAAGGCGGCCTCGACGCGCTCCTGCGACGCGCCGCCGCCCACGTCGAGGAAGTTCGCGGGTTCGCCGCCCGCGAGCTTGATGATGTCCATCGTCGCCATCGCGAGGCCAGCGCCGTTGACCATGCAGGCGATGTTGCCGTCGAGCTTGATGTAATTTAAATCAAACCTCGAGGCTTCGATTTCGAGCGGCTCCTCTTCGTTGAGGTCGCGCAAGTGCTGGAAGTCGGGGTGGCGAAACAGCGCGTTGTCGTCGAAGTTGATCTTCGCGTCGAGCGCGAACAGCCGTCCGTCCTTCGTCAGAAGGAACGGGTTGATCTCCATGAGCGAGGCGTCCAACTGCTCGTTGGCCGTGTAGAGCGCCTGCATGAACTTCGCCGCCTGGTTGACCAACTGCGCGGGCAGGCCGAGGCCGAAGGCGAGCTTGCGCGCCTGAAACGGGCGGAAGCCGACCGCCGGGTCAATCGTCTCCTTCAGGATCAATTCGGGAGTGTTGGCGGCGACCTCCTCGATGTCCATGCCGCCCGCGGAAGAGGCCATGAAGACGGGGCGGCCCGAAGCGCGGTCGAGCACGATGCCGAGGTAGAACTCCTTCTCAATCGGCAGGCCCTCTTCGACGAGTAGCACTCTCACCTCGCGCCCTTCCGGCCCGGTCTGGTGCGTGACGAGCTTCATGCCGAGCATCCGGCGCGCGATCTCCTGCGCCTCTTCGGCAGAGCGCGCGAGCTTCACGCCGCCGCCCTTGCCGCGCCCGCCCGCGTGTATCTGCGCCTTGACGACGACCACGTCCGTCGCCAGCTCTTTCGCCGCGTGATAAGCCTCCTCCGGCGAGCGTGCGACCAGACCGCGCGGGACGGCGACGCCGTACTTCCTCAACAACTCCTTCGCCTGATACTCGTGAATCTTCATCCTCGAACCTCGGAGGCAGCCAGACCTGCCAGACCGCCAGGAATTTTATTTGACTGTGTCGGAACGCCGACGAGTGTAGCCGCACGCGCCGCGACACTGCAAGCGAAAGGAGGCAGGAGGCAGGAGCAGGAGGCAGTAGAACAACAGTCTGCGTCGGGCGGTTAAGGTGAAAGCCCGACGCCTGCTGAAGTCAACCCCCTGCCTCCTGCCCCTGCCGTCTGCCTCCTGCTCCTGCCTCCTGCTTTCTGGAAACCGTCTTTAATTGGTCGTGTGTTTGCGGTATCAAGACAGGCGAGGTGAAGCGATGACTTTGGCGTTGACGCTGCTCTTTGCGCTCAATCTCTACGCGAGAGCCGGCAGGTTGGGTTAGAGGTTTCAGGTTTTCTGTTGCATCCTTGGGTGAGAGGGCGTGCGGGATGGAAGCGCTTCCGTCCCGCACGCTTTTTTGTCGCGCCCCGCCTGAAGTTTCGTCCCGCCCCACCCCTTTTCGTCGCGAACTACTCTTGCGGTTGCGGCGCGGCGGCGACCGCGCTAACCTTCCCGCCGCGCGCTCGACTAGAATCCGCACGGCCACAGGAGGACGCCATGAGCGAAGTCGTCGTGACTGCCCTTTCAAACCTGCGCAACGAAGTCAGCTACGGCGAGGGGCAGACGCTCATCACGGACGAGCCGACGGACGCCGGCGGTAAGGGCACGGGGCCAGACCCTTACACGCTCCTGCTGGCGGCGCTCGGCAGTTGCGTCTCGATGACGGTGACGCTCTACGCGCGGCGCAAGGGCTGGCCGCTGGAGCGCGTCACCGTTCGCCTGCGGCAGCGGCGCGTCCACGCGAAGGACTGCGCCGTTTGCGAGAGCACAGCCGACGGCTACATTCATCACATCGAGCGCTCCGTCCGGCTCGAAGGCCCGCTGACCGATGAGCAGCGCGCGCGCCTGCAAGAGATCGCACACAAGTGCCCCGTCCACCGCACGCTGACGAGCGAGGTCGTCATCACGGAGCTGTCCGACGAGCCGCGCTGACTTTCGCGAGCACGCGAAGTGGCTTTCAGCGGACATCCGAGGGCGCTACACCGAAGTAGCGCCGACGCCTGCACGAACGGGCTTGACTTGCCCGAAGGTTTAGCATAAAAGTCCGCTGGCGTCTTCGGTCATTTCGTCAGCCGCGGGGGTGCTACCGTCTTCCGCGTGTTCAAACTAAAAAGGAGTTTCCATGAGGCGTGTTGCCTACGTATTCCCTCTGCTCGCCGGTGCGGCTCTGTTCTTCTCCCTCCAGTCCTCGCGCGCGTCTCGCGCGCAGCAGAAGCTCGCGACGGCGAACGCGTCCGCGAAGACGGACGCCTTCGTGCCGCTCGAGCAGGACTTAATCGGCGAGATCAACCTCGCGCGGACGCGGCCCGCCGAGTACGCGTCCTACCTTGAGCAACTGCGACCCTACTTCGCGGGCAAAGAGTACCGCCGGCCCGGCAAGCCCGCGCTCATGACCGAGGAGGGCACGAGCGCGCTCGAAGAGGCCATCAAGTTCCTGCGCTCCGTGAAGCCCGCCGCGCCGCTCGGCCTTTCGACGGGGATGTGCGCGGGCGCGCGCGAGCTTGTCAAAGACCAGGGCGCGACGGGCGCGACCGGGCACAGAGGCTCGGACGGGAGCTTTTGCGAGCAGCGCACGCAGCGCTTCGGGAACTGGACGGGCGACATCGGCGAAGACCTCAACTACAGCGACGATGCGGCGCGCGAGCGCGTCATCACGCTCCTCATAGACGACGGCATCGCGAACCGCGGCCACCGCTTGCGCTTATTCGACCCGAACTACAAGGTCGTCGGCGTCGCCTGCGGCGACCACAAGCTCGGCGGCATGTGCGTCATCACCTTCGCCGGGGGCTTCAACGAAAAGGTCGGCTCGGCGCAGCCGCAAGCCGGGAAGAACGCCGGCACTGCTACCGTCCCCGCCGGTGTGCGGCGCTTCTGATAATCTCGACGTTTGCTGTGAAAAACTGAAATGGCTTACGGCACGCGTGCCGTAAGCCATTTCGATTTGGGTTCGACGCAGCGCGTGTCAGCGCGTTCGGCCAGTCCACCCTTTGAACAAGTCCAACTCACGCGCCTGCCGCATCCCTTCGGTCAAATACAGCCAGGCTTCGTAAGGCATGTTGCGCCTGGCATAGTTGCAGCGGATGCACGCGGGGACGACGTTGTCGCGGCTGTGACCTTTCGAGTTATCAATCCGGTCTAAGGTTATCCTCAGTTCTCTCTCGCCGCAGTAGCGGCAACCGCCCGCGATGAGCGTCTCGATCTCCTGCTTCGTGAGGTCGCACGTGCGCCCGCGCAACTTATCTGACCTACGCGCTTCGCGCAAAATGAAGCGCGCAACGTCAACGCCCGCTGCGCGCATTTGCGAGAACATGAGGTCGCGTCGCT
>Ga0066662_10001664_pt1 | contig 10339 bp, 7 predicted proteins | sample GraSoiAngelo_111_FD_133939 | JGI IMG/M metagenome (GOLD analysis project Ga0066662, IMG submission 133939) | Grasslands soil microbial communities from the Angelo Coastal Reserve, California, USA - 14_0903_12_40cm | ecosystem: Environmental > Terrestrial > Soil > Grasslands | place: USA... | reverse complement strand
GTCGTGATGCCGAAGCTGTCGCCGACGATGGAGGAGGGGCAGCTCTCGCGCTGGCTAAAGAAAGAGGGCGACAAGGTGAGCGTCGGCGAGCCTCTGGCCGAGGTGGACACCGACAAGGCGACGATGGAGGCGCAGGCGCTCGCCGAGGGCGTGCTCCGGAAGATTCTTGTCAAAGAGGGCGAGACAGTTCCCTTGGGCGCGATCATCGCCATCATCGGCCAGCCCGACGAAGACATCTCCGGCATCGTCTCCGAAGCCGCGTCCGGCGCGGCGCAAGCCGAGAAGAAAGAGCGAATCGAAGACTCGACGGAAGGCCGCGCCTACGGAGCGCCGGACGAGTTGGCGGGCGTCGTCCCCGGCGGCGACCGCACGCGGGCCACGGTCGAAGGGCAGCCGCTCAAGGGCGACGTGGGCGGCGCTCCGTCCGCGCCGCAGGCGGGCGCTCCAGGCGCGGGCAAAGCTGCACAGCCCGCCGCGGCTCAGCCGCAGGCCGGCGCGGAGCCGGCGGGCAACGGTAGGCGTGCGCAGACGGGACGCCTCATCGTCTCGCCCATCGCGGCGCGCATGGCCGCCGAGGCGGGCATCAAACTCGACAACCTCGCGGGGAGCGGCCCCGGCGGTCGCATCGTGAAGCGCGACATCGAGGAGGCGTTGAAGGCAGCACAGCAGCAACCTCAACCCGCCGCGCCGCAAGTCGAGGCGCGCGCCGCGCAAGCGCCCGCACAGCCGCCGCCGCCCGCCGCCGCGCCGTCGTTCACGCCAACAGTCGAAGGCGCTGCGCCTTATCACGAAGAGCCTGTGACGACGATGCGGGCGACGATTGCGCGACGCCTCGTCACCTCCATCGGCCCCGTCCCGCACTTCTTCCTGACGACCGAGATCGAGATGGACAGGGCGGCGGAGGTGCGCCGCCAGTTGAACGAACTCGATCCCGAAAACAAGATCAGTCTCAACGACCTCATCATCAAAGTCGCGGCGGTCGCGCTCATGCAGCACCCTTCGGTCAATGCCTCCTTCCAGGAGAAGACGCTTCGCTACTTCGAGCGCGCCGACATCGGCGTCGCCGTCGCCATCGAGGACGGGCTGATAACGCCCGTGGTGCGCGGGGCGAACTCGAAGTCGGTCGGCCAGATCGCCCGCGAGGTGCGCGGGCTGGCCGAGCGCGCGCGCAGCCGCAAGCTCAAGCCCGAAGAGTACACCGGCGCGACCTTCTCCATCAGCAACCTCGGCATGTTCGGCATAGACGAGTTCACGGCGGTCATCAACCCGCCGGAGGCCGCCATCCTCGCCGTCGGCGCGATGACGCCCCGCGCGGTCGTCCGCGACGGCGAGGTCGTCGTCCGCCAACTGATGCGCGTCACGATGTCCTGCGACCACCGCGTCGTTGACGGCGCGACCGGCTCGAAGTTCCTCCAGACCTTCAAGAAGATTCTGGAGAACCCGCTCTACCTGCTCGCTTAAATCTTGTTCACGGGGAAGACGATGAGCACGAACAAACCGGAAGAGACGCCCGCCAACGTCACCACAGACGCCGAGAGCCAGGAATACGGCGCGCAGCACGGCCAAACCGTCGAGGGCCAGGACACAGGCTCGTCCGCGCCCGACGCGAGCGCCCCGCAAGAAGGCGAAGGCCCGGCGGAGACCGGCGAGGGCACGGGAGCGCGTGCCGGCTCGTACAGTTAAAGCGCCCCTCCGCGGTTTGAAATTTCCGGGTCGAGAGTTGAGCAGAGCGGTCGCGAACAGGAAGAACGGGATTGAGCCGCACCTCGCGCTCGTCGCGGTGCAGATCATCTTCGGCACGTGGCCCATCGTCGGCAAGGTGGCGCTGCGCGCCCTGCCGAGCACCGGCCTCGTCGCCATCCGCGTCGCGGGCGCTGCCGCGGCCTTCTTTCTCCTGCTGAGGCTGCGTGGCCGTCTCGTCATCCCACGCCGCAGCGACCTCGCCCGCCTCGCCCTCTACAGCCTGCTCGGCGTCGTCCTCAACCAGTTCCTTTACGTCAAAGGTCTCGCGCTCTCGACCGCCGTCAACGCGGCGCTCCTGAGCACGACCATCCCCGTCTTCACGTTGCTCGTCAGTACGTTCCTCGGTTACGAGAAGTTCACGACGCGCGCCGCCGTCGGAACTCTCGTCGCCGCCGCCGGTGTCGTCTATCTGATTGATCCCTTGCGCGCGGACTTCTCAGGCGACAAGACCATCGGCAACTTCCTGCTCGTCGCCAACACCGTGGCCTACGGAGCATACATCGCCGTCTCGCAGGACGTGTTCCGGCGCTACGGCGCGCTCGCGGCGATGACCTGGGTCTTCCTCTTCGGCTGCCTGGCCTGCGTGCCCGTCGGCGGCTATTACCTCTCGCAAGTCCCGCCGCAGCCGTTGGGCTGGACGATCTGGCTCGCGGTCGCCTACATCATCCTCGTCCCCACGGTCGGCGCTTACTACCTCAACGCGTGGGCGCTCGAACGCGTCGCGCCGAGCACAGTCGCGGTTTACATCTACCTCCAGCCGCTCGTCGCCTTCGCCGTCGCGCCGCTCGTCCTCGGCGCGTCGGAGCGCTGGGGCATGCGCAACTGGGTCGCGGCGGCCTTTATCTTCGCAGGCGTCGCCATCGTCACGTTACGCTCGCGCAGTCGTGTGATGGAAGAGGTCGCCGAGCACCCTGACGCGCTCTAAGGAAATGATGAATGCGGAGTGCTGAGTGATGAATGAAAGACCGCTTGCTCGCCATTCATCATTCAGCATTCCGCATTCATCATTTCTTTACGCCGTCTTCAACGCCTTCAACTCTTTTCCGCCTTCGCCCTCGGCTAAGTGCCGAAGCTCGAAGAGTTTCATCAACGCCTCGACGGGCGAGAGCGAGTCGAGGTCTGCGGCGAGGAGTTCTTCGATGATGCGTGCGCCGCGACCCCAGGCGGAGGCGTCGAACTGTTCGAGGGCTTCCGCGCCGGCTTCTTCATTTATTCCCTCGCGCACGCCCTCGTACTGTTGGAGTAGTTCTTCGGCGCGGCGCACGACGGGGCGCGGCAGGCCCGCGAGCTTGGCGGCATAGACGCCGTAGCTCTTCTCGGCGACGCCGGGCGAGATGCGGTAGAGGAAATGGAGGTCGCTTCCCTGCTCGGCAATCTCGACGTGGAGGTTGCGCAGGCGCGGCAGCGTCTCGGCCAGCTCGGTCAGCTCGTGGTAGTGCGTGGCGAAGAGGGTCTTGGAGCGCAGGCGCGGGTGGTTGTGTATGTATTCGAGGACGGCGCGGGCGACGGCGAGGCCGTCGTATGTGGAAGTGCCGCGCCCAAGCTCGTCTAAGAGGACGAGCGAGCGCGGCGTGGCGTGGTGGAGGATGTGCGCCGTCTCGACCATCTCGGTCATGAACGTTGACTCGCCGCTGCCGATGCGGTCGTAGAGGCCGATGCGCGTATAGACGCGATCAGTTAATCCGACGGTCGCAGCCTCGGCGGGGACGAAACTCCCGGCCTGCGCCATGATGACGACGAGCGCGGCCTGCCGCAGGTAGGTTGACTTACCGGACATGTTCGGCCCGGTGATGAGGGCAATCTCCGGCCCGCCCCGGACGCCGAGTTCCACGTCGTTGGCGACGAACTCGCGTTCTTCGAGGAGTCTTTCGAGGACGGGGTGTCGCCCGCCGCGTATGTCGAGCACGCCGCCTTCGACTACTGTGGGACGCACATAATTCCAGCGCGCGGCGCTCTGCGCGAAGGCGGCGACCGCGTCGAGGCGCGCGAGCGTCGAGGCGGCGGCCAGGAGTTCGTCGCGCGCCTTGCCGACCTCGGCGCAGACGTGTCGGAACAGGCTCATCTCCATCTCGCCGATGCGCCCCTGCGCGTTGAGGACGAGCGATTCGTACTCCTTCAGCTCCAGCGTGACGAAGCGCTCGGAGGCGGCGAGCGTCTGCTTGCGCGTGTAGTCTGCGGGGACGAGGTGCAGGTTCGGGCGCGTGACCTCGATGAAGTAGCCGAAGACCTTGTTGTAGCCGACGCGCAGGCTCCTTATCCCTGTGCGCGCTCGCTCGCGCTGCTCCATCTCGGCGAGGAAGTTCTTCCCGTTTCGCAGGAGCGCGCGCAACGAGTCAAGCTCCTCGGCGAAGCCTTCGCGGATGACGCCCGTCTGCTCGCCGTGCGTCGAAAGCTCGTCGTTGACCGCGGCGCGTATGAGTTCGAGAACCTTCTCGCACGCCGGGAGCGCAGCGAGCGAAGCGCCGAAGCGGCCCGCGTCGCGCTGAAGCACCGCGCGCACGCGCGGGACGGCTTCGAGGCTCTGCCTGAGCGCGAGAATCTCGGACGGCGTGGCTAAACCGGCGCGCGCGCGGCCCGTCAGTCGCTCGATGTCGTGGACGTTTTCGAGCGCGGCGAAAAGCTCGGCGCTCTCTTTCTCGCCCGCGGCGAACCAGGCGACGTGCTCCTGCCGGCGCGCGATCTCGGCGAGGTCGAGCAGGGGCCGGCGCAGCCAGCGCCGCAGCATGCGACCGCCCATCGCCGTGCGCGTCTCGTCGAGCGTCGAGAGGAGCGACGGCGCTCCGCCCCCGCTCTCAAAGATTTCCAGGCTGCGCACGGTCTGCTCGTCGAGCACCATGAAGGCCTCGGCGCGGTAGCTCGCGAGGCGCGTCAACTGCCCGGAGACGCCAGCCTGCGTCTCGTCGAGGTACGAGATGATTGCGGCGGCGGCGGCGACCGCGAGCGGCGAGCGCGCCAACCCGAACGGCGCGAGCGTGCGCGCGCCGAAGTGCTTCTGCACGACGCGGCGAGCGAGCGCGGGGTCGAAGGCCGAGTCGGGGCGGCGCGTGATGAAGCCGGGCAAGGAGGCGACGTTGGCGGCGAGGCTCTTCGGGACGAGCAGCTCCGAGGGCGCGATGCGCTGAAGCTCCGAGAGCGCGGCAGCGGCGTCCAATTCGGTCGCCGCGAAGTCGCCCGTCGTCACGTCGGCGTAGGCCAGCCCCGCGCTCCGCCCGTCGGAAGCGTATGCGGCGAGGTAGTTGTTGACCTTGCTCTGAAGAAGCCCCGTTTCGAGAACCGTGCCGGGCGTGACGACGCGCACCACGTCGCGCTCGATGAGTCCGCGACCCGCCGACTCGCCTTTGACGGGCGCGGTCGTCAGTTGCTCGCAGATGGCGACGCGGTGGCCGCGCGAGATGAGCGTGGCAAGGTGGCGCTCCAGGCTGTGGTGCGGGACGCCCGCGAGCGGCACGCGCACGCCGCGGCCCATCGGCTTCGACGTGAGGACGATGTCCAGCTCGCGCGCGAGCAGGCGCGCGTCGTCGTCGAACGCCTCGTAGAAGTCGCCGATGCGGAAGAGGAGGATGGCGTCGGCGTGGCGGCGCTTGATGTCGAGATACTGCTTGCGTATGGGCGTGGCCGTCGTCATCGCTCGAAAAGACGGGCGAGGGTGTCTTCGACCGAGGTGAGGGCGCGGTGAAGCCTTCGGAGTTGCTCGAAGCTAAGGATGGTCGTGACCCTCCCGATCTCGCGGAACGGGCCGGTGCGCGCGAGGCTCAACTGCCGCTCGGCGCGGTTCGTGTCGCGCTCTGAGGCGACGACGAGAAAGGGCTTGCTGCGTTGAGCGTCGTAGGCCCTCTTCAGTTTCGCCAGCGCCGCGTCGAGGTTGCCCTTGTGCTGCACCTCGAAGACGTGGCTCAGGCGCGGACTTGACTCGGCCTCGCGCCAGACCACGTCGTAGTAGTCGAACTCGACCTCGGCGAAGTGTCCGAGCACGCGACCGACCTCGACGAGCATCCGCTGCACGTCCGCGTGGGTTAGCTCTACGCTTTCACTCTCACACGCGCGGGCATCGGAGAGCGAGAATTGAATCTCTTCCTCGGCGACGCGGCGGCGGCCTCTTTCCGTGAGCCTCCAACGACCGCGGTCGCGCTCGATCTCGCGCCGCTCGTCGAGGGAGCGCCCGGCACGCTGCACGAGCCTGCGCCACTGCCTGCGGTGTCCGTTCGCGACGGCGCGCACCTCCCGCACGTCGAGCTGCGGGAAATAGGCGACCAGCCGGTCGTAGAGGAAGCGCACGTGCTCCGCGCCGCCCGTGGCGGCCAACTCCTGGAGGAGTGGCAGTTCGACGCGTTCCACGCTCGGATAGGGCATGCCGTTTAAGCTCGGGAGTTGTAGGACGGCGGGAGGGGCAGCTCCCGCCCAGGGCGAAACGTTCGTGGCAAACTTACAGGAGAAGCGGGCGAACAATCAAGCGGGCTGAAGGTAGAAAGCGGCGGGCAGTTAGCAGGCAGCAGGCAGAGCGCCGTTCTAAACAGTCGGGAGCACTGCCGCGTCTCGAAAAGATGCCGTGATGGTGGCCTGGAGTTTCAGCGCACGGAATCGCTACCGATGAAAGCGCCCACCGCTGAAGTACGTTTCATAATGCTGATACCCTTCCTCATAGCCGCGAAGGAAGCCGTCCCGGTAAGCCTGCTGATAAGTGCCGCGGTTGCCGAAAACAGAGAAGAAGCCGCCGGCCCCGTGCCGGTAAAAGTGTGAGCGCTCCGGTTCATAGCCTTGCCCGCGGCGCGCATCGTTCGCGCCGGTGTACAGGCCGTCCTGGTAACCCCGGTCGTAGGCGTTAGAGCTATAGCCATAGCCGCCGTAATTTGAGGACTGATAAACGCGGGTGTTGTGATGGGCGCGATAGCGATCATCACGATCATTATCCCGATCTCGCCTGTGCCTGTGCTCCCGGTGACGCCCCCGGTCGTGATCCCGGTCGCCGTCAACATCTCTATCATGGTGATGAGTCAGGGTTTGTGAGCCGCTGCTACTCGTCCGAGTGCTGCTATCACTGGAGCGATCCCGATGCCGACCGCCATCGCCGCTGCCGCGGCTCCTGCTCTCCCCGCCACCACGGCTATGACTACTGCCGCCGCTGCTACTACTGCTGCGACCGCCGCCGTCACGACTGTGATTGCCGCCGCTACTGCTCTGGCTACTGCCGCTGCCACGGCTCTCTCCGCCCCCGCCTCGCTTGCCCTGCGCCTGGCCGGTTGATACTGATACGAACAACACGCCGGACAAAAGCGAACATGCCGCGACGAACGCCCCTATCGCCCTCTTCAGATCATTCATATTCATTGCTTGCCTCCGCGAGTGGCCCGTTACGAAAATCTGTCGTGCGCTTCAAGCGGCGGATCGTATTAGCAGTAAAGCTATGCGAGGGTCATGATGTCGCGCCGCGCCGGCGGGGTAATTGCGGTACCAATATACACCTCATCGCTCACACCAGTCATGCATGTTGAAGGCACGGCTGGGCAGGTCTTTGCGCTCTCCCCACAGGCGAGCAATAAAATTGAGAGTCCCCCGGAGGCGACTAAGAGAGAGTTCTTCTCTTCTTCAGCCGCCCCCGCGGGACTCTCAATTTTATTTCCGACTCGTTCCCGGCACTGAAGCGCCGGGCCACTTTCAGCCGCCCCCGACGGGGCTTCAAAACCCGGCCCTTATGATGCCGGTAGCCACAGCCTGGCGTTCACTGCTCGCCGCCCACAACTTTCTTTCAAGCGGCGCGGTCGCACGCGAGGCCGAAGCGCTCGCGGATTTCGTCGGCGTCGAGCGTGTCGCGCTCCATCAGCCCGTCAACGAGGCGGGCAATCTCGGCGCGGCGCGAGTCAACGACCTCGCAGGCGCGCTTCATCTGCGCGTTGACGATCACGTTCGTCTCCTGCTCGATGCGGTCGAGAAGGGCCTGGCTGTGCGGGTCTTCGGGCTTGCCGAGGTGTATGGGGCCGAGCGGACTCATGCCGAACTCCGAGACCATGCGGCGCGCGATCTCGACGGCGCGCTCGATGTCGTTTGACGCGCCCGCCGTCATCGTGTCGAGCAGAAGTATCTCCGCCGCGCGCCCGCCGAGGAGCATCGCGACCTGGTCTTCGAGGTACTGGCGCGTCCTCATCAGGCGGTCGCGTTCGGGGAGCGCCTGCGTCACGCCGAGCGCGCGCCCGCGCGGGAGAATCGAGACCTTGTGAATCGGGTCGCCGTTCTCGACGGCGAGGCCGACGGCGACGTGGCCGGACTCGTGGACGGCGGTCGCGTAGCGCTCCCCGTCGTCCATCATGAAGCCCTGGCGCTCGACGCCCATCAGGATTTTGTCGCGCGCGTACTCGACGTGCGTGCTGCCGACCGCCTCCGAGCCGTCGCGCGTCGCGGCAATCGCCGCCTCATTCAAGAGGTTCGCGAGGTCTGCGCCGGAGAAGCCGGGCGTGCCGCGCGCGATCCACGTCAGGTCGAGGCCGTCTTCGAGCGTCAGCTTGCGCGCATGGACGCGCAGTATCTGCTCGCGCCCGCGCATGTCGGCGAGGTTGACGGTGATCTCGCGGTCGAAGCGACCGGGGCGCGTGAGCGCGGGGTCGAGTATGTCGGGGCGGTTGGTCGAGGCGATGACGACGACGCCGCACAACTGCTCGAAGCCGTCCATCTCGATGAGGAGCTGGTTGAGCGTCTGATCCTGGTCGGCGGAAGCCGAGTCGCTACCACGACCGCGGCGGCGACCGAGCGCGTCAATCTCGTCAATGAAGATGACGCAGGGCGCGAGCTTGCGCGCGCGCGCGAACAGACGCCGGACGCGCGACGCGCCGAGGCCCGCGAACTTCTCCTGGAAGCTCGAACCAGACACCGAAAGGAAAGGAACCTTCGCCTCGCTGGCCGCGGCGCGCGCGAGCAGGGTCTTGCCCGTGCCCGGAGGGCCGGAGAGCAATAGGCCACGCGGGGGCCTGCCGCCGAGCCGCCCGAACTTTTCCGGGTCGCGCAAAAAATCAATCGTCTCGGCAAGCTCCGCGCGCGCCTCGTCAACGCCGGCCACGTCCGCGAACGTGACCGCCGTGTCGCCGCCGGTTTCCGCCGCGCTGAAGTCGCTCTGCACGCCCATGCTCGCGTAAACGCGCCAGCCTATGAAGCCGAGCGCGACGAGCGCGACGAGCGGCAGCGTGTAATTTAAGGCGGTCGCCAGGACACCGGGCTGCAAGGACTGGTACTCGACCTGCGCCTTATTCTTGGCGAAGGCGGCGGTGACCTCCTGCTGCGCGGCCTCGTTCGTCACGACGGCGCGGACGAGCGTGCCGTCCGCTTGCGTCACCGTCACTTCGTCGGCGACGATCTTCACGGAGCGCGCTCCGCCCGCGTCGGCCAGCTCGCGGAGCTGTGTGTAGTTGATGTCGCGGACGACGGGCAGCGACTTTCGGTAGAAGAGGCCGAAGGCTACGAGCGTGAAGGCGAGAAGCAACAGGAAGCCGGCGACGACGACGACCTTGCCCGGCTTCTGCGAACGGGGGATCAGACGGGAAAGCGGCATAAAGACCTCGACTAAATTTTTAACGAAGCAAGGGGGCGCTCCGCTTGTAGCTTGATTGTTCAGTTTAAAGAAACCGCCTCTGGGGAGCCGCCGAAGGAAAACCGCCGGAAGGGCTCGCACGTTTGAGCGGGACGGTAAACGTGTGAAAGCGCCCGTCGGGACTGTAAGGGCGCAGACCACACTCTACCAGTCGGGAGCTTTTGAAGTCCAGCGAAAAGCGCAGGCCGTGAGACCGCGTCTATCATCTTTGCCTTCAACGGAGACAAAGACCAAGACTTTCCGATGACACGATGGCGGTTTCGGTTGCCGCCCCTTCTCTAAGTTCGACCGCGCCCCGCATATTCTTGCCCTGTATCAAGACACAGCCGTTTTGAAACCCGCGGCGTGATTCAATACAGGGACGATCATCCGTGACTTCCGAGCGCCGTTCTTCCACGCTCAAATCGCGCCGTTTTCAGAGATTCGGGGGCGTTCGTGGCTTGGCGTCTGTTGGCATGGGCGTTGCTCGAACTCTGCGTGGGCGGTTCTGCGGAACCGGAAGAAAACAGCGGCTGACGCTCAACTAAGGAGAAGGCGAATATGTTATGGACAATTCTGGTGATCCTGCTGATTCTGTGGCTCCTGGGTCTGGTTAGCGGCTACACGGTGGGCGGTTTCATACACCTGCTGCTCGTCCTGGCTCTCGTGATCTTCGTCATCAACCTCCTCACGGGACGAAGGACGGTCTAAGAGTCGGACAGACGTGAGTGGTAAGAAGGGCGGCGCACGTTTCGTCGTGCGCCGCCCTTCTTTTATTTCATCTCAATCATCCTTCAGCGGATTGCGACCTGACAGTTGCGACAGTGCGTCCGGCGCTTCGCGTTGAGCGTGCCGCACGAGGCGCAACGCCTGTACATGGTGCGCGCGAACCAGTTCGTGATGAGCGCGCTCGCGCCGAGGATGGCGACCAGGACGAGGATGCTGAGGAGCGTGTCCTTCAAGCCCTGTGCCTCTCAAGCATCTCGCCGTGATACCGCCGCCCGCGCTCGTAGCCCTGGCGGAACGCGCCCTCGTCGCACTCTC
>Ga0066662_10001663_pt1 | contig 10343 bp, 13 predicted proteins | sample GraSoiAngelo_111_FD_133939 | JGI IMG/M metagenome (GOLD analysis project Ga0066662, IMG submission 133939) | Grasslands soil microbial communities from the Angelo Coastal Reserve, California, USA - 14_0903_12_40cm | ecosystem: Environmental > Terrestrial > Soil > Grasslands | place: USA... | reverse complement strand
GAGGGGATGTAGCCCCACCGCGCCCACTCGCCGACCGTGTTCCCGGCCACGCCGCCGAGCTCGCCGACGTCACCGGCGAGGAGGCGACCGTGGCCCCTGGCGCGTGCCATGCCTCCATTTTCCCCTGCTCAGTGCGCAAGATCCACGCCCAGCCACACGATGGCGAGCGAGACCAGGAAGACCGCGCCGTCGAGCGCCCGCCACGCCGGCCGGCGCATGTGCGCGACGATCAGCACCAGCGCCAGCCCGACGAGCCCGAGCTTGACGTGCAGCTCGCCCCGCGACCAGTCGTGGAAGTGCGAGGCCATCGCCGCGCCGGTAGCGGCGAGCACGGCCAGCGCCACCAGCGTCCCGATGGCGAAGCCGCGTGCGACGGCGCGCAGGCGCTCGCGGTCGCCGCCGCGCAGGACCGGCACGACAACGGCGGCGAGCATGAGCTGGCCGCCCACGAAGAAGGCCATGGCCAGCAGGTGCAGCCAGCGGACGAGGATCAAGCCGCGCGCTCGCGCCCGCGCAGGTCCTCGAACAGCCCGAGGTACTGCTCGAGGTGGCGCGGCCCGAGGAAGCGCTCCTCCACGCGCCGGCGGGCGGCCTCGCCGCAGAGCCGTGCGGCCTCGGGGTCGTCGAGCAGGCTGCGCACCGCCTCGGCGAACGCGCCGAGGTCGCAGGGGTCGACGAGTCGCCCGGTCTCGCCCTCGGCGACCTGGTCCTGGATGCCGCCCACCCGCGAGGCGACCACCGGCCGGCCCTTCCACATCGCCTCGCTGACCGTCAGCCCGAAGCCCTCGGCGAGGCTCTTCTGCACGACCACGTCGGACGCGCTCTGCAGCGCGTTGACCATCGCCGCGTTCTCCTCGCGGTCCTCCATCGGCAGCGCCGCGAGGTGGATCCGGCCGCGCACCTGCTCCTCGCACTCGGTGCGCGCGCGGCGGCAGCGGTCGAGCATCTCGCGCCCCTCCGGGTCGTCGCTCACCGCCGTCACGTCCGGGCCGGCGAGCACGAGGTGCGCGTCGGTGTGCGCCGCCACGCCCTCGGCGAAGCCGCGCATCACGCCGAGGGGGTCCTTCAGGGCGTCCCATCGCGAGACCTGGGTGACCAGGGGCGTCCCCGGCGCGACCGGCTCGTCCTGGTCGATGGTCATGCGACGCTCGACCCCGGCCTCCGCGCCGTCGTAGCGGGTGTAGCGCGCCTCGCCGCCGCCGCCGGCGGCGAGCAGGCCGCAGTGGGCGAGGATCGCCTGGGCGGCGCCGTCGGCGAGCGGGCGGTTCTTGGCCGCGAAGACGTCGATGGAGGGATGGATGATCCGGATGCGGTCGGCGTCGAGGCTCTCCCACGCGAAGCTGCGCCGCGAGAAGACGTAGGAGCCGACGTGCCCCAGGTACGGGACGAGGAAGTCCCATGCCTCGCGCGCGTGGTCGTTGGGCTCGTCGACGCCGACGTGGCAGCGCCAGACGACCGCCGCTCCGCGCGCGGCGAGCGCCTCGGCCAGGCCCGCCGTCTGCGGGTCGTGCAGGATGACGACGTCGCCCTCGGCGACCTGCGGGCAGAGCTCCTCGGCGTTGCGCTCGGCCACCGCCTCGTAGGCCTCGCGCTCGCGGTCGCCCAGAGGCCCCTGGTCCCCCGGCTGGCCGTGGAGGCGGTTGTGGATGCGCTTGGTGACGCGGAAGAACTCCTCGTCCCCGTTGATGACCACCCACCGCGCGGCGACGCCGGCGCCCTGCGCCTCGCCGACGAGCGGGGCGAGCATCTCGGCCACGCCGCCCCCGCGCGCGGTCGAGTTGACGTTCCAGACCGTGACCCCCTCGAGCGCCTCGCGGCCCCGCTCGGCGAGCTCGACCACGGTCTTCGCCGCGTCCTCGTCGAGGACCTCGGCCCACCGCTCCGGCCCGATCGGGTCGACGTGCACCTCCTCCAGCACACCCGTGCCGTACCCGCGTTCCCAGCCGAGCATGAACGGTCGGTATGGTCACGGCGAGTGACCGCGGTCTCCGCCCCCAGCGACCGCTACGCCGACCGTCTGCGCGCCGCGCGCGAGCGCACGCTCGAGCTCATCCGGCCGGTCGCGGAGGCCGACGTCGACCGCCAGCAGCACCCGCTCATGAGCCCGCTCGCGTGGGACCTCGGGCACATCGCCGCCTACGAGGACCTGTGGATCGCCCATCGCGCGGGCGGCCGCGAGCTGCTCCGGGCCGACCTGATGGAGGTCTACGACGCCTTCGAGACGCCGCGCAGCGAGCGGACCGAGGCGCCGTACCTGCGCCGCGGCGAGGCCCTCGACTACGAGCGCGCCGTGCGCGAGCGCACGCTCGAGGTCGTCGCCGAGCTCGGGGCGGACGGGTTCCGCTCGCAGGACCCCCTCGTCGCCGACGGCTTCGTGGTCGAGCTCGTCGCCGCCCACGAGCTCCAGCACCAGGAGACCATGCTGCAGGCGCTGCAGCTCGCGCCGCCGGGCGCCTATCACGCGCCGCCCCTGCTGCACGCGCCCGAGCCCGTGGGCACCGGCGACCCCGTCGAGGTCGCCGCCGGCGCCGTGCCGCTCGGCGCGCCGGACGTCGGCTTCGCCTACGACAACGAGCGCCCGCGCCACACCGTCGAGGTCGCCGCGTTCGCGGTCGACCCCTATCCCGCGACCTGCGCGGCCTGGCGCGCCTTCATGGCCGACGGCGGCTACGCGCGCGCCGAGCTGTGGTCCCCCGAGGGCTGGGCGTGGCGCGCGACGGAGAACGCCGAGCGCCCTCTGTGCTGGCAGCCCGACGGCGGCGCGCGGTGGTTCGACCGCGTCGAGGTACCCGCCGACGACTCCCCGGTGATGCACGTCTCCTTCTGGGAGGCCGAGGCCTTCGCGCGCTGGCGCGGCGGGCGCCTGCCGAGCGAGGAGGAGTGGGAGGCCGCCGCCCACAGCGGCGCGCTGCGCTGCATCGGCGAGGTGTGGGAGTGGACCGGCTCGGTCTTCGCCGGCTATCCCGGCTTCCGGTCGTTCCCCTACCGCGAGTACTCCGAGGTGTTCTTCGACGCGGGCTACCGCGTGCTGCGCGGGGCCTCATGGGCGACGGATCCGACCGTCGCGCGACCGACGTTCCGCAACTGGGACCTGCCCACGCGGCGGCAGATCTTCAGCGGCGTGCGGGTCGCCTACGACCGCTGACGCGCCGAAGATCCTCAAATTCCAGGATGGAACTTGAGCGCACGATGAGAACAACTACGTCGTATGGCCCAGCACAGTCACGAACGACGTCCGGAAACCGATGCGCGACGAGCGGAGATCCTCCGCGACGCGAAGGCGGAGATGGGGCGGCGCTTCGTCGACCCCTTGACCGTCGACGACGTCGCCCGCGCCGTCGGAACCTCCCGCCGCCAGCTCCAGCGCGTCTTCGAGGAGGTGGCCGGGACCACGTTCCGGACCCATCTCGCCGAGGTGCGCATGCGCCACGCCGCCGACCGCCTCGACGGCGGGCGCACGGTGGCGGCGATCGCCCGCAGCGTCGGGTACCGCCAGCCCGCGCAGTTCGCCAAGGCGTTCCGGCGCCACCACGGCGTCTCGCCCAGCGAGGCCCGCGCGGAGCGCCGGGACAACGCGGCGTAAGCCACCGGAAAGATCCGCTCCCGTATGGTTGAGCGTCGAGCCGCATGCGCGATCTCGAGGCCCTCGAAGCCGCCGGCGTTGAGCTCCACGCCCGTCCTGAGAACTGGACGGCGCTGGCGGCCGACGTCCTGCAGGGACTCCTCTCCACGCCGAAGACCCTCCCGCCGCGCTGGTTCTACGACGCCTGGGGCTCGGAGCTCTTCGACCGCATCACCGAGCTCGACGAGTACTACCTGACGCGCCGCGAGGTCGCCCTGCTCGAGGCGGCCGGCCCGCAGATCGTCGCCGACGCCCGCCCGCGCGAGCTCGTCGAGCTCGGGTCGGGCTCGTCGACCAAGACGCCGCTGCTGCTCGATCCGATGGCCGAGGCCGGGCTCCTGCAGCGCTACGTGGCGGTCGACGTCAGCGCATCGGCCATGGAGGCGGCGGCCGCCGCGCTGGCGCGCCGCTACCCCGCCGCCGAGATCGTCGCGGAGGTAAGCGACTTCACCCGCGACCTCGGTGCGCTCGCCCGCCGGCCCTTCACGCCGCGCCGGATGGTCGCGTTCCTGGGCTCGACCCTCGGCAACCTCCAGCCGGTCGAGGTGCGCGCGTTCCTGGAGCGCGTCAAGCCGCTGCTCGGCGCGGGCGACGGGCTGCTCGTCGGCCACGACCTCGTCAAGGACCCCGCGATCATCGAGGCCGCCTACGACGACGACGCCGGCGTGACGGCGGAGTTCAACCGCAACATGCTCGCCGTGCTCAACCGCGAGCTCGGCGCGAGCTTCGACCTCAGCACCTTCTCCCACGAGGCGACCTACAACGCGCTGCTGGACCGGATCGAGATCCGCCTGCGCTCCAACGTCGCCCAGGTGGTGCCGATCCCGGGCCTGGGGCTGGAGGTCCCGTTCCTCGAGGGCGAGAGCATCCTCACCGAGATCTCGCGCAAGTTCACCCGGCCCGTCATCGAGCGCGCCTACGCCGAGGTCGGCCTGCGGCTGGCCGAGTGGTACGAGGACGAGGACGGCTGGTACGCCCTCTCGCTCGCGCAGATCTGAGCGACGATCGCGGGCGCCGTGCGCCGCCTGATCACCATCCCGATCAGCCACTTCTGCGAGAAGGCGCGCTGGGCGCTGGAGCGCGCGGGGCTCGACTATCGCGAGGAGCGCCACGTCCAGGGCATCCATCAGCTCGCCGCACGGCGCGCGGGCGGCGGCGAGACGGTCCCGGTCCTCGTCGCCGAGGACGGCGTCCACGCCGAGTCGGAGGACATCCTGCGCTACGCCGACCGGCACCTCGCGCCCGAGGAGCGCCTGTTCCCCGAGGACGACGGCGAGGTGGTCGCGCTCGCCCGGTCCTTCGACGAGGGGCTCGGGCCCGAGGGGCGGCGCGTCATGTACGCGCGGATGTTCCCGCAGCGCGAGCTGCTGCTGCGCTGCAACAACCAGGGCGTCCCGCGCTGGGAGGACCGGGTCCTGCGGGTCGCGTGGCCGCTCGTGACGCGCATCCTCGCCCGGGCGCTCGACATCACCGAGGAGGGGGTCGGTCGCGACACCGAGCGCGTGCGGCGCACCTTCGACGAGGTGGCCGAGCGGCTGTCGGACGGGCGCCCGCACCTGTGCGGCGAGCGCTTCACGGCCGCCGACCTCACGTTCGCCGCGCTGGCCGCGCCGGCGATCGTCCCGCCCGAGTACGGCGTCTCGCTTCCCCAGCCCGACGAGCTGCCCGCGGAGCTCGGCGAGCTCGTGCGCGGCTTCCGCGCGCATCCCGCGGGCGCCTATGCGCTCTCCCTCTATCGCACCGAGCGGCGGCGGAAGGTGCTGGACCGGGGGAATCCCTAGGAGAGTGGCCCCCTCGGCATACCCGCGTGCCGCGCGCTCTACGCGCTCATGCCGCGGCGGCGAGCGACGCGTGCGCGGCCCACAGGTGCTGCGTCGCGTACGAGCGCCATGGCGCCCACCTCGCCGGGTCCGCCCGGCGCCCCAGCGCGTGCAGCGCACGGCGGATCGCGAGGTCGTCGCCGAGCAGGACGTCGGGGTCCCCGAGGGCGCGCATCGCGACGTAGCCCGCCGTCCACGGGCCGATGCCGGGGACGGCGAGCAGCGCGCGGCGCGCCTCCTCCCGCTCCGCCCCCGCATCGACCCGCACGCGGCCCTCGGCGAGCCCCTCGGCGAGCGCGCGCAGCGCACCGGCCCGGGCCCGCGGCATCGGCAGTCCGATCCGCGCGACGGCCTCCGGCGACGGGAAGAGCGCGTCGACGCCTCCCCGCGCCTGAGGGAGCCGCTCGCCGTGCGCTCGCACGAGGCGCCCCGCGAGCGTCCGCGCCGCGCGCAGGGACACCTGCTGGCCCAGGACGGCGCGGACCGCCAGCTCGGCGCCGTCGACCGTGCCGGGCACGCGCAGTCCCGGCGCGCGGCTCAGGAGCGGCGCGAGCGCGGGGTCCGCGGCGAGGTGGGCGGCGATCGCCACCGGGTCGCAGTCGAGGTCGAGCAGCCGGCGGCAGCGCTGGACGGCGGGCGCGACGTCGCGCAGGTCGGCGAGGCGCAGCCGGCAGGTCGCCCAGCGCGCGGCGAAGGACAGCTCGACCAGCCCCGGCCCGTGCGGAAGGCGCAGGCTGCGCCGGTAGGTCCCGCCCTCGACCTCCTCGACGCCGGGCACCGCGCGCGCCGCCAGCCAGCCGAGGAGCGCCCCCGCGTCGAGCGGCGGCCGGTACGCGAGGCGCAGCACGAGGTCGCCCGCGCCGTCGGCCGCCACGCCGGCCCGGCGGCGCAGCTCGGTCGGGGTGAGCGCGAAGACCGCGCGGATGGTGTCGTTGAACTGGCGCAGGCTGCCGAAGCCGGCGGCGAAGGCGACCTCGGTGACCGGCGTGCTCGTCGTCTCCAGCAGCGTGCGCGCCGTCTGCGCGCGCTGGGCCCTGGCCAGCTCCAGCGGCCCGACGCCCAGCTCGGCCGCGACCTGGCGGCGCAGGTGGCGCTCGCTGTAGCCGAGCTCGCCCGCCAGTCCGGCGACGCCGGCGCGGTCGACCACGCCGTCGGCGATGAGCCGCATCGCGCGCGCGACGACGTCGGCGCGAGCGTCCCACTCGGGCGAGCCGGGGGCGGCGTCGGGGCGGCAGCGCTTACACGCGCGGAACCCGGCGCGCTGGGCGGCCGCGGAGGTGCCGTAGAAGCGGACGTTGGCGCGCTTGGGGCCGGCCACCGGGCAGCTCGGGCGGCAGTAGATCCGGGTGCTCGTCACCGCGACGACGAACCATCCGTCGAAGCGCGCGTCGCTGGCGCTCGCAGCGGCCCAGCAGGTGTCGGGATCGGGCAGCACGACGGTCACTGTGGCACCCGCGCGGGGCACGCGCCAGCGGGATTCGGACGTCGTCGTGCCGTGAGAGACTGTCGCCGTGGCCACCGAGCTCGTCCCGGGGCTGTGGACATGGCGGCGCGAGCATCCCGACTGGGACCTCGACTCCGACTACGAGCCCGAGGTGGGCTCCTTCGCGGTCCGCCTCGAGCAGGCGATCCTCTTCGTCGACCCTCTGTGGCCGGAGGAGGAGTCCGAGGACTTCGCCTGGCTCGACGCGCTCGCGCGGGCGGACCGGCTGCTCGTCGCCGTCCTCAAGCCCGACCACGCCCGCGACGCCGCCGGCATCGCCCACGCCTACGGCGGGCGGATCCTCGCGGGCGAGGCGTCCGCGGCCGTCCTCGGCCCCGGCGCCCCGGTGCACGTCGTCCAGCCGGGCGCGCGGCTCCCCGACGAGGTCCGCGTCCTCGACGACGCTCGCGGGCGCGGGGAGACGCCGCTGTGGGTCCCGTCGCATCGCGCGGTGCTCTTCGCCGACGCGGTGCGCGGGGACCCGGGCGGCGGGCTGCGCGTCTGGTCGTATCCGCCGGGGCGCGAGGACGCGGTCCGCGCGGCGCTGCGCGCCATCGCCGACCTCGGGCCCGAGCTCGTGCTGGTCGGTCACGGCAGGTCGGTGACCTCCGGCGGCGCGGCGGCGCTGCGCGCCGCGCTCGACCGCCCGCCGTGGGAGCGCGGGGAGCGCGCCTAGGCGCCGTTCCCGTCGCTCGCCGCAACCTCGCTGAGCCGGATCGCCTGGAAGAGCATCAGCGCGAGCGCCGCCTCGGTGACGCCCTCGGCGTCCGGGTCGGTCGCGATGCGCGCCCTGGCGCCGCCCTCGATCGCCTGCGCGCGCTCGAGCAGATCGGCGGTGGCGGCCGACAGCTCCCTCCAGCCCTGCGCGTCCAGGCGCATCGTCGTGCGCGTGAGGTGCGCGTCGCCGCGGTCGAAGCCGCCGGCGCCGGCCGAGGCGAGCGCGTAGTCGTTGATCGTCTGCAGCGCCGAGCCGATCGCCGCCTGCTTGGCGACCGGAGGCGCCTGCTCCCACGCCTCCTCCGACACGCGCGGGCGCTCCTTGGCCCGGTAGTGATGCTCGACCGCGCCGCGGACGCGCGTCTCCTTGACGAGGTCGATGAGCCCGACGCGATGCAGCGTTCGGACGTGGTAGGCGACGACGCCGAGGCTGGCGTCGAGCCACTGCGCGAGCTCGACCGGGCTCGCGGTCCGCTCGCCGAGGATGGCCAGGATGCGCACGCGCAACGGATGGCTCATGGCCTTCACGTAGCGGGGGTCGTCGATGGTGGTGATCGGCTTCACTGCTTTCCCAGGGTTTCGGAGACACGCACGTATTCTGGACCGGCCGGGAACCCTAGCCAGCCGCGCGGTCAGCTGACGCCGCCCCGGTGTGCGAAGGTGCGCTCATGCCCGATCGACCCATCGTCCTCGGCTATGACGGCTCCCCCTCGGCGAAGCGAGCGATCGGCGAGGCGGCCGCCCTGCTGGCCCCGCGACCTGCCCTCGTGGTCACCGTGTGGGAGCCCGGCCTCGCCTACGCCGCGAGCGTCCCCTCCAGCCTCGACCTCCCGGCCACGCCGGTCGACGTCACGACCGCGGCCGAGATCGACACCGCGCTCGACCAGCGCGCGCACCGGCTCGCCGCGGAGGGCGCGCAGCTCGCGCGCGACGCGGGCTTCGACGCGGAGCCCGTCGTCGTCGCCGACGAGAGCAACGTCGGAGAGACGCTGGTCGAGGTGGCGCGCCAGCGCGAGGCGCAGGCGATCGTCGTCGGCTCGCGCGGGCTCAGCGGGCTGAAGGCGCGCCTGGCGGGCTCGACGTCACGCGCGGTCCTCCAGCACGCCGACCGCCCGGTCGTCGTCGTCCACGACTGAGCGCCGCCGTCGCTAGCCGCGGGCCAGGCGCGCGAACGCGAGCGACATCGCCAGGTTCGCCGCGCCGGCGGCGCGCAGCGCCTCCCTCGCGCCCGGGCGGTTGATCGACGGCGAGGACGACCACACGACGTCGGTGAGCCACTCGGTCGCGCGCAGCCAGGCGAGGGCCCACCAGTCCTCGGGACGGTCGCGCCCGGCGGCGACCGCGTGCGCGGCCGCGAAGGTCAGCCAGATCGGCCCGCAGCGCTGGAAGAGCCGCTCGGCGTCCGGGCTCGGCGCGTCGTGCCCGATGACGCGCAGCGTCGCGGCCGGCGCGGCGAGCGCGGCGCTCCCGAGCGCGAGATCGAAGCCGATCATGAGCTGGTTCAAGCGCCGGGTCGTGTCCTCGAGCGTCATCGGCGCGCCGAACCGTAGTCGGTTACGGTCGGGCATGTGAGCACGCGCGGGCGCATCGCCGTCGGGCTCGCGATCGGCGCGCTGATCGCCGCGGCGATCGTCTTCGCGGCCGTCGGCCTCGCCGTGCCGGCCTTCGCCCTCACCGCGAGCGCGCTCGTCTTCGCCGCGGGCTGGGCCTTCTACGAGGTCGGCGCCGGCGAGGACCGGGACCGGCGCGAGGGGCGTGACTAGGCGGGCGCCGCGCGCGGGCCGCGCGCTCCGCCGTGTCGTACGCCATCGTTCCGCGCCGTGCGCGTGGCGAGCGTCCTCGTCCTCGGACCGGTCGTCGTCCTGGCCCTCGGCGGCTGCGGCACCGGCGTTCGCACGGCACGCCCTCCCGCGCGGCCGGTCGCCCGTGCGACGCCGCGGCGCCATGGCCGCCGCTCCACGTCCGCGGCGGTCATCACGCACGGCCCGCGCGATCGCCGTCTCGTCGCGCTCACCTTCGATGCCGACATGACCCGCGGGATGCTCGCCGCGCTGCGCTCCGGTCGTCAGCGCACGTGGGTCGACGCCGCGCTGCTGCACGAGCTGCGCGCCACGCACACGCCCGCGACGATCTTCCTGACCGGGCTGTGGACGCGCACGTATCCGCGGGTGGTGCGGGCGCTCGCGCGCGACCCGCTCTTCGAGCTCGAGAACCATTCGCTCGACCATGCGGCATGGCGGGCTCCCTGCTACGGGCTGCCGGTCGTGACCGGGACGTCGCGCAAGCGGCTCGAGGTCCGCAGCACGCAGCGGGTCATCCAGCGCGTCGCCGGCGTGCGGCCGCGGTTCTTCCGCTTCCCCGGCGGCTGCGCGAGCGCCGCGGACCGCCGCCTCGTCGCGCACCTCGGGCTCCGGCCGGTCGGCTGGGACGTCGTCTCCGACGACGCCTTCGACCCGGACCCCGCGACCATCGTGCGCGGCGTCCTGACCTACCTGCGCCCGGGCTCGATCGTCGTCGCGCACTGCATCGGGCCTCCCAACGCCCCAGGGACCGCGGCGGCGATGGCCCGGCTCATCCCCGCGATCCGCGCGCGCGGCTACCGGTTCGTCACCCTCGACGGGCTCCTAGCTCGGCGGCCGCGAGCCGACTGAGCCGAAGCCCGCGGCCCGCGGGTCCATCCGACGCCAAGCCGCCACACGCG
>Ga0066662_10001661_pt1 | contig 10347 bp, 6 predicted proteins | sample GraSoiAngelo_111_FD_133939 | JGI IMG/M metagenome (GOLD analysis project Ga0066662, IMG submission 133939) | Grasslands soil microbial communities from the Angelo Coastal Reserve, California, USA - 14_0903_12_40cm | ecosystem: Environmental > Terrestrial > Soil > Grasslands | place: USA... | reverse complement strand
GGAGTCGGAGTCGGAGTCGGTGGGGGGCTGGTATCAACGAGCGAGTAAACCTCGCCCGTGCTGTAGCTGGCGACGTAGAGGTTGCCGGCCTCGTCCTCGCCGAAGGCGGAGATGCTGATGCTGGTGTCAAGCAACTGCGTGTTCTGCCAGCTCGTACCTTGCCGTTTGAGCGACCAGACGCGACCACTGCAATAATCGCCGTAGAAGTAGAGGCCCTGCATGCGCGGGAACGCGCTGCCGCGATAGACGTAGCCGCCGACCACGGCGCAGCCGAGGCCGTGGTCGTACTCCACGACGGGCAGCGTCAGTCCGGTCATGTCACACGACGGAGGGTTGTAGCAGTGCATGCCTTCCGTGATCCGCCAGCCGTAATTCTGGCCGCCCGCACTGCCCGCGTTCTGAAAGTCAACCTCCTCGAAAAGGTCTTGGCCGACATCGCCGATGTAGAGGTCGCCGGTCAGGCGGTCGAAGGAGAAGCGCCAGGGGTTGCGCAGGCCGAGCGCCCAGATTTCGGGCCGGTAGGTCGGCTGCGTGACGAAGGGATTGGTGGGCGGGACGGTGTAGGTCTGAGGGCTGCCGGTTTCGACATCGAGGCGGAGAATCTTGCCGAGCAACTGCGCGGGATTCTGCGCGTTGTTGTTGGGGTCGCCGCCTGAGCCGCCGTCGCCCATGCCGACGTAGAGGAAGCCGTCGGGGCCGAAGGCGAGCTGCCCGCCGTTGTGGTTGGCGAAGGGCTGCGCGATGGTGATGAGCTTCTGCTCGCTCGCGGCGTCGGCCACGTCCGCGTTGGCGGCGCTGCGCTGGTAGCGCGCGATGACCGTGTCGCCGTTGGTGTTCGTGTAATCAACGTAGAAGTGGCCCTTCGCCGAGTAGTTCGACGGGAAGGCGAGGCCGAGCAGTCCGCGCTCGCCGCCGGCGCTGACGCGCGCCGAGATGTCCAGGAACGGCGGCGCGAGGAGTGCGCCGTTTTTGACGATGCGGACGCGCCCGCCCTGCTCGACGACGAAGAGGCGGCCACTCCCGTCGCCCGCGTTCGTGATGCTGACCGGCGAGGAGAAGCCGGAGACGGGCGAGGCTAGAGCCAGCGTTGGCAAATCCGTCGCGGCGCTCGTCTCCTGCGCGCGGGCGCGCCGTGGGCCTTTGGATGTGAAGACGAAAAGAAAGAGAACGACCGTGGCGAACAGCAGCGCCGCACGAAAACTCCGACGGCTCATTACTTCCCTCCCCTTTTTCGGCGAACACTAAATCTCAGGGACGCCCTACCCGCCCGCGAAGTGAAGCGCGGCGGCCTTCTCTTCGATGACGGCGTAGAGCTGTTCGCGCTCGCCCTCGTCCGCCGACTGGCGGTAGGCGAGTAGGACTTCCTTCAGTGACGCGAGATCGCGGTACAGTCCCGCGTCCTCGATTGGGGGCGTGAGATAGGAGACTAGCCCGGCGTATGAACGACGCCGCGCGATGGAACCCTCCGAAGGGTTGTTGACGCTGTAAATATACACGTGCGGCAGCTCGCCGATCAAACGGTCGGGCCAGCACTTGCCCGACAATCCGACCTGCTTGCCCGGCATGAACTCCAGAGCGCCGTGCGTGCCAGTGTGGACGACGGCGTCGGCGCGGAAGATTTTTTCGAGGTAGGTGTAGAGCGCCGCGAAACCGTGGTGCGGCGCTCCGCCGCGCGACATCAAGAGCCGCATCGGGTCGCCCTCGTAGCCGAACGTCGGCTGCACGGCGACGAAGACGTTGCCGAGCCGCACGCCCTGAATCAGAAGCTCGCGCCCGAAAGTGTTGACGTGGCCGGGCGCAGCGCCCCACTCGTTTTCGATGTCGGCGGTGTAAGGGCACAGGCGCAGGTACTCCTCAACGCCCATCCTGTAAGCGACGTTCGCCACCGCACCGAACGCTGCGGAGTTGCCGCCGAGCAGCATTTCGCGCAGCCGGTCGGCGTCGGGCGGGACTTCGACCGCGTAGCCTTCGGCGCGGAGGCGGCACAGAATCTCCTGGACGCTTGGGAACACGTCGAGGTCTGCCGCCGTGCCGATGTTCCCCTTGTTGGGCGGAAAGCAGAAGAGGACGAGCGCGATTTTTATCTCACCCCGCTCCGCATTCTGAAGACGGTTCCAGCGGCGCAGGCGACGCGCCACGCGGCGGCAGCGCTCTTCGAGCGCGACCGGCTCGACGCCCTCCGCCGTCATCCCGCCGAAGACGAACGGCTCGGTCGCGCCGTCAATTTCCGGGATGGCGACCTGCATTCCGGCCTGCACGGGGTTCAGCCCCGTCCAGGACTCGCGCCACGCCTCGACCGTCTGCACGTCCAGGCTCACAGCCGAGCGCAGCGGTCGCTTCAACCCGCGAAGAAATTCGACCGCCGCCTCGCTGTCGTTCATCGCCGGCCCGCCCACGAAGCTGAAGCCCGTCAACGAGACGATCTGGCTCACGCGAGACTTAGGGACGGGGAGACGGAGAGACGGGGAGACGGGGAGACGAGGCGAACGGTCTTCTGTCTCCCCGTCTCCCCGTCTCCCCGTCTCTCCGTCTCCGAAGAAGCGCGAGCACGCGTCGCGGTTGTCCATGAAGGTGGAGATGACGGGGAGCGCGGCGAGACCTTCGCGCTCGACGGCGCGGATCAGCCCGTCGTAGTGCTTGCGCGTGCCGCTGACGACGTTCGTGCGCATGAGCAGGAAGCCGACCGTGTTCGACGGCACGAGCGGCGGCGTCTTCGCGCGTTTGGCCCGGCGTTCGTACCAGCGTCGGTACGCGTCGAACGTCTCGAAGATTGCGGGCGCGTCGGGGTGGTAGATGCCGACCGCGGGAGCGGTTTCGGGCGGCGGCACTTCGATTTTTGAAAGTCGCCCGTCGCCCGCGTAGTGCTTCAGCGCGTAGAGGAGCATCGAGCGGATGTTGACGGGCGTCGGCTGGAGGAAGTAGCAGAAGAGGTACAGGTAATTTTTCACGTCGCGCAGGCGGCCCGCGCCCGGCACGAAGCGCAGGAGCGACGGCATGCGCTCGACGAGTTTTAGATACTGCGCGTGTCTCGACGAAACCCCGCGCCGCCGCCCGCGCGCCTGCTCGCCCATCCAGGAACCGACGCTCTTAACCAGGCGGCGCGCCCGGCCCTCGCCTCTCCCCTTTCCGCTTGCGTTTGCCTTCCCTTCGTCGCCTCTCTCTTCCGTCGCGCTCCCGAAGCGGAGCTTCCCCATCCGCGTCCGACGCATCAACTCCGGCATGCAGTTGATGACGACGACGGCGCGGTGCTTCGACTCGAAGCGGCGCAGCAGTGGCACGAGGCGCGCGGCGTTCTCGCCGTCGGTGACGTGAATGACGAAGACGACTTCGGACTCGCAGAGGTCGCGCTCGACTTCTCTCCACTCGTTCTCCGAGAGCGGTGCGCCGAAGTTGTGCGCAGCGACGCGCAGCCCCGTGCGGTGGCGGCGGTTGATCTCCTCCTCCGCTTGACGCAAAGGGGCGAGCAGGCTCGAACCGACGTAGAGAATCGTGGTCTTCATCTTTGCTTCAGGCGACGCCTTCTATCTGGTCTTCCAGGCCGTTGAAGATTTCGCGGAGCCTCTCGACGACTTCCGCCTCGGCTTCCCAGAATCCGCGCCCCTCTGCTTCGAGCAGGCGCGCGACGAGCGAGCGCGCCGAGTGCGGGTTGAGGCAGCGGAGGCGTTCGAGCATCTCGGTGTCGAGGACGTATGTGCGCGCCACTTCGTCATAGACCCAGCCGTCAACGGCGTCGGCAGTCGCGCTCCAACCAAAGGTATTCGTGACGTGGCTCTCGATCTCGGCCACGCCGCGGAAGCCGTGGCGCAGCATGCCCTCGTACCACTTCGGGTTAAGCGTCTTGGCGCGCGTCTCAAGTCTGACCACCTCTTCGAGCGAGCGCACACGCGCGTCCCGCGTGAGCGCGTCCGAGAGGTAGATGGCCGGCCTCGCTTGCGCGTGCCGCTCGACGGCTTTTGAGACGCCGCCGAGGTATTCAAAATAATGGTCAACGTCCGTGATGCCGATCTCGAACGAGTCAATGTTCTGGTAAGTCGCCTCGACGCGTGCGAGGGCGCGGGCGAGTGCCCCGCGCGCCTCGCGCCCTTCGAGGGCGATGCCGGCGCGGTCGCGCCCGTAGGCGAAGCACTTGCGCGTAACGAATAAATCGCCGAGCGAGTCGGCGCTCTCCCACTGCGAGTCCGTCACCATGAAGTTGACGTTTGTGCCGTAGCTGCCCGGCGCGTTCGAGAAGACGCGCAGCGCCGCCTCGTCGAACGAGCATCCGTCCGCCTTGACCTGACCCTCGACGTTCGCGCGCACGGGATTCAATTCCGCAGGCTCTTCGAGTTCGGCCACGCAGCGCACGGCCTTGTCGAGCAAAAGCATCGTCGCGCCGAACAGGTCGCGGAAGATGCCGGAGACTGTCATCAGAACGTCAACGCGCGGGCGGCCCAGGCGTTCGACCGGGATCGCCTCGACGCCCGACACGCGGTTCATCCCGTCACGGACGGGGCGCACGCCCAGAAGCCACAGCGCCTGCGCCACCCCCTCGCCCTGCGTCTTGATGTTGTCGAGACCCCAGAGGACGAGCGCCATCGAGCGCGGGTAGCGCCCGCGCTCGGCGCGGTGTCGTTCGAGCAGCGCGCTAACGACGCGCTCGGCCCTCGCGTAAGCCGGGCGCGAAGGGACTGCGTAAGGGTTGACCGCGTGCGTGTTCCTCCCCGTCGGGAGCACCGAAGGGTTCTGCACGATGTCCGCGCCGGGGCCAGGCTCGACGTACTCGCCGCGGAGCGAGCGCACAAGTCCGTCCAGCTCTCCGCTCGTCCGAAGCTGCTCTCTTATCTTCGAGAGCAGCGCGAAGACCCTGCCCGACTCCTCCGCGCTGACCCGCGCCTCTGCTTCGAGCAAACGCGCGGCATGCTCACTCCCCTCGCGCAAAAAAATCTCGACCGACCTGCGGACGATCTTGTCAACGCGCTCGCGCCTGCGCCAGCCGTCCTCCGACTTGTCGCCGACGAGCGAGTCGTAAGTGCCCAGCCCCAGGCCCTCGGCGACGAGGTCAGTCAGGGCGCGCGCGCCGCATTCGGGCCGGTCGAAGGAGGCGACCATGCGAAGGAGGTCGGCGCACTCTTGTTCGTCGGACGCGCGACCGAAGACGTGCAGGCCCGTGGGGATGAGCCGCCCCTCGACCTCGACGACGCGCTCCCAGAGTTCCAGCACGCGCCGGTCTCTCTCTTCGCTCGAAAGCGTTGCGGGTTTATCGCTCATTCATCGAAAGCACGAAGCCCGCCGGGCTGAAAGCATGTCGGCGCTTCGAGAAAGTACGTTTCAGACTTCGGCGTCGTCCAACGCTTCGGCCAACGCCCCTTCAGAAATCAACTGCGGCAATTGTAGGTAGCGACCGCCGAGCGCTTCAGACAGAAAGCGCCCCTCGCCGTTTGAAGTGAAGCGGCTCCGCGTGTCAACGACGAGCGACGTGACGCCCGCGCCGCGCAACGACGCGCCGAGTCGCCGGATTTCGTCCTTGATTTGCTCCTTGAGAGCAGCGCCGCGCGGCTTCTTGAGTGCCGCGCCGCCCTGCCTGTCGAGGGCAGCGCCGTCCGTCGTCGCGCTCTCCGCCAGTGAAATATTCGCGCGCCCGTCGGTGAAGACGACGAGCCTCACAAGGCGCGCGCCGCCAGCCGCCGCGCGGCGCGAAACGTCGAGCGCGCGCAGGAGTGCGGCGGCCAGCGGCGTCGCGCCGCCGACGGGAAGCTCGTCGAGCAGACGGCGGGCGCGTGACACGGAGCCGCTCGGCGCGAGCAGGAGTTCCGAGCCGCGCTCGCGGAAGCTGATGAGCGAGACGCGGTCGCGGTTGATGTAAGAGCGGCGCAGGAGTTGCGCGAGCGCGCCCTTCGCCTGCCCGATGCGGTTCGCGGCCATGCTACCCGACGCGTCAACGAGAAAGACGTAGAGCGTGCCGGCCTTCGCGCTGAAGCGTTTGAAGCGCAAGTCTTCGGGCGCGACGCCGTGCGTGCCGCCCGCCATGTTCCTTTTTCTAAAGACGCGAGCGGGCGCAGTAGCGCGCAAAGTCGCGTCGAGCGCGACGCCGCGCGCGCCTTTACTTTCCGCCGACGCGCCCGCGTAACGTCCTCGCTCGGCGGGCGAGGAGCGCCGCGCGCCCGCGCGACGACGCGCCGCGGATGTTGACTGCCGCGCTTGACGACCGACCTCAGACGATTGAGAGAACGCGTCGCGCCTCAATCCGACTTCGGCGGCGGGAATAATTAACTCGTCGCCGTCGAGAGCAGCGTCGCGTCGCCTCTCGCCCTCTGGCTTTCCGCCCTCCGCGTCTCCGTTCTCACGCGAACGCGTGTGACCGCCGCCGGAATCAACGTCGCTGAAATCAACGTCGCTCGACCTACTGTCGTCATGTGAGCCTCTAGCTTCAACGCCGTGGCCGTCAGGAAGCTTGCTCTTTTTTTTCTCCACGCCTTCTCGCGCCGGAGAGTCTCCGAAAATCTCCGAGACACAGTTTCGCACGCGGGCGTCGCCGCCGCCCGATTCGAGCGGGTCGCGGCGCAGGCGATGGCGTAGCGACATCGGGGCCACGCGCCGCACGTCTTCGTCCGTCACGACCCGACGCCCCTCGAAAGCGGCGAGCGCGCGCGCGGCGCGCGTGATCGTTATCTCGCCGCGGTGGCCGTCAACGCCGAGCCGTAGGCAAAGCTCTGCGACGGAGCGCAGGAGCGCGCGCGGGACGGCGACGCCCGCGTGTGCGCGCGCGGCGCGCAGCACGCGGCGGCGCAGGCGCGTCTGCTCGGCCTGACACGCAGCGAGAAAGCGTGCGGGGTCGTCGTCGAAAGCCTCTCGGTGCTCGACTATCAGGACTCGCTCGTCGAGGTCGCGGACGGTCTCGACCTCGGCGCAGAGTCCGAAGCGGTCGAGCAGTTGCGGTCGCAGCTCGCCCTCTTCGGGGTTGCCGGAGCCGACGAGCACGAAGCGCGCCGGGTGCTCGGCGGAGACGCCCTCGCGCTCGACGAGGTTGCGCCCCGTCGCCGCCACGTCGAGCAGGAGGTCAACGAGGTGGTCTTCGAGGAGGTTGACCTCATCTATGTAGAGGAAGCCGCGGTTGGCGCGGGCGAGCAGCCCAGGCTCGAAGCGCTTGACGCCCTCGCTGAGCGCGCGGCCCAGGTCAATGGTTCCGCACACGCGGTCTTCGGTCGCTCCGAGCGGAAGCTCGACGACGGGCACACTCTTGCGCGCGCGGGCGAGACTCGCATCGCCGGCGAGTCGCGCGCGACAGTCGTCGCAGAGCGCCGCAGCGTCCGCGGGGTCGCAGTTGTACGCGCAGTCGCGCACCGCCGTGAGCGGAGGCAGGAGGTCTGCGAGGGCGCGCACCGCCGTGGACTTGCCCGTCCCGCGGTGGCCCATGACGAGGACGCCGCCGATGGAAGGCGCGACGACGTTCAGCAGAAGCGCGAGCTTCATCTCCTCCTGCCCGACGATGGCCGTGAAGGGGAAGACCGGGCGGGGGGCTGAAGAGTTCGACTTTGAGTTGTTAGTGGAACGCCCTGTCATTTGATCTGGGTCGCGAAAAAACACCGGGAGCGCCGAGGATTATAAATTCATCTCGCCTGAGCGAAGGAAAATTCCCATGCGTTGATTTCCCTTTGCGACCTTCGCGTGTGCTTTGCGCCCTTTGCGGTTAAGTGCGACACCCTTAACCGCAAAAGGCGCGAAGGTGTTCACAGAGGGCGCAAAGAAGATCAAGCTCATGGCTCGATGGACATCCGCAGCACATTGGTCAACGGCTGGCGGATGATCTTCCCGTCTTTGGTGATGACGACGACCTGATTGCCCTCGACCGTCACGCGGCGCACGGTGCTCATGTCGCGCTCAATCGTCTCGCCGTCTTTGGTCACGATGACGAGGCGCTGAGTCGGGGCGGGCGGCGGGCCGGGCGCGGGCGGCGCGGCAGAGCCGGAGTCACTCGTCCCTGCGCTCTCGCCCCTGGCCGCACGCCTCGGCGCGCGCGCGCCGCGACGACGCGACGCGGGCGTCGTCTTCGCGGGCGTCGCGGATGGCGTTTCCGATTCGGTTTTCGTTTCGGCTTTCGCTTCGGCGGGCTGGCCTGCTTCCGTCGCGGATTTAGTTTCCGACGTTGCCGTTGCCGGCGCTGTTGCCGTCGGTCTGGGCCTGGCCGTGCCGGCGCGCGCCCTGCCCGCAGACGCGCGCGTGCCGCCCGCCCTGCGCGGCGGGGCGGGCGCTTTGCGCCCGGCGGTGCTCGCGGCGGGCGCGGGCTTGGCCTCGGTCGTCTTGGCTTCTTCCGCGGGCGTCGGCGCGGGCTTCGGCTCTTCGATGCGCGCGCCGGTCGAGGTCACGCGGCGCACGTTCTTGCCGCGCGACTCCGTGTTCGACACCGTCGGCTCGACCGGCTGCGGCGCGTTCGCGAGGTCTGCCGGCGCAGGCTCGAACGAGCCGCCGAACTGTATGTGGTAAGTGCCTTCAACGTCGCCGACGGCGCGGGCCTCGACGCGCAGCACGAGCGTCTCCTCGCTGCGGACGTAGAAGCTCTTGGACAGGTGCGCCGCGTCGCCGAGCAGTGTGAACTTGAGCAGTGGGCGCAGGCCGGAAGCCGTGAACACGTCGACGTCGCCGGACAGCTCCGAGCTGTCGAGCGTGATTGTGAGATCGCCCTCCGTGCCGCGGAAGGTGTAGAAGCGGCGCGTGCGGCGGGGATCGCCCACGTCGCGCGGCGCGATGCGCCCGCCTATCTCATTCGTGAAGACCGGCGCGGGATAGCTCGGATCATTCGACTGAGCCGACACGACTCGCGCGGCGGCGGTTGAAAGAAAGATGAAGGCTGTCGTGACGAAGACCGCACGGAGTTGTCGGCTGTTGATTCGGCGCATGGGAACAGGCTCTCGCGGGAAAGCAAGGCAGAGTTTAGCAGCCCCAACGTCCGCTCAACAACAGAAGGCCGGCGGTTTGGATAAAACAAAACCCCGGCTGGTCGCCGGGGCATCTTCGTATCGAATGCGGAAGGGGGGACTCGAACCCCCACGAGTTGCCTCACACGCCCCTCAAACGTGCGCGTCTACCAGTTCCGCCACTTCCGCTTGGGTCGGGAAAATCAAACTAACAGCATCGCCGACAACCTTCAAGCCGTCGGTTCGGTCAGCATCCTGGCACTACTTCTGGGCCGGGCTTGCGTTAGATTCCGGGCTGGCCGTCGTAGTTGCCGGCGCGTTTGCGTTCGCAGCCGGCGCAGCCGCGCCGCCCTCGGTCTGCTGCGGCGACGCCGGAGATGTCTGCGACTGCTGGGCCGGCGGCTGCGCGGCGGGCGTCGCGGTCGGCGTCGCCTTGGCCTTCGCGCCGCCCTCCATCAGAGAGCGTTGACTGCCCACGCCCATGCCGAGCAGCAGCGCAACGATCATGAAGGTGGCCGCCGCGCCGATGGTGATCTTGGCGAGGATGGTCTGCGTGCCGCGCGGGCCGAAGGCCGTGCTCGAAATCGAGCTGGTGAAGAGCGCGCCCGCGTCGGCCTTGCCCGGCTGCAAGAGCACCGAGACGATCAGGACGATGCAGGAGAGGATGAAGATTCCGAATAAGAAGTAAGTCAGCAAAACTTTTGAGACCTCAGACTCTAAACTACCTGTCGTAATGAACTATCCGCGCGAACGTCTCGGCGTCGAGGCTCGCGCCGCCGACGAGCGCGCCGTCAACGTCCGCCTGCTTCATCAGGCCCGCGATGTTGTCGGGCTTGACCGAGCCGCCGTAGAGGATTCTCAGGCGGCTGGCCGCTTCCTGCGAAAACCTGCCCGCGAAAACGCGCCGGACAAACGCGTGCATTTCCTGCGCTTGCTCCGGCGTCGCGGTGCGCCCCGTCCCGATGGCCCAGACGGGTTCGTAGGCGATTATGATACGGTCGAGGTCTGAGGCTGTCAAATCACGCAGCCCGCCTTCCAACTGACCGCGCACGACCCTTTCGGCCATGCCGCCCTCGCGCTGCTCCAGGGTCTCGCCGACGCACATGATGACCGTCAGCCCCGCCGCCAGCCCGGCCTGCGCCTTTCGATTCACGAACGAATCGCTCTCGTGATAGAGATGCCGCCGCTCCGAGTGGCCGACGATGACGTGCGAAGCGCCCGCGTCGCGCAGCATGTCCGCCGCGACCTCACCCGTGTGTGCACCGTGCTTCGACTCGGTCGAGCAGTCCTGACCCGCGACGTGTATGTTCGAGCCTTCGAGCCTGTCCGTGACGGTCTTAATCGCTGTGAAGACCGGCGCGACAACGACCTCGCAGTGGTTCGCGTTCGCCACCAGCGGCTTCAACGCGAGCACCGTCGCCACCGAGTCGGCGATCAGCTTGTACATCTTCCAGTT
>Ga0066662_10001660_pt1 | contig 10350 bp, 9 predicted proteins | sample GraSoiAngelo_111_FD_133939 | JGI IMG/M metagenome (GOLD analysis project Ga0066662, IMG submission 133939) | Grasslands soil microbial communities from the Angelo Coastal Reserve, California, USA - 14_0903_12_40cm | ecosystem: Environmental > Terrestrial > Soil > Grasslands | place: USA... | reverse complement strand
CGCGTATGGCCGGCCGGTTCTGGGCACCGCGAAGTCGATTGCGGCGATCGAGCGCGACGAGGTCGTCGCGTACCACCGCGCGCACTACCGTCCCGACGTCGCGCAGCTGACGATCGGCGGCGACCTCGGGCCGGCTGACGCGTTCGCGCTCGCGCAGAGCGCGTTCGGTACCTGGAGCGCGTCCGGCCCGCCGCCCGCGCCGGTTCCGACCGCCGCGCCGGCGGCGCCGCGCGTCATCGTCGTCGACCAGCCGTCCGCGGGGCGCACCGCGATCGCCGTCGGACGGCCCGGTCCGCTGCGGTCGGCGCCCGACTGGGCGGTCGCGACGGTCGCGAACGCGGTGCTCTCCGGCTACTCCGGCCGCCTCAACGAAGAAGTGCGCGTCAAGCGCGGGCTCTCGTACGGCGCGGGCTCGAGCTATCAGAGCGCCCGGTACGCCGGAAGCATCGTGGCCACCACGCTGGTCGAGCACGCGAAGGCGGCCGACGCGCTCGACGTCGTGCTCGGCACGCTGGCGTCGCTGCGCAGCGCTCCGCCGGCCGCCGACGAGATCGGGACGCGGCGCACCTCGCTGCTCGGCGGGATCGCGAGCTCGCTCGAGACGACGAGCGGTCTCGTGCGCGCGGTCGCGACGAACGCTTTCAACGGGCTGCCGCTGGACGCGCTGACCGCGAGCACCGCCGCGCTGAACGCGATCGATGCCCCTGCGCTGACGCGCTTCGCCGGAACGCTCAGCGCGCCGCCGACGATCGTGCTGGTCGGCGACTCCTCGAAGTTCATCGACGCGGTCCGCAAGGCGCACCCGAACGTGCAGGTCGTGAAGGCGACCGATCTGGATCTCACGAGCCCGGCGCTGACGCCGTAGCCGCCGCGCCGCGCAGGCGCGACTCGGAAGAAGAACGGCAGCGTAGGCGATCCGCCGCCCGGGGAAGCGGCAGGCTGTCGAGGTGTTGCTGCCGCCGACCGATCGAGATCGAGAACGCCCACGGAGATGTCGAAGATCATGCCGAGCACGTGCAGTTCCAAAGGCTTGTCGTGGCCGACGCGGTCGAGCCGTCGGAGCGCGGCCTCGAACGACGCGATCGCGCCGGCATGGTCGAAGCGGTGAAATGCGAGCGAGTCGGCCAGGACGAGGCGATGAACGTACCCGGCGGTGTCGCCTTCGGGGACGGTTTGCAGCAGCGCTTCGGTTTAGCAGCGGCGCGAGGAGATGCCGGGCGAGCGCAAGATTGTCGCGTCGTCGCGCTGCTCGCGGTCGCGACCGGTGCTGACGGCGCGCTGGAGAACGGACATGGTCCGTTCGTTATCGGTGGAGACGCTCAGCGCACGTCCCAAGGCGGCGGCCGCGGCTGATTCGTACGTGGCGGAGACCGTTTCCGAGGCGCGTTCGGCGATCCGGATCGCTTCGTCGACACGACCGAGCTGGTATGATCGCATCGACGATGCGCAGGGGAATATGGTCGGTGCAAAAGCCTGGCCGGGCTTTTCAAGCGACGTTATGGGAGTAAACGGCGCCTCTGGCGTGTCCGCGGCGGATATGCAAGACATCATAGGCTCCGGCGATAACGTCGTGAATGGGGTGAGCGTAAAGGACTATGGGCCGTGAGGAACTGGGGAATGCGGCTGCTGTGGGTGGGAATGAGCGTCGTCGTACTGCTGCACGGCTTGCCGACCGAAGCGAACGCTTGTACCAACGACTACAGCGGAGCATCGTACGAAAGACCGCTCTACAATAACGAACTCACTGTGGCTTTGCCCCAAGATTGGCGCCTCGTAAAGTCAGACCCTCAAGGTATTTTAAAGTACGACAATGTCATATACTACGTTCAGCGCGGTAGTCACCGTGTGTTCATGATCGACCTCACTAATGATGGAAACTTTCCGTTCCCTGATAATACTACTTCCGCGAATGTGATGAATAACGGAATCTGGGCGACGGAGTACCGCCTAAACAACATCTTGACGAGCGTAGTCGTTAAGCCGCCTTGCGGAGGATTTAGGTACGTCTGGATGCGGCCGATTACGAAGAATCCCGGCGAGCGGCGTCAAGTTGAGGCATCGATGAAATCTATCAAATGCGTCGGATCGCCTCGACCAGGGCCGTGACGGTTTCGGTACGGGAACGGTAGTGCGCCCCGTTTTGAGACAGCCAGTTGAGCTGGGATGGGAAGTGGGGTGATGTAGTCGGGAAGGTCCCGGCAAATTCCTCGGGTGTCTTCGATCCGAGCGAACCATGAGGCCGCTGCGTGTTGTACCGGGTACGCCACGCCTCAAGGAATGCGCGGCACCTCGAAGAGCGAGCCGAAGTCGTGCTGGTTCAGGCATTCGTCGCGAAGGCGGCCGTTGAAGCTTTCGATGAAGGCGTTCTGAACCGGCTTGCCGGAAGCGATGAAGGACGGCGTCCGGAATCGTGTGTAAAATCGGCGACCGCGTAGCCGTCTAGGACGGAGGCGGTCATCGGGCCAACTCTTGTGGTTGTGAAAGCTCGCAAGAAAGGACCCGATGACCATTCCGAATCTTACCCTCGAGCAGCGGCAACCCCTCGCGGAGCTTGGTGGAAATCAAGGACGTGGACGTCCTCCGCGAGATGATGGAGCTCATCCTCGACACGGCTGTCCAGGCGCAGTTCCGCGAGCACATCGGCGCCGAGCCGCACGAGCGGAGCGCAGAGCGGCGCGACATACGCAACGGATCTCGCACGCGCGGGTTGAACACGCGGGTTGGCACTTTGGACTTTGCTGATTCCGCGAGCGCGGCGCACGAACTTCCAGCCGGCCGTGATCGAGCGCTTTCAGCGCAGCGAGCGGGCGCTGATCGCGGTGATTCAAGGAGCGTTCGTGCGCGGCATCAGCACGCGCGGCATGGAGGCCGTCCTGGCCCGCCTGGGCGTCGAACGCCTGGCGAAAAGCCAGGTGAGCGAGCTGTGCCAAGAGTTGGACGCCAAGGCTCGCCTTCCGCGGCCGGGAGCTCACCGAACTTTACCCGTACGTCTGGCTGGATACCCTTTACGAGAAAGTGCGTATCGACGATCGCGTCCTGAGCAACGCGGTGGTCATCGCGTACGGCGTGACGGCGCAAGGCTTTCGCGACGCCGTTGTCAGCTCTTCGCTTCGATGACCCTGATCCGGCGCTCGTGGTCGTCGAGCCGCGTGTCGCGCTCGTCGAAGCGGCGCATCATCCGCTGCTCGAGCCCCGTGAACCGACGGTTCATCGTGGTCTCCAGCCGGTCGACGCGGCCGCCGAGCCGCTGTTCCATTCGGTCGAATCCCTGGGCCATCGCTTGGTGAAGGCTCTTGAAGCCTTCGAGAATCACTTCGTCGGTCATGACCCCATTACACCGTAGCCGTATTGCCGCGGTGTATCCCCGATACGGCCATTAGATGAACGCCTGCTCGGCGTGGTACGAGCTGCGCGAGAGCGGGCTGGACACGACTTGGACAAAACCTTTCGCGTCGCCGACCGCTTTGAGGCGCGCGAACTTCTCGGGGCTGACGAACTCCGCGACCTTCAGGTGGCGCTTCGTCGGCTGGAGGTACTGGCCCATCGTGAAGATGTCGACGCCGATCGCGCGCGCGTCGTCCATCGCCTGCGCGATCTCGTCCTCCGTCTCGCCGAGGCCGAGCATCAGCGAGGTTTTGGTGTACGTCACCTTGCCGGACTGCTTCGCGTGCTCGAGGATGCTCAGCGACTGGCGGTAGTTCGCGCGCCGGTCGCGCACGGTGGACTGCAGGCGCGCGACCGTCTCCAGGTTGTGCGCGAGGACCTCGGGATGCGCGTCGAGGACGATGTCGAGCGCGGCGAGATCGCCCGCGAAGTCGCCGGTCAGGCACTCCACCTTCGCGCCGGGAACCTTCTTGTGGATCGCGCGCACGGTGTTCGCGAAGATCGCCGCGCCGCCGTCGGCGAGGTCGTCGCGGTCGACGGCGGTCAGCACGAGGTACTTCCAGCCCAGCTCGGCGACGGCTTCGGCAACGCGCTTCGGCTCCAGCCAGTCGACCTCACCCTTCGGCGAGCCCGTCTTGACGTTGCAGAAGTGACAACCGCGCGTGCACGTGTCGCCGAGGATCATGATCGTCGCGGTTCCCGCACCCCAGCACTCGCCGAGGTTCGGGCACATCGCCTCTTGGCAGACCGTGTGCAGCTGCAGGCGGCGAACCTCGCCGAGCACGTGCTCGTACGACTCGCCGGACGGCAGGCGAACCTTCAGCCACTCGGGCTTGCGCTTCGCTCGATTCGCGGAATCGGGGGGTTCGGGGTTGATCAGATCGACGGTCGTCATGCGGATTCCCGAACCGGGTTCGACGGGAACGGAAGCGGCGCCCCCGGCGGTACTTCGACGCGCTCGAACTCCACGCCGAACGCGCCCGACAGCGAGTCGAGCAGCACGTCGCGCGCTTCCGCCCACGAGACGTTCCGGCCGGTCTGCGCCGAGATCGAGGTGATCCCGAACTGCGGCGTGCCGCACGGCGTGATCAAGCGGTCGTAGTCCAGCGCGGTGCACGCGTTCAGCGCCAGCCCGTGCAGCGAGGTCATGCGCTTGACCGCCAAGCCGATCGCGCAGATTGCATCATCACCGACGTACACGCCCCGGTGCTCCGTGCGCGGTTGCGCCTCGATGCCCCAATGGTAGAGTGCGCCGGTAACCGCGCTCTCCAGCGACGAGACGAGCGGCACGACCTCGCGAAACCGTTTCAGCCGGCGGATCGGATACACGACGACCTGCCCCGGCCCGTGGTAGGTCACGTCGCCGCCCCGCTCGATCTCGGCGACGTCGACCCCGCGCGCTTCGAGCAACTCCCTGGGCAGCAGCACGTTGGCCGCTTTGGCGTTCCGCCCGAGCGTGACGACCGGCTCATGCTCGACCACGATGCAAGTATCGGGCTCGCGTCCCTCGGCCACGGCAGAGTGAACGGCGCGCTGCAGTTGGAGCACCGGCGCATATCGCCGGCGCCCGAGGTCGAGCAGCCGGGCGCGAGTCTCCATACCGCGTTTCATGACCCGGCGCGAGACGGCGGAGTTCCCGCCCTGTGCGCTGCGCCGGTCACAGCAGCCGGTACGCGGCGTAGGCGAGGATGAGCAGGATGACGGCTCGCAGCGGGCGGTCGTCGATCTTCGTGCAGAGGCGGCTTCCCAAATAGACGCCGGGGAGCGAGCCGGCGAGGAGGCTGCCGGTGATGCGCCAGTCGACGTCGCCGAAGCCGGTGTGGCCGAGCGCGGCGATCGGGACGATGATCGCGGCGAACGCGATCTCCGAGCCGATCAGCCGCCGGAGCGTGAAGGACGGGAGCGTCAGCAGCAGCAGCGGCAGCGTGACCGAGCCCGAGCCGATCGACGTGATCGCGACCAGCACGCCGACGACGAATCCGATCGCGACGGGTTTCCAGCGCGGCTCGCCGTTCGCGCGCGAATCGCCTTTTCCGCGCGACTCCGCATCGACCGCGGACTTGCCGGCGGTGGCCCCCGCGCTCGTCGTGTCGCGCAGGCGCAGGACGTACGTGACGATCATCGCGATGCACGCGCACAGGATCGCGATGCCGATGGCCTGCCGCACGACGTGCTGCAGCGTCGCCGCCGGAATGCGCGCGCGCAGCAGCGCGAACGCCGCCAGGCCCGCGAGGGATCCCGGCACGCCGCCGGCGGCGAGCAGCATCGTCAGGCGGCGGTCGACCGTGTTCTGGCTGGCGTGGACGAACGCCGCGAGCAGCTTCGTCGGGACGCTGTAGACGAGGTCCGTGCCGACGGCGAGCGTCGGCTTCACGCCGAGCAGCAGGATCAGGACCGGCGCCAGCAGCGAGCTGCCGCCGATCCCCGAGAGACCCGTCACGATTCCGACGACGAACCCCGCCAGCGCGATGCGGGGATCCAACGCGCGCTAGACCGCGGCCGGCTGCTTCGCGGGCTTGGGGTTCAGAATGTGGATCGCCTTGCCGTGCATGAGCTCGGCGGTGTCCATGATCGACTCCGTCAGCGTCGGGTGCGGGTGGATCGAGAGGCCGATGTCCTCGACCGTCGCGCCCATCTCCAGCGCGATCACGCCCTCGCCGATCAGCGACTCCGCCTGCGGCGCGACGATGTGCATCCCGAGCAGCAGATCGGTCTTCGCGTCGCCGACCAGTTTGATCATCCCGTCCGTCTCGTTCATCGTGCGCGCGCGCCCCGACGCGATCAGATTCATCTTGCCGACGCGGACGTCGTAGCCTGCGGCCTTCGCCTCTTCCTCGGAGAGCCCGATCGTCGCGACCTCCGGGTCGGTATAGACGCAGTTCGGGATCGCGACGGGATCGAACGCGCTGGCGCGGTCGCCCGAGATCACCTCGGCGGCGACGACGCCTTCCTTCATCGCCTTGTGCGCGAGCATCGGTGCGCCGGTGACGTCGCCGATCGCCCAGATGCCGTCCACCTTGGTGCGCCGCTGCGCGTCGACTTCGATGAAGCCTTGCTTCGTCGTCTCGAGGCCCGCGGCGGCGAGGTTCAGCGTGTCGGTCACCGGCCGGCGGCCGACCGCGACGAGGACTTGGTCGAACTGCACCGTCTCGGCCTTGTTGCCGGTGGCCTCGCCGCTGATCGTGACCTTGACCGCCTGCGGGCCGGTCTTCTCCATCGACTCGACCTTCGTGTTCAGGTCGATGCGGACGCCTTGCTTCTTGAGGATCCGCCCGAGCGTCCTCGAGATCTCGAGATCGGTCCCGGTCAGCAGCTGCGGCAGCATCTCGACGACGCGCACCTCGGCACCCATGCGGGTGTAGACCGTCGCGAACTCCAGACCGATCACGCCGCCGCCGATGATCAGCAGCTTCTTCGGGATGCGCTTGATGCGGACCGCGTCGTCGCTGTTGACGATCGCGTCGCCGTCGCGCGGCCACGCCTTCACGTCGACCGGCGCCGAGCCCGTCGCGATCACGACCGCCTGCGCGGTGTACTCGTCCGTCGACCCGTCGCGCTTCTTCAATGTGACCGTATTCTTGCTTTTGAACGACGCGTCGCCGTAGGCGAACTCGACGTTGTTGCCTTTGAACAGCTGGCTCACGCCGCCGACGTTCGCTTTGACGACCTTGTCGGCGAACTTCGCGACGCCCTCGCGGTCGATCTCCGCCTTCGGAACCTTCAGCCCGAGATCGGCGGCGTGGTCGATCTGGCGCGTGATCTCGGCGACGTGCAGCAGCGCCTTGGTGGGGATGCAGCCCCAGTTGAGGCAGACCCCGCCGACCTCGTCGCGGTCGAAGCACACGACCTTCTTGCCGAGCTGGCCGAGGCGGATCGCGGCGTGATAGCCGCCCGGTCCGGCGCCGATGACGAGCGCGTCGACGGTGTACGAAGCCATGTGATTTCGATCGAACTCCTGGGAGAGAAGGGCCGTGCGTCACGACCCGCGGGCACGAAAAAGCGTTTCGGCCGCTCTTCGCGTCCCCCGCGGCAGTACCCCGGGCCGGAACGGCGCCGGGCGGCGCCGGGGCACTCGACCGGCTCGGGCGCTGAGCCGACCGCGGGAGCCGTCGCGGCGCTGCTGGAAGCGCCGCGCGAGGAGGACGCATGCGCTACGCGAGGAGCCCCGGCTGGGTCTACCTGATGCTGATCGTGATGGGCATCGGGTTCACGCTCGGCTCGTTCGCCTTCGATCTGTTCATCCCGGCGCCGGCCGGACCGATGGTCGGCGTCATCTGGTTCCTGATGGGGGCCGGGTTCGTTTTCTTCTCACTGCGCGTGCTGCGGGGCCGGCGCCGCGACGAGGAGATCCGCCGCACGGGGACGCGCGCGACCGCGACGCTGATCTCCGCGACCACCACCGGCTGGACGATCAACAACGTGCCGCAATGGGCCCTGCGGCTGCAGATCGACGGCGCCGGCGCGCCGTACGAGACGACGTTGAAGCTCCTGACCTTCAACCCGCCGAGCAACGGTGCAACGTTCGGCGTGCGGATCGACCCGATGGACAGCAAGCACGTCGTGATGTCCGACGACGACGACGCGAGCGCGCCGCCCGCCCAGGGAACGACGCCGGCGTTCGGCGGGAACGCGCCGCAGATCGAGGCGGCCGTCGTGTCCGCGCTCCGCCAGGCCGGTCTCGCCGGCGACGGCGCCACGACCACGCTGAATCCGGACGGATGCCGCACGATCACCTCGACCACGATCTCCAGCAGCGGCGATCCGACCGACCCCGCCGATACCGTCCGTCTGCTGGCCGACCTCGACCGCATGCGCGCGAGCGGCGCGCTCGGCGACGCCGAGTTCGAGCAGCTCAAGCGGAAGCTGCTGGACCAGTCGTAGCGGTTTGCCGAAGAGCCGTCTCGGCTTGCTCACGTAGGTCGAGACGGTTATCATCGGCAGACGTCACCAAGCCACCGCCTCCAGGGGTGAAAGAGGGAGTTACCTATCATGGCCAATCAGCAGCACGACGACGCGCCCGAGGTTCGGGAACTCGAACAGGCGCTCAGCGCATACCGAGGCGGAGGGGGCGGAGCAAAGGGCTTAGCGGCCGCCGATGCCGGTGCAGGGACGGCGGCGCCCGGTGCGGCCGCCGCCGGCGGCATCAACATCTGCGCCGAGTGGGGCAAGGTCAAGCAGATCGTCACGGCCGGGATCGGCGTCCTGCGCATCCTCCCGTTCAAATGGGCGAAGGGGCTCGCCGACGCGCTCCAGCAGCTCGCATCGACGCTGAACGCGCTCTGCCCCTAGGGCGCCGGCGGCTCGAGCACCGCGACGGGCACAACGGCGAGCGCGTCCGCCAGACGCATCGCCGCGCGCCCGTCGCGGTCGTGCGTCCGCACGGCTCGGCCGGTGAGGAGGTCGCGGTACTCGGCCGGTGCGTCGGCGGGAAGCCGCAGCTCCGTGTCGCCCCACACGTCGCCGAGCGGCGGCGCTTCGCCGGAGAGCGTCCGCGGCAGGCGCGGCACGACGACCAGCGCCGAACCGCGCCGGAACGCGACCACGTGCTCGGCGCGCTCGCCTGCCGCGGGGACCGGCGCGTACGCGTCCGCCGGCCACGCGCCCGCGGCGCGGCGCCGCAGCAGCGTCGCCAAGACGTAGAGCTTGATGCGGCCGTCGGGCCACGCGGCGAGCAGATCGCGCGCGACGGCTTCGCGCGGGATCCCGCCCTCGAGCGCGTCGTCGAGCGCGCGCAACGCGGCCGCGCGTAGGCCGAAGTCGACCGGCCGGCGGTTGTCCGGGTCGACCAGGCTCAGGTCCCACAGCTCCGTCCCCTGGTAGGTGTCCGGGACGCCGGGCGCGGTCGCCTTGAGGACGGCCTGCGCGAGGCCGTTCGTCATCCCGGTCGCCGCCAAGCTGCGCGCGGCCGCGCGCAGGCTCTCGAGGAATGCGGGCGAGCGGCGCATGTCGAGGATCGCGTGCACGAACTCGTCCAGCGCCGGCTCGTACTGCGGGTCCGCGTTCGTCCAGCTCGTGCGCAGCTTCGCCTCGCGCGCGGCTTTTATCGCGTACACCGTGACGCGCTCGGTGAACGCGGCGAGCGACGCTTCGTCGAGCTCGGCGGTGAGCAGCTCGACCGGCCAAGCGCCGAGGATCGTCTGATAGATCAGGTACTCGTCGAGCGGGCTGACGATGCCGCGGTGCTTGCGGTTCAGCCGCGACCAGCGCGCCAGCACGCGCCGCCACTGGTCGGGCACTTCGGAGAGCACCGCGAGTCTCGCGCGCACGTCCTCGCCGCGCTTCATGTCGTGCGTCGCGGTCGCCAGCATCGCGTGCGGGTGCTGCGCCGCGCGGCGCGCGTTCTGCGCGTGGAACTCTTCGGCCGACGTGCCGAAGCGCCCCGGATCGCCGCCGACCTCGTTCAGCGCCGCGAGCCGCACGGAGCGGTAGAACGCGGTGTCCTCGACGCCCTTGGCGGTGACCGGCGCGGTGAGCTGCTGGAACCGCATCGCGAACTCGACGTAGCGCTCGCGCACGTCCTCGTCGTCGGCCTCGGTCAGCAGCACGCGGCGCAGGAACGCGAACGCCGACCCTTCGTCGGCGGGGTCGCTCATCCGCGCCGCGCCGATCGCGCGCTCGATGAAGCTGCGGTCGGCGCGCTCCACCGCGTCGCCGGTCACGTACGTGCGGTAGATGGGGAACGCCGCGATCGTCTCGAGCAGCGCGCGGCGCAGCGCGCCGAGCGTGAAGTCGCGCGTGCGCGGGTCGCGCTGCGCGATGCGGTCCAGCCGCAGCGCCAGCACGTTCAGCTCGCCGGAGAGCGCCGACTCCAGCACGAGCTTCTTGGCGGCGTGCGCGGTCTCCGCGAACGGCGTCACGTCGCGGGTGAAGCGCTGGTAGACGCGGTCGAACGCGCGCTCGTTGTGCGCGGCGACCGCGAGCCCGGTGACGGCGTTCATGAACTCGTAGCCGGTCGTGCCGTCGGCG
>Ga0066662_10001659_pt1 | contig 10350 bp, 7 predicted proteins | sample GraSoiAngelo_111_FD_133939 | JGI IMG/M metagenome (GOLD analysis project Ga0066662, IMG submission 133939) | Grasslands soil microbial communities from the Angelo Coastal Reserve, California, USA - 14_0903_12_40cm | ecosystem: Environmental > Terrestrial > Soil > Grasslands | place: USA... | reverse complement strand
GCGCCGCTGGCTGCCGCGGCTCGCGTCCGGCGAGATCGTCAGCGCGATCGCGATGAGCGAGCCCGGCGCGGGCAGCGACCTCGCCGCGGTCGCGACGCGCGCCGACCGCGTCGCCGGCGGCTACGTCATCACGGGCGCGAAGACGTTCATCACCAACGGCGTGCTGGCCGATCTGGTGATCGTCGTCGCGAAGACCGATTCGCAGGCCGGGAGCCGCGGAATCACGCTTGTGCTCGTCGAGCGCGGGATGCCGGGGTTCTCGGGCGGGAAGCTGCTCGCGAAGATCGGGCTCAAAGCGCAGGACACCGCCGAGATGGTGTTCGACGGCGTGCGCGTCGGCGACGACGCGGTCCTCGGCGAGCCCGGCGACGGGTTCAAGATGCTGATGAGCGAGCTCGCGCAGGAGCGCCTGTCGATCGCCGTGACTGCCGTCGCGGTGTGCGAGACGGCGCTCGACCAGACGATCGCGTACTGCGCGCAGCGTGAAGCGTTCGGGAAGCGCATCCTCGACTTCCAGAACACGCGCTTCACGCTGGCCGAGCTGAAGGCGAAGACCACGATGGCCCGCGTGTTCGTCGACCGCTGCATCGAGCTGCACTGCGCCGGGGCGCTCGACGCGACGACCGCTGCGGTGGCGAAGCTGGAGGCGACCGAGCTGCAGTTCCGCGTGCTCGACCAGTGCGTGCAGCTCCACGGCGGCTACGGCTACATGCTGGAGTACCCGATCGCGCGCGCCTGGGCCGACGGGCGCGTACAGCGCATCTACGGCGGCTCGAACGAGATCATGCGCGAGATCGTCGGCCGCTCGCTCGAAGGAGGACGCCGGTGATCGCCGGCCGCGAAGCGCCCGCGCTGGCCGGGCTGATGATGGACCGCTCGCTCCAGATCTCGCGGCTGATCGACCACGCCGCGCTGTGGCACGGCGACGTCGAGATCGTCACGCAGCGCACCGGTTTCGCCGACCGACGCTCGACCTACCGAGAAGTGCGCGCGCGGAGCGCCCGCCTCGCGCACGCGCTGATGCAGCGCCTGCAGGTAGCGCCCGGCGACCGCGTCGCGACGTTCGCCTGGAACACGCAGCGCCATCTCGAGCTGTACTACGGCGTCTCGGGGATCGGCGCGGTACTGCACACGATCAACCCGCGCCTGTTCGCGCCGCAGATCGTCTACATCGTGAATCACGCGCGCGACCGGTTCGTCTTCCTCGACGCCGATCTCGTCCCGGTGCTCGAGCCGCTCGCCGACCAGCTTCCGAACGTCGAAGGCTACGTCGTGCTGTGCGACGAGGCGGAGATGCCGGCCACCACGCTGCGCAACGCGATGGCGTACGAGACGCTGATCGCCGGCATGCCGGACGACATCGTGTGGCCCGAGCTCGACGAGCGGACCGCCTCGTCGCTGTGCTACACCTCCGGCACGACCGGCAACCCGAAGGGCGTGCTGTACTCGCACCGCTCGACGCTGCTGCACTCGTTCGCGCAGGCGGCGTCGTGGCAGGCCGGACCCGGCTCGCAGGCAGTCGTGCTGCCGGTCGTGCCGCTGTTCCACGCCAACGCATGGGGGCTGCCGTACATGGCGCCGATGCAGGGCTCCAAGCTGATCTTCGCCGACCCGCGCCTTGACCCGGCGGCGCTGTACGACGCGTTCGAGCGCGAGCAGGTGACGCTGACGTGCGGCGTGCCGACGATCTGGCTGCGGCTGCTGGAGTACGTCGACCGCAACGACCTGCGCTTCTCGAGCCTCAAGCTGCTCGGCGTCGGCGGGACGGCGCCGCCGCGCTCGATGATCGAGGCCTTCGAGGTCAAGTACGGCGTCTACGTGATGAACGCGTGGGGGATGACCGAGACCAGCCCCGCCTGCACGTTCGGCATGCCGAAGCCGGAGCACGACGTGCTGCCGCAGCGCATCGACTACAAGACGCACGCCGGCCGCTGCCTGTTCGGCGTCGAGATGCGGCTCGTCGACGACGCGGGCGCGGAGCAACCGTTCGACGGCCGCTCGCAAGGCGAGATCCACGTGCGCGGGCCGTGGATCGCGTCGGGCTACTTCGACGACGAGGACGCGACCGCGCGCGGCATCACGGACGACGGCTGGCTGCGTACCGGCGACATCGCGACGATAGATCCCGACGGCTACGTGACGATCCGCGACCGCTCGAAGGACGTGATCAAGTCGGGCGGCGAGTGGATCAGCTCGATCGAGCTCGAGAACGTCGCGGTCGCGCATCCCGACATCGCCGAAGCGGCGGCGATCGGCGTGCCGCACCCGACGTGGTCGGAGCGGCCGGTGCTGTTCGTCGTGGCGAAGCAAGGCCGCCCGCTCGACACCGCATCGGTGCTGGCGTTCCTGGACGGGAAGGTCGCAAAGTGGTGGCTCCCCGACGAGGTCCGCATCGTCGCCGAGCTGCCGCACACAGCGACCGGCAAGGTCTCAAAGCGAACGCTGCGCGACCACTACGCGTCGGGAACTTTCACGACGGCCGGCTAACGGCTCGGCACCTTCAGTGGTCGGCGTACCACTGCTTCAAGAACGTCAGCCGGGCCCGCCGTTCCGCAGTCTTCAGGTACTCGCCATCTTCCGCGCTGAGCTTGTCGAGATACACGGTCGCCGGCGCGTACTCCGACCACTGCTGCAGCAGGTAGGAGCCGCATGTCTTGCATGTGCCGAGATCCCAGTCGACCGACTCGACGTGCCCGAGCTCTTCGATCATGGCGAACTTCGGGTCATCGCAACAGATCATGGAACAGGCGGTTCGCCGTCGCGGTCGCGCACGTCGTGCGCCGGGTGCGGCGCGAGGGTCGGCTTCACGCGGAGGCAGCGCACGAGCTCCTCGGCGTACGGCCCGACGCCGAGCAGAATCCCGGCGGCGAGCGCCGCGAACGCCGCGCGCTTCGGCGGCGTACGGCTGAGCCGTAGCGCGAAGCGGGGCCGCTCGGGACCCATTCCGGCGAGCGCGCGCGCCTGCGCGGGCGACATGAACGACGCGAGCGCGGCGGTTACGAACGGCAGGGCCTCGAGGAAGCTGTGGGTATGGTGTTCGTGCTGCGCGACCTTGCGGCGCGGCGCGGCGTATGCGACGTCCCACACGACCGTCGCCTCGTGCAGCACCGCCATGGCCCACATCACGGCCAGCACGCCCGCGTCGATCTCGCAGAAGAGCCCGAGCGTGATCCCGGCGCCCGCCTCGGCGGCCATCAGCACGTGCGTCAGGGACTCGTGCGCGCCGGCGGTCCGCTCGATCTTCGTCTGCCGGTGCCAGAGCCAGTCGAGCAGACCAGGCACGATCCAGGCAGGGATCAGCACGTAGGTCAGCAGATCGCGCGTCAGCGCGTCCGCGTCCCGCCCGCGCCGCTGCGCGCTCGCTTCTTCCGTGCCGTCCATCGAGGTGCTGGTTCCCGCTCCGCCCGCGCTTGACGCGGCCCGGGATCAACTCCCGGCCATTCGCGGTCTTCGCGCGCGCCGTTCGCGAACGGTCTAGTGCTGGTGGTGTCCCGTCGTGGACGGTGCGCTCGCGTGCGACGGGTTCGCGTGCTGCGGCGGCGCGGGCGCGGAATACTGCGGCGGACGCGCCGCCGGCGCGGGTTGCTCGCGGCGCGGCTCGTACGTGCGCGGCGGTTCGTACGTGCGCGCGGGCTCGGACGACCGCGGCGCTTCGTAGCTGCGCGGGGCTTCGTACGTGCGCGCCGCTGCGGCATGCGCTTGCGCGGGCGCGGCGTGTGTCTGTGCCGGCGCGCCGGCGGTCGCGTCGTGCACCACCGGCTGGCGGGCGGCGCTCGGCCGCGACGCCGACGACGTATCGAACCGCGACCACGCATCCGAGTCGTGACCGTCGCGCCTGCCCGTCACCGGCATCGCGCGCGCGGGCTTTCCAGACGTCGCGGCGGTTCCGCTTGCGGCAGTTCCGGTCGCGGCGGTTCCGTCGATGACGGTCACGCCGTGCGAGCCCGGCGTCTCACGCCTCACGCCGAAGCGCGACCACGGGTCGACGATGGCATGCGACTGCGGCGCGTTCGAGGTGCCGGTGCCGCGCTGCAGCGCGGTTGCCGTTTGCGGCGTCGGCAGCGCGGCGTGCGCCGCGACCGCGGCGCGCTGCTCTTCGATCGGCACGCGCCGCACAATGACGCCCGCGCCGGCGAAGGCGCGCTGCTCGAAGTCGGGCCGCGCGGCGAGCGCCCGCGCGACCGGACGATCGCTGAAGCGCAGGTTCGCGTTGCTCGGCACGAGCGGCAGCTCGCCGCGCACGACGTTGACGGAGCGCATCCGCGCCGGAACCATCGCGACGCGCTGGTCGAAGCGGCCTTCGAGGAACTTGCGCTTCGGGATCTCGGTGGCGCCGCCGTGCTGCATGTTGGCGAAGAACCAGCGCCCGTGATGCCGGTTCGGCACGGCGTAGAAGTTGTTGATCGTCACGATCGTCGTACCGCCGGTGCCCCACCAGGGCAGGAACGGCTCGAACGGCGCGAGCGGCACCCAGCCGATCGTGTCGCCGAACGCGAATCCCGGTGAGCCGAACGTCATGAAGGAGACCAGCGCGGGGCTCCAGGCGACGACCGCGCGCGCGGGCACCCAGCACCAGCCGTTGCGCGGGTGGTGGAACCAGCGGCCGTAATGATACGGCGCCCAGCCCCAGCGCTCGGCGCCGATCCACGTCCAGCCGAAACCGTCCTCCCAGGTCCAGCGCCCGTCGCGGTACGGCGCCCAGCCCGGCGCGACGACGCTCGGGACCCAGACCGTGCCGTACGTCGTGTCGCTCGCCCAGCGGCCGTAGGCGGACAGATCGTCGATGCCGGCGACGCCCGGCGGCGCGTTGACGTCGGCGAGCGCGCGCAGCTCGCGCGCGTCGCGGTCGTCGTTGAAGCGGTCGAAGTCGTCGAGCGCGAGGGTCGCAATCCGCTGCACCGACGGGTTTCCCGCGGCGCCTTGCGCGACCAGCGTCGCGCCGGGCGCGAGCGGCTGCGCGCCGCTCGGCGTCACGACGTCGGCGAGGCCGGCGCGCACGGTGACCAGCGTGCGGCCGTCGCCGTCGACCGTCACGCGGTAGCTGCCGGCGGCGCGCGGGCGCACGGCGACCGACGGCGTGTCGATCTGCGCGCGGCCGTCGAGCGTTCGCAGCGCGCGGTAGTCGACGGTGCCCTCCGCGACTTGCAGCTCGCGGTCGCCGGCGTCCAGGCGCGTGAAGCGGATCTGCGCGTTCGCGCCGACCCGCACCGCCGACGCGCCGTCGAGTTGGATCTCGGCGCGCGACGCCGGACCGGTCGTGACGTAGTCGGCGCCGAGCACCGGCGCGTTCACCACCGCCGTCGTTGAGGTGGCGGAGTCGCCGCGCTGGACGGCGACCGAGCCCTCGGCGACGCTGATCCGCGCGACGGCCGGGTACGCGCCGGCGAGCTGGTCGCCGGCGCGCGCCGCCGGCGGAGCCGCGGCCAGCGGAACGGCGAGCAGCGCCGCGAGCGCGAAGCGCGCGAGCGGCGCGTACGTCCGGGACGATGAAGTGCGCATGATCCGCCTCCCCGGTGGTGATCCTATCAACGTGTTCCGCACGGCCCGCGTTTTCACGTCGCTACGCGCGCTCGAGGACGTACGTCCCGGGCGCGTCGGTGAGCGGCGCGTACGCTTCGCTCCCGACGGCGTGCGGCGCGGCGGCCTTCTGCGGCGAGCGCTGTGCCAGCCAGGCACTCCAGTCGGGCCACCACGAGCCTTCGTGCTTCGGCGCCGCGGCAAGCCACTCGTCGGGCGACTCCGGGTTCGGTGCGCCCGGCGGGAGGCCCCACCACACCGCTTTCTTCTTCTGCGGCGGGCTGATGATGCCGGCGATGTGGCCGGACGGGCCGAGCCGGAACGTCGTCTCGCCGCGGAACAGCCGCGTGATCCCGTAGACCGAGCGCCACGGCGCGATGTGGTCCTCCGCCGTCGCAACGCAGTACGCGTCGAGCGTGACGCGGCGCAGGTCGATCGGGACGCCGTCGATCTCGAGCTCGTCCGGCTTGGCCAGATCGTTCCGCAGGTACATGTGCCGCAGGTAATACGAGTGCGCCGCGCGCGGGATGCGCGTCGCGTCGCTGTTCCAGTACAGCAGGTCGAAGGCCGGCGCGTCGCGCCCGAGCAGGTAGCGGTTCACCGCCACGCCCCAGATCAGGTCGTTGGCGCGCAGCATGCTGAACGTGTCGGCCATCTCGCGGCCGCTCAGCACGCCCTGCTCGTTCATCCGCTCCTCGATGTGCGCCAGCGCCTCGGCCGAGAGGAACGCCATGACCTCGCCCGGGTCGGCGAAGTCGACCAATGAGGCGAAGAACGTCGCGGTGTTGACCGTCGTCGCGCCGGTGCGCGCGAGGTACGCGAGCGCGGTCGCCAGCAGCGTGCCGCCGATGCAGTAACCGATCGCGTCCGCGTCCGCGCTGCCCGCGATCTCGCTTGCGACGCGCAGCGCGGCCAGCGGCCCGAGCTTCATGTAGTCGGCCCAAGTGAGGTGCGCCAGCGTCGCGTCCGGATTGCGCCAGGAGATGACGAACGTGTTGCGGCCCTGGTCGGTGGCGTACTTGACGAAGCTGTTCGCCGGCTGCAGGTCCAGGATGTAGAACTTGTTGATCCACGGCGGCACGATGACCAGCGGGCGCGCGTAGACCTCGGGTTGCGTCGGCGCGTACTGGATCAGCTCGATCAGCTCGTTGCGAAAGACGACCTTGCCGCGCGTCGTCGCGACGTTCTTGCCGACCTCGAACGCGGACTCGTCGACCAGCGCCGGGCGGCCCGCGTTGCGCTGCGCGTCCTCGAGCACGTTCTGCATCCCGCGCCGGAAGTTGGCGCCGCCGCTCTTGAGCGTCTCCTCGAGCACGTCGGGGTTGAACCACGGCACGTTGGTCGGGCTCATCGCGTCGAGGAACTGCTTCGCGAAGAACTTCACCCGCCGCTTCGTCGCCTCGTCGACGCCTTCGGCGCGGTCGACCGACTCCAGCACCGCCTTCGAGGCCAGCAGATAGCCCTGCTTGAGCGCGTCGAAGTACGGGTTCGTCGTCCAGGCCGGGTTGCTGAAGCGCTTGTCCCCCGGCTCCGGTGCGGCGACCGGCGCGCTCGCGGGCGCTCCGTCGTCGACCGCGTTCGCGCCGCGAGCCGCGACGTCGGTCAGCGACTTGGCGAGCTCGAGCTGCGCTTCGAGCAGCTTGCCGGGCGTGGTCATCATCGCGCGCCAGACTTCCATCGACATGGCGCCGACGCCGAGCGGATCGAACGGGTTCTTCGCGCTCATAGGGGACCTCCGTAGTTCTACGGACGCCGGGGCCGCCCCCCGAGCGCTACCGTTCGGTCATGGAGCGCATCAGGCACCTGCCCGCCGCCGCGGCCGAACCGCCGAGCCGCACCGTCACGCTCGCGCCGCCGCACGGCGAGCCGCTCGACGATCCCGCGACCTACGAGCGCAACGTCGAGAACTTCATCGGCACCGTGCGCGTCCCGGTCGGGATCGCCGGACCGCTGGCGGTGAACGGCAGCGCGGCGCGCGGGACGTACTACGTCCCGCTGGCGACGACCGAAGCCGCGCTCGTCGCCTCCTACAGCCGCGGCGCGCAGCTCTTGACCCGCGCCGGCGGGTGCACCGCGCGCGTCCTCGACGCGCGGATGCGCCGCGCGCCGGTGTTCCGGTTCGCGGACCTGCGCGAAGCGACGGCCGGCGCGCTGTGGGTGCGCGAGAACGGCGAGCGGCTGCGCGCCGCGGCCGAAGCGACCTCGCGCCACGCGCGGCTGCTCGAGATCGGCACGCTGATCGAAGGCAACCACCTCTACCTCGACTGCGCGTACGCGACCGGCGAGGCGGCGGGCCAGAACATGGTGACGTTCGCGACCGAGGCGCTGTGCGCCGAGCTGCTCGCGCACGCGCCGGTTCGCCCGCGCTCGTTCGCGGTCGAGTCGAACGCATCGGGCGACAAGAAGGCCGCCGCGCAGTCGCTGCTCGCGACGCGCGGGCGGCGGGTCTGCGCCGACGCCATCGTACCGGCCGCGCTGCTCGAAGAGCGGCTGCGGGTCACGCCCGCGATGCTGGCGGCCTACTGGCGCACCGGCGCGGTCGCGGCGGCGATGACCGGCACCATCGGGATGCAGGGGATGTACGCGAACGCGCTGGCGGCGTTCTATCTCGCGACCGGTCAGGACGTGGCCTGCGTCGCGGAGTCGGCGGTCGGGATCACCCGGCTCGACGTCGCGCCGGACGGCGCGCTGTACGCGTCGGTGACGATGCCGAACGTCGTCGTCGCGACGGTCGGCGGCGGAACCGGGTTGCCGACGCAGCGCGCCGCGGCGAAGCTGCTCTCGCGCGGCGACGAGGCTCCGAGCGCCGACGCGCTGGCGGAGATCGTCGCAGGGATCGTGCTCGCGGGCGAGATCTCGCTGACCGCGTCGCTGTGCGCGCACGAGTTCGCCTGCGCGCACCGCCGCTTCGCCCGCGACGGCGCCAATGCCGCGACATCGCGGGTGCACCTAACCGGAGTGCCGGCGTGAACCGCTGGCTGACGTACGCGCGCGAGCGGTTCCCGCTCGCGCAGAACGGCGCGCTGATCGCGGCGTTCAGCGCGTCGGCGATCGCGTTCTCGGCACTCGTGCGCGGAGCGGGGCATTTCCCGGCGTGGTATCTGCTGGCGGCCGGCTTCGCGTCGTCGTTCCTCACGTTCGCGCTGCTGCGCATCGCCGACGAGTTCAAGGACGCCGGCGAGGACGCGCGCTGGCGGCCGTACCGGCCTGTCCCGCGCGGGCTGGTGACGCTGCGCGAGCTGCGGATCGCGGGCGCGATCTGCATGGGCCTGCAGCTCGCGATCGCGCTGGCGATCAGCGTTCGGCTCGTCCCCGAGCTGCTGGTGGTGTGGGCGTGGTTCGGGCTGATGAGCAAGGAGTTCTTTGCGCGGGAGTGGCTGCGCGCCCACCCGCTGGCATACATCGGCTCGCACATGGTGATCGTGCCGCTGATCGACTGGTACGTCAGCTCGTTCGACTGGCTGATCGCCGGCGTCCCGGCGCCGCACGCGCTCGGGTGGTTCCTGGCCGTGACGTTCGTGAACGGGCTGGTCGTGGAGATCGGCCGCAAGATCCGCGCGCCGCACGACGAGGAGCCCGGCGTCGAAACGTACACCGCGATGTGGGGCCGCGTGCGCGCGACGGCGGTCTGGGCCGGCGCGATCGCGTGCAACGTCGCGCTCGCGACGGTCGCCGCCGCGCACGTCGGCTTCGCGCACGTCGACTTGCCGGTGTTCGGCGCCCTCGCGCTCGCCGCGCTCGCCTGCGCGATCGTGTTTCTACGCTCGCTGCGCGCCGGAGCCGGGCGCCGCATCGAGGCGATGACCGGCGTCTGGACCCTCGGCTCCTACCTGTTCCTCGGCGTCATTCCGCTCGGAGCGCACGTGCTGCGATGATCGTTCTGCAATCCCTCTCGACCCGCGGCGTCGTCTTCCCCGGCGACCTCGAAGCCGCTGACCGCACCCGCACCGGCGGCAAAGCCGCCGGCCTCGCCCGCCTGCGCGACGCCGGCTGCGACGTCCCGCCCTGGTTCGTCGTCACGCCGAACTGGCACGACGACGACGCCGCGGTGAGCGAAGCGCTCGCGCGCCTCCTCGCCGAAGACACCGCCCCGCGCCGACGTCATCCTGAGCCTGTCGAAGGATGCGCCGAAGCCGCGACGTTCGCCGTGCGCTCGTCCGCAGTGATCGAGGACGGCGGCACCGCCTCGTACGCCGGCCAGTTCACGAGCCTGCTCTTCGTCCCGCGCGAAGGCGTGGTCGACGCGATCCGCCGCGTCCGCGCATCCGCCGCGAACGAGTCGGTCGCAGCATACGCGGGCGCCACGCGCGACGCCGCGCGCACGGACGCGGGCGATGAAAGAAACTCCGCTATGGCGGTCGTCGTGCAGCGCATGATCACGGGCGAGGCGAGCGGCGTCGCGTTCGGCGTCGACCCGGTCGACGGCAGCGACGTCGTCGTCGTCACCGCCGCCTACGGCCTCGCGGCGGGCGTCGTCGACGGCGACCTCGTCACCGACGCGTGGCGCGTGGTGCGCGACGGCACGCTCGTCTCGCGCGCGATCGCGGAGAAAGACCGCATGCACGTGCGCGCGCCGCTGGCGGGCACGCTGGCCGTCGCTGTCGATCCCGCCATGCGCGCACGCCCCGTCCTGAGCGACGACCAAGTCCGGGCGGTCGCGTCGTGCGCGCGGCGCATCGCGGGCGCGGCGGGCGCGCCGCAGGACGTCGAGTTCACCTTCGCCGCCGGGCGGCTGTGGGCGCTGCAGGCGCGGCCGGTCACGGCGGTCGCGGGTGCGCCGGTCGCGATCTGGGACGACAGCAACATCGCCGAGAGCTACGGCGGCGTCGTCGG
>Ga0066662_10001658_pt1 | contig 10354 bp, 10 predicted proteins | sample GraSoiAngelo_111_FD_133939 | JGI IMG/M metagenome (GOLD analysis project Ga0066662, IMG submission 133939) | Grasslands soil microbial communities from the Angelo Coastal Reserve, California, USA - 14_0903_12_40cm | ecosystem: Environmental > Terrestrial > Soil > Grasslands | place: USA... | reverse complement strand
TCCTCAGTTCGAGCGCGTGGCGCCAACGCATCCAGGCGATCACGCCGATCGCGCCTCCGATCGCGCCCCCGTACCAGACCAGACCGGTGCCCGAGAAGATGCTCCCCACGAGGTCGTGCTTGACCTGCGAGTAGTTCTGGATCAGGTAGTAGCCCCGCGCGCCTACGATGCCCCCGATCAGAGCCGCAAAGACGATCTCGTACGCCCAATCGACCGGCTTGCCGAGCTCGCGCAGCCTGCGGGCGACGACCAGCCCGCAGGCGAGAAAGCCCAGCGCAAAGGCCAGGCCAAAGGTCTTGATCGAGATGCCGAGGAGGTGTATTTCGGGCTTCATGGAGTGATCGGCCGGACATCCGCGGCGGGCTCGCACTTTAGGGCACCGTGAGCCGTGTCTGCGACAATCAGCGCATGGCGAGCGGGCGAACCAGCTTCGGCAAGGACACGGGCCTGCAGGCACGCATGCTGCTCACCCTCTTCCTGCTCGGCCTCGTCTACGTCGTGTTCATCGGCGTGCTGTTCGTCGCCGGCGCGGGCGCCGTGATCATCGTCGCCGTGGCGCTCGTGCTGCTCGTGTTGCAGCTCTTCGCCTCCGACAAGATCGCGATGGCCTCGATGGGCGTCAAGGAGGTCTCGCCCGCCGAGGAGCCCGAGCTGCACGCGATCATCGAGCGCCTCTGCGTGCAGGCGGACCTGCCGAAGCCGAAGGTCTGCGTGATGGAGACCTCGATGCCGAACGCCTTCGCCATGGGACGCTCGCGCAAGTCGACGACCGTCTGCGCGACTCGTGGAATCCTCGAGCTGCTCTCGCCGGCAGAGCTCGAAGGCGTGCTCGCGCATGAGCTCACCCACGTCATCAATCGCGACGTGATGGTGATGACGCTCGCCGGCTTCTTCGCCTCGCTCGCCGCGCTGATCCTCCAGTTCTCCTTCTTCTTCGGCGGCGGCGGCGACCGCGAAGAGGAGGAAGACATCTTCCTGGTGGTGATCGCATCGATGATCGTCTACGCGGTCTCCTTCTTCCTGATGCGGGCGCTGTCGCGCTACCGGGAGTTTGCCGCCGATCGCGGCGGGGCCGTGCTGACCGGCCGCCCGAGCGCTCTGGCCTCGGCGCTGATCAAGGTCACGGGCACGATCGAAAGGGTGCCGAGCCAGGACCTGCGCTCGGCAGAAGCGTTGAGTGCCTTCTTCATCGTGCCGGCCAGGGCGAAGAAGTCGCTCCTGAACCTCTTCGCCGACCACCCGCCCCTCGAGCAGCGCCTCGCGGCGCTCGAGCGGTTGGAGTCCCAGCTGCAGAGCGCCGGCTGACGTGGGCCTGCGCGACATCCTCACGGGCCGCCATCAGGTGAAGGGTCCGGCGCCCGACCGCCTGTTCGCGATCTCCACCGCCTACGTCACGCTCGAGTCCGAGCACCAGATCGAGCCCGCGGGATCTGCCGCGATCGTCTTCCAGGCGCTCGCGACGAGCGAGTTCGAATCGACGCTGCGCGACATGGAAGAGGTCGTCAAGGCCACCGGCGGAGACAGCGGGACGAGCGTCTCGACCGAAGACGACAGCTACGGCTACCGCTGGATGATCCTGCGCAATCCCGCGCAGGCGCCCAGCGTCGAAGACCTCGCCGTCGGCATCAACGCGGTGTCGAGCTCGATCGAGACCGCGGGTCACGGAGAGCGGCTGCTGTGCGCCGTGTTCGCCTTCGACGACGCCCAGAAGCGTCGCATCTACTTCATCTACAACTACAAGCGCGGCTTCTGGTACCCGTTCGTGCCGGATCCCTCGGGCGCGCAGCAGCGCCTGACCGAGCGCGAGCTGCAGCTCAAGGCGCAGATGGGCGCCGAACTGCCGATGGAGCCCGAGCTTGAGCGCTGGTTCCCGCTGTGGGGAATACCGATCTGAGCCGCGGCGAAGGCCGCGAGCGCGTGGCTCGCAGAGGAGATCGCTCGGTACGCTGCAACGCGTGAGCGCCCCAGGGACTCCGCCGCCGCCCGCACTGGCAGGCGGTCCCCCGCCCCACACCGAAGTTCCCGAGCCGCCGCACCGCGGACGCTGGCTGGCCAGGCGATTCGTGCTGGGCGGGCTGGGCGTGATGGCGCTCGCGGGCGCGGCGACCGCGGTCGTGGCGCTGAACGAGGTCGACAAGGTCGTCGAAGCGCTCGGCCAGAACCGCGCCGTCAAGCTCGCTCCGAAGGTGCTCGCGCCGGCGAGCCGCGGAGCGCCGCAGACGCTGCTGCTCGTCGGCGACGACCGCCGGCCGCCGCCGCGGCACAACCCCAACGGGTTCGTGGTCCCGCATTCGAACGAGATGCTGCTCGCGCGGATCGACCCGAGCAAGCCGACGATCTCCATGCTCTCGATCCCCCGCGAGCTCCAGGTCAGGATCGAGCCGCCGGGCGCCCGGCCGCGGGTCGACAGGATCAACGTCGCGTACACGATCGGGGGGATCCAGCTCATGACCGAAACGATCAAGCGCGTGCTCGGCATCCCGGTCAACCACGTCTTCGTCGTCACGTTCCCCAAGTTCAAGCGCGCGGTGAACGAAATGGGCTGCGTCTACATGACCGTGGACAGGCGCTACTTCCACGTCAACGAACCGGGGGGCGAACAGTACTTCGAGATCAACCTGCAGCCCGGCTATCAGCGCGTGTGCGGCACGCAGGCGCTCGAATTCGTGGCCAACCGTCACGAAGACACCTCGCTCACGCGCGACGCGCGCGACCAGCGCTTCCTGCTCGAAGTCAAGGCACAGTACGGCGCGTCACTGTTCGAAAGCCGCGAAAAGTTCGAGCGGATCCTGGGCAGGGCCGTCGAAACCGACCTGCACGGGAGCGGACAGGTGCTCGACCTGCTCGAGCTGCTGGTCCAGGCCCAGGGAAAGCCCGTGCGCCAGGTCCCTTTCCAGGTGAACCTGCTGCCGAGCTATGACACCGCGACTCCCCAGCAGATCCACGAATCGGTGCGCTCGTTCCTCACCGGAACCTCGGCTATCAACCGGCAGAAGCTGAGACAGCCCGCCCATGCCCGGCGCAGCCATGCACATGCCAGGCCGTCGTCGGGACCGTCGCTGACCCCGACGCCGGGGGCCGCGCTCGCCCACGCACGCGTGGCGGCAGCGAGCCTACCCTTCGCACTCGAGTACCCCCGCAGGCGCGACACGTTCGGCGCCGCCGTCCCCGACAGCGTGCGCGTATACGACATTCGAGACCAGCGAGGTCGCCTGCAGCCGAGCTACGCGATCGTCGTCGACCGCGGCCCCCTTGGCGAGTTCTACGACGTTCAGGGCACCTCCTGGGCGGACCCCCCGCTGCTCGGCAACCCGAGCGAGACGATTCACGTCGGCTCGCGGACCTACGAGCTCTTCTACGCCGGGGAACACGTAAAGACGATCGCCTGGCACGACGGCGAAGGCACATACTGGATCCAGAACACCCTCACCAACAGCGTCCCGCCGCAGACGATGCTGGCGATGGCCGAGCAGACCGTCCCCGTCGTGAGCGCCGGCGCGACGGCGTCGGGACCGGCCGCGGGAGTCCACGCGCTGGCGGTGCCCGCGCGCGCCGCCACCGGCGATGGTCTCCCGACACAGCTCGGCGACGTCCTCGGGCTCCTGACCCTTGCGGGCCTGGCTCCACTCGCGCTGGGGGTGCCCGCCCGTCAGCGGCAGCTGCGGGCGCTGCGCGAGCAGGTGGCACATGCGATGGCACTCGAGGCACGCCAGCGGCCGCTGCTCGCCACCGCGGCCGAGGTCACCGGCGCCCCGGCGCAGAGCACGCCATCGGTCTATCGCGCACCGAGACGCCCGCGCCGGGCCGTGATGGCGACGGCCTTGGCATTGCTCCTCGCGGCGATCGCCGCCCTCGCCCTCAGCCTGTCCTCGGGAGGCAGCTCCTCCTCGCGGGCGCCCGTGCCGGGAGCGCCGGTGCCGGTGGCGGTCTTCAACGCCACGAGCGTGCCGGGCGTCGCGCGTAGCGTCGCCACCACGCTCCAGGCGGGTCACGTGCGCCTGGGCAAGGTCGGCGACATCAAGAACGCCGGCCTCGGGCACGGCGCATACGTCCTCTACCCGCCGGGCGCCGAAACGCAGGCGCGTGCAGTCGCTCAGCTGATCGGCGGACTCTCGCCGACGGTGACGCCGATCCAGCCGCAGGTGGAGAACGCGGTGAACGTGCACCGCGAGATCGTGATCGTGCTCGACTGACGAGCACGATCGTGCGGTCCTCAGGGTGGCCCTGCTCCGTGGGCGACCGCCTCGACGTTGTGGCCGTCCGGGTCGAGGACGAAGGCACTGTAGTAGCCCTCGGAATACTCGGGCCTCAGGCCGGGTGCACCGTTGTCCCGCCCGCCGGCGGCGAGCGCCGCCGCATGAAAGGCGTCCACCTGTTCACGACGGTCGGCCGCAAAGGCGATGTGGACCGGCGCCCCGGTGCCATAGGCGGTGGAGAGCCCGAAGTCGTCCGCCTCTTCGAGCCCGAACGTCACCTCCGCGGATCCCTCGCCCGAGGTGCCGATCTCGCTGAAGCCCAACGGCAGCAGGGCCCGTGCGTAGAACTCGCGGCTGCGGGCGAGGTCGCTCACGCCGACGGTCACGTGGTCGATCACGACTCGACGTCTCGGCACGCACGCAATTTAGCGCGGGCGGCGCCTGCCGCTAGTCCGGGATGAGGCCCTCTCCGGTGAAGTCGGCCGCGGCCTCCGCGAACGTGATGTCGGCAGGCGGGAGGATGTGATCGGAGCTCTCCAGCTCGTCCTCTGGGACGGGCGTTCCCTGCGTGCGGACGAAGTCGAGCATCGCGGCGTACGCGTCGGCGAAGCCGTCTTCGCTGCCGCTCTCGACGACTGCGACGACGGCGCTCTCGAGCTCGTTCAATCTCGCGGCGTCCGCATCGGCGAGCTCGTACTGATCCTCGCCGGAGATCCGCACGATCATGTCTGCTGGCCCTCGGACGGCGGCTGGCTGGGCGGCGAGATCTGCCCCGCCGACGCGGCGTCCCCGGCGCCGATTTCGCTCTTCATCTTGGCCAGCTCGTCATCGACGGCGGGCTGGCTGGAGAGCTGCTTGAGCTGACGGTCGATGTCGTCTTCGCCCGGGCCGAGCGCCGTGAGGTCGTCGAAGGTGCCCGCCGCTTCCAGCTCCTGCACCGCGTCGGCGCGGGCGCGCATGTTTTCGGTCTTGTCCACCGCCCGCTGCATCGCGAGGCCGACATCGGCCATCTGCTCGCCGACGCCGGTGGCGGCCTCCGAGATCCGCACCTGTGCTTCGGCGGCGGAGTACTGGGCCTTGATGACCTCCTTCTTGGTGCGGAAGGCTTCGATCTTGGCGCGCAGCTTTTGCTCGGAGTCCGTCAGCTTCTGCTGCTGATCCTCGAGTTCGGCGACCTGCGTGTCGAGCGACTGCAGCTCGGTCTGCGCGACGTTCTTGCGTTCCAGGGCGGCTCTGGCGAGGTCTTCTTGGCCGCCGGACACCGCCTGGCGCGCCTGCGTGTCGAGCTTGACGACGCTCTGCTGCAGCGAGGACTCCTGCATCTGCAGGCGCTTCTTGGCTGTCACCACGTCGGCGATGCCCTTCTTCACGTTCTGCAACTGTTCGACCTGCTTCTGATAGCTGTAGTCCAGCGTCTCGGCGGGGTCTTCGGCGCGGTCCAGCAGCTTGGAGACCTTCGCCTTCACGACGGTTGACATGCGCCCGGTCAAGCCGGCCATCTGATCCTCCTATTTCCTTTCACGGGGCGACCGAGCGAGATCGGTCAGCAGGCAGCCTCAAGCGTAGCCGACGGAGGCGGGCGTCAGAGACCGAGCGGATGCCGGACGCTGTAGCCGCCGTTGCCCGTGCGCAGCGGCCGCCAGCGCGGGCCCTGCTGATTGGAGGGGTCGTCCGCGGCGCTCGTGTCGAGGCGCAGCCCGGCGACGGTCATGTAGGCGTGGCCGGGGTTGGAGAAGATCGTGACCCACCGACCCACTCCGTGCGAGCCCCAAGCCATGAATTCCGAGGAGTCCTCGGGAGTGCCAAGCAGGCTGGCGCCGTGCAGGGCGAAGGAGACGGTGCCCGAGCAGTCGTAGCCGGGCGAGTTGAACGATGCGTGCCCGCCGCCGAAGATGTAGGGCAGGCCGATGATCTGGTCGCCGGCCCAGATCATCTGCTGCACCGCGGCGGGGACCGACATCGGTGCGGCTGCCAGCCCGCCGACGTAGCGGGCCGTGGAGCCCGGGACCAGCAGCTGTGGCTTGGCGGCCACCGCGGCTGCGACGGGGCTCCCGCCGGTTGCTGCGCCGAGGCGGCTGGCCTGCGCGGGCGGCACGTAGGGCACGACCGCCCCCGTCGCGGTCCTCTGGTAGACCGGCCCGTGGTAGACGAGGTTGGAGCTGCGTGCGGTCACGGGCGCCGTGTGGATGCGCGGCGCGGGGGGGGGCGTGACGGCGGGGGTGGGACTGGAGACCGGTGCGCCGGCGAGGGCGCCTCCGGTTTCGCCCGCCAGCGCGGGAGTCGCGAAGGAGGCCAGGATCGTGGAACAACAGACGACAGCGCTGAGAGCCCGCACCCGCAACAAAACAACCTCTTTCGTCGGCCTGCGGGGTTAGCTGACGGGCTAGCGCTGAAAGAGCCTGCGCTTCCTCACGGATCTACCGCGGGATTCGCCCCAACAACCTGGGTCCCCCGTTCCCTGACATCTGGTCAGGGATTCGGCGTTCTTGGCGCGGCAGCCTAGCAAAGCGCAATGACGCTTGCGCGTCCTGCATGCCGGATGGCGTGTTTTCCCCGCAAACGCGGCGAATTCGGAGGCGATGGACCCCTTCGCGGGCGGTCCGCGGGCAGCCGCTTGCAGGATCCCGGCCCGGGCGCACCGGACCCCGCACGCGCGCGCCGAGCGGCTCGCTAGGGTGCCCCGGATGCGCGATCGCAGCCCACGCGTCATCGCAGTGCTCGCCGTCGCGCTCGCGGCGGCGCTCGCCGGCTGCGGCAAGTCGGCGATCAGGCCACACAAGGGCGGGGGGCCAACCGCGGCGGTCGCGCCGCTCGCGGCCCAGGGCGCGGTTAGCGTCGTGACCAAGAACACGACACGGCTCGGCGGCGCCGAGGCGGCCTCCGACGCCGCAGCCGTCGCCCGCGCCGTTTATCCGGGGCTCACCGCAGCCACGCGCCCGGAGGCGGTCGTGATCGTGGACCGGCGCAACTGGGGAGCCGCGCTGGCGGCCTCCGCGCTCGCGAGCGCGCCGCTGAGGGCGCCGCTGCTCTACAGCGACGGCGCGACGCTGCCCGAAGTCAGCCGGGACGCGCTCGAAGCGATGCGGCCGACCGGCGCCCCGGCGCTGGGCGGCGCGCAGGTGATCCTGCTCGGGACCTCGGCCGCGCCGCCGAGCGGGTACCGGGCACGCTCGCTGGCGGTTCGGAGCGCCGAGCCCGCCGGGGCCGCGGTCGTCGCGCGGCTGCTGGCCAGCGTGCAGGGCTCGAGGGCGCGCCGGGTGATCCTCGTTGCGTCGGACGCCCAGCGAGCTCTGCAGATGCCCGCCGCCGGCCTGGCCGCGGAGAGCGGCGCGCCGATCCTGTTCACGGCGAGCACGGGGGTCCCCGCCGCGACGAGCGCCGCCCTCTCCCACCTGCGCCGACCGGCGATCTACCTGGTCGGCGTGCCGGCCATCAGCAGGGCCGCGCTCGGCGAACTGGCACGCTTCGGTCAGGTGACGCCGATCGCGCAGGCCGGCGCCGTCGGGGCAGGGCCGACGCCGGTCGAAAATGCGATCGCCGTCGCGCGCTTCACCGACGGGGTGTTCGGCTGGGGCATCAAAGAACCGGGTCACGGCCTGGTGTTCGCGAACGCCTCGCGTCCGCTCGACGCACCCGCCGCGGCGCCGCTCTCGGCGACGGGCGAGTACGGACCGCTGCTGCTGCTCGAGGACCCCGCAGCAGTGCCACAGGCGCTTGCGAGCTATCTCAGCAACATCCAGCCGGCCTACGGACGGGCCCCGCAGTACCAGCCGGTCCACGGGGCCTACAATCACGGCTGGCTGATCGGGGACGAAACCGCGATCTCGCCCGCCACCCAGGCCGAATTGGACGCGAGCCTGGAGATCGTGCCCGCCAGGGGCGCAGCGGAAGAAAACGGGGCCTCGCCCGAATGACCGACCTGCGGAGATGACATGAGCGAAGCCGAAGACCCCGACCGACTCGCCCGCGTCCGCGAGGCGCACGAGGCCACCGTCGAGGACGTTCGCCAGCTGATGGGCGCCTCCACGCCGCACTTCGCGCTGCAGCTGCGCAATCGCATCGCCAAGCTGATCGCGGATCTCCCACCCGAGCACCCCGCGCGGGTCGAAGGCGAACAGGAGATCGCCCGCCTGGAACGTCTTGGGCTGGTCGGCGAGACGCGCGGGGAGGGGCCCCACGACGGTGAGGCGCCGCTGCCGTCGCTGAACCTCGAGGGTGCGAGCGACGTGGCCGAGCCGGGCTAGCGACGCCCGGCGAACGTTCGCTCGCGCCGCGAGTCGACGAAGCGCGCGCGCAGGACTTTGAAGAGGAAGGTGAAGATCGCTCCGTCGATCAAGAGCAGCGCGACCTGCAGCCAGCTCGGCACGCGCGTGAACGCCGACACGCCCAACGCCACCGCCGAGTGGAACGCGATCGTCGGCAGCAGCGCGAGGATCAGCGCGTGCGAGCGGTATCCGCTGAGGTGCTCGCGCAGCGTCACCTCGACGGTGCCGATCATGACCGCCCCGAGGCCCGCGAACAGCGCGGGGCCCCCGTTCGAGACGCCCCGCCGAAGGCCGACGATCGTGCCGATCGCGCCCACGAGGATCAAGAGCTCCGACAGCGGCAGCGGATACCACGGAGGGCGCGGCCGCTCGCCTGCGGCCGTGGGCGCCCCGGCGCCGGTTCCCCGCTCACGCTCGGCCGCCCCGCGTGGGCGCGCCCGCGCACGCTTGCCCTGAGCGCCCGTCGGCGCCACGCGCCCGGAGGCCTGCTCTGCGGCCGCTGCCGACTCGGCCGGCGTCGGGGCCGCTCCGGGCTCGGACTGCGTGCGCTGCGCCGCGCTGGCCGCGACCGGACGGCGCTTTCGCGAACGTCCCCGACGTCGCCTGTTGCGACTGTCAGCCACGGCGTCAGGAGCCCGTTCTGGCTTCGCCGCGCCGCATCGACGTCGATCGTAGCGCCTATGCTGGGGTGCAATGTCCGCGACCCAGCCAACGCTCCCCACGGGGGGGTCGGGCATCCCCGACAGCACGCTCGCGGGACCGTTCCCGGTCGGCGAGTACGCCGCCGCATTGCGTTCCAAGCTGCGCTCGTTCGCCCGCGTGCAGCTCGTCGGCGAGCTCGTGAACCTGCGCCCCTCGCCGGCGCGCGTGTACTTTGAGCTGCGCGACGCGACCGGCGCGATCCCCTGCGCCGCATGGCGGGGAGATTGGGAGACGATGGTCGCCCGCGCCGGCGGCGCCCCGGCGGAGGGGATGCAGGTGGTCGTAGCGGGCGGCTGTGACTACTACCCCGGCAGCGCCACCTCCTCCCCCGGCTTCTCGTTCTCCGTGAGCGACCTGAGGGTCGCCGGCGAGGGAGACCTGCTCGCGCGCATCGACCGCCTGCGCAAGAAGCTCGACGCGGAGGGCCTGCTCGAGCTGCAGAAGCTCCTCCCGCGACCGCTCGTCCCCCACACGATCGGCGTCGTCACCGGCGAGGCAGGCAAGGCTCGCGACGACGTCCTCGCGGGCCTGTCCCGACGCGGCTGGGCGGGACGCCTCGTGTGGGGCTTCGCGCCTGTGCAGGACCGCCACGCCGCGCCGGCGATCGCGCGAGCCCTCGGGGACCTGGCCGCCGTGGCCGAGGTCGACGTGGTGATCGTCGCCCGCGGGGGCGGCTCGCTCGCCGACCTGCTCTGCTTCTGCGACGAGACGCTGTGCCGAACGGTGGCGCTGCTCGGCGTGCCGGTGATCGCGTCGGTCGGACATCACACCGACCGGACCCTGCTCGACGACGTCGCGGCGGTCAGCTGCTCGACGCCGACGCACGCCGCCGAGGCGGCGGTGGGCGTCGACTGCGCAAGGGCACGGGCCGACCTCGCCGCAGCGGCGGGACGGCTGCGCGACCACGGGCGCCGCGCGGTGCTCTCGCGGGCGAGGTCGCTGGCCGTGCTCTCCCGGGCTCCGGCGGAGCACATCGGCCGCCAGCGGGCGCGTCTTCGCCAGCAGCTGCGCGAGGCGCGTGCGGCGTCCCGACGGAGGATCGCCGGCGAGCGAGAGCTGACAGCACGGCGGGCGCTCGTGCTGGCGCGGAAGGCGAGCTCGTCGGTGATCGACTGCCGTGAGCGCCGGCCACGCGAGCTCGAGCGCCTGGCGCTCGCGCTCGCCGGTCACGAGCCGCAGCGTACGCTCGAG
>Ga0066662_10001657_pt1 | contig 10355 bp, 7 predicted proteins | sample GraSoiAngelo_111_FD_133939 | JGI IMG/M metagenome (GOLD analysis project Ga0066662, IMG submission 133939) | Grasslands soil microbial communities from the Angelo Coastal Reserve, California, USA - 14_0903_12_40cm | ecosystem: Environmental > Terrestrial > Soil > Grasslands | place: USA... | reverse complement strand
CTCGGCCTCGACTACATCGTCATGGCGCTCTCGCCTACGATTGGCTGGCTTTTCCTCGGCCGAATCATTTCTGGGATCACCGCGTCCAGCATTCCGACTGCCATGGCATACATCGCCGACGTGACGCCGAAAGAGAAGCGTGCAGGCGCTTTTGGCATGATCGGCGTGGCGTTTGGCCTCGGCTTTATTCTCGGCCCAGGCATTGGTGGTCCGCTCGGCGATATCGATGTTCGGCTGCCGTTCTGGGTCGCCGCTGGATTTAGTCTGGCGAACTGGCTTTACGGTTACTTCTTCGTCCCCGAATCGCTGCGACAGGAACATCGCAAAGAAGTCACATTGCGCCGTGCGAATCCGATAGGCTCGCTGGTGTTGCTTCGCTCGCATTCGGAGCTGTGGAAGCTTGCTACGCTACAGTTTCTTGCCTACGTCTCGCACGAAGTGTTCGTGATCTGGGCGCTTTACGCGATTTACCGTTACGAGTGGAGCTCGGGCATGATTGGCGCTTCGCTCGCGATCGTCGGCATTTTCACCGCGGCGATTTCAGGAGGACTCACAGGACGAATCGTTGGATGGCTCGGTGAGCGACGCACACTTTACATCGGCCAATTTTTCGGTGCGGTCGGCATGCTGATCGCTGGTCTCGCCAGAACGAGCGCTGTTTACATCGCTTCGATCCCCATAATTTCGATGTGGAATATTTCCTTCCCGGCAGCACAAGGCATGATGACGCACCGCGTGAGCGAACGCGAACAGGGCGAATTGCAGGGCGCGATCCAGAGTCTTCGATCAATCGCGTTTGTCATTGGACCCTTCCTCTTCTCAGGAATATTCGCCTGGTTCATCAACCCGAAGCACCCCTTTCATGTTCCCGGCGCTCCGTATTATTTGGCAGCAGCGTTGTTATTCACTGCGATGTTGCTCGCGACGCGCGTAGAACAACCGCAATTTGATCAGCCCGGCGAGAAGCCAATTGAACCAAGCGAAGCCGCACCGCCGGGAGGAATTGCTGCAGGGCCCGTCGCGCCGGCTATCGATCCGGCAGAAGAAAATGTTTGAGTTCTTGATGGTGATTCGACTAACTACGGCTGTAATGAAAGCGACCATTCGGGGCGCAGGGGTTGTCATTGCGATCAGTTCCTGGATCGCGATGTCTAATCACTGCGCGTTCGCGCTGATCGCGACAGAAAACGATTCGACGCAAGCGGGTTGCCCATTTCATTCCAAGCCGGCGAAGCAAAAACAGCAGGCCGCGCAGGTGCAATGCTGCAAGACCCTGCGCGCCGTTGTTCTTGCACAAACAAAAGCCTGGGCGCGCGACGACGCTAAATTTTTGCACGTCCATGTTCGGTCTCACGAGTTCGCGCCCATCGCGCTTCAACGGAACGCGCAGGTGGCGTTGTCCCTCGATACAGGGCCGCCCGACGCCCGCTCATTCGCTGAGCTAATCCTGCAGCGGAGCCTTTTGGCTCACGCCCCACCCTTCTCGGTCTAACGAGTCGCGATCGGCGATCGCGCATTTCCCGCTGTAGCGGCAGGCGTGCCGCCTGCATTGCGCATGCTGTCGCAGCCGACGCGGCTGCCACTACAGAATCATTTCAGCAGTCCAAATGACAAGACACGTTTTAGTTTTCGTTTGCGCATTCACACTCGTCGCCCGTGTGCAGGTAGGGGCGATTGACCCCAATCGCCCGACTGGCGATCACCCGCTTTCGCACAGCTACGGCGTGGCAGGCGAGCATGTGGGGAAACAGAAATACACCTGCCCCATGCATCCGGAGGTCGTGATGGATCATCCAGGCAATTGTCCCAAATGCGGAATGAAACTCGTGCCGCTGAAACAAGAGAAACGTCGAACGCCCAACGTCCAACGCTCAACGCCCAATGATCAGTCGCTTTTGTCACATCGGTCACATGAAACGCACCCGCCTTCGGTCGCCGCGGCGACCTCTGGCGTGGCAGGCACGGTTTCGCACGGCGGCCACGAGATGCACATGGAAATGCACTCTACGGTGGACAGTGCTGATCCAATGAGCCGCGAAGGGTCGGGCACAAGTTGGCTACCAGATTCGAGCCCTATGTATGGCAGAATGTTCATGTTCGATGAGAACATGCTGATGTTGCACGGCGCAATTTTCCCGCGTTACACCAACGTGAGCACGCCACGCGGTGACGATCGGATCGATGCGCCGAACTGGATGATGGCGATGTATTCGCATGCGCTCGGCGAAAGCGCGCAGTTCGGCGCCCGCCTGATGATGAGTCTCGATCCGTTAACCGAGCAGGGCCGCGGCTATCCCCTCTTATTTCAAAGCGGCGAATCGTGGCACGATGAGCCCTTACACGACCGACAACATCCGCACGATCTCTTCGACGAATTGTCGATGAGCCTGTCGCAAAAGTTCGAGCACGATTTCAGCGCCTACATCTATTTCGGTTACCCCGGTGAACCGGCGCTCGGTCCGCCGACATTCATGCATCGCCCATCGGCGATGGATGATCCCGACGCGCCGCTTGGGCATCACTGGCAAGATTCGACGCACGTCACCTTCGGCGTCGCCACTGCAGGTTTGCAATGGCGCAATCTGAAAATCGAAGGCAGTATTTTCACTGGCCGTGAGCCGGATGAAAATCGTTACGACTTTGATCGGCCGCGCTTTGATTCATACAGCGGCCGCATTTCCTGGAACCCGACGCAAAATCTCGCGCTGCAAGTTTCGTATGGTTACATCAAGAGTCCCGAGGCGCTCGAGCCAGACCTGAAACGGCATCGGACGACCGCGTCCGTCATTTACAATCTCCCGCTCGGCCACGACAGCAATTGGTCAACGTCCTTTGTTTGGGGACAAAACAACGACACGGGTGAAGGCAAAACGCAGTCATTCCTACTCGAATCAAATTATCAACGCGGCCGCGACACGTTTTATGCGCGTTGGGAGCGCGTCCAAAAATCCGGTGAGGAATTGGTTCTGAATCCCGCGGCTGACACGCGCATCTTTCCGGTGAGCGCTTACACAGTTGGTTACGTGCGCGACCTCTCGCACGGCAATGGTCTCGATATCGGACTTGGCACTCAATTCACTATCAACGGTCGCCCAGACACTCTCGATCGTTATTATGGGGACGATTTGGGTTACGCGTTTCAGTTTTTTCTGCGCATTCGCCCATCACTGCATGGTCATGGCGGGCATGAGCACGTCGAGAACGTCGCTGGAACTGAAAAATGAGAGGGGCCCACATTCTCGCTTCGCCACGCGACGCACGGGTATGTTAAAACGTGCGGAAATGACAAAAATATTGCTCGCGATAGCCTCGCTTATCGTCGCAACATGCACACTTTTTGCCAATGGCGGCGCGTGGCAGACCGGCGTTCCGGGAACGGGTAGCGCCAGTGCCTCGAACAGCGACAAGCAAACCAACGTTACGATCCAAAATGAAGCTCTGAAGATCGATCTGCACCCGGAGTATGCGGCCGTGGATGTGCGCTACCGCATGCACAACACAGGATCGAAGGTGCAACAGGATTTCTTCTTTCCGGTCGAGCGTTGGGGAAAAAATCCGGATGCAGATACTGATGCAAAGGGGAGCGATATCGATCACTATCAAATCAGCGTTGATGGAAAAGAATTGAAATGGACTAATGTGGCCGGAGCGAAGGAAGAAAGCAGCGAAACCACTTCGGGGCAGATCTGGCAGCAAAACGTCTCCACGATTAAGTCATGGAAGAAATCGGTGATACCCTTCGAGCGAGATCAAACGCGCGAGGTCGCGTTCATTACCGCGCGCGGTACGCCGAGAACGACGAATCGGTTTCAGATGACTCGCACATAAGTGACGCGACTTTTGCATATTCGCTCTCGCCTGCGGCGACCTGGAAAGGGCCGATTGGCAAAGGAAAAATCGAAATCAACATTTTGCACGCGGAGCCTGAAGACGTCTCAATCGCGAAACCGAAAGAGCATTTCCAGAAAAGTGAGCGACACGCATTACGAATGGCAGTTTGAAAATTTAAAACCGACATTGGCGGACGACATCCGCATCATCGCGCATTCAAAATACGATTCTTATCCGACTGGTTATTCGGAGGAGGATCTGAGTCGCCACGCCTCATACGTCATTCGGAACAACCAATACTTTCTCGATCACAAAGATTATGATGCGACGGCAAGCTCTACGCTGGCTCCGCAAGGCAAACGCAACTACGATGTCGTTAACATCAAGGCCGATCCGCAGCGCGAGCTGCAAACTCCCTGGGCCGAAGGCGCCAAGGATGATGGCATCGGCGAGAGCATCACGCTCGATGTTAAACGCCCGCTCCCCCTCTACGGCATTTTGATCCGTCCCGGATATTACGAATACGGCCGGGAAGATGTCTGGTGGAAGAACAACCGCGTCGCGGCGCTCGAGATCACCCTAAACGATGAGCATACGTTTACGGCGAGCATTCCCGATGAGCGATTCGAAAATCCGTATCTTATTCGCGTGCGCGATTACACTAAGCCGGTCAGCAAGATTAAACTCGTGATCAAAGGTGTGCATCGCGGCACGCAATCTCGTGATACATGCATTTCGCTCGTTGAGTTGCGTGCGCCGCTTGCCAAAAAACCTGAAATTCACGCGGCGCGATGAACGCGCGAGCGCTTGGGCTATGGATGGCGGCGCTGCTCGTTGCCGCCAGCCCCGCAGCCGCGGGGGCGAGCGTTCTGCCCATTTACATCGAAGACAATCACGCCGGAAGGTTTTACTGGCTGGCCCAAAATATCGATCTCGATCAGCCGTGCACGCTCATCCTTTTCGATGCGCACAGCGACGCATCCGGCATTTTCGATTCCGATAAAATTCGCGGTGCGCTTCGAAACGTCGCGTCCGGGCCGGCTCGACAAGTGCTGCTCGATCGCTGGCGCAGCGAAGGTTATGTTCAATGCTTCAATTGGATCGAGCCGCTCATGCCGGGCCCGATTGCAAAAGTAATTTGGGTGCCCGCTGAGAAACTTCCTGAAACGGAGATTCGCAAGCGCATGCAAGAAGCAACAGCGTTACTCGATGGTCACCTCGAAGCAGCGCCGCGGAAATCGGGATCATTGCGCGAATCCTATGTCGTCTCCGATTTTGAAAGCCTCGAGAAACATCTCGCTCCAACCGAGCCGCTCGTTGTCACGATTGACCTCGATTATTTCGCCGGGCTATCAGCTCCAGAACAAGAAACAGCCTTCGCGCGAATCTGGAACTTTGTGATCGAGCGGCCAAACCTTCGCGCCATCACATTTGCGATTTCGCGTCCGTATTTAAAGAGCGAGGAGGAGGCCTATCGGTTGCTCAACGTGGCGTTGACTTCCGCGCTCTCGTTGCCGACGGTGCAAATCCAGTTCGAGCCGTTCCTCACAGTTGCCAACGATCACTCGACCCTCGCCAAGAAATTAATGGCGAAAGGAGAGAAATTACCGGTGTTCGATCTCGCGCAAGCGCCGCAAGAGCTTCGGGCGCGAATCTTATCCGAATCCAAACACATCACGGTGCGCCACGATGCCGCGCGTTGGCAGCAATTGTTGCAGCTTTGGGATGGCGAGGCGCCGCAATTGCATCTTCAAATTAAAGATCGCCAGCCTTCGACAGACAATGTTTGGCGCATCCCGGCGAACGAGCCGGCCGAGATCGAACTCGTCGTCGAGCCCTGGACAACCAAACCGGAGAAGATCGAATGGTTTGCGCTGACGCCGAAATACTCGCGCTGCAACCTGACCAATTTGTCGATTGATCAGGTTGGATTCGTCGCGAACGCCGCGCCGTGCCCCGCCTGGAACGAACGTCCGATTGATCATCACGATTCAGTGCTGCCGATTGCCAGGATCGACAATTTGTTTGATCGGCAGTTCCACTGTGGCTCGGTGCGGTTGCGAGCCCGCGCTCTTGTCGATGGGAAAATTCGCGAAACGGCCGTTCTGGAATTGCGGCGATTTGTCGGCAGCGGTTTCCGCGCCGCGATCAGCGAGCAATTCGGTCTGCCGTATCTTTTCGGCAGCGGCCAATTATCCGAAAACTCAGACACGGGACCGGAAACCCATCTTGGCGCCGATTGTGCGAACTTCGTGGCGTACGCGTTGCGTCGGCAAGGGCATCGCGTTCCATGGTCGGACCCGAAGCAACTGCGCGACCATCTCGATCTGGTCGCGCGGTCGGTTACGCCGGGTACGGCAAGAATAAGCGCGGAGGATTTGCAGCGCGGCGCAATCGTCCATCTCGACACGCACGTCGCGGCGGTGATGGAGGATCGGCAGCCCGTTGGCATTCTTGATGAAAACGATCTCGTTGCGCACCAACTCACAGGCGCTCCGCAAATAGTGACGCTCGGGGAACTGCTGAGACAGCGCAAAAAAAATTGCTTCGATTTGTTCCGCGTGCGTCCAGCAAAGGCTGCGGCGACCTTAGTTTTTGGCGGCGACGTGATGCTGGGCCGCAGTTGCGCACCGAACATCGAAAGCGGGATGGACCCATTTGCCGGAATCGGCTCTGTGCTCCGTGGCGTCTCTTTCGCCGCTGCAAATCTAGAATGCACGATTTCCAGTCTCGGCGACTCCGCCTCTCGCTACGCATTCCGCGCTCCGGCACGCTCGGCGCAATTGCTCCGCCGCTCCGGATTTCACGCCATGGGATTGGCAAATAATCACGCACTCGATTTTGGGGCGGTGGCATTGCACGACTGTGCAGCGTCTTTGTCTCGTGAAAAAATCGAGCCAGTCGGAGTTAAAACATCGAGCGGCAACGCTTGCGCGCCGAGTTTCTTCTCCGTGCGTGGTGGCAAGAAAATCGCGCTCCTTGCGATCAGTGATGTTGGCCCTGCCGCAGGGTCTGAAATCGCGGCAGCATCCGATCGAGTCCGCCTGAGCGACGCGATCGCCAGTGCGCGTTCGCGCGCGAACCTAGTGGTTTGCCTGGTTCACTGGGGAATTGAAAACAGCGCGAATGTCACTGATAAACAACGCGAACTCGCCCGCTGGCTAGTGAACCGTGGGGTCGATCTGGTGGTTGGCTCGCATCCGCAATGCGTTCAGCCGCTCGACTTTTATCATGGCTGCCCAATCGCGTATTCGCTGGGTAATCTCGTCTTCGATGGCGCGCCGTCCGTCGCACTGCTCGATTTTCTGCGCGAGAACGATTTCGATACGCTCTACGTTGTGGGCGACTTGATCGATATTTGGTCGCTGCGCCGCGGAATTTACTGGCCGCAGCAGCACAACGATGTAATCCAAAAAATTCTGCGCAAATCCCGCAAAGGCGCGCATGTGATCTACATCCCGGGCAATCACGACGAGCTGGTGGCCGACTTTTGTGGCGCTTACGGGAACATCGAGATCAAGCAGAAGGCAATTCACGTAACCGCCTCGGGGGAACGAATTTTGATCATTCATGGCCGCGAACTGGACGCAGTGGTGCAGAACGTGAACTGGCTCGCATTCGCCGGCGACCTTGGTTATCAATTTCTGCTCTCGCTCAATCCCTTTATTAATTTCTTCAGGCGCCGTTTTGGTCTGGGTTACTGGTCGCTCAGCTCCTGCGCCAAGCGGCGTGTGAAAGACGCGGTGAGCTTTATCGGAAAATTCGAAGCTGCTGTGGCGCATTATGCGGACCGCTATGACGTGGACGCCGTGCTCTGTGGCCATATCCATAGCGCAGCAATCCGCGAATTCGGCAAGGTCACTTATTACAACTGCGGCGATTGGGTCGAGAGCTGCACGGCACTTGTGGAGGGCGACGATGGTATTCTTTCCGTGCTCAATTACCTGCCGTTCTCCGGCGATCGGATGTCTCGCAACCGAATGACTGAATCGCTGTCGGACGAACAGAGTCTGCTTGCTCGCTCCGATTAGCTCGGTCGTTCGGTCGAAGATCGCCTGTGTCATCGGCTTGTCACGCGCTTTTGACAATTCGTAACCTGACGCGCGCACAGCTTGGAGTATCAAATGTTCAACTATGAACGTGATTACGGTCAGAAGAACGATGAAACGGATACCGAACCCAACATGCAAAACCCGGAGGTCATTTCGCGAATTAACTCGGAGTTATTTTGCCAGCGAAAAGAGTTGGGAATTTGTCATCGAGGCGCTGCTTTTCGCGATCATCGTCGCGATTTCGGCCTGGCCGATTGTCGCCGCTGCAGGCGCGCTTAGCGAATTTCTTCAGCGCGCTCCTGCCTGAGCGAGCTGTCAGAGCTGTGCAAGTTGCGACAGAAATATCGGGTCAGGCGTTCGACCTTCCGATAAGCGTTAATGCGACGCCTGCGCTTGCGAGCGCCAACGCCGTGCCGACAACCATGACGACTCTGAAACCGGACACAAAAGATTCATCGATCGCATGGCGCATCAACGTCCGCGTTGCCGAATCCGCATCTTCCGGAAGGGCGATGGCGGCGAGCTTTGTGCGTTGAGCCTGCAACGACTGCAGCATCGATGCCGGCAGCTTGCCGTCCGCCAGTCGCCGATCAAGCGCGCGACTGAAAACGTGGAGCATCACGATTCCAAGAACTGCGATCGCGAGCAGTCCAGCCGCCCGCGAAACAGCGTTATTGACACCGGATGCAATGCCGACGCGATTCTCGGTGATTGAATTCATCACAGTAGTGGTAAGAGGCGCGATACTGACCGCCATGCCTGTACCGAGTACAACGACAGCAGGAAAAAAATTCTGCCAGTAGCCAGCGTTCGCCCCGGGCAACATAAAAAGCGCGAATCCAAGAGCTGCGATTAGTGGGCCGACAACCAGCGGAATTTTCGGCCCGTAACTTTCGACGAGCCCGCCCGCCCAGCGCGAAAGGAGAAAGATGATTAGGACAAACGGCAGGAAAACCGCGCCCGCTGCGGTGGCGGAGTAATGCTGGACCTGAATCAGATTGAGCGGCAGGAAAAAGAGCGTTCCACCGAGGGCGCCATAGAGCAGAAACGTCAGCAGGTTTGCTCCGGTGAACGTTCGCGATCGGAAGAGCGCGAGCGGCAACATTGGATTAGAAACTCGCGTCTCGATCATCAAGAAGAGGCCGAGCAGCACGGCTGCAGCAACGAGTGCCACGAGCACTGATCGATCGTCGAATCCAAGCCGGGAAGATTCGATCAATCCATAAACCAGCGCGCCCAAGCCGAGCGCTCCAACAATTGCGCCTAACCAGTCTAGTCCCGCGCTCTCCCTGTCGGAGCTTTCTGGAACGGACCGCAGTGAGATTAAAATCACCAGAAGCGCGATTGGAACGTTGATGAAGAACACGGCGCGCCATGAAACGTGTTCTATTAACCAACCACCCATAACTGGTCCAATAGCTGTGGTGATCGCACTGAAACCCGACCAGGTGCCTATGGCGCGTCCACGTTCGTTCACCGGAAACGAACTGCTGATGATTGCGAGACTGCCCGGAACGAGCAGGGCTGCTCCGAGTCCCTGCGCTGCGCGCGCGACAATGAGTTGACCGATGTTGGCCGCAAGTCCGCACCAGGCCGAGGCGACAGCGAAGAGTGCGACGCCAGCCAGGAAAACCCGGCGGCGTCCGTAGTGATCTCCGAGAGATCCGCCGACAAGCAGGAGCGCCGCGAGCAGGAGCGAGTAAGCCTCGATGACCCACTGCACGTCCACGATTGTGGCGTTCAGGTTCGCCTGCAGCGCCGGTAACGCCACGTTCACAACTGTGCCGTCGATGAACGCCATGCTGGAAGCGAGAATCGTGGCCACGAGCACCCAGCGACCACTCGACTTCGGACATGGCGCTGTCGCCGGCCGAGACCGGATTACGTTCTCGTCGCAAGGTTCTCCAAAAATTGCCAACATATTTTCCGCATATCATTGCAGCCAGTGGTGCTCTCCGAACGGCTTTCCGAAATTGATATTGGCAAAATGCGCCGTCGAGGAGATTAAAATTTCTGCGCGAATCGTTCGAGGGACCGCATCCACTGCAGCCGATTGGGCGGGGGCCGCGATTTATTTGACAATTTTCGTTTGCATTATTAATTCTTGATGCTAACAGTTAACCAGATGGTTAAATATCAATCGAGAAGTTTGAACCGCACCTTCGCCGCGCTGGCCGACCCGACCCGTCGCCGGATCCTGGCCCACCTTGCCCAAGGCGACCGGCGCGTCACGGACCTCGCCAGACCGCACGACATGTCGCTGCCCGCGGTTTCGAAACATCTCCGGGTCCTGGAGAAAGCAGGATTGCTGCGGCGACGCCGTTACGGTCGCGTTCATGAAATGCGGCTCGACGCCAAACCACTTAAACAAGCCGCGCAATGGGTCGAGGAATATCGGAAGTTCTGGGAAGGATCACTCGATCGGTTGGCCGCGTATTTGGAAAAAACGAACAAAGCCGCCGGCGAGAAAGG
>Ga0066662_10001656_pt1 | contig 10359 bp, 10 predicted proteins | sample GraSoiAngelo_111_FD_133939 | JGI IMG/M metagenome (GOLD analysis project Ga0066662, IMG submission 133939) | Grasslands soil microbial communities from the Angelo Coastal Reserve, California, USA - 14_0903_12_40cm | ecosystem: Environmental > Terrestrial > Soil > Grasslands | place: USA... | reverse complement strand
TCGCTGTAGGTCATCGCCGAGATCTGAAAGAACACGCCGGCGATCAGGAACACCGCCGGCGTCAGCCCCAGCGCTCGGTGCGCGACCACGCCGAGCGCGAAGTAGACCGCGCTGACCGAGGTCGTGTAGACGACCGAGAACAGAACCCGGTAGCTGAACGGGCGCTCGCCGACGCTCGCTGGCGCGACGGGGCTCATTGGTCCCGCAGCTGGAGATACAGGCGGGCAGCGCCGGCGGCCACGAACAGCACGCCGAGGAGCACGCCGGTCGCCACGGGGCCGCCGCCGGCCGCCAGCGTGCGGACCAGCAAGGCGATCCCGATCAGGATCATGACCACCGACATGATCCGGGTGGCGCGTCGGTGCAGCTGGCGGCGCTCTGGCATCGGCCGCGTAGCTTATGAGCCAGCCGCGATCAATCGTGAAGGTGAAACGGCAGCGTCGCGATGACCACGTCGGCACGAGCCTTCAGGACGCTCTCCAGCAGGCGCCCCCGCTGGTTGTGCAGGATCTCGTGTCGGCGCTTGCCCGGGATGATCTCCGGGATCAGAACGGTGATGGTGGCGTCCTCGTGCTCGACCGACTTGACGTAGCGAAGAACGCTGCGGATCAGCGAGCGGTGCGGATCGAGCAGCACCTCGATTGGCACGCCCGGCTCCCACTCGTCCCACGCGCGCTTGACCTCCGCGCATTCCTCCTCGTCACCGGCGACGGCGACCGCCACGACCGTCTCGCCGATCGACAGGGCAGCGCTGATGGCGCGCTCGGTGAGCAGGCTCACCGTCGAGGAGGGCACCACGACGATGCTCTCGCGCGCCCGCGGGTGCGGCGGCGTCTTGCCGAGCTTGAGCTCGCGCGCGGCCTCGGCGTAGTAGCCCTCGGTGCGCGCGAACAGCAAGATCAGCAGCGGGATCGCCACCGTCACCACCCACGCTCCCTCGAGGAACTTCGAAGCCAGGAACACCGCAACCGCGACCGCGGTCATCACCGCGCCGGTCCCGTTGAGGACCGCGCGCCAGTGCCATCCGGCCGCCCGGCCGCCGACCCAGTGGCGCACCAAGCCCACCTGGCTGATCGTGAAGCCGATGAACACGCCGATCGCGTACATCGGGATCAACCGGTTGGTATCCGCGTTCACGGCCACCAGCAGCAGCGCCGCCATCAGCGCCAGGGCGACGATCCCGTGCCGGTACACGGGCTTCTCGGCGCGCAGGTAGAACATGTGCGGCAGCCTGTGGTCCTTGGCCAGGAGGCTCATCAGCACCGGCAGCCCGCCGAAGCTGGTGTTCGCCGCCAGCCCGAGCACCGCGGTGACAGCCAGGCTCGAGACGTAGAACGGCCAGCCCGTGCCAAACGCGCCCGCCGTGGCCTGGGCCAGGACGGTGACGCCACCGCGCGGGACGATGTGATGGCTGCGTACGAGCACGGCCAGCCCCACCAGCATCACGGCGAGCAGCATGCCCAGCGAGATCTCCGTTCGCTGCGCGGTCCGCGGGTCGCGGAAGGCGGGGGCGCCGTTGGCGATCGCCTCCACGCCCGTCACCGCCGAGCAGCCGGCCGCGAATGCCTTGAGGATCAGCACGACGCCGAGCGCCGTCACCGGCTTGATGGGGAGCGGTGAACCGATCAGCTTGACGGGGTGAGGATGAAATGGCCCCACCACGATCACCGCGAGGATGCTCACGATGAAGATCGCCGCCGGCAGCATCAGCAGCTTGGCTGACTCGGCGATGCCGAACATGTTGACCGTCGTCAGCAGCGCAAGCCCGCCCAGCGCGACCAGCAGCAGGTGGTGCGAGAGCGCCGGGAACACGCTGCCCAGGCTGGCCGCGCCCGCGGCCAGGCTGACCGCGACCGTGAGGACGTAGTCGATGACCAGCGACGCGCCGCCGAGCAGCGCCGGCCAGCGCCCCAGGTTGCGCTTGGCCACGGCGTAGGCGCCGCCGCCGTCAGGGTGAGCGGCGATCACCTGCGAATACGAGATCACCAGCAGCCCCAGCATCCCCGTGATCACCAGCGTCAGCGGCACCGTCTCCCGCAGCGCCCCAGTCCCGGCCGCCACGAGCACCAGCATCATCGCCTCGGGGCCGTAGGCGACGCTCGAGAGCGCGTCGAGGCTGAGCGCGGCAAGCCCGCCGCCGACGCCCAGGTCGTGGCCCTCGTCGGCGTGCTTGCCGGCGCGCCGGCGCATGGCCGCAGCGCTCATGTGGGTGTTCCGGTCGGCGCATGCGCCGACCGGCCGGGCGGTGCATGCACCGCCCGGTGGGCGGGCCGCATGCGGCCCGCCCTGGCCGGCGCACATGTGCGCCGGCCCACTACACCAATCCGTTCGCCTTCAGGAACTGCTGGGCGACCGTGGCCGGTGCCTGCTGGTCGAGCGCGACCGCCGCGTTCATCTTGCGGATCGCGCCCAGCGTCAGCAGCGAGCTGACCTTGTTGATGGTCTGCGCGAAGGCCGGACCCTCGGCCTTGAGCACACTCTTCTTGACCACCGGCGCGACGTTCTGGAAGCCGAACACCCGCTTGGGATCCGACAGCAGGACGTACTTGCCGCTGGTCAGCTGCGCGTCGGTCGTGAAGGCATCGAACACATCCACCTGTCCGGTGTCGATCGCCTTGTAGGTGATCCCGATCGCCAGCGGAACGAACGTCGGGTTGATCCCGTACTCCTTCTTCAGCCCCACCAGACCGGCAAAGCGAGTCGCGAACTCCGGCGCACCACCCAGCTTGACCGAATGGCCGAGCTTCTTTAGATCGGCGATCGTCTTCAGGCCGTGGCTGGTGGCGTACTTCTTGGTCGCGGCCAGCGCGTCGGAGTCGTAGAACGGCGTCTGCTGGAGCAGCGTGAGGCCGTGCTTGGTGACGAAGGCCTGCGCCAGCGCGTAGGTCTGCGTGGCGCTGGTGGGCGGCTTGTTGTTGCCGGCGATCGCCGTCAGCAGCGTGCCGGTGTACTCCGGATACATGTCGATCTGGCCGGTGCTCAGCGCCTTGTAGGTGATCTCCGAGGTCCCGATGTTGCCCTTCAGCGTGACCTTGTAGCCCTTGGCGGCAAGCGCCTGCTGGTAGAGCGCACCGAGGATGTACTCCTCGGTGAAGTTCTTGTCGCCAATCGTCACCGGCGGCTTGCCCACCCCCGGCCCACTGCCGGCGGCCGGAGTCGAGCTGGCGCCGGTTGACGCGGTGCTGCTCGAGGACTTCTTGGAGCTCCCGCAGGCGGCGAGCGTGACCGTGCTCGCCAGCAGGAGAACGATGACCTTCAACTTGCTCATGCTTGCACCTCCGTTGTTGTCATTACGCGGGCTCGGTCACGACGGGCGCGATCGAGACCCCGAAGTCGTCGCCGGCGGCGAGCTTCACTCCGCGCGGCGTCAGCACGCGCTGAACACCGGCGAGCGAGAACTCGACCACGAGGGCGAGCAGCGCGATGCAGATCGCGGCGCCCAGCACTCCTGAAAGCCGGTAGCTCGTCTCGTTGTTGATGATGTCGCCGAGGCTGCCGCTGTAACCGGTCAGCGCAGCGATCGTGGTCGTGGAGACCACGAACAGGGCTGCGGTCCTGATCCCGGCGAAGATCAGGGGGATTCCGAGCGGCAGTTCCACCTTGAGGAGGATCTCCCTGCCGGTCAGGCCCATCCCCCGGGCGGCATCGACGATGTCCGCATCGATCCCGTCGATCGCCACGTAGCCGTTGGTGATGATCGGCGGCACGGCCAGCACCACCAGCGCCAGCTCGACGTTCCCCAGCCCGATCCCGAGGACGGCCACGCCGATGGCCAGGACCGCGAGGCTAGGCAGCGAGCGCCAGATGTTGCCGAGGTTGATGGCCACGAACGAGCCCCTGTGCACGTGCCCGAGCCACACTCCCACGGGGATCGCGATCACCAGCGCGATGGCGATGCCGATGCCGGCGATCTTCAGCGTCTCCAGGGTCAGGTGCACCAGCGTGGGAAGGTGTGGCCCACCCGGGACCTGGCCGTTGCGGCCGATGAACTTGAAGGCCTCGACGAAGTTGTGCATTTCAGATCGCGGTCCTGGTCCAGGGGGTGAGCCGCCGCTGGAGCAGGACCAGCACCCCGTCCGCCATCAGCGCCAGCACCACCGCCATCCCCCCCGCCGCGATCAGCTCAGTCTTGAACACCTCGTTGGCGATCGCGCTGAGGATCGGCGCGCCCAGGCCCTCGTTGTCGATCAGCGAAGCGACAGTGGCCAGCGAGATCACCGTGACCGTGGCGATGCGCAGCCCGGCGATGATCGCCGGGAGCGCCAGCGGCAGCTCGATCCGCAGCAGCAACTGCAAGGGGCCCATGCCCATGCCGGCGGCCGCGTCGCGCACGTCGGGAGGTACTTCGCGCAGGCCGGTGAGCGTGTTGCGGAACATGATCAGCAGGGTGTAGGACACGAGCGCGATCTCGGCCGTGGTGCGGCTCAGCCCCAGCCCGGGAACGGGTTCCAGCAGCTCGAACAGCGCCAGCGAGGGGATCGTGTACAGGATTGAGGTGACCACCAGCACCGGCCGCTCGAGCCAGCGCCGGCGGTAGGCGATCAGGGCCAGCGTGGTGGAGATGACGAACCCGATCGCAACCGCGATCAGCGTCAGCTCGACGTGCTGGCGCAGCGCTGGCCACAGCACGCTGCCCCAGTTGTGCGACACCCAACTGGGGCAGAACAGACGGTTGGCGCGTTCGCATGAAAACGACGAGCCGCCGCCACCGAATGTCGGGATCACCGGACCCGCCGCGAGGAGCAGCATCAGCTCAGCAGCCCCCCGAGCAGCTCGAGTGTGACGATCCCCGCCGGCGTTCCGCCGTCATCGACCACCTCGAGGGGTTTGCCGCCCTCGGCCAGGAGCTTCGAGAGCGCGTCCTTGATCGTGGCGCTTAGCGCGACCTGCCCGGCGACGACGGCGCCGTCGCGCGCCATCAGCTCGACGTCGTGGAGGGTCGCCAGTCCGAGCCGCTTGAGCGCCCGGTCGGCGCCGACGAACTCGGCCACGAACTCGTCGGCGGGATTGGTGAGGATCTCCGCTGGCGTGTCGTACTGGGCAAGGGCTCCCCCCTGCCGCAGGATCGCGATCTTGTCGCCCATCTTGATGGCCTCGTCGATGTCGTGCGTCACGAACACGACCGTCTTGCGCACACGCGCCTGGAGCCTGAGGAACTCTTCCTGCAGGCGGGCGCGGTTGATCGGATCGATCGCGCCGAAGGGCTCGTCCATCAACATCAGCGGGGGGTCGGCGGCGAGCGCGCGGGCCACGCCCACGCGCTGGCGCTGCCCGCCCGAGAGCTGCGCGGGATAGCGCGGGCCTATCTCCTGGGGGTCCATCCCGATCAGCTCGAGCAGCTCGTCCACGCGCGCGCGTGTGCGCGACCTCTCCCAGCCCAGCAGGCGGGGCACGGTGGCGATGTTCTCGGCGACCGTCTGGTGCGGGAACAGCCCGATCTGCTGGATCACGTAGCCGATCTCCCGTCGCAGCTCGTTGGGCTCGCGCTCGAGGACGCTGCGCTCGCCGAGCAGGATGTCGCCGCCGCTGAGCGGGATCATCCGGTTGATCAGGCGCATCGCGGTCGTCTTGCCCGAGCCCGACGGCCCCACGAGCACGCACACCTCGCCGGCCGGCACGCTGAAGCTCAGATCGGTGATTGCCGGCTCGCGCTGTCCCTCGTAGCGCTTGCTGACGTGGCGCAGCTCCAACGATGCGGCTTGCCGGTAGGCCGACGGCCCCTCAGTTTGGGCGGAGTTCGGGGTGGGCAAGGCTGAGCGCGAACCGGGTTCCGGACTAGCCTAAACGAACCATGGAGGATCAGCCGCAAGACTCGCCGCACGGACCCCTGGGCCGCTCGCGGCGGCTGCTGATCCTGGGCATCTGCTGCATGAGCATCCTGATCGTGGCGCTCGACACCACGATCGTGAACATTGCCCTGCCCGCGATCCACCGCTCCTTCCACTCCAACCTCTCGGACCTGCAGTGGACGATCGACGCCTACACGCTCGTCCTCGCCAGCCTGCTGATGCTGGCCGGATCGACGGCGGACCGGCTGGGTCGCCGCCGGGTGTTCCAGATCGGGCTGGTCACGTTCTCGCTGGGCTCGCTGCTGTGCGCGATCGCCCCCAGCCTGCAGCTGCTGATCGTCTTCCGCGTGGTTCAGGCGATCGGTGGCTCGATGCTCAACCCGGTGGCAATGTCGATCATCCGCAACGTGTTCGACGACCCGCGCGAGCGCGCCCAGGCGATCGGCGTGTGGGGTGGCGTCGTCGGGCTGAGCATGGCCATGGGTCCGCTCGTCGGCGGCGCGCTCGTGGACTCGGTCGGGTGGCGCTCGGTGTTCGTCGTGAACGTGCCGGTGGGGGTGCTGGCGCTGGTGCTCACGGCGCTGTTCGTGCCCGAGTCGCGCGCCGAGCGTCCGCGGCGAATCGACCCCGTCGGGCAGGTGCTCGTGATCGCGTCGCTGGCGTCGCTGACCTACGCGATCATCGAGGGCCACGACGCCGGCTGGACCTCGGCCGAAATCCTGGGCCTGTTCGCGCTCTCGCTGCTGTGCTTTGTCGCGCTGGTGGGCTACGAGCTGCGCCGCCCCGAGCCGCTGCTCGAGATGCGCTTCTTCGCCAGCGCGCCGTTCTCCGGCGCCAGCGCGATCGCGGTGTGCGCGTTTGCCGCCCTGGGCGGCTTCCTGTTCCTGAACACGCTGTACCTGCAGAACGTCCGCGGCCTCTCGCCGTTCCACGCCGGGCTCTACACGCTGCCGATGGCGGTGATGACCCTGGTCTTCGGCCCCCTTTCCGGGCGCCTGGTGGGCCGCCGCGGCTCGCGACCATCACTGCTGGTGGCCTCCGCCGCGCTGATCGCCAGCGCGCTGATGCTCACCCGTCTGGCGCCGTCGACTTCGACCCTCTACCTGCTCGCCGCCTACGTCGTGTTCGGGCTCGGCTTCGGCCTCGTGAACCCGCCGATCACGAACACCGCGGTGTCCGGGATGCCCTCGGCGCAGGCCGGCGTTGCCGCGGCGATCGCCTCGACCAGTCGCCAGGTCGGCGCCACCCTGGGCGTGGCGATCGTCGGCGCGGTGGCGGGCGCGAGCGTCTCGGACGGGTTGGGCAAGGGTTTCGCCGCCGCCACGCATCCGGCGTGGTGGATGCTCGCCGCGCTGGGTGTGGTCGTGCTGGCGCTGGGAGGTCTGACCACGACCCGGTGGGCGTACGGCACGGCGCGTGCGACCGCAGCGCGGTTCGAGATGGCGCCGGGGTAGGGCCTCAGCCCTCGTGGCCGCGGCGGTGCCTGTGGTGCCTGTGGCGCTTGTGCTTCTTGTGCTTGTGCTTCTTGTGCTTCGGCGCGGGAGGGGCCTGCGCGCCGAGCGCCGCGATCATGCTCCGGTAAACCCCGAAGGCCGGCTTGGCGCTGTAGTCCGAGCGCAGTAGCCCGTCCGAGGAGAATGTCGGCCCGACCAGGTTCGAAGGGCTTCCTGTACTCGAGTCGCGCAGGTTGAACCAGCGGTAGTCGGTGATGTTGTAGGTGCCCGCGTAGTCCGAGGTCGCCTGGACCAGCTCCCGCAGTGCCGCTGCCTGCTGGGCCTCTGACATGCTGCCCGTGGGCACGCCGTTCTCCGTGATCCAGATGGGGACGGCGGCGGTGATGCCGGCCTGCGGCGCGAAGCAGTCGCGTAGAACGCCGGCCGCCTGTGCGAGCTCGCTGCGGTAGCTGTCTCCCGGCTGCATCGCCGGCGGGTACACGGTGCCGGGATAGAAGTCGAGGCCCACGAAGCCGAGCGCGGCGCGGAACGCCGCGCCGCCGTGGGAGCCCAGGTAGTCGAAGAACGCAGCGTCCTGGTTCGGCGCGAACCGATACGCATACGTGAAGCCGAAGCGCAGCTGGGTGAAGTGGTGCTTCAGGGCCTCGGCGTGTGCGGCTTCGATGCCGGCGATCAGCGCGTCCTGCGCACCCCGGTAGTAGCCGTCGGACGTGTTGGGCGAGAACTGGACGTTCACCTCGTTGGTGATCGTCATGGCCACGACGTGCCGGTTCGGACCGAACGTGTCGACGACGTGGCGCACGTACTGCTGCCATCCCGCAATGTCCCCCGCTTCCCCAGAGGGCGGGTGGTAGCGGACCTGGAGCTCGACGTCGAGCCCGGCTCTGCTGTAGGCGTCGGCGGCTTGCTTGAAGCCCGCGATCCCCGCCTCGCCATCTGACCAGAACAAGCGGTTGAGCCTGACCACGAATGCGCGTCCCTGCGGTCGCAGCGCTTGCACCTCCTCGAGATCGCGCGCCTGGTTGTCCGCCACCGACGGCAGCTGCACGCCGCCGACACTTCCGGCGAGGCCGGGGTCGATGCCGAAGCGCACGGCGCCACCGGCTCTGGGCGCGGCGCCACCATAGGAGGAGGCGCAATCCGGGCCAGAGTCGGCCGCCGGCGCAGAGGCGACCGGCGTCAGCCAGGCGAGACCGAGCGCCAGCATCACGACGCCGAGCGTCAGGACCACGACGCGCGCGTGACTCACCCCCTCATGGTACTGCCGCTACTCTGCACGCCGGTGCACCGGCTGCGACATCGAATCGTCTTGCTCCTCACGCTCGTGGCACTGAGCGTACCGGCGGTGCTTGCCACGGGGTGTGGCTCCACCGCGCACTTCGTCGGCGGCGTGGCCGCGCATCATGCGATCAACCACTTCGCCACCACGCCGACAGCGCGGAGGCGGGTGAACAAGGTGTTCTGCGTCTACCACGGCCACCGCTTCCTCGTCGACCTGCGCCGCCACCATGTGATCGGCGCCGGCCTGAACGCGGCCGCCGCCTGGCGCTCGTGCCGGGGTGGGTTCGGGCGTCGGCAGTAGCGCATCAGAGATGGCTCCTGTGCGCCGCCGGGTCGGGGTCGACGAGCTCCATCACCAGCGAGGACCATGAGAAGTGTGGCGCGCCCATCCCCTCGCCGGTGTACGGGTCGTAGTACTCGCGTAGCCCGGCCGCCTGCACCGCGCCGCCGATTCGCGCCGCCATCTCCTCGGCGGCGTCGTCGTAGCCCAAGCGGACCAGGCCGAGCCACAGCAGCCAGGCGGAGTTGATCCAGGTGGGCCCGCGCCAATAGCGGCGCAGGAACAGGAAGCGGTCACGCAGCGAGAAGGTGTCCTCCCGCGCCGAGACCGACGGCGGTGGCACCGGCAGCCAGAAGCTCTCGGGATCGAGGAGATGCTCTTCGACGAGGCGCCGGCCGATCTCCTCGGGCAGGTCGGGCAGGGCCAGCGGCGAGAGCGCCGCCCAGGTCACCACGGGATGGCGCACCGTCACCTGCGCCATGCCCTTGCGAACGATCTGGTGAAAGAGCCCGCTCGGCTCGTCATAGAGCCGCTCCACGATCGCCGGCGTCAACGACGGCTTGCCCAGGGCCAGGCGCGAGAGAGCGTGCAGCACGTTGGTCGCCGTTCCGCACACGACGGGTCCACCGGCGGCGGCGATCCGCCTGACGTCGAAGTCCAGCCGGCGGTTCCTGCGGACCAGCAGCGGGAAGCCGGGCAGCCCGTCGGCCCGCCAGCCGAACGCCGAGTCGAACTTGGGTGAGGCGTCCAGCCCGGATTCGTCAGGTTGCACGATCCACAGCAGACCGTCGCCGTCGATCGCCCGCTCGCGCTCTACGCAGTCGTGATGGCGCACGATCTCCGGCACCTGCGCCGGATCGCCGACGGCGATTCGCCACGTCCACGCAAGCAGCGGCGGTTGGATCGTCGCGGTCATGAAGTCGTGCCGAGAGTGCACGTTGTAGAACAGCGACCGTGTCGGGGTCACCGGCTCGCCCCAGAAGATGGTGTGGCCGATGAAGCCCTCGGGCGTGGCCGCGGCCAGGAGACTCTCGAGCTCGCGCTGCGCCCGGTCGGGGTCGAAGCGCCGCCAGACGATCGCCGTGAAGCACGAGTCCCAATACCACTGCCACGGGTAGCGCCCGGTGCTGGGCGCCGTGTAGGCGTAGCGCACCCCGTCGCGCTCGCCTTCGCGCCAGTTCTCGGTGAGTGTCTGCTCGCAGACGTGCGCAAGCTGGAGCGCCACGGCTCCGTTTGCCGCCATCTGAGACGGGCTACCCATTCTCTGAGATGCGCATCATCGAGCGTTTCCGACGCGCCGCCGGCGGCCCCGTCCGGCTCCGCGTCGTGCTGCTGTTCGCCTGCGTCCTGGCGCTGGAGAGTGCCGACCTGGCAACGATTGGCGCCGCGGCACCGCAGCTCCAGCACGCGCTCCACATCTCCAATGCCCAGCTGGGGCTTCTGCCCGCGATTTCCCTGTTCGTCGGCGCGGCGGCCCCGGTTCCGGTGGGGGCGCTGGCGGAGCGAGTCACGCGCAAGCGCCTGCTCGCCATCGCCGTGGGCCTGCGGGCGGTGC
>Ga0066662_10001651_pt1 | contig 10371 bp, 9 predicted proteins | sample GraSoiAngelo_111_FD_133939 | JGI IMG/M metagenome (GOLD analysis project Ga0066662, IMG submission 133939) | Grasslands soil microbial communities from the Angelo Coastal Reserve, California, USA - 14_0903_12_40cm | ecosystem: Environmental > Terrestrial > Soil > Grasslands | place: USA... | reverse complement strand
TCACGTGCACTCCCTTCGCCGGTCCTAACCGGATCAGGTTCGACGGGTGTGATCTCAGCCCCGAAGGGCACCCCGGTACGGCGAGGCTAGCATCGGACCCATGAGCGTCGACGTCCTGCGCTGGAAGGGCCTGCTGCAGGGCGAGGAGGTCGCCTACCTCGGCACCGAGGCCGAGCGCGAGGCGCGGTTCGCCCCGCTGCCGGACGAGCTCGACCCGCGAGTGCGCACGGCGATCGGCGTGCCGCAGCTCTACGCGCACCAGCGCGAGGCGTGGGACGCCGCGGCGCGCGGCGAGCACGTGCTCGTCACGACCGGCACGGCGTCGGGCAAGACGCTCGCGTTCAACCTGCCCGTGCTCGACGCGCTCGCGCGCGAGCCGAAGAGCCGCGCGCTCTACCTCTATCCGACGAAGGCGCTCGCGCAGGACCAGTTCCGCACGCTCTCGTCGTACCGCGTGCCGAAGCTGAAGCCGGCGATCTACGACGGCGACACGCCGACCGAGCAGCGCTGGCAGATCCGCAAGTGGTCGAACGTCATCCTCTCCAACCCCGACATGGTCCACGTCGGGCTGCTGCCGAACCACGACCGCTGGGGCGACATCCTCGCGAACCTCCGCTACGTCGTGATCGACGAGGCGCACGTCTACCGTGGCGTCTTCGGTTCGCACGTCGCGAACGTCCTGCGCCGGCTGATCCGCCTCGCGCGCATCTACGGCGCCGAGCCGCAGTTCCTGCTCGCGTCGGCGACCGTCTCGAACCCCGGCGAGCTCGCGCACTCGCTGCTCGGCGAGAACGTGACCGTGATCGGCGACGACGCCGCGCCGCGCGCTGAGCGCACGATCGTGCTCTGGAACCCCGAGCTCCTCGACGCCGAGCTGGGACTGCGCGCGTCCGCGCTCGCGGAGGCGGCCCGATTGCAGGCGATGTTCGTCGACCGCGGCCTGCGCACGCTCACGTTCGCGAAGAGCCGCAAGGCCGCGGAGCTGATCCACCGCTTCACCGCGGAGCGGCTCGGCGACGACACGCACCTCTCGCCGTACCGCGCCGGCTACACCGCAGCGCAGCGGCGCGAGATCGAGCGGCGGCTTGCGCAGGGAGACCTGCTCGGCGTCTCCGCGACGAACGCGCTCGAGCTCGGGATCGACGTCGGCCTCCTCGACGCCGTGATCTCGGTCGGCTTCCCGGGCACGGTCGCATCGCTGCGCCAGCAGTGGGGGCGCGCAGGTCGTCGCGGCAGCGGTCTCGCCGTGCTCGTCGCGACGGAGGACGGCCTCGACCAGTTCTTCATGCGCGAGCCCGACAAGCTGCTCGGGCGTCGCGTCGAGGCGGCGATCCTCGACCACACGAACCCGCGCGTGCTCGAAGGGCACGTGCGCTCCGCCGCGTACGAAGCGCCGCTCAGCCCGCCGGACCCGCCCGAGTACGTCGCCGCCGCGCGCCACGACCCGCTGCTCAAGGAGACGCCCGCCGGCTTCGTCTGGGCGGGCACCGAGCACCCGGCGGCGAAGATCTCGCTGCGCTCGGGCGAGCCGGAGGCGTTCAGCATCGTCGACGGCTCGACGGGATCCGTGCTCGGTGTGGTCGAGCGCTCACGCGCATACACGACCGTGCACGAGGGCGCCGTCTACCTGCACATGGGCGAGTCGTACATCGTGCGCGAGCTGAACCTGAACACGATGGTCGCGCTCGTCGAGCCGTTCACCGGCGACTGGTACACGCAGGCGAAGAAGGAGACGATGACCGGGATCGTCGAGCCGCGCCGCAGCGAGTGGCGGCTCGGGATGGAGCTCTTCTTCGGCGAGATCGAGGTCACCGAGCAGGTCGTCGGGTACGAGCGCAAGACGATCTCCGGGCAGGAGCGCATCGAGGTCGTCGACCTCGAGCTGCCGCCGACCACGTTCGCGACCGAGGCGATCTGGTACCTGCCCGAGCCGCACCACCTCGCCGAGCTCGACGAGATGCCGAAGCTGCTCGGCACGCTGCACGCGGCCGAGCACGCGATGATCGCCGTGCTGCCGCTGTGGGCGATGTGCGACCGCTGGGACATCGGCGGCCTCTCGACGAACATCCACCCGGAGACGGCGCGGCCCACCGTCTTCATCTACGACGGCCACGCCGGCGGTGTCGGGATCACCGAGCGCGGCTTCGAGCAGTTCGAAGGCTGGGTGCGCGACACGGCCGCGATGATCCGCGGCTGCCCGTGCAGCGACGGCTGCCCCTCGTGCGTCCAGAGCCCGAAGTGCGGGAACCTCAACGACATGCTCGACAAGAACGGGTCGCTGACCTTCCTCGAGCGCCTGCGCTGAGAAGATCGGATCCCGATGCAGTCGTCGATTCGGCATCGGGTGCTTCGTCGACAGACGACATCCACCGAAGGAGGCTCTCTTGCCACGCTTTCTGCTCCTGCTGTGCGGCGACGACGACGACCGCATCCCGCCGGGATCACCCGAGTTCGCAGAGATGGCCGCGGGCTTCGAGGACTTCGTCTCGCGGCTCGCCGCAGCCGGCGCCCTCGTCGACACCGCGCCGCTCATGCCGGCGTCATCCGCGCGCACGGCACGCCTTCGCCCGGGCGCGCGCCCGCTCGTCGTCGACGGCCCGTTCGCCGAGACGAAGGAGGTGGTCGGCGGGTACTTCGTGATCGAAGCTGCGACGATGGACGAGGCCGTCGACCTGGCGACCACGCTTCGCGTCGTCCGTCCCGGCTCGATCGAGGTGCGCCAGCTGCTCGATCTCTCGGGGGCTGTCGATTCGGGCGGCGCCCGTTCGTCGTAGGGACGACAACCCACCAAGGAGGGGCACGTGAAGTACGCAGTCCTCATCTATTCCGCCGAAGCCGGCGACACGTTCGAATCCCTGCCCGAGTCCGAGCAGCAGTCGCTCATGGGCGAGTACATGGCGCTGTCGGAGCAGGCGATCGGCGGCGCGCAGCTGCAGCCGGGCGACACGGCGACGACGGTGCGCGTCGACAACGGGAGCACGCTGACGACCGACGGCCCCTACGCGGAGACGAAGGAGCTCCTCGGCGGCTTCTACCTGATCGACGTCGACGACCTGGACGCCGCGCTCGACTTCGCCGCGCGCGTGCCGGCTGCACGGCTGGGCGGGCTCGTCGAGGTGCGGCCGCTGGTGGAACGCTGATCGAGCAGGTCTTCCGCGACGAGTGGGGCCGCGTCGTCGCGAACCTGGTCGGCTTCCTCGGTGACTTCGACCTCGCCGAGGAGGCCGCCCAGGAGGCCTTCGCGGTCGCGGCCGAGCGCTGGCCGCGCGACGGGACGCCCGACAACCCGGGCGCGTGGCTGACGACGACCGCCCGCAACCGCGCGATCGACCGCATCCGCCGCGAGCGCACGCTCGCGGCCAAGGCCCGGCTGCTCGAGGAGGCTGCACCGCCCATGGACGAGCCGACGACGTTCCCCGACGAGCGCCTGGAGCTGATCTTCACCTGCTGTCACCCCGCGCTCGCGCTCGACGCGCAGGTCGCGCTGACGCTGCGCACGCTCGGCGGGCTCGAGACCGCCGAGATCGCACGCGCGTTCATCGTCCCCGAGCCGACGATGGCGCAGCGCCTCGTCCGCGCGAAGCGGAAGATCAAGTCGGCGGGCATCCCGTTCCGCGTCCCGCCCGACCACTTGTTGCCGGACCGGCTCGCCGCGGTGCTCGCCGTCGTCTACCTGATCTTCAACGAGGGCTACGGCGGGAAGGCCGACCTGGCAGCCGAGGCGATCCGGCTCGGCGAGGCGCTCGCGCTCCTGATGCCGGACGAGCCGGAGGCGCACGGGCTGCTCGCGCTGATGCTGCTGCACGACGCGCGCCGCGACGCACGGCTCCGCGACGGCGAGCTCGTGCTGCTCGAGGACCAGGACCGCACGCTCTGGGACACCGCGAAGATCGAGCGCGGGCGCGCCGCCCTCGACCGCGCGCTCGCACTCGGCGGCCGCGGGGCGTATGTCCTGCAGGCGGCGATCGCCTCGCTGCACGCCGACGAGGAACGCGACTGGCCGGAGATCGCCGCGCTCTACGGCGAGCTCGTCCGGCTGACCGGGTCGCCCGTCGTCGAGCTGAACCGCGCGGTCGCGGTCGCGGAGGCCGAAGGCCCCGAGCGCGCGCTCGCACTCGTCGACGGGCTCCGGCTCGACGACTACCGCTACTTCCACTCCGTGCGCGGCGACTTCCTGCGCAGGCTCGGGCGCCCCGACGAGGCGCGCACGGCCTACGAGCGCGCGCTCGAGCTCGCGACGGCGGGTCACGAGCAGCGGTTCCTGCGCCGCCGGCTCGCGGAGTTGACGCCAAGATAGGAGGGTGCTGGGCCGGAAGCCTCTCCTCCTCGCCGTCGCGGGCGCCCTTTGCCTGACCGCCGCGATCGCCGTCGTCGTCCTGCTCTCGGGCCACTTCGACAGCACGTCGTGGCGGATCCTCGGCACGACGTCCGCGATCTCGTTCTTCGGCCTCCTCGCCGTGCCCGCGGGCGCGCTGCTCGAGCGCGGCCACGCGGTGCAGCTCGCACGCGCGAGCGCTGCCCTCACCGGCGCCTCGTTCGTCCTCACCGTCGCCGCGATCTGGAGCGACTGGTCGGCCGGCCTGGGCAAGACCTGGGGCGTGCTGCTGACGCTCGCGGTCGCGGCGGCCCAGGCCGCCGCGGTCGAAGGCAGGCGCCGCGACACGGACACGCAGGCGATCCGGCGCCTGGTCGGCGGATCGATGGTCACCGCCGTCGTCCTCGCCGTGCTCGGCGTGCTCGCGATCCTGACCGAGATCGACGACGCGGGCTTCTACCGCGTGCTCGGCGCCGTCGCGATCGTCGACGTGCTCCTGATCGCGCTCGTCGCCGTGCTGCGCCGCGGTGCCGGGCCGATCGCGCAGACGCACCGCGTGCGCGTCGATGGGCGCCTCGTCGAGGTGCCGGGGCGCGACTGGGCCGCCGCGGTCGCGACGGCGGTCCGCCAAGCCGAGCGCGACGGCTCGACCGTGCGCAGGATCGAGCGCGGATGATCGAGCGCATCCACGCATTCCGCGCGGGGCTGCAGGACGCAGTCGCCGAGCGTCGCGTCGAGGGCGTGCACGGCACGGGGCTGTTCGCCGACTCGGTCCGGGAGGTCTACGACCTGAACTACGTGCGCGCGGAGACGCCGGGTGACGCCGATGCGCTCGCCGGCGAGACCAACCGGCTGATGGAGGACTTCTTCCACACGCGCGTGGTCGTCGAGCGGCCCGACGACGCGAGCGCCGACGGATTCCGTGCGCGCGGCTGGACGGTCACGCCGCACCTGATCATGGCGCACACACGCGAGCCCGACCGCCGTGTCGACACGAGCGGGGTCCGCGAGGTGCCGTTCGAATCGGTGCTGCCGGCACGCCGCGAGGCGACGCTCGGCGAGGTGTGGGGCGACGCGGAGATCGCCTCGTTGCTCGACGACGCGAAACGGCTGATCATGCGCGCCGTCCCGACACGCTTCTTCGCCGCGTTCGCCGACGGCGAGATCGCGTCGTACTGCGAGGTCCGAAGCGCCGGCGGCGTCGCGCAGATCGAGGACGTGAACACGATCGAGCGCTTCCGCGGCCGCGGGTTCGGGCGCATGATCGTGCAGCACGCGGTCGACGAGGCGAAGCAGACGCACGACGTCGTCTACCTCGAGGCGCTCGCCGACGACTGGCCGCGCGAGCTCTACGCGAAGCTCGGTTTCGAGCCGCTCGGGGAACGCCATTTCGTGACGCGCTTCCCGCACCCGCTGACGCGCCTGCGCATCCGGACGCCGCGCCTCGAGCTCCGGCTCGCGACGCCTGCTGAGCTGCGCGCGTTGTACCGCCTCGCCGAACAAGGGATCCACGACCCGGAGGTGATGCCGTTCGAGGCCGCCTGGACCGACGACCTGAACGAAGCCGAGTTCGTCGCCCACCACGAGCAGGCCGTGCAGAACTGGCAGCCGTCCGACTGGCAGCTCGAGCTCGTCGCCTTCCACCGCGGGCTCCCGGTCGGCGTCCAGGGGATCGGGGCGGAGCGCTTCGCCGACCGGCGGCGCGTCTCGACGGGCTCGTGGCTCGGCCGGGCGTGGCAGGGCCAGGGCCTCGGGACGGAGATGCGCGCCGCGGTGCTCCACTTCGCGTTCGAGGGGCTGAACGCGCACGAGGCCGCCTCGGGCTACATCGCCGACAACCCGCAGTCGCTCGGGGTCTCGCGCAAGCTCGGCTACGAGGTCGTCGGCTCCCACGACGTCTCGCCACGCGGCGAGCCGCTCGAGCACACGGACCTCCTCCTGCGCCGTGAGAGCTTCCGGACCGACGTGCCGGTCGAGGTTGTCGGGCTCCCCCCACTCCTGCCACAGTTCGACGCATGATGTTGCGCACGTTCGGCGAGGCGTTCGTGACCCTGTTCGTGATCACGGACCCGATCGGCAACGCGCCGATCTTCGTCTCGATCACCCGCAACCTCACGCCGCGCCAGCGCCAACGCGCCGCGCTGCGTGCCGTGCTCGCGGCAGGGGCGCTGATCGTCGGCTTCGCAGTCTTCGGCGAGCTGATCCTGCGCTACCTCCACGTCTCCCTCGGCTCGCTCTCGATCGCCGGCGGGCTGCTCCTGATGCTCGTCGCGCTCGAGATGCTGCGCGGCGCCGACTTCCCGGGCGGGGACGCCGAGCCGCCGGAGGACATCGCGCTCGTCCCGCTCGCGACACCGCTCGTCGCAGGGCCCGGCGCGATCGCGACCTCGATCGTGCTCTGGCGCGCGCATCCGTCGACGAGCGGGCATGTCGCGCTCCTGGCCGCGATCGTGCTCGCCGTGGCCTGCGTCGGGTTCGTCCTCCTCGTCGCCGAACGGGTGACGCGCGCGACCAGTCCGGCCATTCTCAGCTTCCTGACGCGCGTCTTCGGGCTCCTGCTGAGCGCGATCGCAGTCCAGCTCGTGGTGGACGGCGTGCGCTCGCTCACTTAAGCTCGCCCGTGCAAACGGACAGGGAGGCACCCATGGCAGTTGGGTTGCCCCGCCCGCGGCACGGGGACGAAGAGATCACCACGCACGAGCTGCGTGCGCTCGCGGCTGCGGTGCTGCAGGACGACGTGCAGACACTCGCGCGGACGTCGAAGTACCTCCGGCGTTCGTACCGGGTCGTGTTCGTCGGCTACATCGGGATGATGGTGTTCGGCGTCGGCGCGATCGCGGCGGCGTTCGTCCGTGGCATGACGGCGACGAGCATCCCGGCGGCGATCACGGCGGCAGGGCTCGCCGGCCTGACGGTCGGCATCTTCGTCGCGTTCTTCGTGCAACGCCCTTCGGCGGCGCTCGAGCGGAACGCGATCTTCATGCCGTGGGTCTCGATCGTGCTCACGACGTTCTGGACGCGCCTGCTCTACATCGACGACCCGGACACGCTGCACGTGAAGCTCGGCCAGGCCGCGAAGGAGGCGTCCGACGAGCTGAGCGCGATCGCCCTGCGCTACGCGGTGATCGACGGCAAGGAGCTGACCGTCGCGAAGGAGGCGGCGCGCACGCGCCCGGTCAAGCCAACCGCTTGAGCGCTTTCGAGAGCGACTGCTTCGTCGTGAGGACGCCCTTGTAGAGGTCGCCCTTCGTCCGCACGCGCTCGAGCACGACGTCCATCGAGTAGATCGACGGGTTGAGCTTGTCGTTCACCTCGTCCCAGGTGAGCGGCGTCGACACGGGCGCGCCCGGCTTCGGGCGCACCGAGTAGACCGAGGCGATCGTCTTGCCCTCGCCGTTCTGGTTCGAGTCGATCAGGACGCCGCGGCGCTTCGCCTTCGACCATTCCGTCGTCGCGAGCTTCGGGTGCGTGCGCGCGATCGCGCCGGCGACATGCTCGGAGAACGCCCGCGTGTCCTCGAACGTCGCGCGCCGGTCGATCGGCACGAGCACGTGGAAGCCCTTGCCGCCCGACGTCTTCGGGAAGGACTCGAGTTCGAGCGCGTCGAGCAGCTCCTTGAGGATCAGCGCGACCTCGACCGTCTGCGACCACGGCACCTCGGGCGTCGGGTCGAGGTCGAAGAGCACGAAGTCCGGGCGATCGGGCTTGTCGATCCGCGAGTACCACGTGTTCATGTCGATGCAGCCCATGTTCACCATCCAGAGCAGCGCGAGCTGGTCGTTGACGAGCGCGAACTCGACCCACTTCTTCGTGCGCGACGAGTCCCGCGTCGAGACGAGCGCGCGATGCCGCGGGATCCACTCCGGCATGTGCTTCGGCGCGTCCTTCTGGAAGAACGCCTTGCCGGCCGCGCCGTCGGGGTAGCGCCGCATCGTGAACGGCCGGTCCTCGAGGTGCGGGACGATCGCCTCGGCGATCTGCTCGTAGTAGCGGAGGAGGTCGCCCTTCGTGATCCCCTCGTCGGGCCAGAAGAGCTTGTCGAGGTTCGAGAGGCGCAGCTCGCGGCTGCCCTTCCGCACCACGTTGCTGATCGGCGCTGCTTCTTGCGGCTCCGTCGAGCCTACGCCTTCGCGCGTCACCTCTCCGGCCGACTTGTCCTCGCGGATCCCGAGGTAGGCCGGATGGCGCAGGTGGTTGTCGTGCGTCCACTCGCCGAACCGCACCTGCGCGACGAGTTGCGGGTCGACCCACTGCACGTCGCCCTTGCGCACGCGCGGCATCTTCGGCGGCGTGTCGAACGGCGGCGTCTCGCGGTGAATCGGACGCAGCAGCTTGAGCAGCTTGCGGATCTCTGCATCGTTGAAGCCCGTGCCGACGTTGCCGACGTAGCGCAGCTGGTCGCCTTCGTTGACGGCGAGCACCAGCGAGCCGAACGTGTTCGCGCGGCGGCCGCTGCCGCGCGTGTAGCCGGCGACGACGAACTCCTCGTTGTTCTCGGTCTTGATCTTCAGCCACTCCCGCGTGCGCTTGCCCTGCCGGTACGGGCTGTCGACGCGCTTCGCGACGATCCCCTCGAGCTGCTGCTGCTGCGCGACCTCGAAGAGCGCGTCGCCGTCGTCGAAGTCCTCCGAGTACTGCACCGTCTTCACCCGCGCGTCGAGCAGCTTGCGCAGCAGCGCCTTGCGCTCGTGCAGCGGATCGTCCGCATGTGAGATCCCGTCGAGCTCGAGCAGGTCGAACGCGTAGAAGACGAGCGGCCCTGTGCCCTGCTGCAGCTCGGAGAAGCTCGTCTTGCCCGCCGGGTCGATGCGCGTGATCTCGCCGTCGATGACGGCGTTCGGGCTCTTGACCGCCTTCGCGATCGCTTTCGCAACCTCGGGAAAGCGACCGGTCAGGTCGTTGTCGTTGCGCGACTCCAGCCGGCACTCGCCGCCGACGATGTACGCGAGCGCGCGGAAGCCGTCGAACTTGACCTCGAACGCCCAGCCGTCCGCGTGCGGCACGTGCGTGTCGAGCGTCGCGAGCATCGGCTTGTACTTGCGCGGCTCGACGTGCGTGCCGTCGTCGTCGTCGCTCCGCTTGATCAGCAGCCAGTTCTGCTCCTTGCCGTCCATGTGCGCAGGGACGAGCGACCAGCGGCCCTTCAGCTTCTTGCCGTGCAGGTCGAACGTCAGCTGGCCGTTGCGCTTCTCCTCGAGGAGCTCGTACGTCCCGTTGTCCCAGATCTCGACGCTGCCGGCGCCGTAGTTGCCCTTCGGGATCTCACCGTGGAACTTCGCGTACTCGAGCGGATGGTCTTCGACGTGGACGGCGAGCGCCTTCGCGCCGGGCTCGAGCGGCACACCCTTCGGCACCGCCCACGAGGCGAGCGCACCGTTCTTCTCCAGGCGGAAGTCGTAGTGGAGCCGGGTCGCGTCGTGGCGCTGCACGACGAAGATCGGCTTCTTCCCGCGCTTCTTCCCGCCGAAGGGCTCGGGCGTCTGCTTGGGGTCCCGCTTCCTGCGGTACTCGCCGAGGCTCACCTACGAAGCTTTACGCGAAGCGGTCTTCTTGCGCGCGGTCGTCTTCTTCTTCTTGGCGCTCGAAGTCTTGCGCGACGACCGCTTCTTGGTCGCCGCGACCGACTGGCGCAGCGCTTCCATCAGGTCGACGACCTCGCCGCCCTCCTGCGCCTGCGGCTCGGGCAGCGGCTCGCCCTCGGCCTTCTTCTCCAGGAGCTCCAGCAGCTCGTTGCGGTAGCGGTCGTGGTACTTCTCGGGATCGAACTTCGCCGCGAGGTTCTCGATCAGCGTCTTCGCCATCTCGACCTCGGCCGGGCGCACCTGCGGCCGTGGCGCCTCCTCCGGCTGTCGCACCTCGTCGGCGTAGTACATCGTCTCGAGGACGAGCGTGTCGCCGGTCGGCCGGACAGCCGCGAGGTGCTGCTTGTTGCGGATCACGACCTTCGCGATCGCGACGCGGCCGGTCTCGTCGAGCGCCTTCACGAGCAGGCGGTACGGCTTCTCGGCGCCCTCCTGCGGCAGCAGGTAGTAGCCCTTGCGGAAGTAGATCGGGTC
>Ga0066662_10001650_pt1 | contig 10382 bp, 13 predicted proteins | sample GraSoiAngelo_111_FD_133939 | JGI IMG/M metagenome (GOLD analysis project Ga0066662, IMG submission 133939) | Grasslands soil microbial communities from the Angelo Coastal Reserve, California, USA - 14_0903_12_40cm | ecosystem: Environmental > Terrestrial > Soil > Grasslands | place: USA... | reverse complement strand
GGCGGCTGCGAAGAGGACGCGACCGGGCGGGCGCGGAAACTCGCGCAGGAGGCCGTCCTGCGACGACTCGCGTGGCACGAACGCCGGCTCGATCCCGTGCGCGCGCAGCGCCTCCGCGGTGCCCGGCCCGACCGCGGCAATCGCCGGCAGGTTGACGCCGCGGCGAGCGATCTCGTCGGCGCCGTTCGCGCTCGTGACGATCAGCCAGTCGTACCCCGCGCCGTCGACCGGCTCCTCGGACGTCCGCTCGATCTCGATCAGGGGGCACTCCACGACGGTCGCGCCGATTGCCTCCAACGCGTCGACGAGCGGGCGGGCCTGCGCGCGCGGGCGCGTGACGATCACTCTCACTGCGCGAACGCGACGAGCTCGGCGGCAAGCGCCGCGGGATCGTCGCCGCTGCGCCGCTCGACCCAGCTGCCGTCCTCCGCGGCGACGAGCGCCTGCAGCGTGGTGCCGTCGTGGAAGGCGGCGACAGGCGCAAGGCAACCGGCGCCGACGATCGCGACGCACGCGCGTTCCGCTTCGACGCGGCGACGAGTCTCGGCGTGGTCGGCGCGTGCGACGAGCTCCTCTTCGCCGGCGCGAACCTGCAGCGCAAGCGCGCCCTGCGCGGCCTCCGGGAGCATCACGTCGGGCTCGAGCCGCACGCCGATCTCGTCTGTCAGCCCGAGCCGGTCGAGGCCGCACGCCGCGAGAACGATCGCGTCGAGCCCGCGCTCACGGCCCTTGCGGATGCGCGTCTCGACGTTGCCGCGGACGGGTTCCACCGTCACCGTTGGCTCGAGCGCGAGCAGTTGCGCGCGCCGCCGCACCGACGCCGTGCCGATGCGCATGCCCGGACGGACAGCGTCGGCGCCGACGAGCGCGTCGCGCGGGTCGTCCCGCTCGAGGTACGCGCCGACGGCGAGGCCTTCGGTATCGGTCGACGTCATGTCCTTGGCGGAGTGAACGGCGACGTCGATGCGCCCGGCGAGCAGCGCTTCCTCGATCTCCTTGACGAACACGCCACGGTCGCCGATCTGGCCGAACGGGCTCTTGCGGTCACGGTCGCCCGCGGTCGTGATCGGCACGAACGCGATCTCGACGCCCGCCTGCCTCAGCACGGCCGCCGCCTGCTCGGCCTGAGTGAGCGCGAGCCTAGACCCGCGGGACCCGATGCGAACGAGCACAGGACGTCCTCCCCACACGCGTCGTCCGGCCGCACGCCGGATGCGCGAACTTGACCCGCAGGAACGCCGACGGCGCCACGACCGGCAGCGGCCGATGGATCCGCTTCCCTTCGTCAGGCGTCATCGCGTCTCGTCCTCGAGCCCGAACAGGTGCCGCACTGCATTCGCATACGCAGCACCATCGGCACTGACGGCCGCTTCCTTCATCCTGATCGTCGGCAGGTGGAGCAGCTTGTTCAGGATCTGCGCCGTCACCGACTCGATCGTGCGCCGCTCGTCTTCGCTGACCCGGAGCTTCGCGAGCTCGGCGGAGCGGATCTCCTCCGCACGTGCGCGCAGCGAGGCGATCGCCGGCACGACGTCGAGGGACGCGCGCCACGCGCGGTAGCGCTCGGCCTCCTCGGCGACGAACTGTTCCGCGCGCTCGGCTTCGGCGCGCCGGCCGGCGAGCGTCTCGGCAACGACGGCTTCGAGATCGTCGATGTCGTAGAGGAAGCAGCCGTCGAGCTTGCTGATCGCCGGGTCGATGTCGCGGGGCACCGCGATATCGATGAAGAACAGCGGACGCCGCCGGCGTTGCGGCACCTGGTCGGCGCGCAGGACTACGTCCGGCGCGCTCGTCGAGGACACGACGACATCGATGTCGCCGAGGTGCGAGGCGACGTCCTCGAGCGGGATCGCCGAGCCGCCGAACCGCTGCGCAAGCTCGCGCGCGGCGTCCGTGCTGCGGTTCGCGACGAACGCGATCGTCGCTCCACGCGAAGCGAGGTTCGACGCAGCGAGCTCGCCGATCCGGCCCGCACCGACCAGCAGCACGCGCCGCCCTTCGAGATCGCCGAAGACCTGAGCGGCAAGGGCGGCGGCCGCAGACGAGACGGAGGCCGGGCTCTCGCCGATCGCCGTCTCCGTGCGCACGCGCTTGCCGACGCCGAGCGCCTGCCGGAACACGCGGTCGAGCAGAGGGCCGGGCTGGACGCTCTCGTAGGCGGCGCGCACCTGGCCGAGGATCTCGCCCTCGCCCGGCACGAGCGAGTCGAGCCCGGCCGCGACGCGGAAGAGATGGAGCGCGGCGGCGTCCTCGTGCAGGCGGTAGAGCACTCCGTCGAGCGGTTCGCCGGCGACGCGCTCGAGCGCGGCCACGGCGTCCTCCTCTTCGACGTTCGCGAGGTAGAGCTCGGTGCGGTTGCACGTCGAGAGGCAGACGGCATCGCCGAGCGAGCGGGCGAGCGCAGACGCATCGTCGAGCGCCAGCGTCACGCGCTCGCGCAGCTCGACCGGCGCAACGTGATGCGAGAGGCCGACCAGGGTGAACGTCATGTGAAGTGGCTCCCGGCAAGCGCGAGGCGGGCGACGATCACGAGCGCGAAACCGGCGAGCGCGACGACCGCCGCGCTGCGTCCGCGTGGCCTCGCTGCGACGAAGCCGCCGTAGACGAGCCACGTCAGCACCGTCACCGCTTCGAGCGCGTCGATTGCGCCACCGCGCTCGCGCTGCCGCACGATCCCGATCACGAGGCCGAGCGTGAGCAGCGGGACCGAGACGACGATCGTGCGCCACGACAGCCGCTCGAGCGAGGCGAGCGGCGGCAGCCGCAGACGCAGGATGTCGGCAGCGCGGCGCTTCAGGCGGCGCTCCTCCCAGAGGTAGAGCGCCGACAGCCCGGCAGCAAGCGTGAAGCCCGCGAACGCGGCGAGCACGAGGCCGACGTGCAGCACGAGGAAGAGGTTGCCGTAGTCGGAGCGCGAGCCGGTGTGCGTCCCGCCCCCGATCCGCGCGACGACGAAGAGCGCCGCCGCGAGCGGCATGACCGCGAGGCCGAGCAGCCGGAAGCGCGGGCGGCAGCCCCAGATCAGGTACGCGCCGACGACGAGCCAGACGAAGAGGTTGAGCGAGCCGGCCCACGTCGACCACGGGAAGCCGTCGGCGCGCGCGGCCTGCGCAACGAGCAGCGCGGTCTGCGCGAGCCAGCCGATGCGCACGCCCCACGTCGCGGCGCGCGAGGTGCGAACCGACGCGTAGGCGAGCGCGGCTTCGCCGTACCCGAGCAGTGCCGGCCAGAAGAGCGCCTCAACCACGCTCGCGCGCCCTCTCGACGAGCTCACCGAGCTGCCGCTGCATGCGCTGAAACTTGGCGCCGATGATCGCGACCCACGCAAGCACGGCGACGAACACGACGAGGTACGCCGCCGCGACGTACTGCCATTCGGAAGGAGGATTCATGCCAACAGCTCGCGCAGCTCGCGCAGGTGCGAATCGATCCGCTTTCCTGCGAGCTCGACCTGGTACAGCGTCGCGAACAGCGCGAGCATCGCGGCGAGCGCGACGCAGAACGTGAACGTCTGCGAGTGCGCCATCTGCGGACCGTGCGAGTTGAACACGACGGGATGGATGAACTTCTGCGAGAGGCGGATCGCGAGGAACGAGACCGGGATCAACACGACGCCGAAGAGCGCGTAGACCGCGCTCATGCGCGCACGAGCAGGGCCCGCGTCGACCGAGAAGCGCAGCATGAAGTACGCGCAGTAGAAGAGGAACAGCACGAGAAAGAGCACGAGCTGGTTCTCGCTCCACGACCACCACACGCCCCACGACGCCTTCGCCCAGATCGAGCCGGTGATCAGCGTCAGCGCGCCGAAGATCACGCCTTGGTGGATCGCGACGTAGCTCTCGAGGTCGGCACGCTCGTCGCGCGTGCGCAGGTAGCGGAGCGCCTTCCATGCGCCCCAGCCGAAGCAGGCGTAGGAGGTGAGCGCGATCGGCACGTGGAAGTAGAAGATCCGCTGCGAGAAGCCCTGGTCGGCGTCGGTCGGCGCGTAGAAGAAGATCAGCGCCAGCGCCGCGCCCATCAGGCCGGTCGTGATCGCCGCAAGCGCAGGGAGCCTCACGGCGGGAATGGTAGTCCTAGACCTCTGAGACGACGTACTCGAAGGCGGCCCAGCTGAGCACCGCGAAGATCGCGTCGTAGAGCGCGAGGAACCAGAGGTAGCCGCCCACGCCGCCGACGACGATCGGGATCGCGGTCGGCAGGAAGAGGAGCGGCAGGAGGAGCTCGCGGGCGCGGCCGGCAACCGCCATCGCGCCGAAGAGCGTGCCGACCGTCGCGATCCCGATGTCGGCCAGCGCGACCGCGGCGACCGTGCGGCCGTCGATCCCCGAGAAGAACGCCGCGAATGCCGGCAGCGCGACGAGCTCCGCCGCGACGAGGAACGCGAGCACCGACAACGCCTTCGCGAGCCAGATCGCGCTCCGGTCGGCCGGCGTGAGGATGAGCGCGTCGAACATCCCCTGCTCGCGCTCGGCGACGAACGCGCGCGTCAGCCCGAGGAGCGCCGTGAAGATCAGTGCCGACCAGAGGAGCCCGAGCGACGCCTTGTCGTCGGTGCCGTGCGGAAGCGCGAAGTGGAAGATCGTCAGCGCCGAGAGGACGAACAGCAGCATCGCCGGCAACGTCTCCTTCGCGCGCAGCTCGAGCAGCAGGTCCTTGCGCGTCAGCGCGGCGACATCGGCGGCGTAGCTCATGCGAACGCCAACCGTGTCGTCGCGCGCGAGGCGACCCGCTCCGGCTCGTGCGTCGCGATCACGTACGTGCGCGGCTCGTCGAGGACGCCGTCGAGCAACGCCGCGCCCTGCGTGTCGAGTGCGTTGTACGGCTCGTCGAGCAGCAGATGCGTCGGGTCGTGCAGGAGCACGCGGCAGAGCCCGAGCCGCTGCTGCATGCCGCGCGAGAACGTCGAGACGCGCTCGTTGCGCACCTCCCACAACCCGAAGCGCTCGAGCAGCATCCCGACCCGCTCGCGCTCGACCCGGTAGAGGCGCGCGAACAGCGTCAGGTTCTCGAGCGGTGTCAGCTCGCGATAGACCAGGGGCTCGTGTCCGAGGTAACCGATCGCGCGGCGCTCGGGCAGCGTCAGCTCGCCCGCGGTCGGCGCCGCGAGGTGCGCGAGCACGCGCAAAAGCGTCGTCTTGCCCGAGCCGTTCGGGCCGGTGACGAGCAGGAAGCCGTGATCGGGAACATCGAGGTCGATGTCGGCGAAGACACGCTTGTCGCCGTACCGCTTCGCGAGCCCGCGCGCCGCGATCACGAGCGGTACACCCGCGCAGCCGCGCGATGGAAGCCGTCGGGCTGCCCTGCGGCGGCGAACGTGTCGGCGATCTCCTCCATCTCGCCCACCCAGCGCCACCCCTTCGTCTCACGCGCGCGCTCCGCGCGCGGCAACCGCTCGGCGAGCTCGGGCGCCGCAAGCCGCCACTCGTCCTCGACGCCGAAGTGCGCGGCGACATCGCGAAGCGAGAGCAGGAGAGCCGTTGTTCCCTTCGACCACGCGGCGTACGCCATCTTGACCGCCGATGCGTCGGCGACGACGCGCGGCTCGAGGTTCGAGCCCACGAACAGCACCGCAACCGAAGCAGCACCGGCGCCGGAGAGGTACAGCGTCGTTCCGGGCTCGTCGGGTGGCCCGCCGACGATCCCGCCGTCGACGGAGCGCGGGTGGATCGCCGCAACCTCCTGTGCGCGCAGCGGCGAGATCGCGTTCGCGTCGACGTAGATCCCGTCGAGCCCCTGCAGCGACCGCGCAACGTCGACGGCGGCATGCGGGGGGCAGATCGAGAGCACGAGCTCCGCTTCCTCGGCGAGCGCGTCGAGCGTGCCGACATCACGGAAGCTCTCCGCCCGCTCGCGGGTCGCATCGCTGCGTCCGTCCGATGCCCAGATCACCTCGTGCCCGTTTCGCTGCAGCACGCGACCGACGGCCGCGCCCATCTCGCCCGGGTGCACGAGCCCGATCTTCACAGGACGTCCGCGAGCACGAACGCGAAGAACGCGACCGAGATGACGCCGTTCATCGTGAAGAACGCCGTGTCGAGCCGGCGCAGGTCGCCGGGCCGCACGAGCGAGTGCTCGTAGAGGAGCAGCGCGCCGACGGCGAGGACGCCGACCCAGTAGAGGACGCCGACATCGAGTCCGAGACCGACCGCGACGAGGAGCGCGATCGTCGTCAGGTGCAGGACGCGCGCCCCGGCGAACGTGCCCTCCTCGCCGAACCGCGTGACCTACGAGTGCAGGCCCTGCTCGCGGTCGACGTCGGCGTCGAAGAGCGCATAGAAGAGGTCGAAGCCCGCGATCCAGCAGGCGACCGCGCCGCCGAGTGCCCATGCCTGCCAGGGGATCTCGCCCTTGATCGCCGCCCACGCACCGATCGGCGCGAGCCCGTCCACGGCGCCGAGCCAGAGGTGACAGAGCCACGTGAAGCGCTTGAGGTACGGGTAGATGACGAACATCAGCACCGGGATCGGCGACAGCCAGCGCACGAGCGGGTCGAGCTGCCAGACCGAGACGAGGTACAGCACGAGCGCCGCGACGCAGAAGCCGACCACCGCGGCGGTCGAGAGCGCGCCGGACGGCAGCTCGCGCGTCGCGGTGCGCGGGTTGCGCGCGTCGATGCGCGCGTCGATCAGCCGGTTGAGCGCCATCGCGAGCGAGCGCGCGCCGACCATCGCGAGGGTGATCCACAGCAGGTCGTGCGCGGACGGGATCCCGTCGACGGCGAGAAAGGCGCCGACGTACGCGAATGGCAGCGCGAAGATCGTGTGCTCGAACTTGACGAGCCGGTAGTAGAGGCGGGCGATGCGCATGGCTAGGTCTGGCGGTGCACCGTAGCGTCGTCGGCGAGCAGGCCGAGCGCGTGGCCGAGCGCGGGACGCAGCACCGCGTACCCGTCGCGGCAGCCGCCGGTCGAGCCCGGCAGGTTGACGACGAGCGTGCGCCCGACGACACCGGCGACCCCGCGTGAGAGCAGACCGTGCGGCGTCTTCGCGATCGAATCCGCCCGGAGCGCCTCGGCGATCCCCGGCGCCTCGCGCTGCAGCACCGTGCGCGTCGCCTCGGGCGTGACGTCGCGCGGCGCGAGCCCCGTGCCGCCGGTCGTCAGCACGACGTCCGCCGCGGCCGCAAGCTCCTCGATCGCCGCCGCGATCTCGTCCGCCTCGTCGGGCACGACGCGCCGCTCGACGTCGTAGCCGTCGCCGCGCAGCAGCTCCTCGAGTGCGTCGCCGCTCTTGTCGTCGGCCTCGCCGCGTGAGACACGGTCGGACACGGTGAGCACAGCAGCGGTCACTCCTTCACCTTCTCGAGCAGCTCGACGGCGAAGGTCATCTGCTTGTCGATCGCCTTCGCCATGTCGTACACGGTGAGTGCGGCGACCGAGGCGGCGGTGAGCGCCTCCATCTCGACGCCGGTCTGCGCCGTCGTCTCCGCCGACGCGACGATCTCGACGCCGTCGTCGAGCAGGCGCGTGTCGACTTCGACGTGCGTCAGCGGGAGCGGATGGCAGAGCGGGATCAGCTCGGACGTGCGCTTCGCCGCCATGATCCCGGCGAGCTGCGCCGTCGTGAGCGCGTCACCCTTCGGCAGGTCACGCAGCCGAGCGGCGGTCGCCGGTGCCATGCGCACCACGGCCCGCGCGGTCGCGCGACGGCGCTGGGCCGGCTTCGCCCCGACGTCGACCATCCGCACCGAGCCCGACTCGTCGACGTGCGAGAGCTCGCTCATCGCCGGTATCTCCGCAGATACGCGCGCAGTGCCGCGCGCTCGCGCCAGGATGCGGCGGCGCGGCGGCGGAGGCCGTCCGCGTACATCGGGCGCAGCAGTCGGCGGAACATCTCCGGTGTCCGCTCGTCGTACGGGAACCACCACGGCACGGGCACGCGTCCCGAGTCGTGGTCCGCGAACTTGATCGCCGTCAGGTCGTAGAGCCCGTGCTTCGAGTGCGTGCGCCCGAAGCCCGACTCGCCGCGGCCGCCCCACGTCGCCTGCGCGGTCGCGTACGAGTACGCGTGGTCGTTGTGCCACACCGTTCCCGCGCGCAGCCGCTCTCCGATGCGCGCGGCGCGCTCGCCGTCGCGCGTCCACACCGACGCGCCGAGCCCGTACGCGGTGTCGTTCGCCGCGCGCACCGCGTCGTCGTCGCCAAGCACGCGCGCCACTGTCACGACGGGACCGAAGATCTCGTCGCGGTTGATTCGTGCGCTCTCCGGGACGTCCACCAACACGGTGGGGCTATAGAACCAACCGGGATCCCGAGACGCGGCCCCCGCTAGCGCTTTCGCGCCCAGCGAAAGCGCATCGCCCACGAGCACCTCGACTTTGTCGCGCTGCTCCTCCGAGATCAACGGCCCGAGCTCGAGCGACCGCGCCTTGCGCGCGAGCTCCTCGACAAACGGCTCGTAGAGGTTGCCCTGCACGTAGATGCGCTCGACGCCCGAGCACACCTGGCCGCAGTTGAAGAACGACGCCCAGAGCGCGCCGTCGACCGCGCGTGCGACGTCCGCGTCGTCGAGCACGACCATCGCGTCCTTGCCACCGAGCTCGAGCGTGACCGGGACGAGCCGCTCACCCGCGGCGGCCGCGACGAGGCGGCCCACTTCGGCCGAGCCGGTGAAGAGCACCTTGGCAAGCCCGCTCGACTCGACGAGCGCCGCGCCGACCGAACCGTCGCCCTGCGCGAGGAAGACCGGCGCGTCGGCGAACAGCTCCGCGACGAGCGCGCCGGAAAGCGGCGTCAGCTCGGACGGCTTGAGCACGACCGCGTTGCCGGCGGCGACTGCATATGCCACCTGCGTGAACGGGATCGCGAACGGGAAGTTCCAGGGCGAGATCACCGCGACGACGCCGAGCGGCTCGTAGCGCAGCGACGCGCGCTTGTGCTGGAGCTGCAGTTGCGGGTAGCGCAGCTTCTCGGGCGCGAGCAGGCGCGAGGCGTGCTTCGCGAGCCAGGTGACCGCGTCGAGCGCCGGGAAGAGCTCGGTCGTGAAGGCCTCGGTGCGCGGCTTCGCCGTCTCGGACACGACGACGTCCGCGATCTCGTCGGCCCGGTCGAGCACGGCCTCGCCCACGCGGACGAGGAGCGCGCGCCGCTCGGCCGGTGCTGCCGCCGCCCAGCGCTCCGCGGCCGCGGCCGCATCGTCGACCACGCCCTGGACCGCGCGGGGATCCGTCGCCGTGACCGAGCCGACCACCTCGAGGGTCGCGGGGTTGACGACGCGCAGCTCACCGGAAGCGGTGACCGCCATGACGAAAGGTTACGCCAGGTCGCCCAGCACGCCGCGCAGCCAGGCGGAGACGTCGTGCTCGCGGACGTGCGCGCGCAGCGCCTCGGCGCGACGGCGGCGCTCATCGCCGTCCATCGAGAGCGCCTCGTGCAATGCGTCCGCCTGCCCCTGCACGTCGAACGGGTTGATCGTCAGCGCCCAGTCGGCGAGCTCCTCGTGGGCGCCCGCGCTCTCCGAGAGGAGCAGCACGCCGTCGCGCGCGTTCACGAGCGGCCCCTCCTTCGCGACGAGGTTCATGCCGTCCGCGACCGCGTTCACGAGCAGCACGTCGTACTGCTTGTACGCGGCGACCGACTGCGGAAAGTCGTCTGCGACCTGGAGGACGATCGCGTCGGGATGCCGGCCGTTCACGGCTCGCACCTCACGCTCGATCGCCGCGCGGTAGTCGGCGTACTCCTGGATCGACTCGCGCGACGGATCGAGGCGCGCGAGCATCTGCACGCGCCCACGCCACTCCGCATGCTGGTCGAGCAGCACGCCGAACGCAGTGAAGCCGCGGACGATGTTCTTCGAGGGATCGGTGCGGTCGACACGCACGACGAGCTTCTCGGGACGCGGCAGCTGTTCCTCGGCAGCGCGCACGGCGTCGCTCGCCGCGAGCGACTCGAACTCGGCGACGTCGATCGAGATCGCGTGATGCGTGATGCGCGTCCTCCCGGCGCCGCCGACGACGTCTGCGCAGCTGCGTTCGAAGTTCCGCGCCCAGCGCTCGGTGTGGAAGGAGACCACGTCGTTGGCGAGCAGGCCGTCGTGCACCTGTGCGCGCATCCCGGGCGGCAGGATCGACCAGTCGACGGGCCACGGGATGTGCACGAAGTGCGCCAGGCGTGCGTCGGGCCGTGCCTCACGCACGTAGCGCGGCGCGAGGTAGAGGTGGTAGTCGTGGAAGAAGACCGCCGCCTCCGGCGAGCGCTCGAGCTCAGCCACCACCGCACCCGCGAACCCCGCGTTGACAGCGGCGTAGCCGTCGTTCCACGCGCTGTGGAAGGCGCGGTCGATCTTCGGGGCGTAGGGCAGCTCCCAGAGAAGGTGCTGCACGAACCACAGCATCGGGTTCGCCACCACGCCGTAGTACCAGTCGTAGGCCTGGGGGTCGTGTGC